>Ga0255338_1005438_pt1 | contig 11739 bp, 8 predicted proteins | sample MeOH1_35cm_T4_19_FD_203715 | JGI IMG/M metagenome (GOLD analysis project Ga0255338, IMG submission 203715) | Sandy soil microbial communities from University of British Columbia, Vancouver, Canada - MeOH1_35cm_T4_195 | ecosystem: Engineered > Artificial ecosystem > Sand microcosm > Unclassified ... | reverse complement strand
ACCGTCACCTACGATGACCCCGACACCGGCGAGCGCATGACGACGCCGGTCACGCGCGGCATGGTCAAGTGCCAGTGGAAGGCCGACTGGGCGATGCGCTGGACCGCGCTCGGCGTCGATTACGAAATGGCCGGCAAAGACCTGATCGACTCGGTCAAGCTCTCGGGCGAGATTTGCCGCGCGCTCGGCGGCACGCCGCCGGAAGGCTTCAACTACGAGCTCTTCCTCGACGACAAGGGACAGAAGATCTCCAAGTCGAAGGGCAACGGCCTGACCATCGAAGAGTGGCTGCGCTACGCCTCGCCGGAGAGCCTGTCGCTGTTCATGTATCGCGAGCCGAAGGCGGCCAAGCGTCTGCACTTCGACGTCATCCCGCGCAACGTCGACGACTATTATCAGTTCCTCGACGCCTATACGCGGCAGGATGGCAAGCAGCGTCTCGCCAACCCGGTCTGGCACATCCATGACGGCGAGCCGCCGAAGCCGGACATGCCGGTGTCGTTCCAGATGCTGCTGACCTTGGTGTCGTCGTCGAACGCCGAGAATGCCGAGACCTTGTGGGGCTTCATCGGCCGTTATCGCCCAGGCGTGACCGCCCAGTCGCATCCCAAGCTCAACGAGCTGGTCGGCTACGCCATTCATTATTTCCGTGACTTCGTGCTGCCGGAAAAGAAGTTCCGTGAGCCGACCGATCAGGAGCGCGCCGCGCTGAACGATCTGCGCGATGCGCTGTCACAGCTTGCGCCCGAGGCGACGGCGGAAGACATCCAGAATGTCGTCTACGAGATCGGTCGCCGCGAGCCGTTCCTCGACCACAAGAAGAAGTCGAAGGACGGCAAGCCGGGCGTTTCGCTCGACTGGTTCAACATGCTGTATCAGGTGCTGCTCGGCCAGGAGAAGGGCCCGCGCTTCGGCTCGTTCGTTGCCGCCTTCGGCGTTCAGAACACCGTCGACATGATCGATGGCGCGCTGGCGCGGAGCGCGTAAAAGCACCGCCTCATGGTTCGAGACGCCGCGCGGCGCGCGGCTCCTCACCATGAGGCTCTCTCCTCGCTCAAAGTATTTTTGGCGTGAAAAAGAAAAAGCCCTCATCCTGAGGAGCGCTCCGCAGGAGCGCGTCTCGAAGGATGAGGGCGTTGTAGTAGCGCGCCGCCTTACGAACTCAGCACGAAGCGCCGGTTGTCCTTCTGCGCCGGGCGCGCGTTCATCGGATAGAGCTTGGCGAAGGCGTCGATATCGGCCTGCGCCACCTGGATCGGCGCGCGCAGCAAGAGCCAGTTGACGACCTCGCTGCACGGCGGCGTCGTCAGCGAACCGGCATAGCTGTAATAGTGCCGATCGGCCGGCAGCATCAGGTTCGGATCGGCCGCCGGCATCTTCACCGGTTCGCCGGCCTTCGGCGGCATCGCCGCGACGATCTGCTTGAACGCGGCATTGGGCTTGCCGGCCGCCATCAGCACGCCGATCACCGCGAGCGTGCCGGCGGCATTGCGATGCACGAAGTGCACTTCCATCGGATAGCTCTTGCCGCCGATGAGATGCTCGCTCGGATGATGGAAGTGGTATTGCAGTAAGTCGTATTTGTCCTTGCCCACGGTCAACGTGTTGCCGGCGCCGCTGTTGACCTGGATCGTGTGGCCGTTGTTGACGATCATGTCGGGCTTTGCGCGCCAACTGATCTGCAGCGGCGGCAACTGGGACCTGATGCTGCTTTGGATGTCGATCGGCGATTGCTGCGAGCCGACCGTGCACACTTTGCTGGCCGCGTCGACATCGCCCCAATGCGACGGACCTGTTTCTCCTTCATAGCTCCAGTGCGCGCCTTCGGCTGCAAAGCTCGTTGGCGCGCAAAGCGGGCAGAGCGCGAGCCCCGCCAGCGCCTTCAACGCGTGACGACGATTCATGAGATAACCCCCAGTAAGATAGAACTCCCCCGCGCCGCGCCTAACGAAACGCAAGCCGCGACGGCGCGCGGATCATATACGCCCCGAGTTCTTTCCGACAGAAGATTTGGTCGATCGATGCGCGCTGTTATGTGACGTTTACACAACGGCGCCGTACAGCCGCTCTGGCAGTTCGGTCTATTGGCTGGCCCAAACGACGCGCGCCATCCACAACACGTCGGACATCGGCACGACGCGTTCGCGATCGCCGTTCACCGCCTTCAGCTCGAGCTGCTTGGTCGTCTTGCGCTTGAACTCCTTGACCATCACTTCGCCGTCCCTGGCCTTGACGACGACACGGTCGCCGCGGCGCACGGGTACCGAAGGCGAGACGACGATGATGTCGCCGGCGCGATAAGTCGGCTTCATCGAGTCGCTGGAAATCTTCAGCGCGTAGGAATTCTCGTCGGTCACGGTCGGCAGGTTGATCTCTTCCCAACCTTTGCCGGTCGGCATGCCGCTGTCGTCGAAATAGCCCGCCTGGCCCGCTTCGGCAAAGCCGATCGCCGGCACGTTGTAGAGCGGCGGCTTGGCCGTATCGGTGATCAGCGTCACGAAGGTGTCCACTTTGGTGCCCGTCGCGGCCAAGGCCTTGGCGACCGATTCCGTCGAGGGCCAGCGCGAGCGGCCTTCCGGGGTGATGCGCTTCGACTTGTTGAACGTGGTCGGGTCGAGACCGGCCTTCTTGGCGAGACCTGAGGGGGTCAGCTTGTTGCGGGCCGCTAGACGGTCGATCGCGTTCCAAATCTGGGCGTGTGTGAGCATGGTCGTGGACCCCTCGTACGGCGCATGGGCGTGGATTTCGCTTATAGGAATTATACCCTTATTTGGACCCCCTTTAGCAACAACTTTCGCCAGACCGCTTGAACTGAGGAGGCTCTCGCCGATAGGGTCGCCGCCATTCCAACCGTCCGGAGCTGAAATTCGTGATCGGTCTGTTCGATCGACTGTCCCTGCCGCTGCTGCGGGCCCTTGATCCCGAAGATGCGCATACATTGGCCATCAAGGCGCTGCGTTTCGTGCGGGGGAGTAGGCCGGTCGATCCGCCGGAATTGGCGGTCCAGGCCTTCGGATTGAACTTTCCCAATCCGGTGGGGCTCGCGGCCGGGTTCGACAAGAACGCCGTGGCGCCGGATGCGCTGTTGCGCCTGGGCTTCGGCTTCGTCGAGGTCGGCACCATCACGCCGCGCGCGCAGGCCGGTAACCCGCGGCCGCGTCTGTTCCGCCTGGCCGCCGACGGCGGCGTGATCAACCGCCTGGGCTTCAACAATGAAGGCGCCGCGGCGGCCCTGGCGCGGCTTACGGAGCGTTCCGGCCAAAGCGGGATCGTCGGCGTCAATGTCGGCGCCAACAAGGATTCGGCCGACCGCACGGAAGATTACGTGCGGTTGATCGAAACTTTCTCGCCGGTGGCGAGCTATTTTACCGTCAATATCTCCTCGCCGAACACGCCCGGTTTGCGCGATTTGCAGGAAGCCAAGGCGCTGGACGATCTGCTTGCACGCGTGGTCGAGGCGCGCGACCGCGCGCATCGGCGCGGCGGGTTGGTGCCGCTGCTGCTCAAGATCGCGCCCGATCTGACATTGTCCGATCTCGACGACGTGGTCGGCGTCGCGCGCAAGCATCGCGTCGACGGTATGATTGTCGGCAACACGACGATTTCGCGTCCCGGCTCGCTGCGTGATCGCGATGCAGCGAAAGAGCAGGGCGGTCTTTCCGGGCGCCCGCTGTTCAAGCTGTCGACGCGCATGCTGGCCGAGACCTTCGTGCGCGCCGAGGGCGCCTTCCCGCTGATCGGCGCCGGCGGTATCGATTCCGGCGCGGCCGCCATCGCCAAGATCAAGGCCGGCGCTACATTGCTGCAGCTCTATTCGGCGCTGGTTTATCGTGGGGTCGGCTTGGTCGCCGAGATCAAGCGCGATCTGTCGGCCGCCATCAAGCGCGGCAACCGCAACTCGCTGGCGGCGATGATCGGTGTCGACGTCGCCGAGATCACGGCCGAGAGCTGGCCGACGTAAGCGTCACGCGAACGGCGCTTTGACTAGCGCCGGATAGCGCGCCGCCTGCAATCCGCCACGGGCGACGAAGAAGACCAGGATCGCGATCCACAGGCCGGCATTGCCGAGCGGTTGCGTGAACCACCACGCGGCGAGATAGATCGCGAGCGCGGCGACCATCAGGTTGCGCATGTCGCGCGCCCAGGTCGCGCCGATATAGATGCCGTCATAGCAAAACGCCATCACGCCGCAGATGGGCGCCAGCGCCGCGAGCCAGAGGAATTGGCGCGCAACGGCGCGCACGTCTTCGCTGGCCGTCATGGCGTCGATCATCCAAGGTCCGATCGCGAAGAACAGCAGCGTCGCGGCGACGCCGAAGGTAAAGCCCCAGCCCAGCACCAGCTTCACCGCGCGGGCAAAACCGGTGCGGTCGCGCGCACCATAGGCCTGGCCACAAAGCTGCTCCGCGGCTGTCGCCATGCCGTCGAGGAAGAAAGCGCCGACCAGCGTGAAGTTATGCAGCACCGCATTGGCGGCGAGCGTCACGTCGCCGGCCCGCGCGCCGCGTGCGGTGAAGAACAGGAAGGCCGCGATCAGCGCCGCGGTGCGGATCATGATGTCGCGGTTGACCGCCAGCATGCGCATCAGCCGCGCGCGGTCGAACAAGATCGCGGTGGTGAGGGCGAGCCGGCCGCCGAGAAGGCGCCAGGCGATGCCGAGCCCGAGCACGAGGCCCGCGCCTTCGGCGATCACCGAGGCGAGCGCGGCGCCGGTGATGCCGGCGTCGAGGCCGAGCACCAGTGCGATCATCAGCGCCATGTTGGCGAGGTTGACGAAGATCTGGATCGCCATGCCGGTCTTGGCGCGGGCAAGGCCGACCAGCCAGCCGAGCATCACGTAATTGGCGAGGGCGAAGGGCGCGGACCACAGGCGTACGAAGAAGTATTGCTTCGCCGCCGCCGTCACTGCCTCGCTGCCGCCCATCGGGCCGAAGATCGCGGCGGCCAGCGGCACCTGCAGCACGATGAGCGCGATCCCTGTCGCCCCGGCGATGAAGAGCGCCCGCGCCAGCACCGCGCGCTGCTCGGTCTTGTCGCCGGCGCCCAAAGCCTGCGCGGTGAAGGCGACGGTGCCCATGCGCAGGAAGCCGAACAGCCAGAAGATGCAGTCGAAGGCGACCGAGGCCATGGCCACGCCGCCGAGCAGATGCGCCTGTCCGAGCCGGCCGATGACGGCCGTGGCGACGACGCCGAGCAGCGGCGTCGTGACATTGGTGAGCATCGCCGGCAGGGCGATGGCGAAGACGCGCGCGTTGGTGACCTCGGCCTGTGTCGCCAAGTCAGTGGTCAAGTCAGCGACCGCGGGGCGAGTTCACCAGGCGCATGATGATCCAGATCGGAATGACGATGACCGCGCCGAGCAGGAAGTAGCGCCACAGCCAGCGCACGGCATCGAAGCCCATGTTCCAGATGGAGCGGATCAGCCGCTCGATGCTCTGTACGATGTCGAAGGGGTCGAGGCCGAGCGCCGCCAGGATCACGCCGACCAGGATCGAGACGAGGATCAGCCGCACCAGCACTGCCCAAGGCGAGCCGCCCAGAAATTTGGTCACACTGTCGTTGGCCACCGGCGGCTCCGTACGCTGCTGCATTTCATTTGGCATGTCACACCTGACGCAAGAAGGGGGAAGCGGTCAAGCCACGATCGCTGTCATTCCGGAGCGGCCCGCAGGGCCGAACCCGGAATCCATACGCCGCAGCGCTGCGGAGTATGGAATCCGGACCCGCTCGCCGGAGTGCGTCGAAGACGCGCGTAAACGCGTTTTTGCTCGCGCCCCGGAATGACAGGGAAATTAAGTCCGCACATTCTCAAACTTGCCCAACATCTTCTCCAGCGTCTCCAGCCGGTCGGCTTCGCGCGGCGGCTTGTCCCAGCGCAGCCGGTTGATTCGAGGAAAGCGCATGGCGATGCCGGATTTATGGCGGGTGGAGCGCTGCAGCCCCTCGAAAGCGACTTCCAGCACCAGCCCTTTGTCGGCGTCGTGCGTCACCTCGCGCACCGGACCGAAGCGGTCGACGGTGTTGCGGCGGACGAAGCGGTCGATTTCCAGCAACTCCTCGTCGGTGAAGCCGAAATAGGCCTTGCCGACCGGCACGAGCTGATCGGCGTCGTTCCAGACACCGAAGGTGTAGTCGGAATAATAGGACGAGCGCTTGCCATGGCCGCGCTGAGCATACATCAGCACGGCGTCGACGATCATCGGATCGCGCTTCCACTTCCACCAGGGGCCTTTCGGCCGGCCGGGCACGTAAGACGCATCGCGTCTTTTGATCATCACGCCTTCGACCGCTTCGGCGTCCTGATCCGCGCCGGCCGAGGCGGGATCGGCGCGTGCGGCCGTGAGTTCGGGCCAAGACTTGAAATGCACCAGCGGCGAGAGGTCGATGCGTGAGTCGTCGAGCTTTTCGACGAACTTCGCCAGTCGCGCACGTCTTTCCTCGAAAGGATGGCCGCGCAGATCGTGATCGCCTTCCGCCAGAAGATCGTAGGCGCGCAGATGTGCGGGAAACTCCTGCATCAACTTGGGCGTCACCGCTTTGCGATTGAGCCGCTGCTGCAGCACGTTGAACGACTGCACACGGCTATCGCGCATAATCAGGAGTTCGCCGTCGATCGCCGCGGGTAGACGCAATGACTCCAGCAGGTCGGGAAAGCTCCTGGAGATGTCTTCGCCGGTGCGCGAATAGAGCCGCGCGACGATGTGGCCTTCGGCATCGCGGCCGGCGACCGCTTGCACGCGGATGCCGTCCCATTTCCATTCGGCCACGAAGTCCCGCGCGTCGAGCGTTTCGAAGTCGCGTTCTTCGATGGCGTGCGCCAGCATCGGCGGATGGAACGGCGCCGGATCGGTGTTTGAAGGTTTGTCGCCGCGGCCTTCGAGCCAGGCAAACAAATCGAGATAAGGCGGCGTGAGGCCGGGCCAGAGGACTTCGAGCTCGTCGGGGTCTTTGTCGCCGAGCGCTGCCGCCGCAGTCTTGGCAAGACGCGCGGACACGCCGATGCGCATGCCGCCGGTGACGAGCTTGAGCAGCGCCCAGCGTGCGGTCTCGTCGAGCGCATCGAGCCAGCGTGCGATCTGCGCGGGCAATTGCGCTTTGCCGAGTGTCGACAATGTTTCGACGACTTCAGTAAGGGTCGGAGCCTTCTGCTCCCCTCCACCCGTTCGCGTAGCGAATGGTGGGGAGGGGTCGGGGGGACGATCTTCGTGAGATCGTATAGCGCCCCCCACCCCTAATCCCTTCCCACCGCTGCACGGGGGGAGGGGAACGCGCTGTGCTTGGGGCGTCGGCCACATCAATGCGACGGTTTCGGAAAGATCGCCGACATAGTCGTAGGACAGCGCGAATAACGCCGGATCGGTGCGCTCGGCGATGAGCGTTCGGATCATGCCGCCTTTGGCGTGCTTGAACGACAGCGCGCCGGTCAGTGCCGCGAGCGCCCAGCCGCGATCGGGATCGGGCGTATGGCGGAGATAATCGGAGATCAGCCGCAGTTTGGCGTTGCGGCCCGGCTCATAGGCGAGACGGTCGAGCAGTTCGGCGAATCGGTTCATTTCTTCTCCCCTCCCTCCACGAGCGGAGCGAGTGGTGGGGAGGGGTCGGGGGTGGGGGGACGATCTTCGCGAGAATGCAAAGAGCCCCCCACCCCTAACCCCTCCCCACCGCTGCGCGGGGGGAGGGGAACATCACCGTCGTCGCTTGTAATTTCATGCTCTTCTTCATCGCCATAGCCGACGATGTCGAGCGGCCGGGCCTTGAGCCCCTGCGACACGCACCAATGCACGAGCGCGTCTTCCTGGCCGTGCGTCACCCACACTTCCGACGCGCCGGTCGCTGCGATGGTCGACGTCAGCCCATCCCAGTCCGCATGATCGGAAATGACCAAAGGCAATGTCACACCGCGCTGGCGCGCGCGGGCGCGCACGCGCATCCAGCCGGATGCGAAGGCGAAGACCGGATCGGGAAAGCGCCGCGACCACAGATCGCCCATCGCCGTCGGCGGGCAGATGGTGATGTGGCCAGCGAGCTCGGATTTCTTGGCGCCGCGCACGAGCTCGAGTTGGCCAAGGTCGATGCCGCGGCTCTCGTAATAGCGCGTGATCTTCTCCATCGCGCCGTGCAGATAGACCGGTTGATCGTGACCGGCCTCGCGAAGCATGGCGATAATGCGCTGCGCCTTGCCGAGCGAGTAGGCGCCGACGAGATGCGCGCGTTCGGGAAACAGCGCGACCGAGCGCAGGAGCTTGTCGATTTCACCCTTGGCATCGTGATGGCGGAAGACCGGCAGCCCGAACGTCGCCTCGGTGATGAAGACGTCGCATTGGATCGGCTCGAACGGCGTGCAGGTCGGATCGGGCACGTCCTTGTAGTCGCCGGACGCGACGATGACGAAGCCTTCGCAAGCCACCTTGATTTGCGCCGAGCCGAGCACATGTCCGGCCGGATGGAAGCTGACGGCGACGCCGCCCAGTTTTAGTTCCTCGCCATAGCGGATCGCTTGCGTCGTGCCGGCGAAATTCTCGCCGTAGCGCAGGCGCATGATGTCGAGCGTCTCTTGGGTGGCCAGGACCGCGCCGTGGCCGGCGCGCGCGTGGTCGGAATGGCCGTGGGTGATCAGGGCCTTCTCGACCGGCCGGGTCGGGTCGATGGTGAAGCCGCCGCGTTTGCAGCAGACGCCGGCCGGCGTGGGGACGAGGATGTCTTCGGCGCGCATGCGCTATAGATAAGGGCTGCGGACGAAACCGCGAGGCAAGGACTGCAGGAAGAATGGCTACGGTGACGCGTCCGGCTTCGTCCGGCGACCTTCTGATCGACCGCCGGTTCGAATGGGCGCGGGAGAGCCTCGCCGGGGGCGATGCCGCCGGCGCGGCCGATCTGCTCGGGCAGCTCCTGGAGTTGGCGCCGCGCTACGCGCCGGCCTGGTTCCTGCTCGGCGAGGCGCGTGAGCAACTCGGCGACGGGCCTGGCGCGATCGAAGCCTTCGAGCGCGCACGAGAGGCCGATCCGGAGGACGGGCAGGGCGCCGCGGTGCGGCTGGCGCGGCTCGGCGCTGTGGCGGCCGCACCAATGCCGGTCGGTTACGTGCGCGCGCTGTTCGACGGCTATGCGCCGCAATTCGACGAGGCACTGACCGCAGGGCTCGGCTATCGCGGGCCTGAAGTTCTGCTCCAGGCCGTGGAGCGCGCTCAGACTGGACGGCTGTCGCGCTTCGCGCGCGCGCTCGATCTCGGTTGCGGCACTGGTCTCGCCGGCGTCGCATTCCATCCGCTGTGCGATGAACTCACCGGCATCGATCTCGCGCCGCGCATGCTCGCGGTGGCGGAGAGCAAGGGCGTCTATAAGCGGCTGATCGAAGGCGACGTCATGCAATTCGCCGTCGCCGAGAAAGTGGCGGGACGGCGTTACGATCTCATCCTGGCCGCCGACGTGTTCATGTACTTCCACGACCTGTCGGCATTTCGCGATATCGCGCCATTGCTCGCGTCGAGCGGCCTGTTCGCCTTCACGGTCGAGACCTATGACGGCGATGGCGCGATCCTGCGCGACACCTTGCGTTATGCGCATGGCGAAGCGCATGTCCGTGATGCCTTGCGTGCGGCGGGTCTTGCGGTTGTCAGCCTTGATGCTGCCTCGACGCGCACCGAAAAAGGCGTGCCGGTTCCCGGCCTGGTCGTGGTGGCACGCGCATGAAGGTCCGCTCCCTTGTCGCTGTTGGAAGGTCTTGAAACGACGACCTTGCCCGACGTGTTCACGCGCTGGTTCGCCTCGCGTGGCTGGGTCCCACGCGCGCATCAGCTTGCATTGCTGGCGAAAGCGCGGGCGGGGCGTTCGGCGCTGCTGATCGCGCCGACCGGCGGTGGCAAGACCTTGGCGGGTTTTTTGCCGACTTTGGTGGAGTTGTATGAGCAAAGCGAAAGCAAGAAATCGCCACGGGCACAGCGCGTTCCCCTCCCCCCGCGTAGCGGCGGGGAGGGGTTAGGGGTGGGGGGCTCTTCATCGGTTTCGCAAGCGGCGCCCCCCACCCCCGACCCCTCCCCACCACGCGCTGCGCGCGCGGGGGGAGGGGAGATCAGTGCGGCGAGTCATCGCAAACTCATCTCCACCGGCCGCGCGGTTCGTCGCGAAGGCGGGCTGCACACGCTCTATATCTCGCCGCTCAAGGCGCTCGCGGTCGACATCGCGCGCAATCTCGAAACGCCCGTGCGCGAGATGAAGCTGCCGATCCGGCTGGAGACGCGTACCGGCGATACGCCCGCCTCGAAGCGTCAGCGGCAACGCCGCGATCCGCCCGACATCCTGCTCACCACGCCCGAACAACTCGCGCTGCTGCTCGCCAGTGCCGACGCGCCTTTTTTGTTCGGCAACCTGAAGCGCGTCATTCTCGACGAACTGCATTCGCTGGTGTTGTCGAAGCGCGGCGATCTGCTGTCGCTCGATCTCGCGCGCTTGTTCGTCCTGGCGCCGCAGCTTGCGACCATCGGCCTGTCGGCGACCGTCGCCGAGCCCGACGATCTGCGCCGTTTTCTGGTGCCTCAACCGCTCGACGGCGCGGCGATGGCCGACCTGGTGCTCGGGCAGGCCGGCGCGCAGCCGCAGGTCACGATGCTCGACACGGCGGCGCATCTGCCCTGGGCCGGCCATTCGGCGCGGCATGCTCTCCCTGAGATCTACGCGCTGATCAAGACGCACAAGACAACGCTCGTCTTTGTCAATACGCGCAGCCAGGCCGAATTCCTGTTCCAGGAGCTGTGGGGCATCAACGACGACAATCTCGCCATCGCGCTGCATCACGGTTCGCTCGACGTCGCGCAGCGCCGCCGGGTCGAGGATGCGATGACGCAGGGCAAATTGCGCGCGGTGGTGTGTACGTCGTCGCTCGATCTCGGCGTCGACTGGGGCGACGTCGATCTCGTCGTCAATGTCGGCGCGCCGAAGGGCTCGTCGCGCCTGTTGCAGCGCGTCGGCCGCTCCAATCACCGGCTCGACGAGCCGTCCGAGGCCGTGCTCGTGCCCGCCAACCGTTTCGAAGTGCTGGAGTGCCGCGCGGCCATCGATGCGGTGGCCGAGAATGCGCAGGATACGCCGCCGGCCCGCACCGGCGCGCTCGATGTGCTGGCGCAGCACATCCTCGGCCGCGCCTGCGGCGAGCCGTTTCATGCCGGCGATCTGTTCGCCGAAGTGCGCGCGGCCGCGCCTTATGCGTCGCTGAAACGCGCCGACTTCGACGACGCGATCGATTTCGTCGCCACCGGTGGCTACGCGCTCAAGGCCTATGAGCGCTTCGCCAAAATACGCCAGGGCAAGGACGGCAAATGGCGCATCACGCATCCGAACATCGCGCAGCGCTACCGCATGAATGTCGGCACCATCGTCGAGGCCGACATGATCAAGGTGCGGCTGGTGCGCTCGCGCGCTTCCGGCGCCGTCGTCGCGCGCGGCGGGCGTATTCTCGGGCAAGTCGAGGAATATTTCATCGAGACCTTGTCGCCGGGCGATACCTTCGTCTTCGCCGGCGAGGTTCTCAAATACGAGACCTTGGTCGAGGACGAGGTCTACGTCTCGCGCGCGACAGGCGTTGATCCGAAGGTGCCGGCCTATGAGGGCGGCAAGTTCCCGCTGTCGACTTATCTCGCGGCGCGCGTGCGCGCGATCCTGGCCTCGCACGATGCCTGGCGCGCATTGCCGGACCAGGTGCGCGAATGGCTGGAAATCCAGGAGTGGCGCTCGCTGTTGCCGAAG
>Ga0255338_1005437_pt1 | contig 11741 bp, 10 predicted proteins | sample MeOH1_35cm_T4_19_FD_203715 | JGI IMG/M metagenome (GOLD analysis project Ga0255338, IMG submission 203715) | Sandy soil microbial communities from University of British Columbia, Vancouver, Canada - MeOH1_35cm_T4_195 | ecosystem: Engineered > Artificial ecosystem > Sand microcosm > Unclassified ... | reverse complement strand
AGCTGCGCCTCGGTCAGGCTGGCCACGCTCTCCAGCACCGCCTTGAATCTCTCCGTTCGCATCGCCCGCACTCCCTCTGAAGACGGGCCGATTCTAGGCACAATCAACGCATTACGCGAACAGAGCCGCGCACGTACAGGAGGCTGCGCTGTTGATGCGCACGATGTTGACGGAGCTGGGACTCGACAGCTGGGTCAAGACGAGCGGCGGCAAGGGTCTGCACGTTGTGGCGCCGCTCGCGCCAAAGCACGATTACGAGGTCGTCAAGGGGTTCTCGCAGGCGGTGGTCCAACACATGGCCCGCGCTATCCCGCAGCGTTTCGTCGCCAAAGCTGGCAGCGAGAACCGAGTCGGGAAAATCTTCATCGACTTTCTTAGGAATGGCCATTCGCAGACCACAGCTGCGGCGTTCTCGGCCCGCGCCCGGCCCGGGTTAGGCGTCTCCGTGCCTGTGGCGTGGGAGGACGTTCCACGTCTGAAGAGCGGCGCCCAGTGGACCATCGTCAATGCCCGTGAATACGTGTCTTTCCACGAGAGCGACCCGTGGGCGGGGTACTGGCGGTCCCGACAGACATTGACTGCCGCGATGAAGAGGCTCAGGTACATTCCTGGTCCCTAGATTGTCTGTCGGGCGGAGGGTCGCCTCATTGAGCGCCCTGTCACGCGGTGGGCGCTTTCGCTGCCGCGTGTCTTCGAGGTTTCACGGACTCCGCGTAGCTAAGCGGTTAGCAAGGCCAAAATTTCAGCATGCAGTGAAGGCGTACCTGCAGCTACTACATCTCCGCGACTACACAGGCCTAGCGGCTTTCCAGACCAGTCCGTGATGCATCCACCCGCGCCTTCGATTATGGGGACTAGAGCCAAGTAGTCATAGGGCTTCAGGCCCGTCTCGACAACCGCATCAACATGGCCGCTCGCCAAGAGTGCATACGCATAGCAATCACCGCCAAATCTTCGAAGTGCCGCGCGACCGCATACGGCATCAAACCGTTTCAGGTCGTCGCCTCGGAACATATCCGGGGACGTGGCGTAGACCATGGCGTCGCCTAACTCAATGCCTTTTCGGGTATGGCAGGGCAGGCCGCCGAAGGTCGTGTGATAGCCCTTTGCACCAATCCAGCGTTCGTTGAGTGCGGGCATGTCAATCATCCCTAGAACAACCTCACGTGCCTGGACCTGGGCGATTAGGGTTCCGAAGGTCGGCATTCCCGAGATGAAGGCCTTCGTGCCGTCGATGGGGTCTATGACCCAAAGCGATTCCGACTCACCGCTGAGGATGCCGTGCTCCTCCCCATACAACCCGTCCATAGGGAATGCATGCCGAACTGCATGTCGCAGCAAGGCTTCGATGTCGCGGTCGGCGCGCGTGACGGGGGATTCGTCGTCCTTAAGCTCTACGTCCAGCCGCGCGCGAAAGAACTGCTTCGCGATAGGACGAGCAAGGTCGCCCAACCTAGAAATGAATGATGCGTTCGGGTGGTCGATGGCAAGCGCCACTTGAGTTTGGAAGGCCATACGGTCTACTGTGACATCCCTCCCGGAGCATGGCAGCCGTCAGCCTTCTGTTCTCGGAGCGGCGGTTCTCCAGGAGGCCCAAGGGCGTCCTGAAGAGCGGCGTGCGGAAGCGCTAGAGATGGCACCAAGCCATCAGACCGTGGTGGTCGAGAACTCCACTTCATCCAGTGGCCACACGGGCCGGCGCACATTCTTGAAAGGCAAGTCTTTGTAGTTAAACGAGACCACCCCGCCGGTCTCCACGTATACCAGCTTGCGCGAAATCGGTTCGAAGTTGGCACGGAAGTGGTTCATGGCCTTGCAGGCCAGGACATTGGTCTTGGTGGGCTCAACGCCGAATATGCGGAATTGCTCGAGGTCATCGACTTGGACGCGGTGAGTGGCCACGATGACTTTCACTCGGCCGATTTGTACGAGACAGCTGGGCCCATACGACGTGACGGTCCCATTGGAGAAGATGCCCTTTCGCACCACGTCGCCGTGTTCGGAAGTCGCCAGGACCTTGGCGGCCACCTTAAGCGGCGTGCCTCCGAACCGCGGGTCGAGCTTGCCCCCGAGGTTGAGAGGAATCGTCGCGCCAACACCGGCCTCGATACAGGCCCTTGCACTCTCGGGGTCGGGAATTGAGCAAACGACTGCATCCTCAACCTTGGATTCGAGCAGCGCCTTCAGCAGGGCAGTCCCATCGCCGTTACCACCTCCGCCAGGGCAATCGGTGTAGTCGCCAATGAGTAGAGGACCAGAACCACTCGAGGGCTCCTCGGCGATGCGAATGACCTCGTCAATCGGCACCAGGCGAATGGTCTTCTGCTCGCGGGTATCCCATGCGAACTTGATGAGATTGTTTGCGATGTCCTGCGCCTTGGCTTTGGCACCACTCGTGGTGACGAGCACGCTGGGGCCGATGCACTTCTTGTCAGACCAGTCGAAGCCGACGTTGATGGCGATATCGAGGATTTCCGCGTCGGCGTCCATAGCGGCGTCAGCCAGCTTCAGCACCTCGACCATGGGGCCTTTACCGGTGATGGTCCGGCCTGCATCGAGCGCGTAGAACATGGGACCTTGCGAGTACGCCACCTTCGGCTTGATATCGCCGTTCATCGCACGCTGCAGCAATCGACCCGCACGTTCTGCGGTTTCGTAGTTGTCGACGTGAGGAGTGGTGCGATAGCTCGAGACAATGTCGCACATCCTGGCCGTATCCGCGGAGACGTTGCCGTGCAGGTCGAACGTGACTGCCACGGGGATGTCCTTCCCTATGAGGCCTCGCACTTGGCGCAGGAGTTCCGCCTCAGCATCGTCGACGCCCTCGGCAATCATTGCACCGTGGAGTATCAGAATCACGCCGTCTACCGGCATCGCGGCCCTGAGGCCGTTGATAATCTTCGCGCTGTAGTACTGGAACGCGTCCGCCGTTACGGGACCAGACGGCGCGGCGTCCGCGGCCAGTGGGCTCGACAGAGTCCATCCGAACTCGGCAGCCAAGTCGAACACCGCGCCTAGGCCATGGCGCGTTCCCTTGAGAGCCCGTGCAACCTGTTCGCCTTCGTAGGTGCGACCTGCGATAAAGCGCTGCATGTCAGCCGCGACGATGGAGAAGCTGTTCGTCTCCTGCATCATTGATGCGGTGAATACCCGTTTCTGTGTCATAGCTAAGCTTGGTTTTGATGGTCACGACCGGAGCGCCCCGGCGCTCGCGGCAGCGGGGCTCCTGCGGCAGGAAGGTCAGCTGACTCGTTTTCCGTAGCGGCGAACACGAATGTCAGCCTGCTCCTTATGGCCTGCGAAACCCTCCATCGCGCACAGGCGTGAGCAGTACTCCCCGACGGTGGCCGAGGCCTCGTCGGTGAGCACCTTTTGGTAGGTGCATGTCTTGATGAACTTCCCGACCCAGAGACCGCCGGTGTAGCGCGCGGCGCGCATCGTGGGCAGCGTGTGATTCGTCCCGATGACCTTGTCGCCGTACGACACGGTCGTCCGCGGACCCAGGAAGAGTGCGCCGTAGTTGCGCATGTTCTTCAGGAAATAGTCCGGGTCTTCAGTCAGCACCTGAACGTGCTCACTGGCGATTCGGTCTCCTTCCTGCAGCATCTCCTCGAGGGTGTCGCACAGGATGATTTCGCCGTAATCGCGCCATGCGACGCTGGCAACCGGCGCGGTTGGCAGGACCTTGAGCTGTCGCTCGATTTCGGCTGGCAAGGCTTCTGCCAACTCCTTTGACGTCGTCACCAGGATGGTGGGAGAGTTGACACCGTGTTCTGCTTGACCAAGCAGGTCTGCCGCAGCCAGTTCGGCATCGCAGGTGTGGTCCGCAATGAGCAGGGTCTCGGTGGGACCGGCGATAAGGTCGATGCCGATGCGGCCGAAGAGCTGCCGCTTGGCTTCGGCGACGTACGCATTGCCTGGGCCCACAATCATGTCGACCGGGGCGAATTCCTCAGTGCCCAAGGCCAGTGCGGCGACGGCTTGGACGCCGCCAGCGCAGTAGATTTCGTCGGCGCCGCCGAAGTGCATCGCCGCGACAATGGCCGAATTCGGCTTGCCGGCGAAGGGCGGCGCGACCGCAACGATGCGCGGAACTCCGGCAACCTTGGCAGTGACAACGCCCATGTGCGCCGATGCGATAAGGGGGTACTTGCCCCCGGGGATGTAGCAGGCCACCGACTCGACGGGGATGTTCTTGTGGCCAAGAATGATGCCGGGGAGGGTCTCGACCTCGACGTCTGAGAGCGTGCCCAGCTGGGCTTCAGCGAAACGACGTACCTGAGCTTGGGCAAACTTGATGTCGTGGACCTCCTGCTCGTTGAGTTCCGCGACGCAAGCTGCGATTTGTTCATCCGTCAGGCGGAAGGTTGAGGGGTTCCACTTGTCGAACTTCACCGAGTACTCACGCACAGCCGCGTCTCCGCGCTCGGCGATGTCGGCAATGATTTTCGAGACAACCTCGGTCACCTCGGCGCTGATGGCGTTTTGCGCCTCAATGGGTTTGGCGGATTTCAGCTTGCGAATCATGCAGGTCCTATTTGTGGAGTGAGCTCGCTCGACGAGCTGTACGTTGACGAAGAGGCGGCTAGGGACGGCCCAGCGGCGAAGAAATTCTGTGTTCCCGCTCGTCGCGATTCAATTTCGCAACCCGGCGCAGAAGTGCTTCGGGTGACGCACAGGTGATGCACTCTTCGTCGATGCACCGACTGTGGGCAGCTGGCGAGAGGCGCCGGGATTGGCTTCCCAGACGAAAGCCAATCAACCAGGCTTGACCGGCGCGATATCGGAGCCGGGGTAATTACCTAGGATGGTGCGGGCTTGCAGAGGCTCGAGCGCCCCATCTTTGAGCCAATCCCCTACTTACCCCGTCGGATATTCCGGCCCAAAGACCCGCCAAAACGTAGGTACCTACCCGAATCCCCTGCAACAACTGCGAAGGTGCTGACGCACTCGCCTAGGGGGCGATATTGCGCCCCTGTCGGCGGTGTGCGTCAACTTGCGTCACTGGCTCAGATGATTGCGAAATTGTGACGGTGGGGGAGGCTCTGAATAATTCGTCGCAGTCTTAGTACATGCACGAAGTACCAATGGCACGCCTACCCCAATCGCCATCCAAGAGGGTCGCAATCGCGAGCTTTGAGTTCGAAGGCAACGACTTCTCCCTGAAGGTCAACGGCCGCGACCTGTTCGTCCCTTATGCAGTTGGTGAGGCCATGTGGGCCGCCGTGGACGGCAAGAAGCTCGCGGTCACCGGCGGCGCCGAGGTCTTGCGTGAGAGTGCAGACGTAGAGCTTGTGCCAATCTTGGTGGCGCAGAGCCAATCCGGCGCCAAGGTGGAGGACAGCTTCTATCAGGAAACCTTCGGCCTGCTCATTGATGGCATACGCCGCGCCGGAAAGCTCGATGGCGTCTACCTGGCACTGCATGGCGCAATGGTCAGTGGTGGCGTCCCCGACGCCGAAGGAGACATCCTCGCCGCCGTGCGTCGAGTTGTTGGGCCCGACGTACCTGTCGCCGTGAGTCTAGACCTGCACGGCCATGTCACGGACCGTATGGTCGAAGCAGCGACCATCATCGTTGGATACGCAAACTATCCTCACGACGACGCCTACGACACTGGCCGTCGCGCGGCCTCCCTCCTTCGGGACACCTTAGCCGGGGCTCTTAGTCCAGTAATGCGCGCAGAGCGCATGAAGATGATTGTGCCGGTGACCGGAGGCTGCACACAGGTCACGGATGGTCCTTTGGCCAAGGTCCAGCGCTTGGCCCGCAGCCTGGAACGTGACGGTGTGGTCTCAACAAGCTACTTCACCGTGCAGCCTTGGCTGGATGACGACGATGCCGCCACGGTTGCCTTGGCCATCACGAACGGCGACAAAGGGAAGGCCCAGTTGACCGCTCAGCGCATCGCCCAGGAACTGTGGACGCTTCGACAGGAGTTCGAACTGCCCCTGTACAGCCCCAAGGAGGCTGTGGCGCTAGCTCGCACGGTTGCCGTGAAACCAGTGGTCTTCGCGGACCAAGCGGACGCGGTGGGCGCGGGCTCGGCAGGGGACGCTGCGTATGTCTTGTCCGAGATGATTCGCCACGCGAGCGACCTCAAGTGCGCGCTGTCCATCGTCGACCCGGTAGTTGCCGCTCTCGCGCATGAGAGTGGTGTTGGCGCGCGACTAGACACCACTATCGGATTCCGCCTCGATGGTCGCTACGGCGAGCCAATTTCCATCAGTGCCGAAGTCGAAAGCCTGCATTCCGGCGAGTTCACGTATGGCGCTGGTCCTATGGGCGGGGTGACATTTTCGACGGGGCCGACGGCCGTTTTGGCGGTTGGAGAAATTCGCGTGCTTGTCGCATCACTTCCCTCGTACGAATTTTCGGGCGAGCAGTATGCAGCGGCTGGCATCGACATCTCCCGGTTCGATATTGCTGTCTTCAAGAACCCGATGAATTTCCGCACCGTGCTCAAGCCAGGCAGTGCGTTCATGTTGATTGACGGCGTGGGCTCGTCGTCGGCGAATCTCTCGAAGCTTCCCTGGAAAAGACGAACAAGCGCGTTCTGGCCGCGAGACCGTGGCATGCAAGTGCCCAAGCTCACCTGACGATTTCCTCTCTCCCACTTACTGCAGTCCGCAGTTCCAACCCCCACATCAACGGACATGATGAACCGCAAAGATTTTCTTCGTCGTGCAGGTCTCGCTGGGACTGCGGTCCTGGTCTCCCCACACTTCGCGCTCGCACAAGTTGGTCGACCCAAGTCGACCTTGAAGTTTGTGCCAGCGAATGCCCTGACTATCCTGGACCCCATCATCACCACCGCAGCAGTGTCCATAACGCACGGGTATTGCGTTTGGGACACCTTGTTCGGCGTCAACGGAAAGTTGGAGCCGAAGCCGCAGATGGCAGAAAGCGGTGTTGCCTCAACTGACGGAAAAACTTGGACCATCAAGCTGCGCGATGGGCTGTTCTTCCATGATGGTCAACCGGTGCGCAGCAAGGACTGCGTAGCAAGTCTGGAGCGCTGGAGTAAGCGCGATGTGTCCGGTATTGCCTTGGCCAAAGTGGTCGAGGCGTACCAAACCCCTGACGACCGCACCCTGGTCATCAAGCTCAAGTCCCCATTTCCGCGCATGTTGCACGTGCTCGGCAAGCCGCACTCGTCGCCCGCATTCATCATGCCCGAGCGCGTGGCGCAGACGAGCCCTACCCAAGCCATCACAGAAATCATCGGCTCGGGCCCGTACCGTTTCGTGGCGAAGGAATACGTTCCCGGCAGCAAGGTGGTCTACGAGAAGTTTGAGAAGTACAAGCCTCGCGTCGAGCCCGCCGATTGGACATCGGGTGGTAAGGTTGTCAACTTTGACCGTCTCGAGTGGGTCATCATCACCGATGCATCCACCGCCGCCAACGCGCTACAGAACGGTGAGGTCGATTGGCTCGAGACACCCCTTCCGGACTTGATTCCAGTTCTCAAGGGCAATTCGAACGTCAAGGTCGGCATCAACGACCCGTATGGCCTCATCGGTGTGCTGCGCTTCAATTCGTCGCAGGTTCCCTTCAACAATCCGAAGGTGCGCCAAGCCGTTTGGGAGGCCGTCAACCAGACGGACTACATGGGCGCACTTGGCTTGGAAAAGAACGAGTACGAGGTGTGCCACTCGAACTACCCGTGCGGCATGCCGGGCGTGAAGAATGGAATCAGCGGAAAACCCGGCGGACTCGAGAAGGCCAAGAAACTCCTGAAGGAGAGCGGCTACAAGGGGGAGCGCGTCGTTATCCTCAACCCCACAGATTCGGCGAACCTCGCTCCGTTCGGCCCTGTGACGGCTGACCTGCTCAAGCGCATCGGCTTCAACGTCGAGCTGCAGGACATGGATTGGGGGACCGTGACGCAACGACGGACTTCCAAGGAGCCCGTTGACAAGGGCGGCTGGAGCATCTTTCACACGACGTGGCCAAGTGTCGCGACCGGCGACCCGCTGCTCAACACCAACGTCCGCGGCCAAGGTCAAGCCGGCTGGTTCGGCTGGTTCGACGACCCGCAGACCGAGCAACTCTCAAACGATTGGCTCAATGCTCCTGACGCCACGCAACAGCAAAAACTGTTCGAGGACGCGCAACGGCGGGCCATGGACACGATGCCCATCGTGCTGCTTGGCAAATTCATCACCCACAACGCCATGCGAAAGACGCTCGCCGGCAATGTGCAGGGCTCTGCCCCCTATTTCTGGGGCGTCCGTCGCACGTAGAGCAGGTACGCGTCGTCTCCACATAGAAGCAGCGCCGAGAGGCGCTGCTCCACGCTCCTGAACTCATGTTGAACTACATCGTCAAGCGTATCGCCGCGACTATTCCCGTGGTGATTGTCGTTGGCCTATTCATCTTCGGCCTCTTGTTTGTCGCCCCTGGCGACCCGGCCACCATCTTGGCAGGTGAGCAAGCCACAGCACAAGACCTGGCGCAAATTCGCCAGGAGCTGGGTCTTGACCGCCCGTTCCTGGTCCAGTTTTTTGAGTGGAGCGGACAGGTCGCCCAGGGCAATCTTGGGCGCTCTATCTTCAGCAAGCAGCCCGTTACCGTCCTGATTGCCCAACGTTTGGAGCCCACTCTGCTGCTCATGGCCTTGACCATGGTCATATCTGTGCTGGTGGGAGTGCCTTTGGGTGTCATCGCGGCCTTCAAACACGGCGGCCGCCTCGACACGTTCGTCATGTCAGCTTCGGTTCTCGGATTCTCAGTTCCGGTCTTCGTCGTCGGCTACATCCTTGCCTATGTCTTTGCGCTTCAGCTCGGGTGGTTTCCTGCACAGGGCTATACGCCGATAGCTGAAGGATTCTGGAGGGCGGTGAGAAGCCTGACCCTGCCTGCTATTGCTCTCAGCGGTGTGTACAGCGCACTTATTGCACGGACTGGTCGCGCCGCGATGCTCGACATCCTCTCGCAAGACTACATCCGCACCGCGCGGGCAAAGGGCGTTTCGCAGTGGACGGTTCTCTTCGTCCATGCACTTCGCGCCTGCGGCGTACCGCTTTTGACCGTGATTGGCATGGGCGTGGCACTGCTCATTGGCGGCGCTGTCGTCACGGAGACGGTCTTCTCCATTCCCGGTCTGGGGCGGCTCACTGTTGACGCCATTCTTCAACGCGACTACCCGGTCATCCAAGGCGTGGTCATCTTCTTCAGCTTCTTGTATGTGCTGGTCAATCTGGTTATCGACCTGCTCTACACCTTCGTCGACCCTCGGATTCGTTACTGATGAACACGACCGCCCTGCAACACCCTCCCCGTGAGTTGGTAGCGGCACCTGACCTTCCCGACATCTTCGCTCCGCGACGGTCGCTACGGGGCTTCGCAGGCCTTTGGCGCAAGCACCCGACGATGGTTATCGCTAGCGCCGTGCTCCTGCTGCTTGTGCTCATCGCGATTTGCGCGCCTCTCCTGACGTCAATCGACCCGAATGCGTTGTCGCCCGCCCGCCGCAGCCGAGCCCCCTCGGCAGAGCACTGGTTCGGTACCGACAAGCTGGGGCGGGACATCTACGCTCGCATCATTTATGGGGCGCGTGTATCCCTCATTGTCGGCTTCACAGTTGCGCTGTTGGCTACGGTTGCCGGAACTCTGCTTGGTCTTGTCGCCGGCTTCATTCGCTGGGCGGACAGCCTAGTGATGCGAGTCATGGACGGTCTGATGGCTATCCCTTCCATACTGCTCGCCATCGCTCTCGTCGCGGTGACCCAAGGTGGCATGGCGAACGTAATCATTGCGCTCACAATTGCCGAGTTCCCCCGGGTGTGCCGCTTGGTTCGCAGTGTGGTCCTTTCAATCCGTGAACTGCCCTTCATCGACGGAGCCGTTACCTCCGGCAACAGCACAGCCCGCATCGTCTTCAGGCACGTTCTTCCCAACACCGTCTCCGCATTGACTGTGCAGGCCACCTATATCTGCGCCAGTGCGATGGTGCTCGAAGCAATCCTCTCGTTCATCGGCGCCGGCGTGCCCACGACGATTCCCACTTGGGGAAACATCATGGCCGATGGCCGGTCGCTCTGGCAGGTCAAGCCACACATGGTGTTCTTTCCGGCCGTATTCCTGTCAATCACCGTCCTGGCAGTGAACCTCCTGGGAGACGGTCTTCGTGATGCGCTCGACCCTCGTCTCGCAAAGGGCCTTTGATGCCGACCGTACTTGAAGTCGATAACCTGCAGACGCACTTCCGCACGCCGGATGGCGTTAACAGAGCAGTGGATGGCGTGTCTTTCGCCGTCAACGCTGGCGAAACGCTCGCCATCGTGGGTGAGTCAGGCTGCGGGAAGTCCGTCACCTCAATGTCCATTTTGCGGCTCATCCCCGAGAAGACCGGGAAGAGCGCTGGGGCAATCCGGTTCGAGGGTAAGAACCTCCTGGAGCTCTCTGAAGCCGAGATGCGGGAAATTCGGGGGAACCAAATCTCCATGATTTTCCAGGAGCCGATGACGAGCCTGAACCCGGTGCTCACCATTGGCTTCCAAATTGATGAAAGCCTCAAGCTCCACGAGAAGCTTGGTGGGAACGCGGCTCGGAAGAAGACGATTGACCTTCTTCGCATGGTCGGCATTCCGGAGCCGGAGCGCCGCGCCCGAGAGTACCCGCATCAACTCTCGGGAGGCATGCGCCAGCGCGTGATGATTGCGATGGCGCTGGCCTGTAGCCCGCGGCTGCTTATTGCCGACGAGCCCACCACCGCCCTTGACGTGACCATCCAGGCGCAAATACTGGACCTCATGCGGGACCTCAAGCAGCGCGTTGGGGCCGCCATCGTCCTGATTACGCATGACCTCGGGGTCGTGGCTGAAGTCGCAGACCGAGTTGTAGTCATGTACGCGGGCAGAAAGGTCGAAGAGGCTCCGGTGAAGGAGCTGTTCGCCCGGCCGCTCCACCCCTACACGCAAGGGCTGCTCGGCGCTGTTCCCAAGCTGGGGTCCTCACTCGAAAACGAAGGTGGGCGGTTGGCGGAAATCCCGGGTCTCGTTCCGAGCCTGAAAAATCGAATCCAAGGCTGCGTATTCGCGGGCCGCTGCCCTAGGGCCCAGCCCGTATGCCGAGAAGTTGCGCCGGGCTTGCAGGTCAAAGCTGAAGGCCACATTGCGGCCTGTCATTTCACAGACGTTGACGTTGGAGTAGCTGCATGAGCGAGTCTTTGCTGGAGGTCTCCGGGCTGCGCAAGTACTACAAGGTCGGTGGAGGACTGCTTGGACGCGGCGCCAAGAAGGTCCATGCTGTTGATGGCGTTTCCTTCGACATCAAGAAGGGCGAGACACTCTCCATCGTGGGAGAGTCCGGTTGCGGGAAATCGACCGTGGCGCGGTCGGTTCTTGGCTTGACCGACATTACTGAGGGCGTGATTCGCCTGGCCGGCAATCGCATTGACCATCTCGGCCTCAAGAAGATGCGTCCGATGCGCAAGCGGATGCAGGTCGTGTTCCAAGACCCCTTCTCGAGCCTGAATCCTCGGATGCGGGTGCGCGACATCTTGGCCGAGTCGCTGCGGAACTTCGAGGTGGTCTCGGAGCCCTCACAAGTACAAGCCCATCTCGACAGACTGATGGACATGGTTCAGCTTTCCCGGGAAGGGCTGAACCTGGGCTGCTGCCGGTTCCGTGGACACCGACCTAAGCTTTTTGAGCTTTCTCAAAGTCTATCGGACTGACGTAGCCAACGGTCGAATGACGTCGCCGCGGGTTGTAGAACCTCTCGATGTAGTCAAA
>Ga0255338_1005436_pt1 | contig 11742 bp, 10 predicted proteins | sample MeOH1_35cm_T4_19_FD_203715 | JGI IMG/M metagenome (GOLD analysis project Ga0255338, IMG submission 203715) | Sandy soil microbial communities from University of British Columbia, Vancouver, Canada - MeOH1_35cm_T4_195 | ecosystem: Engineered > Artificial ecosystem > Sand microcosm > Unclassified ... | reverse complement strand
AGGCCCTGGCTGCGCTGGGCAAAACCGATGATCTTGTGCAGGCCGGTCTTGAGCAGGGGTTTGTAAGTCTGTTCCGCCAGCGAGCCCTGGCCGGGCTGGTGCAGCGTGTGAAAGCCCGCCATCACGCAGCGTCCCTCGTTGAGGGCGCGAATCGCATCCACGCTGCCGGTGAAGCGCACATCCAGGTGCAGCTGGTGCTGGCTGGCGGCGTACGTGCGCAGGGCGCTCAGGGCGTCGTCGTGGCTGGCGTACAGCGTCACCACGTGCACCGTGTCGTCAAAGGCGACGGCGAAGGCGCGCTCCAGGTCGGCACGCAAGGCTTCGATCTGTGGCGAAAGGCGCGCTTGCGCCTGGCGTTCGGCCCACAACAGCTTGTTGCCGAACTCGGTCAGACGTGCCGCCTGGCCTTTTTCCCACACGATGAGTTCATGCCCCAGCTCGCTTTCCCAGCGCTTGAGTTCGCCCCAGACGTGGCGGTAGGACAGTTGCAGGGCGCGCGCAGCGCCCGAGATCGAGCCCGATTCCTGCACCGCGTGCAGCAGGTCGAAGAGGGGATTGCGGATCAATCCCGCCGGGTCCTGCGGCTGCGAGCCGAATGTGTAGTGAAACTGCAACCTATGCACGGTGATTCATATGGTGGGGAATTGGTCGAATCCGTACGATAACCCAGCCATGTCGACATTCACCGAAAGCGCGGCTACAGCGCTGCAACTCATCACCTCCCTCGATCCCTCCTTGCTCGCCATTGTCGGCCGCTCGCTCGCCGTCAGCGCTACCGCCTGCGCGCTGGCGTGCGGCCTGGGCCTGGTGCTCGGCGCCTGGCTCGGGGTGGCCCGCTTTGCCGGGCGCAACGTAGTGCTGACCCTGCTCAACACCCTGCTGGCCATACCCTCGGTGGTGATCGGGTTGGTGGTCTACCTGCTGCTGTCGCGTTCCGGGCCGCTGGGGTACCTGGGCTGGCTGTTCAACTTCCAGGCCATGGTGCTGGCGCAGGCCCTGCTGGTGCTGCCGGTGTCCACCGCCTTGACGCGCCAGGTCATCGAGGATGCGGAGCAAACGCATGGTGAACAACTGCGCTCGCTCGGTGCCGGCACCGCCTTGCGCGGTCTGCTGCTGGCCTGGGACGAGCGCTACGCCTTGCTCACCATGCTGATGGCCTCCTTCGGCCGTGCCATCTCGGAAGTCGGCGCGGTGATGATCGTCGGCGGCAACATCGACGGCTTCACTCGCGTCATGACCACCGCCATTGCACTGGAGACCAGCAAGGGCGACCTGCCGCTGGCGCTGGCGCTGGGGCTCATCCTGCTGGGCGTGGTGCTGGTGCTCAATGCCCTGATCGCCCTGGTGCGGCGCTGGCGCGAGCACGTCGAGGGCCATGCCAACGGCGTGTCTGCGGTGGTAGGGGCGCTGGCATGAATCCCCTCTTCAACTTGCAGTCGGCCGGCGTTGACTTCGGTCCGGTGCATGCCCTGGCGGATGTCAACCTGCGCATCGGGGTCGGCGAGTCCGTGGCGCTGGTGGGGGCCAACGGCAGCGGCAAGAGCACGCTGCTGCGCCTGCTGCACGGCCTGCAGCGGCCCACGGCCGGCCAGTGTGCGTGTGATGCCGGTGCGCGCCAGGCCATGCTGTTCCAGCGTCCCTTCATGCTGCGCACCTCGGCCCGCAACAACGTGGCGCTGGCCTTGTTGCTGCGCGGTACACCCTGGCAGGCCGCCAAGGAACAGGCGCTGAGGGCGCTGGAGCGTGTCGAGCTGGCCGACAAGGCGCGGCGTCCGGCGCGCACCCTCTCCGGCGGCCAGCAGCAGCGCCTGGCCATGGCGCGCGCCTGGGCCTTGCAGCCCGATGTGCTGATGCTCGACGAGCCTACCGCCAGCCTCGATCCGCATGCCAAGCGCGAGGTGGAGCAGCTGATGGCGGAATTCGCCAGCGGCGCCCAGCGCCAGGACGGCCGCCCAGTGACGGTGATCTTCGCCAGCCACAACCTGGGCCAGGTCAAGCGTCTGGCAACCCGGGTCATCTACCTGGAGCAGGGGAGGGTGCAGGCCGACCTGCCGGTGCAGGAATTTTTCGACGTCGAGCGGCTGCGCGCCGTCTCGTCAACCGCCCATCTATTCGTCAAAGGAGAACAGGTATGAACGCTTTCAACTCTTCGTGGTCTTTTAGGGCTCCCGCGCTTGTCAAATATGCGCTGGCAGCTGCGATTTCGATAGCATCCTTGGCGGCGTCGGCGCAGACCATCGTCATGTCATCGACCACCTCGACCGAGCAGTCGGGCCTGTTCTCTTACCTGCTGCCCGAATTCAAGAAAGCCAGCGGCATCGACATCAAGGTGGTGGCGCTGGGCACCGGCCAGGCGCTGGACATGGCGCGCCGCGGCGATGCCGACGTGGTGTTCGTGCACGACCAGGTGGCCGAAGAGAAGTTCGTCGCCGAGGGCTTTGGCCTCAAGCGCCTGCCGGTCATGTACAACGACTTCGTGCTGATCGGCCCCAAGGCCGACCCGCTGGGCACCAAAGGCAATGACATTGCGGTGGCGCTGAAGAAGATCAGCGCCGCCAACGGCGCTTTCATCTCGCGCGGCGACAAGAGCGGCACCCACGCGGCCGAACTGCGCTTCTGGAAGCTGGCCGACTTGGCCGACAAAAAAGGCAGTGGCTACAAGGAATGCGGCTGCGGCATGGGTCCGGCGCTCAACATCGCCTCATCCAGCGGCGCCTATGTGCTGGCCGACCGCGGCACCTGGCTCAACTTCAAGAACCGCGCCGACCTGACGGTGCTGGTCGAAGGCGACAAGCGCCTGTTCAACCAGTACGGCGTGATGGTGGTCAACCCGGCCAAGCACCCGCAGGTCAAGCTGGCCGAGGCGCAGAAGTTCGTCGACTGGGTGGTTTCGCCGGCCGGCCAGAACGCCATTGCCGCCTACAAGATCGGCGGCGAGCAGCTGTTCTTCCCCAATGCCGGCAAGTGAGCTGCTTGCAGCCCTGGCGACAAGCTCTGACATACAGGGCGATTGAGTCATGAACCTGTTCACTTCGCTGCGCTATGTGGTGGCCCTGCACGAGCACAAGCATTTCGGCCGTGCGGCGCAGGCCTGCCATATCTCGCAGCCGGCGCTCTCCAACGCGCTGCGCGCGCTGGAGGAGGAATTCGGCACCGCCATCGTCAAGCGCGGGCGTGTCTTCGAGGGCTTCACGCCGGAGGGCGAGCAGATCTTCCAGGCGGCGCAGCGCATCCTGCACGAACAGGAGCGGCTGAAGCAGGAGCTCAAGAGCGCGGAGGGGAGCCCCCAGGGCACCTTGCGCATCGGTGCCGTGCCCTCGGTGATGCCGATCGCAGCCCGTTTCGCCGCCATGCTGCAGGCGCGCCATCCGGGCATCCTGCCGATCGTGCGCTCCATGAGCTCGCCCGACATCGAAACCGGGCTGGAGAACCTCTCGCTCGACATGGGACTGGGCTATATGGAACGGCTGAGCCGCCGCCGCATGCCGTTCCAGACCCTCCCGCAGTACACCGAGCACTACTTTCTGCTGCGCCGCACGGCCGGGCCGGCGCAGGCGGGCCTGCAGATCGGCAGCGCCTTGAACTGGGCCGAGGCGGCACGACTGCCGCTGTGCCTGCTGACGCCGGAGATGCACAACCGCAGCATCGTCGATGCCGCTCTGGCCGAAGCCGGTGCCCAGGTGGTGCCGGCGATGGAAACCGACTCGGTGCTGGCGCTGGCCCTGAGCGTGCTCGACGGCCAGGTGTGCAGCATCCTGCCCGGTGCCCTGGTTGGCGCCATCCGAGGTTTTGGTGAACTGGAAGCGGCGCCGCTGGTCAGCCCCACGGTCACTACGCCGATCGGCTTTATGGTGCTCGACACGAGCCGTCCCACCCGCGCGCTGAGTGCGGCGCTGGCGCTAGCCCAGGATCCGATGTGGCTGCGGCATGCGTCAGCCCACAGCGGCCTGCTGGGCGCCTGATTTCGCCGAGCCGTCACACGGCCAAGTTACCATTCGACGATGAGCACAACAGCGCGCAGGCAGGAGCGGAATTTTGACTGAGGCATTTCAGAGCCAAGGCCATTCCAGTGAGCGCCTGTCGCTGGCCATGCTACAGGCCGAGAACCAGCGCCTGCGCAGCCAGCTCGACGCCATGCTGCGCGAAGCGCGCCTGAACCAGGAGAAGATGCGTCGCTTCGACCAGCTGGAGCGCAAGGTGATCGGTGCGGCCTCGCTGGCCGCGCTCATCGACACCCTGCTGGTCGAATACAAATCGCTTTTCGAGCTCGACGCCGTCACCCTGGCCCTGGTTGACCCGTTGTACGAAGTGGGCCGGGTGCTGGGCGACCCCGGGCACATGGCCGAGGGCCTGCTGTTCCTCGACAGCGATGTGGAGCTGCAGCCGCTGTATGCCGGCGCCGGCCGGCCGCTGCTGGCCGGCTTCGATGAGGCGCCGGCCTTTCTGTTCGAAGACGCACCGGCCGGGCTGGCTTCGGTGGCCTTGTTGCCGCTGCTGCACCACGGCCGCTTCATCGGCAGCCTCAACCTGGGCAGCCGCGACGCGCAGCGCTTCGTGGCCGGCAGCAGCACCGACTTTCTGGAACGCCTGGCTGCGCTGGTGGCCGTGTGCCTGGACAGCGCCCTGGCCACCGAGCGCCTCAAGCTGGCCGGCCTGACCGACGTGCTGACCGGCGTGCACAACCGGCGCTATTTCGAATCGCGTTGCCTGGAGGAGGTGCTGGCCGCGCGCCGCAACGGCCAGCCGCTGGTCTGCATGTTCATCGACGTAGACCATTTCAAAAAGCTCAACGACACCCTGGGCCACCAGGCCGGTGACGAGGTGCTGCGCTACGTGGCCAACCTCGTCAAGGTGCAGCTGCGCGGCAGCGACGTGGTGGCGCGCTACGGCGGCGAGGAGTTTGTCGTGCTGCTGCCGGCCACGCCGGGCCTGGCCGGCCTGGAAACGGCCGAGCGCATCCGTCGCATCGTGAGTGCCCAGAGCGTTCCCGCCCGCGTGCGCGAGGCCGTGCGCGTGACCATCTCCATCGGCGTGGCCATGCTGCAGCTGTTGCCGGAGGAGAGTGATGCCGCGGTACTGGCGGCCGACATGATCGCCCGCGCTGACAAGGCGCTGTACGAGGCCAAGGAAGGCGGGCGCAATCGCGTGGTGGTGGCTCCCGCACCCTGAGCCGACATTCAAACGTCGCTATTTGCAGACACCTTCTGCTCAAACCGGTTTTCGTCAGTCTGGCGTTGCGCGCCAGACAAATTGTCGTAATTCATCTGGTTGACTCGACGCGGTTGCGACACTTTGTCGCAACTCGTTGGCGCTCCTACATTGGAATTTGATTTCATAAGGGATCACGCTTAGTAAGCCATTCGTGTGCCTTCCTAGAATGAATGAGCAGATCCTGCGTGCAGGTCGTATTTGACCCATCCAAGACGCAACGAGGAGTTTATTCATGGATATGAACCGGAGACATTTCTTCCGGGTAAGCAGCGCAGGACTGGTGGCGTCCAGCCTGGTGGCGCTGGGCTTTTCGCCCACTGCGGCTCTTGCCGAAACACGGAATTTCAAGCTGGCCCGTACGACGGAAACCAGGAACACCTGCCCCTACTGCTCGGTCGGCTGCGGCATCATCATGTATGGCCTGGGCGACAAGGCCAAGAACGTTGCATCTGAAATCATCCATATCGAAGGCGATCCGGACCATCCGGTCAACCGCGGCACCTTGTGCCCCAAGGGCGCTGGTTTGCTGGACTTCGTGCACAGCCCCAACCGCCTGAAGTACCCCGAAATCCGCGAGCCGGGCGCCAAGGAGTGGAAACGCGTCAGCTGGGATGAGGCGATGAGCCGCCTGGTCAAGATGATGAAGGCCGACCGTGACGCCAACTTCATCGCCAAGAACGCCAACGGCCAGACGGTGAACCGCTGGCTTTCCACCGGCATGCTGGCCGCTTCGGCCTCTTCCAACGAATCGGGCTACCTCACGCACAAGGTGATGCGCTCGATGGGGATGCTGGTCTTCGACAATCAAGCGCGTGTTTGACACGGCCCCACGGTAGCCAGTCTGGCTCCGACGTTTGGCCGAGGCGCGATGACCAACCATTGGGTTGACATCAAGAACGCCGATCTCGTTCTCATCATGGGCGGTAATGCAGCAGAAGCGCACCCCTGCGGTTTCAAGTGGGTGGTGGAAGCCAAGCAACACAACAAGGCCAAGCTGGTCGTTGTGGACCCGCGCTTCACGCGCTCGGCCGCCATGGCCGACTACTACGCGCCCATCCGTGCCGGTAGCGATATCGCGTTCCTGGGCGGGGTCTTGAACTACCTGTTGTCCAACGACAAGATCCAGCACGAGTACGTCAAGCAGTACACCAATGCGACCTTCATCGTGGGTGAGGGCTACTCGTTCAAGGACGGCATCTTCTCCGGCTATGACGAAGGCAAGCGTGCCTACAACCCGGCCAGCTGGAACTACGAGTTCGATGCCAAGGGCTTTGCCAAGGTCGACGAGACCATGCAGCACCCGCGCTGCGTGCTGCAGATCATGAAGCAGCATTACGCCCGCTACACGCCCGAGATGGTGAGCAAGATCACCGGCACGCCCAAGGACAAGTTCCTCAAGGTATGCGAACACATTGCCTCGACGGCGGCGCCCAACAAGGCCATGACCATCCTGTACGCGCTGGGCTGGACACAGCACAGCACCGGCACGGAGATGATCCGCACCGCGGCCATCATGCAACTGCTGCTGGGCAATATGGGTATCGCCGGCGGCGGCATGAACGCCCTGCGCGGCCACAGCAACATCCAGGGCCTGACCGATCTGGGTCTGTTGTCCAACCTGCTGCCGGGCTATATGAGCCTGCCGCGCGACAGCGAGCAGGATCTGGAGACCTACTACAAGCCGCGTGCGCCGAAGCCGATTCGCCCGAACCAGATGAGCTACTGGCAGAACTACCCCAAGTTCTTCGTCAGCCTGCAAAAAGCCTGGTGGGGCAACGCGGCAACGGCCGAGAACAACTGGGCTTTCGACTACCTGCCCAAGCTCGACAAGAACTACGACGTGCTGCAAGCGTTCGAGATGATGAACCAGGGCAAGCTCAACGGCTACATCTGCCAGGGCTTCAACCCGGTCGGTTCGTTCCCGAACAAGAAGAAGATCATCGCCGGCCTGTCCAAGCTCAAGTTCCTGGCCATCATCGACCCGCTGAGCACCGAAACTTCCGAGTTCTGGAAGAACTACGGTGAGTACAACGACGTCAAGAGCGAAGAGATCCAGACCACCGTGTTCCGTTTTCCGAGTACCTGCTTTGCGGAAGAAGACGGCTCGCTGACCAACAGTGGCCGCTGGCTGCAGTGGCACTGGAAGGGCGCGCAGCCTCCCGGTGAAGCCAAGGGGGATCCGGAAATCATCGCCGCGCTCTTTGCGCGGCTCAAGGCGGCGTACGTCAAGGACGGTGGCGCCTTCCCCGATCCGATCGTCAACCTGACCTGGCCCTACAAGATTCCGCACAGTCCCTCGGCTGAGGAGTTGGCGATGGAGTACAACGGCAAGGCACTGACCGACGTGCTGGCGCCGCCTGACCCGAAGGATCCGAAGGCTCCGCCGAAGGTGCTCGTCAAGGCGGGTGAGCAGGTGCCTGGTTTTGGCATGCTGCGCGATGACGGCTCCACCGCGTGTGGCTGCTGGATTTACGCTGGTGCCTGGACGCAGGCCGGCAACCAGATGGCGCGTCGCGACAACAGCGACCCGTGGGGCATTGGCCAGACGCTGAACTGGGCCTGGGCCTGGCCGGCGAACCGCCGTATTCTCTACAACGCTGCCTCGAGTGATACCAAGGGCAAGCCGTGGGATCCCAAGCGCAAGCTGGTGCAGTGGAACGGCAAGAGCTGGGGCGGTTCGGACGTACCGGACATCCGTCCGGATGCGAATCCGGACGATCCGGACCGTGTCAATCCGTTCATCATGACGGCCGAAGGTGTCGCGCGTCTGTTCGCACCGACCGGTCTGGCCGAAGGCCCGCTGCCGGAACACTATGAGCCGTTCGAGTCGCCGCTGGGCAACAACCCGATGCACCCGAACAATCCCAAGGCCCGGGCCAACCCGGCAGCGCGGGTGTTCAAGGGCGACATGGAAGCCTTTGGTAAACCGGCCGAGTTCCCCTACGTGGCGACCAGCTATCGCCTGACCGAGCACTTCCACTACTGGACGAAGAATGTGCAGACCTCGGCCATCATCCAGCCGCAGCAATTCGTCGAAATCGGCGAAGCGCTGGCCACGGCCAAGGGCATCGCCAATGGCGACATGGTGAAGGTCTCGTCCAACCGCGGCTATATCAAGGCCGTGGCGGTGGTGACCAAGCGCATTCCGCAACTGGACGTTGACGGCAAGAAGGTGGACACGGTGGGCCTGCCCAACCACTGGGGCTTTGTGGGGGTGGCCAAGCCCGGTTATCTGGTGAACACGCTGACCCCCTTCGTGGGCGACGCCAATTCCCAGACGCCGGAGTTCAAGAGCTTCACCGTGAACATTGAGAAGGCATAAGGAGCACACATGTCATCTCTACAATCTCTGGACATTGCCCAGCGCTCGGCGACCACCACGCCGAGCCCCTCGGTGCGCACCTCGCCTGAAGTCGCGAAACTCATCGATGTCTCCAGCTGCATCGGCTGCAAGGCCTGCCAGGTGGCTTGCATGGAGTGGAACGATCTGCGCGACGAAGTCGGCACCAACGCCGGTACCTACGACAACCCGAACGACCTCACACCATCCTCCTGGACGGTGATGAGGTTCTCGGAAGTCGAGGTCAAGCGCGATTCGACTGCTGCCAACCAGGAAACCAACCTCGAATGGCTGATCCGCAAGGATGGGTGCATGCACTGTGCCGATCCGGGCTGCCTCAAGGCCTGCCCGTCGCCGGGCGCCATCGTGCAGTACGGCAACGGTATCGTCGACTTCATCAGCGAGCACTGCGTCGGCTGCGGTAACTGTGTCACCGGCTGCCCATTCGATGTGCCCCGCATCAGCAAGAAGGACAACAAGGCTTACAAGTGTTCCCTGTGTTCGGACCGCGTCGGTGTGGGCCTGGAGCCTGCTTGCGCGAAGGCCTGCCCTACGGGCGCCATCCGTTTCGGCAGCAAGGAAGACATGCTGGAACACGGGGCCCATCGCATCGCCGACCTCAAGGAACGTGGCTTCGCTCAGGCAGCGGTCTACGACCCGCAAGGCGTTGGCGGCACGCACGTCATGTATGTGCTGCAGCACGGTGACCAGCCCGAGCTCTACCACGGCCTGCCGGCCAATCCGAAGATCAGTCCGCTGGTCTCGTTGTGGAAAGGGGTTGCCAAGCCGCTGGCCGTGTTTGCCATGGTGGGCGCCGTCGCTGCCGGCTTCTTCCACTACATGAAGGTCGGCCCGGTCGAGAGCAAGGAAGACGAGTCTGAGAAAGAAAGCGCTTGAGGAGATCATGATGAAAACATCCACCAATGAACTTCAGCGCTACGACGACAACACCCGCATGAACCACTGGGTCATTGCCCTGTTGTTCTTCCTTGCGGGACTGTCCGGTCTGGCGTTTTTCCATCCGTCGCTGTTCTTCCTCTCCGGCCTGTTCGGCGGTGGAACGTGGAGCCGCATCCTGCACCCCTACCTTGGCCTGGCCATGTTCCTGAGCTTCCTGGGCTTGTTCCTGCGCCTCAAGCACGAGAACATGCTGAACAGCCAGGACAAGGCCTGGCTGGACAAAGCCGGGGAAATGTTCAAGGGCAACAAGGCCGCCATGCCGCCGGTGGGCAAGTACAACGCCGGGCAGAAGATCGTGTTCTGGCTCATGGCCGGCAGTCTGCTGGTTTTGCTGCTCACGGGCATTCTGTTCTGGCACGCCTGGTTCCCGTTCTTCCCGGTCTGGGCGCGGCGCATCGGTGTGTTGCTGCATGCCTTCTCGGCAGTGGTGCTGGTGCTGACCGTCATCGTCCACGTCTATGCGGCGATCTGGGTCAAGGGCACAACGCGTGCCATGACCCGCGGCACGGTCACGCGTGGTTGGGCCAAGATGAATCACCCGCTGTGGCATGAGGAAATGACCCGCGGCAAATAAGCTGTCACACCAAGCTTCATGGGTGGTGCAGTGGCTGTGCCACCCTTTTTCATTCAATACGACTGCTCAATGACATCATCCAGCCCCGTCAAGTTCTTGACCCCTGAAGAAATCGCCACTCGCCAGATGGCCGATGCCGCGCGTCTGAAATTTGCAGACCTCGCTTCGGTCTTCAAGGAACGGGCGCTGCGCCTGCGCCAGTTGGCGGCGGGGCATCCGATGCGGGACTTCCTGATCTTCATGGCAGACGTGGCCCAGGCACAGCAGACGGCGCTGGCGCAAGCGCGCACGACGAAACTGCCCTCGCAGGAATTTCTGGAGGAGGCTGCCGGCGCCGGCGTGGCGCCGCTGGCGTTTTCCCGTTGGACCTACGGCGACGAATGGCACGCAGATCTGCGCAGCCTGCTCGCCACGCTGCTGGCGCAGTTGTCGCCAAGCCCGGCGCGCGAAGTGGTGGCGGGCTTGCAGGCCGCCAGTGCCGCACATTTGAACCAGCAGGCCGAGCGTCTGCTGGCCGGCATCATGCTTGGCCTGGATTTGGCCACGGCCCCCTTGATCGGCGCTGCACTGCAGGTGTACTGGACACGTTTGGTGGAACGCACCCAGGCCGCATTCGCCCCTCAGGCCTTTGCGCCCGTTGACAACGCCTGCGTCTGCCCTTGTTGCGGCAGCCAGCCGGTGGCCAGCGTGTCGCGCATCGGCGCGGATACCTCCGGCACCCGTTACCTGCATTGCGCGCTGTGCCAGACCGAATGGCACATGGTGCGCATCAAGTGCGCGCATTGCGAAAGCACCAAAGGCATCACCTACCAGGAACTGGAGAGCGCCAGCGGCGAGGCGCTGGCGGCCACCATGGCGCCCAAGGGAGCGGTGCGGGCCGAGTGCTGCGACGAGTGCGGTCATTACCTCAAGATCGTGTCCATGGACAAGGATCCCCATGTGGATCCCGTTGCCGACGACTTGGCTACCGTGGCGCTGGACCTGCTGGTGAGTGAAGCCGGCAAGGCCCGCCACGGTATCAACTACATGTTGTTGTGGGGTGAGCCGACCGACGAGTCGCAGGCCCTCGAACACAGCCACGCGGGAGCGCCGTAATGACATCGCCCGACGGATCCATGGTTCATGGTCCGAAGGCGATGCTGGCAAAGCTCCCTTCCGTTGACCGACTGATCAACCTGCCTGCCAGCCAGGCGCTGGTGGCTGCGCACGGCGCTGCGCTGGTGACCGAGCGGGCGCGTGCGCTGCAGGCCGAGCTGCGCCAACAACTGCTCGATGGCGTGACACCCACCACCACGCTGGATGAGGCCGGCCTCACGCAGGCGTTGCAAGCCCGCTGCGCGCAGCGCTTGGCGCCGCGCATGCAGCGCGTGATCAACCTCACGGGAACGGTGATCCACACCAACCTGGGCCGCGCCGTGCTGCCACAGGCGGCGATCGACCACATCACGACCATGATGGCGGGCCCGAACAACCTCGAATACGACCTGGCGACAGGCAGTCGTGGCGACCGCGACAGCATCGTCGAAGGCCTGCTGTGCGAGATCACCGGTGCCGAAGCGGCCACCGTGGTCAACAACAACGCCGCTGCCGTGTTGCTCACCATCGCTGCCTTGGGGCATGGGCGCGAGGTGGTGGTCTCGCGCGGCGAACTGGTGGA
>Ga0255338_1005435_pt1 | contig 11743 bp, 11 predicted proteins | sample MeOH1_35cm_T4_19_FD_203715 | JGI IMG/M metagenome (GOLD analysis project Ga0255338, IMG submission 203715) | Sandy soil microbial communities from University of British Columbia, Vancouver, Canada - MeOH1_35cm_T4_195 | ecosystem: Engineered > Artificial ecosystem > Sand microcosm > Unclassified ... | reverse complement strand
TCTGGGCGCGCTGTTAGGGTTCGGTTTCGGTTGGCTCATCGTCCAGTACGGGTTCGTATCCGCCGTCTTCGTGGGCGCGATGGCTCTGGGAGGTTGGGCAGTGGGCCGGGTTCTAGACGGTGAGATCGACGTGAGCGCGTACATCCGCCCTCGCGGCCCACAAGATCTGGATTAGCGCCGGGCCACGGATCAGCGGAAGCTCTTTATCCGCGCCTGAGGCCCGAAACGTCGGGTTGTAGCACTTTCAGCCCGATGAACGACTTCGAGCCGTTCTTTACGAAGTCCAGCAGTGGTTGATCGATCACCCGTTTCTTGCGTTGGCTGGCGTGGCGCAGGACTACGACGCCGTTTTTTCGGAACAGCAGCCCCAGATGCCCGGCAACTACGACCGGCTTTCGGCTGACCCAGGCGGCGATGGTGCCATTCGGTATCCGCGCAGCCACCGTTGGAATACTGGCCAGCGGAATATAAGAGGTGTTCACTACCTCTGCGGGCGTTGGGGAGAGCCGTACGTCCGCACCGCGAGCGGTAAGGAGAGTCGGCCGATCGATCCGTCGGCGGAGCGACTGGAGTTGGACTCCGCCCACTTCAGCCGTGATGTCGCGCGCGGGCCAGGGGTTGTTCAACCAGTCCGGCAGGCAGTAGTGATAGCGGTCCTCAATCCGTACCCGCCCCCCGTGGTAGCGGATCAAGCGCCCGGCGGCATCGAGGCCCCCCGCATAAGGCGCAAGCGCCTCCGCGAAGACCTGCTCGAGAAGCGTTTGGCAGTCGGCGTATTTGCGTGAAAATCTTGGGTCAGCGTCCGGCTGGCAGCCTTCGCCTAGGCAGTCGAGGCGGTAGGGAGTGCCCAGATACCGGCGACTGATGGCTTCCAACCGAGCCGGACTTACGGCAGTTGGCGGCACCGCGGGTGTGGGGCCGGTTAAGGCCGGGCGAGCTCCCGCGACCCAGGCAGCGAGGGTCGCGATAACAGCCAATGCGAGCTGGAGTGGTCGGTTCATCATCGGATTCGGGTCTGGGAGCAACGGCCCCGGTCCCTTACAAATGCCGCAGGTTAGAGGCTAAACCAACCTTAAACATTACCGGGTAGAAGTAGAAAAGCTCTGACGCAAAGAAAGGTTGCTCACGCAGCCGCCGACGTGTTTCATAACAGGCAAACGGCGCAGCTTACGAGGCCAGGATTCAGGGGCGAACCAAGTGTCGTCGCCAGGCGTCAGTCTCTATGAGCGCGACACGCGGTTAATTGCTTGTAGATTAAGAAGTTACTGATCTATTCGACCGCATACTGCGATACTTATTTAGTGCTGGATCCACTGATTGCCGAAACGCGGCGCTGAGGATCCAAATACGGACTGGGCAAGGGTCTTGAAATGTCTCCCATTGTGGCGAAGTCCCTCGCAGGGGCCGCGCTCCTCGTAACTCTATTTACGGCAAACGACGCCCGCGCGTTCGAGATGGGGCGGCCGTTCGATCGCGTCTCGACCACGGTAGACGGGGCGCGGTGGGCTTATAGCTCCCTGACCCGGCTGGAAAAGGCGGGATTCAGTACCGGCAGCCCGGCGGAGACGTTCAACGGGAAGCGCGTGCTCACGCGCTATGATTTCGCTGTGGCCGTTGAGCGGATCTATCGGAGTATGCAGTCGCGGGTGCTGGGAGCTACCGAGCCGGGCACCCTACGGACGTCGCTCGATAATTTCCGCCGCCTGCTTCATGAATTCGCACCGGATATTGAAGGCTTGGGCCAGGATGTCACGGAGATGAAGGGGCAGTTGGAAGCGTTGGATCAGCGGCTAGCACGGCTAGAGCAGACCAGCGTGCCTACCAACGTCGCCGCCGCCTTACCCGAGCGAGATTTCGGCAAGGCGCTGAAGGATCGTGGCTTCGCTGCCGGGCGACCACTAAATGTTACCGCCCTTAAAGATCCGTTCGGACTGGTATCACTGCCGGACTCCCTGAAATCGCCGTCCCAACTCTCCATGAAGCCCGGGATCGCCACCCACGTAGGCAGTGCGAGATTTGGGTTCAATATTGATCGCCCGGACCCCCTGAATACCATTGCCGGCTTGCCGCTGGAAGACCCGGCGGACAGTCTTAGCTATCAAGCCCAGTTGAGCTTGCCGCTGGGCAGCTACTGGCTGAGCGCCTTTTACGGTCGAGAGAGCGCCGCGACCGACTCCTATCGCCTCGGCAGTCCCTATTTCCAATTCGGTAGTGCTGAAGGATTGGGCGGCGCACTGAGTGGTCGGCTTAGTGACCGTTTAGCCTTCCGGGTGGAGACGGCGCGCTATCAATCACTCGACGATGACCTCCAGCGCATGATTTACCTGAAGGGTGGTCTGCGGTATGCAGTCGGCAGCGGGTTCAGCGTTAACCTGGGAGTCGAGCGCAGTCGCCAGTTCGGACTTCCCGGTTCCATTCGCGAGGGGATCGGCTACACCTTTGGCGTGGGACGATCTTTCGGTCGCAACACGAACCTGAGCCTGCTCTACCGCACCTACGGAGCAGATGGATCGGGAGCAGCCAACTCCGGCGGCCGCGAGCAGGATTCGAGCGCGATTACCCAGTTGACCGTCAAGTTCTAACGGATAGTCAGCGCGTAAAGATCGTTCCTGTCACATAGTCCGCCTCGTCGGACGCTAGAAATGCGAGGACCCGGGCGACGCCGTCCGGGTCTCCTAGCTTAGTAGTAGCCAGAACACATTCCGGGTCTTCGCCGCGAACGGCGGCGGCATCTCGAATATTCTGCCGCTTCATGGGTGTGTCGATCGCACCCGGGCAGATGATGTTCACGCGGATCCCTCTCGGCTCCAGCTGCGCTTGTAGCGTCATTGCCAGACCGTGCACCCCGGCCTTGCTGGCGCCGTAGGCCAGGGAGGAGCTGGGCCCGCGCACCCCTCCGCCGGAAGAGAGGCAGAGCACCACGCCTCCAGGCAACATCAGGGGCACGGTATACTTGCAGAACAGGAAAGTGCCGGTCACGTTCACGTCGAGCACACGGCGGAAGGTTTCCAGGTCTAACGTTTCCACCTGTTGAAACGCTCCCTGAAGGATGCCGGCGCTGTTAATCAAGGCGTGCAAGCCGCCGAAGCCGCTCCGGACCTGCTCTGCAACCGCTTGAACGTCCGGCTCGTGGGTCACGTCGCATCGGGCAAATGCCGCTCGGCCCCCACTCGCTTCGATTTCCGAAACCAGGGCGCGCCCCGCGTCCCCGTCCGTATCCGCGATGAAGACCGCGGCCCCGTCTCTTGCCACGCGCAGTGCGGTAGCCCGGCCGATACCGGCCGCACCGCCCGTGATGAGAACTGTCTTTCCGGCTAGACGCATTACGGTAGCTCCTCAAATTGCAGTCCTGCGCGGCTGGCGAACTCCAGCAGTGCGCGCCTGGCCTCCGGGACTCGCTCGACGGGAAGGTGCTCGATCAAGACCGCGCCACCCGGGCAGCAGGCATTGAAACGACGCAGGAACGTTTCCTGGTCCAGCAATCCCTGCCCCGGAATGCACTCATCCAGATGCAGCACGAGACGCTCCCCCACGGTTAGGTCCTTGGCGTGCGCGCAGACTACGGCTTCTCCCAACTTGTCAAACAATTCGTCGATCAGGAGTGTGTTCTGGTAAGCCTGATCAAGGGTGCCGATGAGATTAACCGGGTCGGCGTTGAAGCGGAGTGACGGAGAGGCCACCCGATCCAACACGTCTTGGACCACCGCCACGGTGAACAGGGGCGACACCACGTGCGCTTCTAACGCAAGCGGCACTCCGGCGGCATCCGCCAGGGGCACAAGAGCCGTCAGGCTTTCAATCAGCCGGTCTCGTGTTACGGGCGCGTGATTGTCCGGATGCGGAGTCCAGGGACCGTTGGGGTTGAGGCTGCCGGGCCGCACATAAACGCTGCCGGCGCCAAGGGATACCGCCGCCTCCAACACCACGCTCAACGCAGAGACGCCTTCCGAGCGAACTCTGGGGTCTGGATGGACCAGGCTTGGATAATCCGGTGGCAGCAGCTGCACCAGCGTTAGCCCTTCTGCGTCCATGACGTCTCGGGTTAGCCGCAGGGCATGTGCGTCTCGTGCCGCGGTAAGGCTGGGAAGGTGCCAGGACGCAGCCCCAAATCCAAGCTCCCGCACGCGCCGTATTGCTTCCGCCGAGCCATCACCCAGTAAGCCGGCAACTCCCAGCTTCATGTGCCTCTCCCCTACCCGATCTTGTATGATGAGGCGACCCTGTACCCGGTCGCCCGCAATGGTGTTCCCGTTCGGTGCGCAGGGCTGTCGCTTCCTCTCTTTCAGATCAAACGCCGAGTATGCCAGAGCTACCCGAAGTGGAGATCCACACCCGCAACCTACGCCAGTGGCTGGAGGGTAAGCGGATTGCGGATTACACGGTCACCGACCCGCTGCTGGTCGAAAACCAGGACACCTCCCATTGGCCGGCGGCCCTCCGCCAGCGCCTGGTGCTGCAAGTCCGCCGCGAGGCCAAGTACCTGTTGATTGACCTGGATAGTGACCACACGCTGGTGGCTCACCTCCGGATGACGGGTCGTTTTGTGCACGATCCCTACGTGGCGGGCGAGCCCCACAAGTTCACTCGCCTCATCTTGCGCCTTGGAGACGGCGATCAGGTGCGCTTTGAGGATCGGCGGCGTTTCGGTCGCGTATGGATCGCGCGCACCGATTCACTCCATGAATTGCCGGAGCTTTCCGGCCTGGGGCCTGACGCCCTGCTAGCGCCGACGTCTTTCGAGCGGTTGCGTGAGTTGACGCGGGCCACTCGCCGCAGCATCAAGACCCTGCTGATGGACCAGCACGTCATTGGAGGGATCGGCAACATCTGCGCGATCGAGATCCTTTACCGCGCGGGCATCGCACCGGAAACGCCGGCGGCGACCCTTACCGATGAGCAGGTTCGCAAAATCGCGCAGCTCACGCCGGAATTCCTGGAGTGGGCCATTGCCATGCAATCCCGTCGTGAGCTCATCTATATCGGCGAGAAGGGCTCGGAGAACGTCTTCAGCATCTACCGACGGGCAGGAGACGCGTGCCCCCGATGCAGCACGACGATCGTACGGAGTGTGGTCGGCGGGCGCGGTACCTATCACTGCCCTACTTGCCAGCCTGGGGCCGGGGGAAACACGGTAAATGAGTAAATGTGGAAATCGCCGGGGCCGCTAGGTAGCCCCCTTACCGGCAGTTCCACATTGCCCCATTTACCGCCGAGTTCGGGGCTATCGCCGTACCAGACGCACCAACTCCGCACGCAGCTCTGACGCGGTGTTGCGGCTGTGCAACATCTCCACGTAGTGATTGAAGCAGCCGCGGCAGACCAGCATGTGCCACATCAGGTTCCGCTGTTGCTGCGGAGGAAGCTGGTTCTCGAGCATGAGGGGCAGGAGCTCGGGTACCTGGGCCTCTTCAACCGGTTGCACGTTAATCGCAGTCTCATCAACTGGAACGCGCACTCGCTTTACTACTGGCGACGGTCGATGCCAGACGCTTACAGTGGTCAGTCCCACGGCCAGTCCCATCGCGACGCCCAAGGCTGCCCGGTAGCGCCAGCCGGGAACGGTGCCAGAAAGCCACGATCTCAGCCAATGCCGCGTGCTCTGCACCCAGGGATTGGGCCGCTTCTGCTCGGGCGTAGGGGCAGTTCCCTCTAGTTCTTCCAGACGTCGGCGCACTGCGGCTCGCCGGCTCGCAGACTCCGGCGCTTCCAGCGCCTCCGGCATCCGGCCGGCAACCTGAAGTGCCGAAACTAGTTGTTCCAACTCCAGTCGCGTGAGCTCGACAGAGGCTCCTTCGGCCTGGGCCACTCGGAGGTGCTCAATATAACGCCAGACCAGATCGGCCGCGACTTCTTCTCGGTTCAGTGACATACACTTCGCAGTTGATAGGGTGAATTAGTTAGTTGCCTGGGTAACCGCAGGGCGTGTCGGTGGTCAGCACCAGCTCCCGGAGCCGCTTCATGGCCTTGTAGAGATGAGTGGTCACGGAAGTAATCGATGGCTTACCCATCACTTCCATGATCTCCCGGCAAGTCAGTTCCCGGTCGTAACTTAAAGTGATGATCTCTCGGTCGGACGCATTGAGCCGCTGCATCGCACGCCGGATGCGGTCTACGTCCGTCTGGCGGAGCACCGCTTCCTCCGGAGCCTCCGCGTGCCGGTCCGGCTCTTGCCATAGGTCTTCCAGCAAAACCAGGTCCGGAGTTCGGCCTCGCTCACGCACCCGATCGATTGCCTGGTTTCGCGCAATGGCGTAGAGATACGACAGATAGCGCGACCCGCCGTCCACTTTGAAAGAGCGCACCCGCTCAAACGCCCGGGCAAAGGTATCCGCCAGTACGTCTTCCAGATCTGCATCCGGAACGCCCAGATGGCGCAGAAACTGCTCCAGACGCGTGTAGTGACGCTCGAAGACAAGGCTGAAAAGCTTTCCTTCGCCTAGCTGCACGCGGCGGATGATCTCCTCATCCCCCACGACGATCTGCTCGGGCTGGGTTCCCATTGCATGTTTCCTACGTCCAGCGCTCTGGAATGTCACTCCGCCTCATTCGGCGGCAGCGCTTTGGGCTTCGGCCGTTTCCACGATGGCTTCGTCCAGAAGCAGAATGGGGATGTCATCGCGCACTGGATAGCTTCGATGGCACGCCGCGCAATAGAGGCGATCATCGCCCCGAATGATCAGTTCGCCCCGGCAGGCGGGGCAAGCAAGCATTTGTAGAAACTCGGCGTCGATCGGCATACTAACTCCGGTGATGCAATTCGATTGATGGGCAGGGGCAGTCCGGAGGCTCCGCAAGAGATACGGTATTTGAACTACCGCAGGCTGCCGTTGTCAGGTCGCTTTACCCAGGATTCTAGAACGCTCCGCTTGGTTCCGCCCCGTCCGAGATTCACCACCATGCCAGGCACGTCCTGCCGGACCCCCGCCGCTACGAAGGAGTCACTCCAGAGCGCGCGGAACAAGGCCCCACTGTGAACGAACATTTTCGCCGGTCAACTTCGGGTGGGCTGACCCACCTCCCCGCTGCGCGCCCTGCGCGCCCGGGATATTTTCCTATTGCCGCCGCGCTCTCCATACTGGGAGTAGCTTTCGGGGTGCTGCCGGTTTCGTCCGGAACGCTGGACCCGGCTCAAGTGAAAGAGACGGTCTTCCCAAGCGGGCTGCGTCTCGTCGTCAAAGAGTCGCGCGCGTCCGATCTCGCATCGGTGCAGGTCTGGATCCGCGCGGGTGGATTCCGTGAAGACGCGGCGTCCGCCGGTACCGCCCACGTCATCGAGCACCTGGTCTTCAAAGGCACCGAGACGCGCGGCCCCGGGAGCATTGACGAAGAGGTAGAAAACCTGGGCGGGATGCTCGACGCGTCCACCGAGAAGGATTGGACCCGCTTTTCATGCACGGTCGCCGGTCGCTACGTGGGCAAAGTCATCTCCGTTGTGGGTGACACGGTCCGTAATCCGAAGTTTCGGATCGAAGATTTCGAAGCGGAGAAGCCGGTTATTCTGGAAGAGATCAACCAGGTGCCGCTCAATCCGGAAGCGGGAATCGCTCGCGCACTCTATCAGTTAGCGTTCAAGCAGCATCCCTATCGCTTCGACGTTCGCGGGGCGGCGCAGTTCATTAACAAACTAGACCTGGAGAAGGTCCGCGCCTACTATCGCAAGCATTACGTTCCCTCCAACATGGTGGTGGTGGTCGTCGGAAATGCGGACCCGGCCGGAATCGAGCGCGCGGTGCGTACGGCCTTCCAGGCGGACCAACCCGCTCCCAAAGCCGCCGAGTTGCCGCTGGCACCGGATGAGATCGCTTGCGCGAAGGCAGAGCGGCTGGAGGTGACCACGCCGCTGAATACCGGCTTTGTCGGACTTGCGTATCCCGCACCTTCGGTGAAGCAAGAGCCGGACGTGTATGCGATGGACCTGCTCCTCACCATGCTGGAGCATGGCGGCGTCGGCCGGCTGCCTCGCGCCCTGAAGAACATGGGGGGAGTTGAAGCCGCGTTCGAGACGCGGCGTCAGCCCGGAATTCTGTATGTGATCGCGGCCACCGGACCGGAGAACACCCAGCAAGTGGAAGGGCTGCTCCGCCGGGAGTTGGACTTCATCACGTCGCACCCGATCCCCGCTAATGAGCTGGAGGTCGCCAAGCGGATCCTACACGGCAGCTATGCGCTCGATAGTGAGACGTTCAGCGGCCAGGCCGCCACACTGGGCTATTATGCCTCGATCGATCGCTGGCAGTTCGCCACGGACTACCTTCGCAAAGTCGATGCAACCACCGCAGCGCAAGTGCAGGCGACCGCGCAGAAGTACCTGAACCAGGAGCACTCCGTAGTCGTGCTGCTCAAGCCACGGACGGTTCCCCGGGTCGAGCCCCCACGCAGTAACGGCACCTAGGCCGCCACCTCTTAGTCCTCCTGGAACCGGTCAGTAACCGCTCGCATCCTCGGTATTCGCTGTTATGTCGTATCCTCTCCACCTTACGCTTCGCACCCGCCGCCGGTTCTTGCTGGGGCTCCTGGCAACGTCCGCCCTGGCGCCCGCTTCGGGAGTGCAGTCGCAGACCCAGCCAGCCGCAGCGGTAACAGAACCCCCCTCCCGCAAAGTGCCCTTGCGCGTCGCGACCCTCTCGAACGGGCTCCGGCTCCTCTGCCGGACCAATGACTCCTCCGAGATGGTCTCCGTGGTGTGTCAGGTGCGGGCCGGCCTTCCGGACGAGCGGGAAGAGCAGGCAGGCCTCGCCGCGCTCACGGCCGAAGCGATCCTGATGGGGACCACCACCCATTCCGCCCACGCGTTCAGCAGCGCCGTGATCCAGGCCGGCGGGGATCTCCGCACGCTGCCCGGCTTTGATCTCACCGAGGTTTCAGCCGTTTGCGATAAGTCGCAGTTCAACTTGGCGCTGAAGCTAGTTGCCGACGTAGTTGCCCACCCCAGCCTCACGGAAGAGCAGGTGACAGAAGCCCGCACCGCCCTTAAGCAGCGGATCAGCCGCTTTGAGGAAGACTTCACCGGTGCATCCTATCAGGCGCTGATGGGCCAACTTTATCCGAATACGCCGTACGGTCGCCCGATCAATGGCCTGCCGGAGAGCCTGGATCGCCTCAAAGCGGCGGATGTGCGCAAGTTCTGGCAGGAGCATTACCTCCAGAACCGGATGGTGGTGGCGATTGTGGGCGACGTGGATAGCTCAAAGGCGCTGGAGATGGCGCAGAAGGCGTTCCAGACCGTGCCATGGAAGCCCACCGGGGTTGCGGTGCCGGCCGCTACGGAGGCTTCGGGTAAAGCCAAGACCGAGCTGCTGCAGCGACCGGGGCCCGCCGCGCAGCTGATGGTAGGCTACCGCACGCCGGGCGTAACTCGCGACAATTACCCGGTGTATGCGGTAATCGACGCCATCGTGGGTGGCGGTAAGCGAGGGCGCCTGTTTACCAACATCCGGGAGAAGCACAGCCTGGGATATCAGCTGGGCTCGTTCTACCAGCCCCTGCTTCTGCAGAGTCACCTGGTGGGATACGTGATCACGCCTCCTTACCGGCGGAACCCGCGCACCGAGCAAAAGGAAAGCCTCATCGATCTCGTGAAGACCCACCTGCTGGCGCAGTACCTGGACCTGGCGGCGACAGGACCGAGTGATCAAGAGCTGGCGCGGGCACGAAACTACGTGATTGGCCGGTACGCTTTACGTATGGAGAGAACGCGAGATCAGGCAAAGTGGCTAGCCTGGAACTCGGCGATGGGGCTGGGGTCTGACTTCGACGACTACTTCAACAGGCGGGTTGCTACCGTCACCAAAGAGCAGGTTCAGGCCGCAGCCAAGGCGCTGGCGGGTCAGCAAGCGCTGGTGATTACCCTTCCTGAGGAAGTGCAGCCAGAGCGATAGTTGATAGGGCGACGAAACCCAGACCGGATAAACGCGCGTATCTTCAGTTTGTGCGGCTATCCCGGCCTCTACCGCACTTTACCTCGTGAGAGACGCGCAATGGGTTGGCATCTTGGTACGATTGCTTTGGGAGCGATGGTGGTTGCGGTTGGCTTCGGCCCCGAGGCAGCCGCAGCACAGAAGGCGCCGCCCGCACCGCCCACTAAAGTGCGACAGTTTCCTAAACCGACTTCGCCGCCGCCCGTACCTAGAGTCATTCGCTTGAAACCGGGGCAGAAGGTCATCACCGCTGCCCAATTGCGCAATGCGCCTACGGTCTATGAAGTCAATAAGCGCGGCAAGTCCCGAGTCTCCAAACCGCTCACCCAGCCGTCGCCGGTGCGGGTTCCAGGCGCACCTCCGATCTTACGCGACCTACCTCTGCCGGATTCGAAGCCCCCTACTCCCGTGCCGGTTACCAGAAAACCAGCCACAAAGCGCGTGCCTAAGAAGTAGGCCTTTGGAACATGGCAGGCTTTACGACTGGCACCACTCGAGCGCAGAGGTGGAGGTGCGTGCTCCGTGCTTCGGTAGACGAGCCACGAGATGCTGCCCTTGCGGATTGAACAGCTCCTTTCATACTGCGCCCTCGGCAGATAATGGCCCTCAATAAGGCGTATTATCAGATCCGAGGTTTGGGTGGGATAAGATTTGAGCATACTGTTTTATGCCCCCTTCGCCTCTCTCTCCCCGGGCAAGCGCGCCGAACAAGCATGGATCCCACGAGTGCCCCCGTAGCCGAAAGGCGCACCGAGCCTGAAGAACAGCGCCTGGCCAACCTGGAGCTGTTCGTTCGGGGAGTTGTTCATGACCTGAACAACTCTCTGAACGTCATGAAGACCAACTTGTATCTGCTCCGCCAGCGTTTGCCCGCCGACGAGGTGAAGATCCAGCGACCACTCACTCGCATCGAGGATCAGGTTGGAACGATCCGCGTCATGCTAGAGGGGTACCAGGCGCTATACCATGCAGACCAGCCGTCCCGGCAGCGCGTCAATCTGAGTGAGCTGGTACGGAATCTGCTCCAGAACGTGGGGATTCCCGAGGGTTATAGGGTCCGCGAAGAGCTTGCCGACCAGCTACCAGTTGTAGAAGCCGACCCTAAACTGCTGGAAGCCTCAGTCCGGGCGATTCTCCGTAACTCAATTCGGGCCATGCCTGGTATGGGGGAGATCTGCGTCATCACCCAGCGTAATCGCGACGGGGTGGAGTTGATCATTCAAGACTCCGGCCCGGGGATTCCCGCGGACATCCGAGATCGGGTCTTCGAACCGTTCGTCAGCACGTGGCCGGAGCATGCCGGTCTGGGATTGACGTTAGTCAAACGGGTGGCCGCCTCGCATGGCGGAGAGGCGAGTGTGACTTCGGCCCCGGGAGAGGGCACTCGGGTTACCATCCACCTCCCCAGTTCCGAGCGTTAAGCCCGGCTTCCGATGGGCAATTAGCGCCACTGCTTGATGAGGGTGGCCTGCGTCATTCCTCGTTCAAAGTGGTAGTGCACGCGGTCGGTCAGAACGCTCATCAGGAACCGACCGCGGCCGCCCGTGGCGTCCGGAGCGGGTAGACGCGGCTCGTCCAGCGTGAAGGGCTCTCCGGGATAGCTCAGGCACACGCGTGCACCTTCGCCGCTCACTTCGACCCGCGCTTCGATGGAGGCTTGTCGCGTTCCGACACCGTGGCGGACCGCATTACTGAACGCCTCACTCACCGCGAGCGCGAAGTCTCCGATGGCCATTTCATCCGCATGCGCGTGTGCACAAAGGGCGGTCACCGCCAGCCGCAAAACGCGAGCCGCTGCCAGGTCCGCGTCCAGGCTAAAGCTTTGC
>Ga0255338_1005434_pt1 | contig 11745 bp, 8 predicted proteins | sample MeOH1_35cm_T4_19_FD_203715 | JGI IMG/M metagenome (GOLD analysis project Ga0255338, IMG submission 203715) | Sandy soil microbial communities from University of British Columbia, Vancouver, Canada - MeOH1_35cm_T4_195 | ecosystem: Engineered > Artificial ecosystem > Sand microcosm > Unclassified ... | reverse complement strand
TTCTTGACGACCTCGGTGCGGGGGAGGGGCTTCGCTCCGACGATCTCCGCGAGCTTGTCGCTGGGGGTGAGGGGCTTCATGAACGCCGCGTTCGCCTTCTTCGCCATGGTGTTATATCTCCTGGAAGCCGGCGCCTCGAAGGGCTTTCCCGGCGTAAGGCTTAATTCAACATGATTTCCCCTCGTAGGTCAAGGATTCCTCGTCGAGAAGACCGGCGATTGACACCGGGCGGTCCGGCCGTTAAACTCCTGGGATGCGTCCCGCGCGCCTCGCCGCCGCCCTCCTGGCCTCCGCTTTGGCCCCGTCCGCGGCCGTGGCCCAGCTCGCCGCCGAGAAGTCGATCGCGGCGTCCAAGACGATCGAGGTCGATAAGAAGCTCGACGGCGTCGAGGATATCAAGCCGACGGGCGAGGACGACGCGGCGGCGTTGAAGAAGCTGTTCCTCGTCTGCAAGAAGACCGGCGACTGCAAGCCCTATCTCCTCGAAAAGAAAAAGGTCAAGGATAATAAGAATAAATTGGATGTCCTTGCCGGCGAGACCGAGGCCGACGCGGTCGCCCCCGCCGCGCCGCCGCCGATCCCCGGGGAACCGGCTTCCGTGCTCATCCCCGTGGAGGGCTCCGCGGCCGGGATTTCGGCGGGCCCGCCGCCCACCGCCGAGCGGGCCGAGGTCCTGCGCCGGGACGCCGGGCAGAGGCGCGAGCGCACGATGCGCCGGGCCTCCGGGGCGGCGGACACCTTGCGCCGTAGCTTCCCGTCGGCCGAGGAAGCGCCCGTGGGGAGCGCCGGACCCGCCGCGCCGAGGAGCGCCGCCGCGCCGGCCCGGGAGCGGAGCGTTCCGGAGCTGGCGCTCGCGGCGCGCGCGGGCTACGCCGAGACCTTCCGCGAGCAGGGGCTCAAGGTCGGCGCGGGCCCGCGCGGGGAGCCCGCCATCCAGCGCGTCGACGGGACCCCCGCGACGGAGCCCGAGCTCGACCGTCTCCGGGCGGCGCTGCGCGCGGAGCCGGCCGCGCTCGTCCGGCGTCCGGACTTCTTCACGGTGCTCCCGCGCGAGAAGTTCGCGGACCTCAAGCGCGATTTCACGGAGCGGCCGGAGCTGCGCGCCACCGCCTTCAAGGACATCGGCATGACCGCGCAGGCCCGCGACTTCCAATGGTCCGTCTCCTGCTCCGGCCTGTCGGGGACCTGCAACCCGCACGCCGCCCAAGGCTCCTACCGCAAGGGACAGGACGTCCCGCCGGAGGACCTCGACGCGGTCTGGAGCGCCGCGCAGGAGGAGATCTCCGGCGAGGATTCGGAGGACGAAGGGTTCGGCGAGTACACCGAGGAGGACCGCCGCCTCGCCGCGGCCGAGGACCTGGCCGCGGAGAAGCTCGTCTCCGGCGGGCGGCGTTCCCCGTCGCTGGCCTCCTTGCTCGCGCGGATGGGGGAGCTGGCCCGGGGGCTGGGCGGGCCCGATGGAGCTCCCTCGGCGGCGGCCGTCGCGTCGCCCGTCTTGGAAGGTCCCGCCGCGGAGGCGGGGGAGATGACGGCCGCTCCGTCGGGCGGCCCGGTCACGGCCGCGGCCCCGTCCCGCGTCCCGTCCCGCCTCCCCGGCCCGCCGCCCCCGCCCGAGAGCGGGCGGACGGCGGACCGGAGGCGGGCCTACGCCCTGGCGGCGGCCGCCGCGGTGGTCCTGCTCGCGCTCGGCCTAAGACGGAAGGGCTAGTCCTTCGACGGGCAGGAGAAGTCGGCCTTGTCTTCCTTCGCGCACTCGGCGAGCGACTTGTCGAACTCCTTGTCGATCTTCTTGAGCGCCCCTTCCGCCTTCTTGTACTCGATGTCGTCCTTCTTGGCCTCGCCCATCTCCGCGAGCTTGCTCTTGAGCTCCTTGGTGGCGGAGTCAAGGAAGGCGAGCTTCTTCGCCAGCTTCTTTTTCTTGGCGTCGAATTTGGCGAGCTTCTCCTTCGAGACGATCTTCTTGAGGACCGCGACGTCCTCGTACTTGTCGAGCTTGTCCTGCACGCAGGTCTCGAACTTCACCTTGCCTTCGGCGAGCTTTCCCTTCTTGCACTTGATCTCGCCCTTGGCGCCCTCCTTGTCGAACTGGACGCGCAGGTCGAGGTCCTGGGCGGCGTGCGCCGCGCCGCATTTCACGCCGGCGGCTCCGCCCATGCACTTGTCGGCGCCGTCCGAGTCCTTCACGACCTGCGCGAACGCGGGTCCGTTCATCGCGAGGGCCAGGGCGAGGCCGAGGCCGAATCCGAATACGACGGTCATCTGTCGGGTCATGGATCCCTCCGGTACGGGGGGAGTGTAGGGCGGAGGCGGAGCCCTGTCAAGGGAGGGGGCGATCCAAGTTCAAAGGGTTTTGAAGCGTCCCATAGCATGGAAGCTATAGCCACCTTCACAATGAGGATAGCCATGCCGTTCGTACGATGGCTGTCTTCGATGTGAAGGTGGGCATCGCTCCGGTGCTATGGGCCCTTGGAAATCCCGTGAACTTGGAGAGGGGCGGCTAGCCCCCGACGAGGCGGATGGCGTCGCGGCCCGACTCGCGGACCTCGTCGGGGACGTGGGGCAGGCCCAGCTCCTCGTGCGAGTGCCAGCGGATGTCGTCGCTCTCGTCCGGGCGGTGGGCGTGCGCGCCGGGCCTCGCTCGCAGATAATAAATAAAGTCGATGTGGTGGTTGTGCCCGGGGATCTCCTCGACCTGCACGCGCTGCGGCTCGTGCAGGGACTCGACCCGGCCCTCGCGCATCACCGGGGCGCGCGGGGGGGCGATGAAGTCCGCCTCGAGGCCGGTCTCCTCGAGCACCTCGCGCAGGACGCCCTCGTCGGTCGTCTCTCCTTCCTCGATGTGCCCGCCCGGCGGCAGCCACATCCCGAGCTTCTTGTGCTTGAGGAGGAGGGTCTTTCCGTCGCGGACCAGGTAGCCGGTGGCGACGAAGCAGTACTTGCGCGCGCTCATCAGGAGGCGGCTTTGTGGTCCGAGGCGAACTTCCGCCGGGCGCCGATGCGCTTCATCTCCTCGGCGGCGGCCGGGTTCTCCTGGAGGACGAACTTGAAGTCGTCGGCGATCAAGGTGAACATCATCGTCGGCTCGGCGGCGACGACGGAGGCGGTGCGGGGCTCGTCGGAGATGAGCGCGATCTCCCCCAGGAAGTCGCCCTCCTTGAGCGTCGCGATCTTCTTGGAGAGGAACACCCATTGCTTGATCCGGATGTCGACGCTTCCTTTGTAGACGATGTAGAACGCGTCGCCCTTCTGCCCCTGGGAGAAGACGGTCTCTCCCTTCTCGAAGGCGTAGAGCATGACCGTGGGCAGCACCCGCTCGAGCTGGCCGACGGTGAGCGGGGTGAAGAACTCGACCTTGCGCAGCATGTGGGCGAGCAGCCCGAACTCGGTCGCGCCGATGTCGAGTTTTTTCATGGGGTGTAATCTACGCTATTTCGCGGCGGATTGGACAGGGGATCGCGGGCCGCGGCTTGCCTAAGCCATGTCACGGAAGAGGATGACGCCGCCCGCCGGCGTCCCGTCGAACGCGCGGACCGGCGTGGCGGTGACGCCGACCTGGACCCCGCCGGGGCGCCGCTCGTTGCGCACCGTCAGCCGCTCGCCGCGCACGGTCTCTCCGGCGATCGCGCGCGTGAGGGGGTGCTTCGCCGGGTCGCAGGGTGCGCCCTCGGCGTCGAAGAAGGAGAGGTAGAAGCGGTCCGACCGGTCGGGGTCGTCGACCGTGCCGAGGCCGAGGATGCGCTCGGCGGCGGGATTGAACACGGTGAAGCGGCCGTTCGCGTCGGCGACCACGACGCCGTCGCCGATGGCGTCGATCACCGCCTGCAGGCGTGTGCGATCGAGCTCGATGGCGGCCATGGCGGAGAGGCGCCCGTCCATGTGTCGGTCGAAGATGATCAGGGCGACGATCAGCAAGGTCAGGCCCAGCAGCCCGCGCACGCCGACGGCGACGCTGAAGAAATGCGCGTTCGCGCGCAGGCTCTCGAGAGGGGCCTTGGCCGCGTCGATCAGCGCCGGCTTCCCTGCCGCGGCCAGGGCCGACTCGATCCTGGCGCCGTCGTCGACGAGCCGGTGAGCCAGCTTCGTGGCGTACCCGGTGGCGAGGAGGAGGACGGCGGCGATGGCGAAGAAGGTCGCCCGGATCCGGCGCCGCGCGCTCGCGTGCTCCGGCGTCAGCCTCAGGCGGGCGAGCAGGCGCGTGTGCTCGTCGGGCAGGGCCTCGACGGGAGAGGACGCCGAGAGCTGCTCCTGGACCATGCCGGTCAGGTCGCGCAGGGCCCGGCGCTGCTCGTTGTCGAGGTCTCGCGGGACGACGTCGAGCAAGGACAAGGTCCCGACGGTCTTGCCGTCCGGTCCGTAGAGCGGCTGTCCGGCGTAGAAGCGGATCTTCGGTCCGCGCGCGACCAGCGGATGGGCGGAGAAGCGCGGGTCCTGCGCCGCGTCGTTGACGATCATCAGGCCCTCGCAGGCCAAGGTCTCCTCGCAGAAGGAGCCGTCGCGCGGAACCTCGTCCTCGGAGAGCCCGACATGGGACTTGAACCAGACCCGCTTGTCGTCGATCAAGGTGATCAGGACGATCGGCACGCCGAACGTGCGCTGGGCCAGGCGCGAGATGCGGTCGAAGCGCTCCTCGGGCGGCGTGTCGACGAGGCTCAGCGCGTGAAGCGAGGTCAGTCGGGACTGCTCGTTGGGGTCCACGGAGCTATTATCCAATTTTAGGCCGCGCCTCGCAGTCGCTTGGCCAGCATAGCCCGCCAGTTGTCGCTGAGCGCCGGATGCTCGAGCGCGGGCCGGGCCTTCTCCTCGGTGAGCCCGGGGTCGAAGTACAGGCGGGCGAGCTTCAGGACCGGGAGGCGGAGCTTGTGCTCGGAGACCTTCTCGAAGGCGTCGCCGCGGCGCACGCGCCCGGGCTTGGAGACGCGGAAATAGACGCCGAGCCGGAGGCTCTGAGCGAAGAGCTTGACCATGCCCGGGTCGTCGAAGCGCAGGCCCAGCTTCGCGCAAGGCAGGCGCGGCTGCACCGCCGTCAGGAGCGTCGAGCCGGCCAGGTAGGAGTCCCCGACGCACGCGTCCTCGTCGTCGAAGCCGGCGACGGTCAGGTTCTCGCCGAAGGCGCCGTACGCCAGCTCGCGCCCGGGCAGGCGCTCCCTCCACCACGGGTAGTGGCCGGCGGAATAAAGGTAGACGGCCTTGTCCGGTCCGCCGTGGACGGCCAGGTCGGCCTGCTCGTCGCCCTCGAGCCCGAGCGCGCCGATGACGGCGGCTTCGACGGGCGTCTTGAAGATGGCCGTGCGGAATTCCTCCCCGTGCCAGGCGATACGGCGCGCGGGGCCGACGCAGATCGAGACGATCTCCATCACGCCGGGAGCGACGCGGCCCAGGCGGAGACCGCGGCGGCCAGCGTCTCGGGCGTGTCGAGCGGGATGTGGTGGTGGGCCCCGGCGATCTCGGCGCCGCGGCCGCGCGGCAGGGCCGCGACGATCCGGTCCATGACCTCGCGGGTCATGATGGTGCTGTGCTCGCCGCGCACGATCAGGGCCTCCACCGCGACCCTGGGCAGCTGCTGCCAGACGGGGCCGTACGGGAAGAGGAAGGAGCGCCAATCGAACTTCCAGGACCAGCCCGCCCCGGTCTTCTTGACCCCGTGGCGTCCCAGCTCGCGCAGGGCCTTCTCGTCGAGCAAGGTCCCCGGCGGCTGGAGGCGGAACTTCGACAGCATCGTCTCCTCGTCGGCGTACACGGGCTGGGCCCGGGAGCGCACTTTCTCGTGCGTGCGCGTGCGCGACTCGTAGAACTCGGGCAGGAAGTCGATGGCGCAGACGCCGCGCAGGCGGTCGCCGTGGCGCTCGGCGTAGTCGAGGGCGATGCGGGCGCCCATCGAGTGGCCGACGAGGATGAAGCGGTCCCAGCCCATGGCCTTGCGCGCCGTCTCGATGTCCTCGACCCAGCGCGAGGAGACATAGGCCTCCTCGCCCGGCAGCCAGTCGCTGTCGCCGTGGCCGCGGAAGTCGAGCGCGGCGGCGTGGAAGACGCCCTTCCAGCGGGGCACGACGGCGTCCCACCAATGCGTGTGCGCGGCCATGCCGTGCGTGAGGAGGAGGGGAGCTCCGGGGCCGCCCCAGTCGCGCAGATGGACGCCTTCGGCTTTCTTGCTGGTCACGCTGAGATTTTACCCGTTCTTAGGTCGCGTTGGGATTCTGCTTCGGAACGTCGCCAGTCTTAAATAGAGCTCGGTTCCTATGGCTACTTCCAAAAGCAAGGTGGCGATAGCAGGAAAGACATGGTCTCGACAGAGCTACTTCTTGGTCGCCGTGAAGGCGGCGCCGTCCCAGCCGATCAAGACCGCGTCGCCCTCGGCGATGCGGCCGTCGAGCTCGGCCGACACGATGGCGTCGGAGAGCTGGCGCTCGACGATCTGCTTGAGCGGGCGGGCGCCGTAGGCTTTCTGGGCCTCGGCCCGCTTCAGGATCTCGGCCTTGGCATCGGGCGAAAGCGTCACGGTCACCCCGCGCTCCTTGAGCTGGTCTTCGAGGTCTTTGACGCGGAGCGTCAAGATGCTCTCCATCTCGGTCGTGCCGAGCTCGTTGAAGACGACGATGCCGTCCTCGCCGACGCGGTTGATGAACTCCGGACGCAGCTTGGCCTTGAGCGCGGCCAGGTACTTGGCGCGGCGCGCGTCGGCCCCGGCGGCGGGCTCCGGCGTCTTCTCCTCATGCGTGACGAAGCCCATCGGGCGGCGCGCCGGCTCGGCGTCCTCACCGGCGAGCGACCCGCCGATGTTGGAGGTCATCATGATGATGGTGTTGGAGAAGTCCACCGTGCGGCCCTGGCCGTCGGTGAGGCGCCCGTCCTCGATGACTTGAAGAAGGACGTCGAGCACCTCGGGGTGGGCCTTCTCGATCTCGTCGAGCAGGATGACGGAGTACGGGTTGCGGCGCACCGCCTCGGTGAGCTGGCCGGCCTGGTCGAAGCCCACGTAGCCGGGGGGCGCTCCGATCATGCGCGACACGCTGTGCTTCTCCATGTACTCCGACATGTCGAGGCGCACCATATTTTTTTCAGAGCCGAACACGGTCTTCGCCGTCTGGCGCGCGATCTCGGTCTTGCCCACGCCGGTCGGTCCGAGGAAGATGAACGAGCCGATGGGCTGCTTGGTGTTGCGCAAGCCCATGCGGCCGCGCTGCACGCCCTTGGCGACCTTGGCCACGGCCTCTTCCTGGCCGACGACCTTGTTGCCCAGGTCCTTGGGAAGGTCCTTGAGCTGGTCCTTCTCGGCCTGGCCGAGCTTCCCGGCGGGGATGCCGGTGCGCAAGGCGACCTCCGAGGCGATGTCGGCGGGCAGGACCTCGGAGCGGCGGCTCAGCTCGGCCTCGGCGCTCGCGTCGTCGAGCAGGTCGAGGGCCGAGTCGGGCAGGTTGCGGTCGGTGATGTAGCGCGAGGCCAAAGCGACGACGGCCTTCACGGTCTCCGCGCCGATCGTGACCTTGTGCTTGACCTCGTAGCGGCTCTTCACGCCTTCGACGATGGCCTCGGCCTCGTCCTTGGTGGGCGGCAGCAGCTTGACGGCGTTGAAGCGCCGCGCCAGCGCCCCGTCCTTCTCGATCTTGCGGTACTCCTCCATCGTCGTCGCGCCGATCACCGAGATGGAGCCGTCGGCGAGGGATTCCTTCAGGATGTTGGCCGCGTCGGTGGAGCCCTCGGAGTCCCCGGCGCCGACGAGCATGTGGATCTCGTCGATGAAGAGCACGACGCGGCCGTTCGACTTCTTGGCCTCGTCGAGGATGGCGACCATGCGCTCCTCGAACTGCCCGCGCAAGGTGGTGCCGGCGACGATCTTGGTCAGGTCGAGCTTGACGATGCTCTTGCCCTCGAGCTCGGGGATCTCCCCCTTGGCGATGAGGAGCGCCAGGCCGTTGGCGACGGCGGTCTTGCCCACGCCCTTCTCGCCGATGATGAGCGGGTTGTTCTTCTCCACGCGCAGCAAAGTCTTCACGATCTGGCGCATCTCCGCCTTGCGGCCGATCATCGGGGGGATCTTCCCGTCGATGGCCTTGCCGGTCAGGTCGATGCCGTACTTGGTCAAAGCGGGGTAGTCCTTCGGCGCCAGCGGCCGCCAGCCCGACGGATGCGGGGCGGGCTCGTCCTTGTCGGCGCTCTCGTCGTCCTCGGCCGTCATGTCGCCCAGGAAGTGCCGGGTCTTCATCACGCCCTGCGTGATCAGCGGCTCGGTATGGCCGCCGAGGGCGTCGCGGAACGCCGCGAGAGAAGCGGCCGCGTCGAGGGCCTTGTGCGAGGCGGTGGTGATGCGCTGCCGGCGCTCGGCCGAGTAGTACGCGTGGTCGAGCCAGTCCTGGGCCGCGCGGATGCCGGCCAGCTTCGCTTCGTCGGACTTCAGGGCCTCCGCCTGATGGCGGACCACGTCGGCGGCGGCCTCGAGCTTGGCGTTGGCCAGCGCGATGAGCACCTGCTCGTAGGCCTTGGCCTTGACGCTGAGCCGGTCGCGTGCGTCGAAATACTTATGGTGAAGGGCGTCGAGGCGGGCGACGGCCTTCAGGTGGTTCTCGAGGCCGGGCTCGTTGATCAGCTTGATCGCGTCCACCGCCTCGTTGTGCAGCTCCCACAGGCCGTCGCGGTCGCTCTCCGCCTGGTCGCGCAGGTCGAAGAAGACGGTCTTGCCGTTGGCGAGCACGAGCACCTCGCCGCGCTCGGCCAGGGCGGAGACCGAAGCGGCCATCCGTTTGGTATCGAGGTCGAGGGCCTTGCCCGCGCGCATGACGGTCTCGCGCGTGAGCGTCTCGCCGGGGGCGGTGCGGGCGCGGACCTCGGCGGAGAACGCGGCGAGCTCCGCGGCGGAGGGCGTCCAGGAGCCCTCGGGGGCCGCGCCCTTGGCGGGGCCTTCGTACAGATAGTCGCGCGGGTCGAACTTCTCCAGCAGATCGAGCGCGGCGATGTAGCCGTCGGCGACCTCGTCGGCCGCCGGGTCGCCGCTCTCGGCCTGGGGGTTGAGCGAGCCGACCAAGGCGACGAGCTTGCGGTGGACGCGCTCGGGCATCGCCGGGACCTTGCCGGTCTGGTAGGTCGCCGTCTGCAGCCACTCGCGGACCTCGGCGGCGTCCATGGCGCGGCGGGCGAGTTTCAAGGGGAGCGGGTCGCGGCTCTCGAGGTCCTTCTGGTGGGCCAGCAGCAGGCCCGAGACGAACTCGAGCGTCGCGTTGCCGCGCAGGGCCTTGGCCTCCTCGAGCTGGGGGAGCCCGGCCTTCTCGTAGGCCGCGACGGCGCGGTCGGCCTTGGCCACGGCGCGGGCGTGGTCCGACGAGCTGCCGCTGTTCATCAGCACGGCGGCGTTGCTCGCCAGGGAGTCGGCGGGGTGGGCGTCCGGCGCCTCGGCGCGGGCGCGGAAGCTGTGGTAGACGGCGTCGCGGTTGTCGCGGATGGCGATGTGGCCTTCCTGGACGAGCTCGGTGAAGGTCTCCCCGGCCTTGTCGGCGTCCATGCCGAGCCTCGCGCCGATCTTGCCGACCGCGTCGTAGGAGATCACCGTGCCGGGCGCGGCGGCGTTGCGGATGCCGGCGAGGAAGGCGGCCTTAGCGCCGGGCGTCGGGGTCCAGGCGAGCGATCCCGCCAGCCCCAGCATCGGGATCAGGCCCGCGGCGGGCGCGCCGAATTTGTAGATCAGGAACGACGCGGCCGCGGCGACGGCGACGCTCACCGCGGCGGGCCACAGGCTCCGGACGCGCGAGCCGAAGGTCGCGCGCGGGACGGGGATCGGCGGGACGGCTTTCGCCGCGGGGGCCGCGCGCCGGCTCGTCTCGAGCGGGGCGCGCGTCGCGGGCGCGGCGCCTTGGGCGCTCACGAAGGACGCGACTTCGCGGCGCTCGGGGGAGCCCTCGAACGCGCGGCCGGCTCCGGCCTTCGACTCCGCCGCGCCGGTCTTCGGCGTGAGCTTGGCGGCCTGGACGGCGGCGCCGTCGAGGGCGGCGCGCGGCGACGGCCGATCCGCCTTCGCCGCGGCGGGGACCATCGGCGTCAGGGCGGAAGGGGCGATCGACGGGGCGGGAAGCAGAGCGGACGTCAACGAAGCGGGAGAGAGGACGAGGGACGGCGCGGACGCCGACGGGACGATCGCCGAGGGAAGCCCGATCGCCGGCGCAAGGACGGTCCCGTTCGGGACTTGAACCCGAGCGACTCCGGCGGCGAACGACGGGCCCGGCGCCGCCAGCGCGAGAGCGAGGACCGCCCCCAGCCCCCGGCGGAAACGGCCGTTCATGATCTGCGCGCGTTATCCCCGAGCGGCGCCGCGACTGTTGTCAACAACAGTCGGGCGCTCGCCGGGGGATAAGTCTTTTCAGAATGGATAAAGCCGATCTCCTTTTGCCGGTCAGTTCTTCTTGTCCGCCGTGAACGCGTTCTTCTTCGCGTCCCAGCCGATGACGACCGCGTCGCCCTCGCCGATGCGGCCTTCGAGCTCGGCCTCGACGATGGCGTCGGAGAGTTGGCGCTCGACGATCTGCTTGAGCGGCCGCGCGCCGTACGCCTTCTGCGCCTCGGCCCGCTCCAGGATCTCCTTCTTCGCCGCGGCCGTCAAAGACACGGTCACGCCGCGCTCCTTGAGCTGGTCTTCGAGATCCTTGACCCGAAGGGTCAAGATCCCTTCCATCTCGGGCTTGCCCAGCTCGTTGAAGACGACGATGCCGTCCTCGCCGATGCGGTTGATGAACTCCGGCCGCAGCTTGGCCTTGAGCGCCGCCAGGTACTTGGCCCGGCGCGCGTCCACGGACTGGGCCGTCGCCGGCGCGTCGGCCTTCTCCTCCTCGTCGTCGATGACGAAGCCGATGCGGCGGCGCTTCGGGTTGTCGACGCTCGCGTCCTCGCCGGCGAGCGAGCCGCCGATGTTGGAGGTCATCATGATGATGGTGTTGGAGAAGTCCACGGTGCGGCCCTGGCCGTCGGTGAGGCGCCCGTCCTCGATGACCTGAAGGAGGACGTCGAGCACCTCGGGGTGGGCCTTCTCGATCTCGTCGAGCAGGATGACCGCGTACGGGTTGCGGCGGACGGCCTCGGTGAGCTGGCCGGCCTGGTCGAAGCCGACGTAGCCGGGGGGCGCTCCGATCATGCGGGAGACGCTGTGCTTCTCCATGTACTCCGACATGTCGAGGCGGACCATGTTCTTCTCCGAGCCGAACACGGTCTTCGCCGTCTGCCGCGCGATCTCGGTCTTGCCCACGCCGGTCGGCCCGAGGAAGATGAAGGAGCCGATGGGCTGCTTGACGTTGCGCAGCCCCATGCGGCCGCGCTGCACGCCCTTGGCGACCTTGGCCACGGCCTCGGCCTGGCCGACCACCTTGTTGCCCAGGTCCTTGGGCAGGTCCTTGAGCTGGTCCTTCTCCTGCGCGCCGACCTTGCCCGCGGGGATGCCGGTGCGCAGGGCCACTTCCTGGGCGATGTCGTCGGGCAGGACCTCGCGGGTCGCCGCCGCGCCGGACTTGGCGGCCTCGGAGGCCTTGAGCTCCACCTCGGCGCCCGCGTCGTCGAGCAGGTCGAGGGCCGAGTCGGGCAGGTTGCGGTCGGTGATGTAGCGCGAGGCCATCGCGACGACGGCCTTCACGGTCTCGGCGCCGATGGTCACCTTGTGCTTCTTCTCGTAGCGCTCCTTGACGCCGGCCACGATGAGCTCCGCCTCCTCCTTGGAGGGGGCGTTGAGCTTGACGGCGTTGAAGCGGCGCGCCAGCGCGCCGTCCTTCTCGATCT
>Ga0255338_1005433_pt1 | contig 11748 bp, 12 predicted proteins | sample MeOH1_35cm_T4_19_FD_203715 | JGI IMG/M metagenome (GOLD analysis project Ga0255338, IMG submission 203715) | Sandy soil microbial communities from University of British Columbia, Vancouver, Canada - MeOH1_35cm_T4_195 | ecosystem: Engineered > Artificial ecosystem > Sand microcosm > Unclassified ... | reverse complement strand
GCCTCGTGAACCTGCCAGTCGATCTCGCCGCGCATCGCCATGACCGCGTCGACTTCACCGGCCTTCATGGCCGCGAACGCCTGGGGCACGCCGGGATAATGGCGGGTTTTGCCGGCGAGCATGCCGTTGAATACCGAGGTCAGGTAGAACGACGGCACGCTGTCGACCTCGACGCCAATCGGGTGGTGCTCGAACACCGCGACACTGCCCACCGACTCCAGCCGACGGCGGTCATAAGCGACTTGCCATTGCTCGTTCTGGTACGGACCGAACATCACCACATGGCCGTTTTCCAGTTCGCCCAGTTCGTTGCGCTTGCGCGCGTAATCCTGGTCATAGGGCACGCGCATCATCAGGTCGGCCAGTTGCAGGTCGTGCAACTGGCTGGCGCGCCAGATGTAGTCGCGCAAGTCGTCGTCGAGCTTCTCGCCGGCGGGCGCCCAGATCAGTTTCAACTGAACGCCAAGGGCTTTGGCAAAGGCCTCGGCCAGTTCGACATCGACGCCACGGGGCTGGCCGGCGTCTTCGAAGCTGTAGGGGGCAAAGTCTTTGTAGACCGCTACCTTCAGCTCCCCGGCAGCGATCATTTCGTCATAGGTACGGACCTGCGCCTGCACCGCCTGGCAGCACAGCAGCACAGCGCTGATCAACACCGTGAGCAGGCGCATGCATTACTCCTCGACGCGGACGCTGTCCAGGTAAGTGCGCACCGCCCACAGGGCTTCCTGACTCAGGTAATCGGCCATCTTCGGCATGTACACCCGGCCGTCCCGCACGGCGCCGTTGCGGACCCGTTCGACGAACCATTCATCACCGGCCTCGCCGACATCGAGCATGCGCAAATCAGGCGCGATGCCGCCGGATTTGGCTTCCAGGCCATGACAGGCCGCGCAGTTCTGGTTGTAGGCCGACGAGCCGATTTCCACGGCTTTGTCGTGCTCGGCTGTCGTACGGTAAGGGTTTACCGCTGCCCAGCCATCGGCATCAACCTGTACGCCGGCGTCCTTGATCGGGGTCAGTCCCTTGGTTTCGACGGCTTGTGGGACCACATTGCCGTGGGCCCAGACCGAACCTGCACTGATAAAGCCGGCCAGCAGTCCGGCAACGAGCAAGGCGTTGCGTTTTGTTGTCATTGTTATGCCCTCAGGATTGCACGCAAAACCTCTTGGCAGAGGCTATGGCAACCATCTTAGGAAGGGTTTCGCGCAAGCCCCATGCTGCTTTGGTGGCCGCCACCCAGTACCTTGGTAGTAGGGCTTGTGGCGCACACCTAAATCAGATGCCGCCTGGGAAATCTTCCCGGCAACAGCGGGACTTTTTCCGTATTCGCCGCCCCGTCGGACGCACCACCCTGTGCAGGCCAAAACCTCCACTGGGAACTGCAACCATGACAATAAGATCGCTACCCGCCCTTTCCCCTCTGACCCTCGCCGTGAAAGCCTTTTTGCTGGTGAGCAGCCTGTCTCTGAGCGCTGCCGGCCAAGCCGCGACCGAACCTGCCTCGAAGGCGCACAACGTGAGTTGGGAAGACATTGCCAACGATCACCTGACCACCAAGGACGTTCTGCAATATGGCATGGGCACCAACGCCCAGCGCTGGAGCCCGTTGGCCCAGGTCAACGACAAGAACGTGTTCAAACTGACGCCCGCCTGGTCCTATTCGTTCGGCGATGAGAAACAGCGCGGCCAGGAATCCCAGGCCATCGTCAGTGACGGCGTGGTGTACGTCACCGGTTCGTATTCACGGGTATTTGCCCTCGACGCCAAGACCGGCAAACGCCTGTGGACCTACAACCATCGCTTGCCGGACAACATTCGTCCGTGCTGCGATGTGGTCAACCGTGGGGCGGCGATTTATGGCGACAAAATCTACTTCGGCACCCTCGACGCGCGGCTGGTCGCGCTGGACAAGAACACCGGTAAAGTGGTGTGGAACAAGAAGTTCGGCGACCACGCTGCCGGCTACACCATGACCGGTGCCCCGGTGCTGATCAAGGACAAGACCAGCGGCAAGGTGCTGTTGATCCATGGCAGCTCCGGCGATGAATTCGGCGTGGTCGGGCAGCTGTTTGCCCGCGACCCGGACACCGGCGAAGAAGTGTGGATGCGGCCTTTCGTCGAAGGCCACATGGGCCGGTTGAACGGCAAGGACAGCACCCCGACCGGCGATGTCAAGGCCCCGTCCTGGCCAAACGATCCGACCACTGAAACCGGCAAGGTCGAAGCCTGGAGTCACGGTGGCGGCGCCCCTTGGCAGAGCGCCAGCTTCGATCCGGAAACCAACACCATCATCGTCGGCGCCGGCAACCCTGGCCCGTGGAACACCTGGGCACGCACCGCCAAGGATGGTAACCCGCACGATTACGACAGCCTCTACACCTCGGGCCAGGTCGGCGTCGACCCGAGCACCGGCGAGGTGAAATGGTTCTACCAGCACACGCCGAACGATGCCTGGGATTTCTCCGGCAACAACGAGCTGGTGCTGTTCGACTACAAGGACAAGGACGGCAAAACGGTCAAGGCCACCGGCCACGCGGACCGCAACGGTTTCTTCTACGTGGTCGACCGCAACAACGGCAAATTGCAGAACGCCTTCCCCTTCGTCGACAACATCACCTGGGCCAGCCACATCGACCTGAAGACCGGGCGGCCGGTCGAAAATGAAGGCCAGCGCCCGGCGAAACCACTGCCGGGCGAAACCAAAGGCAAACCGGTTGAAGTTTCGCCGCCGTTCCTTGGCGGCAAGAACTGGAACCCGATGGCCTACAGTCAGGACACCGGGCTGTTCTACATTCCAGGCAACCAGTGGAAAGAGGAATACTGGACCGAAGAGGTCAACTACAAAAAAGGCTCGGCTTATCTGGGCATGGGTTTCCGCATCAAGCGTATGTACGACGATCACGTCGGCACCTTGCGCGCGATGAACCCGACCACGGGCAAAGTGGTCTGGGAGCACAAGGAGACGCTGCCGCTGTGGGCCGGCGTGCTGGCGACCAAAGGCAACCTGGTATTCACCGGCACCGGCGACGGTTTCTTCAAGGCCTTCGACGCAAAAACCGGCAAGGAGCTGTGGAAGTTCCAGACCGGCAGCGGCATCGTCTCGCCGCCGATCACCTGGGAACAGGACGGCGAGCAGTACATCGGCGTAACCGTCGGGTATGGCGGCGCGGTGCCGCTGTGGGGTGGCGACATGGCCGAGCTGACCAAACCGGTGGCTCAGGGCGGGTCGTTCTGGGTGTTCAAGATTCCGAGCTGGGATAACCAGACCGCGAAACGCTGATTGCCCCATCGCCAGCACGCCGGCGCCTACAGATTCACGCGATCTGCAGGAGCCGGCTTGCTGGCGATAGCCCCCTCCCACACGATGAGACTTCCGCCATGAAATACCTGCCCCTGTTGCTATTACTAAGCGCGCTCCCGGCCTATGCCGATGACGGCGACGACGCCCCACTGATCATCAACGGCTGCACCCTCGCCGAGCACAGCCAGTGCCCCGGCGCCAATCTGAAGGGCGCCAACCTGCGCAATCAGGACCTGCGCAACATGAACCTCAGCGGCGCCGACCTGCGCAATGCCGATTTGCGTCACGCCCGCCTCGACCTCGCCAATCTGGAAAAAGCCCGGCTGCAAGGCGCTAACCTGACGCGGGCCAGCCTGCAACAAAGCAATCTGCGCCTGGCGGATTTCAGCGGTGCAACGCTGATGGCGATTCAAGGCTGGGGCCTGTTTGCCCAGGGCGCGCAATTCCAGGACGCCAACCTCAGCGCCGCCTACCTGCAGTTTGCCCGTCTCTCCGGGGCCAAACTGCACAACGCCAATCTGCGGGCGGCGGATCTGGAAATGACCTGGTTGAGCAAGGCCGATCTCAAAGGCGCGGATCTCAGCGATGCCAATCTGCAGGAAGCCAAGTTTGGCGAAAGCAACCTGGAGCAGGCGAACCTCAATGGCTCGCGCCAGCATTATGCGAATTTTCAGGATGCGAATATGGAGGGCTGCATCGGTTGCCCGACGACGTGGGATAAATAACACCTCCCCCTGTAGGAGCCGGCTTGCTGCGGGCGGCGTTCCGACGATAGCGGTGTGTCAGTCAACATTTATTCTGACTGACACACCGCTATCGCCAGCAAGCCGGCTCCTACAGGGGGAATGTGTGAATTCGATTACCCCGCCTTGCGCACGACTCCCATATCGATCCCCAGATGCACCAGCTCGGCGTGGGAGCTGACCTGCAATTTGCTCTTGAGCAACGTCAGGTGATTGGAGACGGTCTTGCTGCTGATGCTCAGCTGCTCGGCAATCAACCGGGCCGGGGTACCTTTGGCGAGCATCACGAAAATCTCCAGTTCACGTTGGGTCATGCTCTGCAAACGCGGATCGCTGGCGTCCCGTTGCGGGTGACAGACCAGTTGTGTGGCCAGCGGTTGTTCGATGTAGGCGTGGCCGGCGAGGATGCGCCGCACCGCCTCGATCAACACATCCGGCGCCGAGCTTTTGGTCAGGTAGCCCGAGGCGCCCGCGTCCAGTGCCTGACGTACCAACGGCAGTTCGTCGTGCATGCTGAAAAACAGCACGCGCAGTTGCGGCAGACGCTGTCGCAGGCGGCGTGTGGTTTCCAGCCCGCTGATCCCCGGCAGGCCGAAATCCATGATCACCAGATTCGGTACCGCTTCCTGAACCCTGATCAGCGCGTCTTCACCCGTCGCGGCTTCACGCACTTCCATCGCCGGCAGCAACGCGCGCAACAACGTCGCGTAGCCCTGACGGACCACCGCATGGTCATCCACCAGCAGAATATTCATGACGCCTCCAAAGGCATGCTCAAGGCCAGCGCCCAACCGGCGCCAGGGTGACTGATGATGCGTAGCTCGCCGCCCAGACTGCGGGCACGCTCGAACATCGAATACAAACCGACACCCGGCCGCGGTGACTGGTGTGCACCGCAACCGTTGTCACGAATCAGCAAGCGCAACTGCCCGCTGCGATGGTGCAGGCGCACCCGCACCTCGCTGGCACCGGCGTGGCGGGCGACGTTGGTCAAGGCTTCCTGCAACAGGCGGTAGAGATGGGCCTTGTCTGGCGCGGACAACGACGGCAAGTGCGCGCTGACCCGTAAACGGCAATCGATTCCTTGTCGAGCCTGCCATTGTTCCACCAGCAATCCGAGGGCTTCGGCCAGTGGCAGGTGTTGCAACACGACCGGGTAGAGGTCATGAACCAACGCTCTGAAACCTTGTTGAAGGTGTTCGCAGTTGTGTTCCAGCTCACGCACCGTGCGCTCCACGGTGTCAGGTTGATCGGCGACCAATCGCAACAGACAGGCCTGAGCCCGAATCCCCGCGAGGTATTGGCCGAGATCGTCGTGCAGGGTCTGCGCCAGATGAGTGCGTTCCTGCTCCTGCACCGCCAGCAAGGTCTGGGTCAGTTGCGTGTTGTCGGCACGCGCCTGCTCCAGTGCTTCGGTCATGCGGTTGAAATGCGCCGCCAGTTGCCGCGCTTCCGGCAGCCCTTGCGCACGCAATCGCACCTTGAGCTGGCCGCCAGAGACCTGTCGCAACGCGCGCAGCAACTCGTCGAGCAGGCCCATGCCCCGGCGCACGGCCCAGCGGATGGTCAACAGGCTCAACAACAACGCCAGGCCACACAGGCTCAGCAATTGTTGGAGAGAATCCCAGACTTCATCGATTTCATCCCGTGGGTCGATCGCGATCTGCACGCGTCGGCCATCCTGCAAATTAAGTACTCGCGCGTGGTGCCGGGCCTCGGCAAACAGCAATCGCCCGAGCCAGGCGTCGAGCCCATCCTGCGTCGGCGATTGTGCCACCTGGTCCGGTTCGAGCCAGCGCACCCGCACGTGACGCAGACTTTGCGTCAGCCGTGGCTGCAGGCTGACGGGATCACGCTCGGCGGTTTCGCTCAAGTATTCGACCACCGCCTCGGCGGATTGCAGCTCACGCTCCACGTCCGCCAGCGCCTGGTGCACCAGCAAGCCCATGCACGCAAAGGTGACCAGAGCGAAAAATCCGCAGACCCAGAGGTTGATCCGCCACAGCGCTGACACGCCTAGCGCCCCGGTGTCGCGGGCAAGACCGGCAGCAACGCGGGCCGCGGGCCGTGGAGTTTGTCGACGCCGATCAGGCTCAAGATCAGCAGCAACGGCAGGAGCAGCGCTTTGAGAATACGCATGGTCGATCTCCTCCAGAGTGATGGCCGTTGTTGCCCATGCTAAAACCGCGCCGCCCTCGGCGAGTTACTACCTTGGTACTGCCTCACTGGTACTTTCTGCATATTTCCTTCTGCCTCGCAGGCTTCCTATGCTGGCGCTACCTGTAATGGAGTGCCTTATGCGCCAGCTTGCCCCTTACGCCCTGATCTACCTGCTGGCGATTGCCTGCGCCGCCGGGCTGGCGACCCAGAGTCAGGCGGCCGACGCGCCCTTGCAGGTGCAGATCGGCTACCTGGGTTATCGCCCTGATCCGGGACCGCTACTGTCCAACGTCATTCCCGAGCCGGTCGATGCCGGAGAGCGTGGCGCCGAACTGGCGATCACCGACAGCAACAGCACCGGGCGTTTTCTCAATCACAGTTACAGCCTGACCAGCGTCAATGCCGACAGCCCGCAGGCCTTGCTTGAGGCGGCCAAGGCTCAACACGCGCAAGGTCTGCGCCTGTTTGTGGTGAACGCGCCAGTGGCCAGCCTGCGCCAACTCAGCGCCGCCCTGCCCGACAGCTTGCTGTTCAACGCTGGCAGCGCGGATGACAGCCTGCGAACCACCGACTGCTTGCCGAACGTGCTGCACACGCTGCCGAGCCGGGCGATGCTGGCCGATGCGCTGGCGCAATTTCTGGTGGTGCGCAAATGGCAACGGGCACTGCTGATCGTCGGCCCGACCGCTGACGATCAAGCCTATGCCGCCGCCCTGCGCCGCGCGGCGAAGCGCTTCGGTGTGCAACTGGTCGCGGAAAAAGCCTGGAGTTTCGATAACGACCAACGCCGCAGCGCCCAGGCCGACATGCCGCTGTTCACCCAGACCGCCGAGTACGACGTGGTGCTGGTGGCCGATGAACGCGGTGACTTCGGCGAATACGTGCCCTACCAGACCTGGTATCCGCGCCCGGTGGCCGGCACTCAAGGCCTGACCCCGGTGGGTTGGCACAAGACAGTGGAAACCTACGGTGCCGCACAATTGCAAAAGCGCTTCGAAACCATGGCCGGGCGCTGGATGAACGACCGCGACTTTGCCGCGTGGATGGCCGTGCGCAGCATCGCCAGTGCAGTGAGCAAACTGCGTCAGGCCGATCCGATGGCGATCCGTACGCTGGAAATCAGCGATCAATTGCCACTCGACGGCTTCAAGGGTCGCAAGCTCAGTTATCGCCCTTGGAACGGCCAGTTGCGGCAACCGATCCCCATCGTCCAGCCACGGGCGCTGGTCAGTACCTCGCCGCAGGACGGCTTTCTGCACCCTTTCAATGAAATGGACAGCCTCGGTTACGACAAGCCCGAGGTCAGCTGCCGCTTTCCCTGATAGAGCCACCACAACAATAAGGAATCTGCCATGCGCCGCACCCTGCTTTCATGCGCCCTGCTGCTCGCTGCCGGGCACGCCGCGGCCAGCACCGCCTGGGTCTCGAACGAGAAAGACAACAGCCTCAGCCTGATCGACATGCAGACCTTGCAAGTCACCGACACCCTGCCCGTCGGCCAGCGTCCGCGCGGTCTGTTGCTGTCCCACGACAACAAGCTGCTGTACATCTGCGCCAGCGATTCGGACCGGGTGCAGGTGATGGACGTGGCCACGCGCAAGATCATCAAGGAACTGCCTTCGGGCAAGGACCCCGAGCAATTCGCCCTGCACCCGAACAATCGCTGGCTCTACGTTTCCAACGAGGACGATGCGCTGGTGACGGTGATCGACACCGAAACCTCCAAGGTGCTGAGCCAGATCAACGTCGGCGTCGAACCCGAAGGCATGGCCGTCAGCCCGGACGGCAAATGGGCGGTGAACACCAGCGAAACCACCAACATGCTGCACTGGATCGACACCAGCACCCAGACCCTGGCCGACAGTACGCTGGTGGACCAGCGTCCGCGTTTCGTCGAGTTCGCGCCCGATGGCTCCAGGCTCTGGGCCTCGGCGGAAATCGGCGGCACGGTGACCATTCTCGACGTCGCGACCCGCCAGGTGCTCAAGACCCTGACCTTCCAGATCAAAGGCGTACACCCGGACAAGGTTCAGCCGGTCGGCATCAAACTCAGCGCCGACGGCAAGTACGGTTTCGTCGCGCTCGGCCCGGCCAATCATGTGGCAGTGATCGATGCCCGGACCTTCGAGATCCTCGACTACCTGCTGGTCGGCCGACGCGTCTGGCAGATGGCGTTTACCCCGGATCAGAAGCAATTGCTGGCGACCAATGGTGTCAGCGGCGACGTGTCGGTGATCGATGTCGACAGCCTCAAGGTCAGCAAATCAGTGAAGGTCGGGCGCTATCCGTGGGGCGTGGTGGTGACGCCATGAACGCACTGGAAGTCAACGACCTGAGCTTTGCCTATGGCGCGCGGGAGGCGTTGCACCAGGTGAGTTTCAGCCTGGAGCCGGGGCGTTTTGCGGCACTTCTGGGGCCCAACGGTGCAGGAAAATCGACCCTGATCGCGCTGCTCACCCGGCTCTACGATTTGCAGCGTGGCGACATCCGCGTCGGCGGCTGTTCACTGCGTAATGCGCCGCGCCCGGCGCTGCGGCAATTGGGTGTGGTGTTCCAGCAAAGTACCCTGGACCTGGACCTCAGCGTCGAGCAGAACCTGCGCTATCACGCCGCGCTGCATGGGATGTCGCGGCGCCAGACCGGCTTGCGGGTCGACGCCGAACTGGAACGGCAAACGCTGACCGAACGCCGGCGCGAGCGGGTGCGCGAATTGAATGGCGGGCATCGTCGCCGGGTGGAAATCGCCCGCGCGCTGCTGCATGAGCCCCGCCTGCTGCTGCTCGACGAGGCGAGCGTCGGCCTCGATCCGGCCAGTCGCCTGGCACTCAATCAACACATCCGCCATTTGTGCCGCGAGCAACACATCAGCGTGCTCTGGACCACCCACTTGCTGGATGAAGTGCAGCCCAGCGATGATTTGCTGATCCTTCATCAAGGGCATCTGGTGGCCAGCGGACAAGCCGACGCCCTGAGCCTGGAACACGGCGGCGACCTCGGTTGCGCCTTCGCCCGCCTGACGACCTCTGGAGCCGCCCGATGAATGCGTACTGGCAATGTTTCAGCGGCATCGTGCTGCGCGAATGGCTGCGATTTGTGTTGCAGCGCACGCGGTTTCTCAGTGCGCTTGTCCGGCCGTTGCTGTGGCTACTGGTGTTCGCCGCCGGTTTTCGCGCGGCCCTGGGCATTGCCATTATCGAGCCCTACGACACGTACATTCCGTATGAGGTCTACATCATCCCAGGCCTGGCCTGCATGATCCTGCTGTTCAATGGCATGCAGGGTTCATTGTCGATGGTCTACGACCGGGAAATGGGCAGCATGCGCGTGCTGCTGACCAGTCCCCTGCCCCGGACCTTTCTGCTGTGCAGCAAATTGCTGGCAACGTCGTTGATTTCGCTGTTGCAGGTGTATGCCTTTCTGGCGATTGCCTGGGTGTACGGCGTGCAACCCCCGGCCATGGGGCTGTTGATCGCCTTGCCGGCGTTGTTGCTGGTGGCGTTGATGCTCAGCGCGCTGGGCCTGTTGCTGTCGAATGCCATCCGTCAGCTGGAAAACTTTGCCGGGGTGATGAATTTCGTGATTTTCCCGCTGTTTTTCCTGTCGTCGGCGCTGTATCCGCTGTGGAAGATGCGTGAGTCCAGCGAGTGGTTGTACTGGTTGTGCGCGTTGAACCCGTTTACCCATGCAGTGGAGCTGGTGCGGTTTGCGCTGTATGAACGCTTCAATCCGTTGGCGCTGGCGGTGTGCGTCGGGCTGACATTGCTGTTTGCCCTGCTCGCCGTGCTCACCTTCAACCCGCAACACGCTGCCCTGCGCAAAGCCAACTGACACCAAAACCCTCTGTAGAAGCCGGCTTGCGGGCGATCCAGACAATGCGGTGTATCTGTCACACCGCCATCGCCAGCAAGCCGGCGCCTACAGGGAATTAGTGTTGAACAGGGGGTGAAATTACTACTTTAGTACTGGTTTTCCTGTCTATCGTCGCATTCCCAACGCACCGAGACTGGCATGTAATGGGTTCATAACGATAAGGATCGAACCCATGCCGCGTGCCCGACGTCGTCTGCTACGCCCTTCTCTCGCCGCGCTGTCGCTGAGCCTGCTGCTGGGCGTCGCACACGCTGACACACCGCTGTTCTCCGCCGAAGGCTATCGCATCGGCCTTTACCGCAGCCCTACCCCGAATCAAGTGCAAGGCGCGTCCATCATCGATACGCCTGCCTTGCAAACCCTGCTCACCCAGACACCCCGTCCGGTGCTGATCGACGTCTATCGCCGTCAATGGTTGCAAGGTCGCTTCATCGAAGACCAGCCCCATGAGAACCTGCCCGGCAGCCATTGGCTGGCCAATACCGGCGATGGCGACCTGACGCCCGACTGGCAGGACTATTTTGCGCGGAACCTGAACACATTGACCGCGGGCGATCTTGCGCAACCGCTGGTCTTCTACTGCCGCTCCGATTGCTGGTTGAGCTGGAACGCGGTCAAGCGCGCCGCCGCCATGGGCTATAAGACTCTGTATTGGTATCGCGACGGCCTGGATGCCTGGCAAGCGGCGAACCTGCCCGTGACGCCCGCCCGGCCCGAGCCCTTCCCCTGACCTTTACGCGTGCGTGTTGTTGCCACACCATAATCAAAATAATGAGGTGAAAGGCTATGTACAAAATTCTGATTGCCGACGATCACCCGCTGTTCCGCGAGGCTATTCATAACGTCATCAGCGACGGTTTCCCGGGCAGCGAGGTCATGGAAACCGCCGACCTCGACAGTGCCCTGGCGCTGACTCAGGACCATGACGACCTGGACCTGATCCTGCTCGACCTGAACATGCCGGGAATGCACGGCCTCAATGGCTTGATCAACCTGCGCAACGAGGCACCGACCATTCCGGTGGTGATCGTCTCCGCCGAGCAGGACAAGCAGATCGTGCTGCAAGCCATCACCTATGGCGCGGTGGGTTTCATCACCAAGTCCTCGCCACGGGTGCAGATGACCGAGGCGATCCAGCAGATTCTCAATGGCAACGTCTACCTGCCGCCGGACATCATCCGCACACAGAAAAGCGGCACCCACCGCCGGATGAACGACACCCCGAGCTTCCCGCCGGAACTGCTCCAGGCCCTGACCCGCAAGCAGTTGCTGGTGCTGGAGCGCATGACCAAAGGCGAGTCGAACAAACAGATCGCCTACACCCTGGAAATCGCTGAAACCACGGTCAAGGCCCATGTTTCGGCGATTTTGCGCAAACTCAATGTGCACAATCGGGTGCAGGCGATCCTGAGTGCCGGGGATATTGATTTCGGGTCTTATCTGCGGCGTTGAGTTCACAGGCAACCGGAAGGCCGAGTTGGCCCATTCGCGAGCAAGCCCGCTCCCACATTTAATCTCGGATGCTCACAGAATGTGTGTTCATTGGAGATCCAATGTGGGAGCGGGCTTGCTCGCGAAGAGGCCAGCACAAACACCAAAAGCCTCAAGGCCTGCCGAGCAGGTGACTCATCGCCGTCTTCAGCTTCATCGGCCGCACCGGTTTGTGCATCAACG
>Ga0255338_1005432_pt1 | contig 11752 bp, 15 predicted proteins | sample MeOH1_35cm_T4_19_FD_203715 | JGI IMG/M metagenome (GOLD analysis project Ga0255338, IMG submission 203715) | Sandy soil microbial communities from University of British Columbia, Vancouver, Canada - MeOH1_35cm_T4_195 | ecosystem: Engineered > Artificial ecosystem > Sand microcosm > Unclassified ... | reverse complement strand
AATGGCCTGCTTCAATGGAAAATAAGGTCACCAAAGAAAGTCCTATGCTCACCACCAATACCAGCAACCAGTTCAACCGAAGCAATCGTGTAAGAAGGGTAAACAATAATACTCCCAAAAAAGCTATAGGAACTTGCCAAACGCTCATCAGAATAACAGCAGCTAGCTGTAAAGCTTGCCGAGGATGCGTGGCTAACCAATTATCGAAGCCGCCTTTTTTAGTGGGTTTATTCATGATGCCAAAAATTCTCTTAAAGAGTGTACTTGGATAAAAGGCATTTTAGTCGCCAATGACCCGATATAAGCCGCTATGTTTTCCGGGCAATAGTACCTTACCTCCTTAATCGAGAACTGTGCCCCATAGCCCTTTAAAATGCGTTCTAGGCGGTATTTACTTTTAAGAGACAATTCTACTTCAATAGCCACTTGTTTTCCTTCGGGAAATACTAAAATGCCATCCGAAAGATGGCCACGCTTCCCTACCCCGTCAGCATGCTTATCACGAGTTAGTTGTCGTTCGCTGATCCACTGGGCTTCTGGGTGGTGTTTGCGCAACTTAAGATAAACTTCAATCAAAGTAATGTCATGGGTATAGGTAGCCAGAGGTATGCGGCTTAAAGGCGGCAAATCGGTTAACCGCGCTCCTTTGTTAGTCAGGCGATAAATCCCATGCCGACCATAAAACACCCGCTCATGGTGAATAAGCCCACCTTCAACCAGGCGGTTGATGATCTGGTAGTTGCGAGGCTTTTTTAGATCAAAACGCCTATCAAGCTGTGGCATCTCACAAAACCCAAAGTCATTGATGAACTTCAAAATTTCTATATCCCTCTCTGTAAGCTTCACCCCGGTACCTTTAGCCATCTGTTTTCCCCTTGAATTCAACTGTCTATTTTTTGATACCACTTTCTTTCCTTAATTTCCCTTTTTCTCTTTGCCTTATTTTCTCTTTTACCCCTGCTTGTTACTTACTTTCCTTCTTCTCTTTTGTCTTTATTTTTTTTCCTTGTTTATCGTTTTTTATTCTTACCTACTCTTTTTTGTTTTTTCTTTTTTTAACCAAACTCTCTGCACCGCACGCCTATCTATACTGCCCATCCAAGTTCCCGACCTCTGCAGTACGAAGTAGGGGCGAGGTCGGGAACGTTTTTACGCAGTAAAATGGATGGGCAACCGCATTCTATGGGCGTGCGGAACGATATTTATTATAAACACGTAGTACGTGACCTAGTATAGGGTTTATTTTTAAATCTTTTAAAATAAACTTTGAAATTTTGTAGCTGTGGGTATGTGGGCAAAGGCGCGTGCGTGTGGGCAACACCTGTGGGCAACGCGAAGCGTTGTCCATCAGGTTTGTCCATACGCTTTAAGCGCCGGTCGCGAAGCGATTGTCCACATATCCATCAGCTTTGTGAGTCGCGTTTGTAGGTAACCGCTTTAGCGGTTATCCACAGTTAGCGGCGAACAACCACAGGTTATTTATATATAGGAACATACAGGTATATATAGCGCGAGAGTTTATGCGTAAAGCCGCGAGAGTTTATGCGTGAAAAGCCTCTAGTAGGCGCGAGAGTTTATGCGTGGATAAGTTTGCTTATTCACAGCCTTATTCAATCAGAAATTAGGGGAATGTGTGGTTTGCTTGGGTGGAGCAAAAGGCCGACATCGGTTACTTCTATTTTGGCACCCGGGTAGACCACATGGACACTACGCAGTTGATCTAAGAAATATTTTTTAAAGTCTCTTACTCTGCTGTAGTTAGCCCCAAATTGAATTTGCAGTGCGCCCCATGGGATAACCGTATTTTTTTTCAAGTAGCTCATCCTATAGGTAAGCCAGCAATAAATATCAAGTGCCATAGGTGATCTTTTGAGTGCTCTCAGGGCATCCATATCTATGGGTACTGGATAGGTAATAACTTCCTTAAAAAATTCTTCACCAAGAGTTAACGTAGACTCGAATAAAGTCGATTGGCTGGGTAGTTTTGGATTCCACCATAAATTAGCCTGTGACACAGGCTGTACATTCTTAATAGCCCAGTGGTCGCCATCGTCATAGGTGCAAGAAACAGAGGCAGAAAATAACTTTTTCATTTGCTCTCGTAGCCGCGTAATAGTGCCCCATCTGCCGCCAGTAGGCACAAGGTCAAGCTGAGACATAAAGCGGCTTAAGTTGCTGCCTAGAATAAGCTCTCGTTGCTTTGTGCGAACCGCTTCAGTAGTTAACCAAGCAATTAATAGCCTAGGTATGCTTCCATAAGGTAGCCCTACTTCTGAATCTGCCAGGATGGTTAATTTGAAAGCGCCATTGCGTCTTTTAAACTCATTTCCATCTATTTTGCTATGTGGAAGAGTAGCTTGTACTAAAGCCCTAGCCATAAACCCTAAGGCTCCAGCTTCTTTCGCATCTCTGGCTTCAATGGCCAGGGCATCTGAAATTAGTTTGTTAAGGTTCTGTTGATTCATCTTGCAGACCCCTTTTAATAAGTATATGAGTCATTACTCATTAACTCATATATTCTTTTAATGCTTTGAGTACAAGTTCTTTTACAGTAATGTCTTCGTCCAAAGCTTGTTGTTTTATCTGCTTGTAAAAGGCCTTTGAAATATTGACGTTCATTCTAATGCTTTCTTTATTAGAATCTTGGACAGATGCAATTGCTTTTTCCTTTCTGCTAGGGCGGCCAGCTTTTAATATGCTCATGAAATAAACTCCTTAAGTTCTTTGGCTATTTTTTTGATTTCAGTGGCAGCATCACCGTTAGGGTCCGCATCTAAAACAGTGCTGCCAGTAGCAGCAGTTTTTGCATAAATAACCCTTTGGAAGGTTCCTGATTCAAAAACGGGTAGTTCATAACTACTTAAAGCATCCCTAACTTCTTTTCCTAAATTAGTATTTGTAATTTGCCTACTGATTACAAAAGCCGCTTTAGGCTTGCCGTTAGCAACTTCTTGCCTTGCTTTGATGACATCAACGAGTTCTTCTGCTGCCCATATATCATATGGCGACGGTTGTACGGGAATTAAGACCATATCCGCACATTTAATTGCGGCAACAGCCATTTCTGCTAGCTGGGGTGCTCCGTCAATTAAAATCCATTTATAGCCGTCTGCAATAGCTTTTACATCTTTATCTAAAGTAGGTCGATCAAGTCCTACTACAGTTAAAAAATCACCTTGCCCTGCGGCGTGCCAATCGCGCGCGCTTCCTTGAGGGTCTGAATCAATCAGTAATACTTTTTCATTCTTTTGCTGTAAAGCTCTAGCAAGATTTACAGAGATAGTGGTTTTACCAGCACCGCCTTTCTGGTTAAGTATCGCAATTATCATAAGTAAAGTATCCTATAATCATTTGAAATCATGATACTTTACTTATATAAGTAAGTAAAGTAATATGTTTTTACTCTAGTCCATCAAAAGGGCTGAGTATTAAAAAAGCGTGACGCGCAGTGCTTGCGACACATACGCGCCACTAACCACATCAACCTAACTGGAGATTGACATGGCTATCCATAGCGTAAATGAAGTTGCGTCTTTAATAAACCAACAAGTAGCATTTCAAGAAAAATTAGAGGCGTCCTTGTGGAAGTTGGAAGCTTTAATAACCGTTGCTGTGTTGGCAGATGATTTCTATGAACTTCCTAGAGTTACCCTTCATAATTATTTTTCAGTGGCTAGCGATTTGATTAATGAAGCTACCAAGGCTAATCAAGCTAGTTTGAGTAAACTTCACAGTACAGGACTCAAATAAGTATTTACTCACATGTTTATTTGAGCATATATGTTTTTACACTAATAAGTAGTTTATCGTATAAAGTCACATTGATATTGTAGCCAAAATGGGCTACAATATAGTTATCAATAAATCGAGGTGTAACATGAAAGCAGCTACTGTGCGGGCAAGAATTGATGAAGGTTTAAAAGTTGAAGTTGAGAATGTATTAGATCAATTAGGCTTATCTATATCAGAAGCTATCAGTTTATTTATGTCGCAAATTAAATTAAGAAAAGGGATCCCTTTTGATATTAAAGTGCCAAATAGAGTAACGCTTAAAACGTTTGAAGATACCGATGCAGGGCGCAATCTTATCCGCTCTAAAAACGCTAAAAAGAAGAAAAATTAGTCGCGACAAATCGCGAAAATGAGTAAATAAGTTTTTACCCCGTTTCTTATAAGTTATAAGAAACGTTGATTTGTAGTCACAATGGGACTACAATATAAAATATAAGGTAAAATTTAATGGGGGAAGTAATCATGCATACTACAGTTGACACTTATGTACGTGCACGTATCGATACCGTTACTAAAGAACGCGCTACCAATGCTTTAGAAGCAATGGGTTTGTCTGTCTCTGATGCTATTCGTTTGCTTATGCTTCGAATAGCTGATGAGCACCGCCTTCCTTTTGAAATAAAAGCACCTAATTCAAATACTCGGAAAGCTATTTCTGAGCTTGAATCAGGTAAAGGAAAAAAGTTTAGAAGTATTAAAGCTTTAATGGAAGATTTGAATGAGGACGATTGAGCGTTCATCGGTATTTAAGCGAGATTATAAACGTATAAAGGCGACTCCTCGTTATAAAAATGTAGATTCGTTGATTTCTGACATTCTGGAACTTTTAGTATTAGATAAACTTTTGCCAGAAAAAAATCGCGATCATGCATTAAGCGGTGATTGGAGTGGATATCGCGAATGTCATGTTAGACCAGATCTGTTATTGATTTATAAAAAACCAGATCGAGATACACTACGACTTGCGCGACTTGGCTCACACAGTGAGCTATTTAATTAAATTAAAATTATAATTTGTAAAAATTACATTATTAAAGGGTAAATTTATGGGCAAAGTAACTACAAAAAAATCAACCAATACACCAGCTGTAAAGCGGGCAGCAAAAGATTTAAGGAAAGGTTCTGGTGATGCAGGACTTGCAATGGAAGAGAAGAAACGAATAAAGGCGCTAGAAAAACAAGTTGATCAATTAACAAGAAAAGTCTCCAAGCTAGAAAAAGGTAAGCGATAGTAGTTAATTGAGCGCAGTGAATTACATAAAACCTATAAATTGAGTAGAGTTGTCTGGATGGCTAGTTATTTAACATATATAGAAATAGCTGAAAAACTAGGTGTTTCAGTTGATACCGTTAGAAGAAACGTTTTAAAAATGAAAACGGAACTTGGTATTAGTCCTTGCAAACAAAAAACACCCAGCAGTAAAGGCGCGTTAGTTAACTGTTTAACTGTTGATGACGCTAACATCTTTATAAATTACCTTGAGTCAAGGAGCGATAACGCCGATCTTGAATTAAATGAAGGTTTATTTTTTAGATGTTATGGGTATTTTTATATAATTCAATTAATCCCTGAGTTTTCTTCAGAAAGAGTTAAAATTGGATTTGCAGATGATGTAAATAAAAGACTGATTGAGCACCAATGTTCATCACCAACAGCAAAAATATTAGGGATTTGGCCATGTAAAAGAGCTTGGGATCAAGCTGCTATGGATTCAATTACAAGAGAAGATTGTACACTTGTTATGAATGAAGTTTATGAAGGTGACATTGAGAAATTCCTAAAAAGAGCGAATGATTTTTTTGAAAAAATGCCGAAGCCTGAAAATAAAATAAACATTTCTGAGTACTCGCCGTTAAATAAAGTGCTTTAATGCAAGCAGTGAAAAATTTTCACTGCTTAGAATAGCCTAATTTTTGCAAGCTCAATTTAGGATATAATGTTTATGAAAATTTGCCATTTGTGTAAATCAAAGCCCACAATTAAGTACAGTCACGTTATACCAGCATTCGTATGTAAGGCAATTAAGAAAGCTTCAACAGGATATTTGCGCCTAGATAAATCGCCCAATAAACGAGTACAAGATAGCGATAAACATCCACTACTATGCACTGACTGCGAACAGCGTTTTGGCAGACGTGAAAAAATTTTTAACGATTGCATATTCAAAAATTTTTTCGATTTAAATCAGTTTAATTTTAAGTATGGTGATTGGCTTCATTATTTTATAACTAGTGTGACGTGGCGAACTTTGATAATGGATATTGCAGCTGGGGGGATTCCAGAGAAGGTTCTCTCGGAGCTTAAGGTTTCAGAGAATATGATGAGAAATTATCTATTGGGTGAAGACAATCTGGCTGGCTTAATAAATAATCATTCAATTTTGTTTACTGCTGATGCTGAATCAAATGCCCCCACCTTGTCGGCAGCTATCCCGATGATTAGAAAAGGAACAGTAGGGTATACTCTTTGGAAAGATAATAAATTTTCATCAATAATTGTTAACCTCGCTGGATTTTTATGCGTGACTCATATTCACCTTGACCAGAAAGATACATGGCATAACACTAAAGTATATCCAATTGATGGTAAATTTGAATTTCCCCAGAATGTGGATAGCTGGATTTGCGCAGATTTTCTTAAGCGCGTTATCGAATGTTATGAAAGCAGGAACAATTTAACTGAAGAGCAACTTGCAATCATCAAAAATGCAGTAAAAGTTAATAATTAAAAATTTCCCTAAAACAGTAATAGGTTACATTGCCTAAAATGTCTATTTTCGGCAATGTTTGATATACTTACCCCTTAAAACCAAGGGGTGATAGTTATGCCAAAAGCCAAGCGCCAAACACCATTTTCGGCAAAGTTATCTAAAAAGAAAACAAAACCGCCACGAAAACCTAAAAATACTGATAAGCGCCAGCGTGAATATTTAACGGATGCTGAAGTTGAGCGGTTACGCAAAGCCGCTGCCCACCAAGGCCGACATGGATTACGTGATGATACTTTGATCCTTTTAATGTTCCGTCATGCATTACGAGTTGGCGAAACCGTTACACTCCGATGGGAGCAGATCGATCTTAAAAAAGGTTTATTGCATGTGCGCCGCCTAAAAAACGGTTTGCCATCCACACATCCATTGCGCGGCGTTGAGTTACGCGCATTACGCCAGCTGCAAAGACTTAATCCGCATAGCTCGTATGTATTTTTATCTGAACGGCAAGCACCTTTAACGAGCCGTGCTGTACATCACGTCATTGCCCGTGCTGGTAAAGAAGCCAAACTACCGTTTACCGTACACCCACACATGCTACGTCATAGCACAGGGTTTTATCTCGCAAACCACAACCACGATACGCGCTCAATTCAAAGTTACTTTGGGCACGCTAATATAAAAAATACTGTTATCTATACTGAACTCGCACCAAATCGATTTAAGGATTTTTGGCGGGATTAATTTAATAACAGGTTTGAGTCAAGTATGTATGGTTATTTTTTACATCTTGCACATAATCTCCTTTATTATATTCCAACTTCCTTATGACCGCGCAGAATTTATCACCTTTCGGTAAATTATAATGATGACTTATTATTTCTGATTGGACAGCTGATACATAATAATCCTCATCAGCTAATTTTATTAAATCTCCTTCTTGAGGTTCATTTTCGACCCTTATTTTCTCGCTAAAATTGTCCGTCGAATTAATCCAAGTCCAAACACGTTTATTATCTTTAACCGTTAAATTACCTTTTAAAATATGTAAATTCATTTTGTTACCTTAACTTTTTATAAATACAACCAATTAATTATTTCACTAATTCTAGGAGGAATTGCGTATTCAGTTTCAGTAGCAATCAAGCGTGCTCTTGTTGGTTTTGCTGTATTTTCATACTTTTGGCATAGTGTTTGGTAATTTGTTTCCCCAATAGTTTCTCTTAAATGGTCTTCATAATTTTTTTGAAAATACCAAACTTTAACAGAACCATCTTCTTTAGCATAAGAATCTAAATTTTGATTAAATTTTATTTCATCTGCACGTTTATTCTTAAAGTCAGATGAATCCGTGTCATAAACAATACCTGTTGGAATATTGAACGATATCGCTATTTTAGCAAATTCATCAAGATTTCTTTTTCCACCAACCTCCACAATGGTAATGCCTGCTTTGTCTAAATCAATTTTCAGTCTTTTCGCATATTCTGGGAAAGCTAGTTTTTCTGTATCTCCCTCCACAAGCAATAGCTTCTTTGCAAAGAACATCTCATTCCGTTCTGAATCAAGCTCTTTTATTATTTTTTCGCGTCTTTTTGCATCTATAGATAAATTTGATTTTGTCAACGATGTACCAGTATGGTTTTTTCTAACTAGGATAACCTCATCATAATTAGGTACGGAAACAAAATGTGGTGAATGCGTAGTATAAAGTATTTGATTATTTTTACCTATTTCCCTAAACGTTTTATATAAAGATCGTTGCATTTGTGGATGCAAAAACATTTCAGGTTCCTCTATTAATAAAATAGCACCCTGCTTTTTTCTTTCTTCGAAAGCTTGCAATATTGCTAAAACAAGTGCATTTTGAATCCCCTCACCAAGTTCAGAAGCTCTGATAACAAAATCACCTTCTTTTACGCATAAATCAAGTGATCTATAAAAATCCATCGTGCTAAATGGAGAAAAGAAAAAATCCAATTTATCCGAGTCTGTTGTTGGATCAAACCCTAGTTGATTTAATGCATTATTCTTAATGGCTTCCTCTAACTTAACAAAATCCTCAGTTCTAAGAAGATTCATTGCCTTGTCAATAAGCAATTTGAAACAATCAGACTGCTTTATTTCTTTTCCATCATAATCTATTAACTTATCAGAACTATTAAAATTTCGATCTATATCTGTCAAAAGCTCTCTTAACAAAGAATAACGAGACGAAGGAAGTTGCTCCTTTATACTCCTATTAGTGCCTATATAAATCAGAGGGATAGACTCTCTCACTTCTGCTGGTATACCTATTATAGGCTCGTATTTATTTTGAAACCCCTTTTTAGGCCTATTTGCTAAAACAGAAGGAATCTTTCCATTAGCATCAAAACATTTTTGCTCCAATCTTCTTTGCCCAATTTTATCTGTTGCCTTATACCTACAGTATTCGAATGATAAAGAAGTTATTTCCGCATCATCTGAATCTTTAATTTTTTTATAATTTATACATGGATCAATTGATATCTCTATTTTTATATCCTTATCAGAACAGTGTTTATAAACATCTTCTTCCGAAAAAGAAGATACTGTGACCCAATCAGGATAAAGAACTTTCTTTAAAGCTAGTAAAATATTACTTTTGCCAGAATTGTTAGGTCCAACAAAACTACAAATTTGTGGCAATTCAATATCTAAATTTTCTATTGACCTAAAATTTTGAATCTTAAGTTTTTTAATGCGCATAATTTTACTTAATTTAAAGTGCTAATTAGTGAGTTTTTCAAGTTCACCAATCCGCAGCATCACAGGCGGATGCGTAGCATAAAGTTTTGCCATAAAGCTTTGTTTAGATGCCCACTCAAAGTTTTTGACCTTCTCTAAAAATGACAAAAGTCCTGCACCAAAACCCGCGTGTACTGCAAATTGATCCGCTCGATATTCTTGTTTGCGTCCAACAAAAAGCATGGCTAACTTTAAAATACCGTTACCTAACCACACGAAAAGTAAAAAGAACGCTGAAAATACCATTGCGATAAACGATAAAATGTGGAAGAAAATACCACCTTCATTTTTGGGACTGACTTTACTCACAAAGGAAGCAAGCGTCACTACCATGCTCGCTAAAAATGAAATAACCAGCGTAACTGTACTAACCCCTAATGCAATACCAAGTTTATTGCTATCGCCGTGATGTAAATGGCCTAATTCGTGTGCAATCACCGCAGCGAGTTCGTCTGGTGTTGCCGTTTCATACAAAGCACGTGAAACAACCATTGTATTTTTACCAATCGCAAATGCATCTGGCATGGGATCATCGGTAACCATCACTTGCAATTTTAACGGCGCCAGTCCGTGTTTGATTTGCACCGCTGCTTGTACTTGCTCAATAAGTGGATTTAACTGTTGGCTTTCGCGTTCTATCATCTTACGCGCACCAGATGAAAATCGTAGAAACCATTGCCCTAACGGCGAATGAAATAAAAAGGCCAATCCACACACCACAAAAAAAGCAATAGTGCCACAAGCAAATAAATCAAAATTGGTAAGTGGTTGTTTAAGAAAACTTGCGCCAACTACTGTCGCATAAAACAAAATAAATCCGTTAAATACCATCAGTAACAACAACATCATAATTTCTTTCTCCGTTAAGAATATTTCACTTTAATTTTATCTTGCTGGAAACGACCTACTTTCGTAATGTAAAAAGCCTCTCCTGGCTGTAATTCTTGTTTAATCGCATCGGGGTGTACAATAAATTCTTTGTTACGCCGCACCGACCCCATCCCTGTACTGCCCTGCTCTGCACTAATTTGTGCGGTAACATCAAAGGTATCTTTGGTACCCACCCAGCGTGAAATCGCTTCTGCACTTTCTTGATCATTTAAGCGATGACAAATAAGAGTATTAACACAATTTAAAACTTGATTGGCAAATGCCTGATCAACTTTCTGTAAATCAGCTAACCCCTGTGTGCCAAAAATAGCGTGTACACCTTTTCCTCGACCCATGTTAACTAGATTTAGAACCTGCTCACCGGCGAACACTGAAAATTCATCAAATATGGTGAAGATGCGAGGATGCGAAACCCTATCAACAACCGCCTTAATATCGTTGATCACAAGCTTACCTAATACCTTTGCAAATCCAGGAAAACGCAAAGCCGGCAAAGCAAAATAAACCACCGCATTATTTTGAATAACATCTGTCAAACTAAAGGTTTGATCGGTCTTCTCAAAATATTGTCCTAATTCAGAATGAATTAGTAAGTTAAGGTGAGCTTGTAAACCGGTAATATCTTTGCGATCGTATTGTTCTAAACGCCGCACGCGATTCATTAATTGTTCGTCAGCTGTGGCGCGTACACGTACGGCTAATTCATCATAATCCAAACAATCGACTACAGTTTTTAAATCAAAAGGAGTTTGGCTTTTAATTAAAACTTCAAAGGTGGTTTGCAAATAGTCTTCTGCAATTGATCGATAATAATCGCTTTCCCATTCATCCTTAAGGCTAATAATTTTATCTTTAAGTTCTGTATAACCGCCGTGCGCAAGGCAATCATAGTGATAAAAATTGCCACAGTTAAATCCATAGAATGACCGCCCTTCTTGGGCAGCCAACTTCATAACCCATTCGACATTTTCATCTGTGGGTTTACCATCCACGATAATAAGAGGATATCCGCGCGTCAAAGCGCGCTGATAAAAACGGCGCAATGTGATGGTTTTACCACCGCCTGTAGTTCCCAACACTAAAACAATTTGATTAACGGTTTCATCCAAAATGACAACAGCTTTTTGTGTAAGATGAGAAACCCCTAACAACGTTCCATTATGATCTTTTTCTTGGAGTTGAGATAACAAAGTGGTGATCCGGTTCATAGGAAAATCCGGACGTGTAGGTTGTTGGCCGCGCTGTAAAGCGCGCAAACTCTTTTCATGAGGGGAATTGGGAATAAGTTCTAAAGTAGCCAGAATACCCGCTACCAAGAGTGGAAAACCAAACAGATAAGGCCACATTGTTTGGTACCAAAAATAAAGAGCATCACTTACCCCTTCTTGAAACAGCGTACGCAAAAATTGGCCATTAATGGCCATCCCCTGAGGGATTAATTCAGTTAGCGATAAATGAAAAGAATGGCCTGCTTCAATGGAAAATAAGGTCACCAAAGAAAGTCCTATGCTCACCACCAATACCAGCAACCAGTTCAACCGAAGCAATCGTGTAAGAAGGGTAAACAATAATACTCCCAAAAAAGCTAT
>Ga0255338_1005431_pt1 | contig 11752 bp, 12 predicted proteins | sample MeOH1_35cm_T4_19_FD_203715 | JGI IMG/M metagenome (GOLD analysis project Ga0255338, IMG submission 203715) | Sandy soil microbial communities from University of British Columbia, Vancouver, Canada - MeOH1_35cm_T4_195 | ecosystem: Engineered > Artificial ecosystem > Sand microcosm > Unclassified ... | reverse complement strand
CGTTGCGCGCCATCAGCGCCTTGAGCGGGATGGCGGCCAGGTCGTCGGTGCGCACCGGCGACAGCGCGCCGCCGTAGCGGCCAAAGGGCGTGCGGATCGCGTCGCAGATGAAGGCTTGTCGGGTCATTCAGTTCTCCAGTTGCTTGATCGCTGGCGGGGCTTCGACAGGCTCAGCCCGAACGGATAAAAAACCAGGTGCAGCACCGCTCGCATATCCGTTTGAGTAACCGTTCGCCCTGAGCCTGTCGAAGGGCCCGTCCTGAGCTCGTCGAAGGGAGCCTGTCGAAGGGCCCGTCCTGAGCTCGTCGAAGGGATCCTGTCGAAGGCCGGGGCTCATGTTCATGCCGCGATCGGCAGGCCGACCAGGCGTTCGAGTTCGGCGTGCGCCAGCCCCTCGACGGCGTCGATGAGGACGAGGCCGTCGGGGGTGCACGCCAGCGTGCACAGCTCGGTGTAGATGCGCTTGACGCAGCCGATGCCGGTCAGCGGGTAGCTGCAGCGCTCGACGACCTTGCTCTCGCCCTTCTTGGTGAGCAGGTCCATCATCACCCAGGTCTGCTTGGCGCCGATGGCCAGGTCCATCGCGCCGCCGACGGCGGGAATCGCGCCCGGCTCGCCGGTGCTCCAGTTGGCGAGGTCGCCGGTGGCGGAGACCTGGAAGGCGCCCAGCACGCAGATGTCCAGGTGCCCGCCGCGCATCATGGCGAAGCTGTCGGCGTGGTGGAAGAAGGCGCCGCCCGCCAGCAGGCTGACCGGCTGCTTGCCCGCGTTGATCAGGTCGTAGTCTGCCCGGCCTTCGGCGGGCGCCGGGCCCATGCCCAGGATGCCGTTCTCGCTGTGCAGGATCACTTCGCGCCCGGCCGGAATGTGGTTGGCCACCTGGGTCGGCATGCCGATGCCCAGGTTGACGTAGGCACCGTCGGGAATGTCCTGCGCGATGCGCGCCGCCAGCTGTTCCTTGCTGCGTTTCTGGTAGCTCATGTCATGCCGCCTTCTTGATGCCGCCGGCCTGGGTGGCCACCCGCTCGATCTTCACGATCTTGTTGACGTAGACGCCGGGGGTCACGATCGCCTCCGGATCGAGCTCGCCCAGCTCGACGATGCGGTGCACGGTGGCGACGGTCTTCTTCGCCGCGGTCGCCATCACCGGGCCGAAGTTGCGGGCCGACATCCGGTACACCAGGTTGCCCCAGCGGTCGCCGGCCTCGGCCTTGATCAGCGCGACATCGCCGTGGATCGGGTACTCCAGCACGTAGTGGCGGCCGTCGATCTCGCGCGTCTCCTTGCCCTTGGCCAGCTCGGTGCCGAAGGCCGTGGGACAGAAGAACCCGCCGATGCCGGCGCCGGCCGCGCGGATGCGCTCGGCCAGGTTGCCTTGCGGGACCAGTTCCAGCTCCAGCTTGCCGCTGCGGTACAGCCCGTCGAACACATGGCTGTCCACCTGGCGCGGGAAGCTGCAGATGATCTTGCGCACGCGCCCCGTCTTGAGCAGCGCGGCCAGGCCGTGGTCGCCGTTGCCGGCGTTGTTGTTGACGATGGTGAGGTCGCGGGCGCCCTGGCGGATCAGGCCCTCGATCAGTTCGATGGGGATGCCGGCGGTGCCGAAGCCACCGACCATCACCGTCGCGCCGTGCGGCACGTCCTGCAGCGCCTCGTCGATCGAGGCCGCGATCTTGTCGATCATTGGAAAGCTTTCCGAAAAGGCGGCAAACACCGGCATCGATGCTTGCCAACTGGCCGACAGATTGTTCTAATAGCGAACAAGTGTTCGTATATTGAATTCTAAGAGCAAATGCCAGCCACGGCAATTCCAGACGCCCATGCGGGGTCGCTCAAGCCCGGCGACAGCTACGTCCAGTCCTTCGCGCGCGGCCTGGAAGTGATCCGGTCCTTCAGCAGCGCGGCGCCGCGCCAGACGCTGACCGAGGTGGCCGCCCGCACCGGCCTGACCCGCGCCGGGGCGCGCCGCATCCTGCTGACGCTGCAGACCCTGGGTTACGTCGAGAGCGACGGCAAGCTGTTCGCGCTGACGCCGCGCATCCTGGACCTGGGCTTCGCCTACCTGTCGTCGATGCCCATGTGGAACCTGGCCGAGCCGGTGATGGAGTCGCTGGTGGAGCAGGTCAAGGAGTCGTGCTCGGCCGGCGTGCTGGAAGGCACCGACATCGTGTACGTGATGCGGGTGTCCACGCGCAAGATCATGCGCAACAGCCTGGGCATCGGCTCGCGCCTGCCCGCCTACTGCACCTCCATCGGACGGATGCTGCTGGCCGGCCTGCCCGACGCCGAGGTGCTGCGCCTGCTCGAGGCCAGCCCAATCGAGGCGCGCACCCGGCACACCATCACCGACCCGGGCGCCCTGCTGGCCAGGGTGCAGCAGGCGCGCCGCCAGGGCTGGGCGCAGATCAACCAGGAGCTGGAAGAAGGCCTGGTGTCGATCGCGGCACCGATCACCGACCGCGCCGGCCGCACGGTGGCGGCGATCAACGTCAGCGGCCAGGTGAACCGCACCAGCGCGCGGCAGATGCAGGACCGGATGCTGCAGCCGCTGCTGGAGGCGGCGGCGTCGATCTCGCAGCTGCTGGCCAGCCGCCACTAGGGCCGCCGGCTACGGGCAGCCCCTGCCGGTCCTGGCGGTGTCGACGGCACGGCGGATCGCGGGGTCGGCACTCGACAGGTCGCTCTTGTAGAGCTCGAAGTAGCCCGCACCGAGGCGCAGCCCCTGGCAGACGGCGTCCTGCAAGGAGCCCGCCATGCGGTTGTTCGGGTCGTTGCTGGCCGACCAGATGGTTTGCAGGTTGATCCCGAACTGGCGCCTGAGAGAGGCATCCAGCTGGCCGACCCGGCTGCTGCCCTGCGCGTTCAGGTCGGCGGCGAAGATCGCCACGTTGCCGCCGGCGGCCCGTGCGCCCGTCATCACCGCCGAGTAGAACGCGCTGCCGTCGTTGTCCGGCTGGCAGATCACACCCACCGGCGCGGACACCAGGATCGTCGCCGCGCCGAATCGGTCGCGATGGCTGCCGATGGCCGCCGCCCAGGCCGACAGGTAACTGCCGCGGTTGTACGCGACCCCGCCGAGCAGATTGTTGCGGCACCCCACCAGCGACATCTCCGAGACCGGCGCGCCGACCGAGATGGCATTGAGCGCGCCCATGTTGCCGCGGCCGCGGATGTGCGCGGCCAGCGCGGCGACGAAGTTGTCGTAGCGGGACAGGAACACGGGGTCCCACGGCAGCGGATCGGTCACCTGGCCGAGCGGTCCGGCATAGCTGTACGTGGCCGCGCCGGCGCGCGCCAGCCAGTCCGGCCATGCGCCGCCGCTGGCGCCGATATGGATGGTCATGCGCTTGCCTCGCAGCGCGTCGAACGCCGCATCCAGCGACGTCCAGTCGTAGCGGCCCTCGGTGGGCTCCAGGTCGCGCCAGCGTGCCCGGTACGCCAGCCCGTCCACCGCCGGCAACGCGGCCAGTTGCGACATCGACGCCGCCGATTCGCCCGGGTCGGTCAAGGCATAGACCGCCGCGGGGGCGTAGACCGTGCCGGGATCGTCGCCCGTCCACACGATCTCCAGCGACCCACCACCGCAGGCGGCGAGCAGCGCCGTCGAGAGGCCGAGCGCGACGAGGCGGCGAACGGTGCCAAGCGTGTTCATGCCCTGAATTCAGTGATGGTCTTGCGCCGCCTGCCGCCTGCCGCCTGCTGTCACCGGGGCTGCGCGGGCCGGACGACCTCCCAGTCCGAGACCGGACCAGGGACAAGCTGGAACAAGGGATGCGGTTGGGGCGAAGTGAGCGAGACGATCTTCTCGAGCCACGAAGGATCGCGAACCTGCAGCTTCGCGACGAGATGCCCCCATTCGTACTCGAGTTGTCCCCGGGTGGCCGCGATCGGTGCGGCGTTCCGGTCGGAGACGATCTTCGTTGCGTCGAAGCGGTAGCCGCGCCGGGTGGCCTCGGCTTGCACGACATGCAGATAGGATGCGATCGAAGCCAAGGGCGACGGCGAGTCGCGGAAGCGAACGAGTTGCGGATGCCGGGTATATCCGCGCGTCTGTCCGCCGAGCACCGCCTGGGCCAGGAGTCCCTCGCGCCAAAGAGCCACCAGGCCGCGCGAGTCCAGGTAACAGGGATGCAGTGTCCACAGGCGCACGGTCTGGTTCTCCGGGAGGCACGATGTTGTCGATCTTCACCGGAATGATGCCAGGGTTGCGGCGAACGCAAGAAAGGCGGCGCGATGACGCGCCGCCATGATCGGACGTTCCGCCCGGTCAGAACATCGCCCGCGCCAGCGCCAGGCCCGTGGCCACCGCGACGCCCGTGGCCACCAGGCCGGGGACCATGAACGAGTGGTTCAGCACGTAGCGGCCGATGCGCGTGGTGCCGGACAGGTCGAAGTTGATGGCGGCGATCAGCGAGCCGTAGGTCGGGATGAAGAAGTAGCCGTTGACCGACGGGAACATCGCGATCAGGAACTGCGGCGGGATGCCCAGCGCCATGCCCAGCGGCATCAGCGCGCGCGTGGTGGCCGCCTGGCTGTACAGCAGCACCGAGGCGAAGAACAGGCCGAAGGCGAAGGTCCACGGCGCGGCCTTGGCCCACTGGCCGATGGCCGGCACGATCACGTCCTTGTTGGCCGAGATGAAACTGTCGCCCAGCCACGCCAGGCCGAAGATCCCGATCACGGCCACCACGCCGGCGCGCAGCGTCGCCGTCTTGGGCACGTCGTCGACCGCCACCTTGGTCAGCAGCAGCATCAGCGCCGCCGCCGACATCATCACGATCTCGATCACGACGGGCATGGCCAGGGCCGACTTGGCGCCCGGCAGGGTGCGCAGCGACGGGAAGAAGCCGAACAGCACCACCAGCGCCACGCCCATGAGGAAGATCGAAGCCGCGAGCCTGGCCGTGGGCTTCAGCGGCGTCTTGGCCTCGGGCGCCTGCGGCGCCGGGATCAGCCCGGCCGCCAGGCGCGACTGGTAGACCTTGTCGTCCTTGAGGTCCTTGCCCATGAACAAGGACACGATGGCCGCGGCGACGACACCGATCAGCGTGGACGGCACGCAGACCATCAGGATTTCCGGCAGGCCCCACTGGGCCACGCCCTTCTCGGCGAACAGCCCGATCATCGCCGCCGTGGCCGCCGCCACCGGGCTGGCCGTGATGGCCTGCTGCGAGGCGATGGTGGCCACCGCCATCGGGCGCTCGGGGCGAATGCCGTTGCGGTGCGCCGTCTCGTAGATCACCGGCAGCAGCGGATAGACGATGTGGCCGGTGCCGGCCAGGAACGTGAAGGTCCAGGTCGTGAGCGGCGCCACGATGGTCACGTACTTGGGGTTGGCGCGGATGATGCGTTCGGCGATGCGCACCAGGAAGTCGATGCCGCCGGCGGCCTCCATCACCGAGGCGGCCATGATGACCGCCAGGATGATCAGCATCACGTCGATCGGCGCTGACGTCGGGTTGACGCCGAAGGCGACCACCAGCACCAGCAGGCCGACCGCGCCCCACAGGCCCAGGCCGACGCCGGTCGATCGCGCGCCCATCCAGATGGCCGCAAGAACGACGAGGAATTGAAGAACGATGGTGAGTGTCATGAGATCCTCCGGTTTCAGCGCTCGAAGGCGGGAGCAATGAGGTTTTCGAACGAGAACAGGCCGTCCCATTGCGCCTGCGTGAGCAGCTTGCGCTCGGACACCACGATGTCGTGCAGCGACTTGCCGGTTTCGAAGCCCTCGCGCGCGATCTCGGCGCACTGCTTGTAGCCCAGTCTGGGCTTGAGCACCGTGACGATGCCCAGCGAATTGAGCACCATGTCGCGCGTGCGGTCGGCGTTGGCCGTGATGCCGTCGATGCAGTTGACGCGCAGGCTGCGCACGGCGTTCTCCATCGTGGAGATCGAGGTGAACAGCGCGTAGGTGATCACCGGCTCCATCACATTGAGCTGCAACTGGCCGGCCGACGCGGCCAGCGTCACCGTGAGGTCCAGCCCGATCACCAGGAAGCTGACCTGGTTGACCACTTCCGGGATCACCGGGTTGACCTTGCCCGGCATGATCGACGAGCCCGGTTGCATCTGCGGCAGGTTGATCTCGTTGAAGCCGCAGCGCGGACCGGAGGCCAGCAGGCGGATGTCGTTGCAGATCTTGGTCAGCTTGGACGAGGTGCGCTTGAGCACGCCCGACAGCAGCACGTAGGCGCCGGTGTCCGACGTGGCCTCGACCAGGTCGCCGGCCAGGATGAACTGCGTGCCGGTGATCTCGGACAGGTAGCGCGTGGCCAGTTCCGGATAGCCGGGGGCCGCGGTCACCATGGTGCCGATGGCCGTGGCGCCCAGGTTGATTTCATGCAGCAGCTGCCGCACCTCGGCGATGCGCTGCACTTCCTCGCCGATGGTGGTGCCCCAGCCGTGGAACTCCTGGCCCAGCGACATCGGCACGGCATCCTGCAGGTGGGTGCGGCCCATCTTCAGCACGCGGTCGAACTCCTTGGCCTTGGCGAAGAACGCGCCCTGCAGGCGGCTCAGCTCGTCCATGTAGCGCGACAGCCGCAGGATCAGGGCCAGGCGGAAGGCCGTGGGATAGACGTCGTTGGTCGACTGGCCGTAATTCACATGGTCATTGGGGCTCACATATTGGTATTCGCCCTTCTGGTGCCCCAGGTGCTCCAGCGCGAGGTTGGCGATGACCTCGTTGGCGTTCATGTTGGTGGAGGTGCCGGCGCCGCCCTGGATGAAGTCGGTCAGGAACTGGTCGCGCATCTCGCCGGCGATGAGCTTGTCGCACGCGACCACGATGGCGCCGGCCACCGCCGGATCGAGCACGCCCAGATCGCGGTTGGCCAGCGCCGCGGCCTTCTTCACGTAGCCGAAGGCCCGCACGAAATCCGGCTCGGCCGACATCGGCACGCCGGTGATGCGGAAGTTGTCCATGCCGCGCTGGGTCTGGACCCCGTAATAGGCATCCGCCGGGATCTGGCGTTCGCCCAGAAAGTCGCGTTCGCTGCGTGTATCCATGGTTCGCTCTCAGTTGGGATGACTTCATTCTGGTCACCCATCCTGCGCCGCGATTGCGCCACGTCAACGCCGCCCGGAGCCCCGCCAGCCAGTTCGGCATGCGCCGATGCAGGCCCTGCATGGGGCTGTCACATGCACGGTTGCGCGTGAAATCTTGCCGCCACCACTTCGATGCCGCACCACCGGTTGAACGCGGCCGTGGCGTTGAGTGTCCCGTTCGGGACGTCGGCCGGCGATCGATCGTTCTCGCCGTCCCCCGCAAGCTCAGTGCTTCATGCCGCCGGGCATCATGCCGCCGGGCGCCATGCCACCCGGCCGCATTCCGCCGCCCATGCCGGGCATGGTCCGGACGTCGACGCTCACCTTCGCCTCGCCGGCCTTGGCGAACCGGAGCGTGAGCGGGAACGCCATGCCTTCGCGGGGCTGCGGGTCGAGGTTCATGAACATCACGTGAAGCGACCCGGGCTTCAGCATGACCGACTGGCCCGCGGGAACGTCGATGACCTCGAGCGGCGTCATGTGCCCGCCGCTCGCATGATCGTGCAGCGTGGCCTTCGGCGCGATGGGCGACGCCGCCGCCACGAGCTTGTCGTCCTCCTTGCCGGTGTTGACCAGGAGCATGAACGTTCCCAGGCCCTTCTCCACCATGGGCGACGGCGCCGCCCATGCGTTCTTGATCTCGATCGGCCCGGCCTTGGCGTCGCCCGCCGAAGCGGCCGTCGGCGCGAGAACGAGAGCGGCAGCCAGTGCCAGTACGGCGGTTGTCGGATTCATCGTCTGAAGTTGAAGTGGAGGTTGGGGAACTTGCATGGAGGACCGTTGACAGGTCCGCCGGCGCGGAGAACGCGCCGGTGAGATGAGCATGCAAAAACTATACGCCTCGGCGCATAGCCGTCCGGCGATGAATCAGCTCGCGAGGCGTCGCGCAGGAACGCGGGAGCGATGGGCGGCCAGGAACGGCTGCGGGTGCAGCGCGCGATCGACACTCCAGGGGTGAGTCGACGGCAGCGCTGCAGGTCGTCGAATCGCAATGTGTTTGCCTGTCAGGTGTCGTCCGGAAAACGGGCGTAGATGCAGGTGTCGCGCAAACAGCCCCGGGGATCGCGCCGTTCCGACCGGAGCGTCCCCTCCAGCACGAAGCCGCACCGTTCCGCGACCCGCCGCGACGCGAGGTTCTCACTGTCCGCCAGGATCTCGAGTCTCGCGGCGCCAAGCCGTTCGAACGCATGGGCGCAGACTGCCTGAACGGCTTCCGTGACGTAGCCATTGCCGAGGGCCGACGTCCTGCACCAGTAGCCGACCTCGAGTTTCGGTGTCCCCCATACCGGCCGGTGCAGCCCGCACACGCCAAGCAGCCGCGAACCGGAGGATTCGAAGATCAGGTACGGAAAGTCCTTTCGCGCATGGAAATTCGCATGGGCGCTCCGGCAGAACACTTCGGACGCTTCCACGGAAGGTTCCGCGGCGACCCAGGGCATCGACGCCAGGTACCGGCGCAACTCCCGCAACGATTCGGCCACGGCGTCGAACAGCAGCGGGCCATCGCCGGGCGCGGGCGTGCGCAGAAGCAAACGCGCGGTGGCCAAGGTGGACGAAGGTTCGAGGAGCAGCGGGTCTCGCATGTGGCAACCGTCGACGTTCCGCTCGAAGCGTCAGCGTGACGCGGCTTTCGTTGCGATGACCTGTGCCAGCACAATCCGCCCCTCTTCGAGATTGCGGCGCTGGTTCTGCGCCATCGACGGGAAATCGGGTCCGAGCAGGAGGTGAAATCCGAGCGGCGGCAGGCCTTCCCGGCTGATCTTCTCGGCCAGCGCCACGAACCAGGTGCGCGCCGCATCGGTCGTGTCCGACCAGTCGGTCACGCTGAACCCGGCGGCTTCGAGCAGCCCGCGCAGCTCATCCGGCCGCACCAGAAAGCTCGTGTCGGGCGTGCGCGCCCAGGGAACGGGAAAGAGCACCGGACCCGACGGGCCGGCGAGAACATCGTAGATCGCGAGCGTTCCGCCGGGCCTCAGCACCCGGTGCATCTCCCGATACAGCAGGGACTTGTCGGGGATGTTCATCGCCACGTGCTCGGTCCAGACCACGTCGAACGACGCGTCGTCGAACGGCAGCTTCGTCGCGTCGCCCTGGCGATAGTCGACGAGATCCGCGAGACCCGTCTTGGCGGTCAGCAAGGTGGCAGCGCGGCAGTAGTCCTCGGTGAGGTCGATGCCGGTGACACGGCAGCCGAACTCCTGGGCCAGGCATCGGGACGTCCCGCCGACGCCGCTGCCGACGTCCAGCACGCGCTTGGTCGCATCGAGCCCGGCCGCGTGCGCAAGCTCCAGCGTCGCTGTCCGGCCGCGAATATGAAACTCGTCCACCGGGGCCAGGTCCTGGAGCGTGAGGCGATCGACGTCCTTGCCCGCCTTTTGCAGCGCCGCGAGGATGAGGTCCCCGAGGTCGGAGCGGGCGTAGTGCGTCTGAATGGCGTCGTTGACTGGAGTCGGCATGGACTGACCCTTCCTTATGCTGGCGCTGCCTGACGAATGAAAGGGACCTCTCCGTCGACGCGCTCGAATGGGGAAGTCCACGAGCATTGTCATCCTGGAAATCAATCTCGCCAAGAACGCACATGCCCTGCATGGGGTGGATGCCAGAAAGGCCCGCCCTCGTGCGCCCAACCGTACGGCGCGGCAAGCTCCTCACAGCACGCTCAATCCATATGGGTGAACACCCGGGACCCGCGCCTTGCGCCAGGAGCGCGCAGCGCGCGTACGCCACAAGGCGTACGTGTTGACCTGTTAGCCATCACTGGTCACCGTCGACCGGACGCTCAACCGAGTGCCTCCCGGACCACTTCCGGGTGGCGCTTGGCGATACGAATCAAGGTTTGCGCGGCACCAGACGGCGACCGTCGCCCCTGTTCCCACTCCTGAAGTGTGCGCTTCGAGATTCCCAAGGCGTCCGCGAACTCGGTCTGGGACAGGCCGGATTTCTGACGAGCCTGCGAGACCTCACTAGGTTCGAGCTTCGTTATGCGCGCGGCCTGCCCGGCCTTCATTTCTCGAACCGACTGCAATAGCTTCAGCCCCAGTTCTTCACCGGCGGACTTCTTCGGAATGCGGCTAGCCATTTTCGATCTCCTCACGAACTGCCTTGAGCAGATGACCAGGAATGTTGACCCGAGCGGACTTGGCGTACAGCAGCAGCAGCCAGATTTCTTCCGCGGAGAGTCGGGTGAAATAGATGACACGCACGCCACCACGTTTACCCGATCCGGCACGCGATCACCGAACCTTGCGGCACCCCCCGCTGCCAGGAACCACGTCACCGGCTTCGGGATTGTTCGCCAGCCACTCGAAGAACTCCAGCCGCTCCTCCTCGCTCCACAGCTTGTCTGCATCGGCAGCAAAGGTGGGAGATTCAATGAGCGTGTACACCGTCCCCACTATACGTCAAAGACGGATAGTTTGCAAGGCCGTTGCGTGCGGTCGAATGTAGAGGTAACCGGCGACTTGCGAAAGGAGCCGGCGCAGCCGGCGGACGCCGCAAGGCGTCCGTTGACTGCCATGTTATCCCTCACCTGCGAGGCTTGTGCTGTGGTGCCAGCCGTCGACGCTCAACCCCATGCGCCGCGCCGCTGGGAGCTTTTCGCAAAGCGCGTCTTCGAACGAAAGGAGTCCGACATGAATGCTACAACCGTTGCCGTCGATTTGGCAAAGTCCGTTTTCCAGCTGGCTGTGGCCGATGCGTCCTGGCGAGTCACAGCCGCGCAGCGGCCTCATGATATTGCGTGTCCGTGTGGACCGACCAGTTATACCGACGCGTCACGAAACGCCCGAAGGACGGTGTTGATGCGCGTCTGATAGCCAGGGCCTTGCGCCTTGAACCACTCAAGAACGTCCTGGTCTAGGCGAAGGGAGATCGAAGCTTTTGACGGCAGCGGCTGGAGGCCGCGCCGCACTACGCCGCGGACAATGTGCGCCACGCTTGATTCAGGATGTTCAGGCGTGGGCTTGGCCACGCTACCTGCCGCTTTGAGACGAGCCCAGTCAGTTTTGGATTTCACTGAAGTAGATTTGCGCTTCGCGCCTTGTGGCTTGGCGGAACGAGATGATGCGGATTTCATTTTCACTCTCCGTATGAACAACTGAGACGGGAATGCCAGCGAGCAGGCCCAAAGTCACAAAGCGCTGCTCGCTGTAGGAGAACCGATCGTCTTCGAAAGTAAACGTAACGCCCTCAAACACAAGGGCGGCATCAACAAAGTCGAGACCGTCTGCCCTGAGGTTTGCCGTTCGCTTTGTCTCTGACCAAGTGAACTCCATGCGGAGAGTGTATATACAGAACGTATTGGCGTCAACCGAGTGGCTCAGCGGTCTAACGAGGCTGTGCAAAAACCGCCTTCGCGGCCGCGGGGAACTGGGCGATTGGATCGGACAGGAATTGCATCGCGGTAATGCCCGCTCGGGGCGCCGATTTGATCTCCTCCCGATTCTGGCAGTCCCAAGGCCCTTCGCAAGGCCCTGCTCACCCGTATCGCGCCCCGCCGGGGCCTTTCATGACCCACGGCCGCGGTGCGCGATCTTCTCGATGTTGTGCACCAGGCAATACAGGTGTCCGCTCCATTGATGGGATGGACTCCCCCCGTTTTTCGCGCCACATTGGCGCACTGGTCTTCATTGGCGTGCGGATCAGGTCTTCGAACGAAAGGAGTCCGACATGAATGCTACAACCGTCGCCGTCGATTTGGCAA
>Ga0255338_1005430_pt1 | contig 11753 bp, 11 predicted proteins | sample MeOH1_35cm_T4_19_FD_203715 | JGI IMG/M metagenome (GOLD analysis project Ga0255338, IMG submission 203715) | Sandy soil microbial communities from University of British Columbia, Vancouver, Canada - MeOH1_35cm_T4_195 | ecosystem: Engineered > Artificial ecosystem > Sand microcosm > Unclassified ... | reverse complement strand
GCGGCACGCACCCTCCCGCGCCTTTGGGACGCGATCCGAGACGCCATCGACGCCGTCACCCCGAGCGATGCCCGCAGCTTCTTCACCGCCTGCGGATATGAACCAGAATGATCCGAATCCGCTCTAGAGCGTTTCCGTGTGCAATTGAATCGCGAGAGTCGCCGGCGGGAAGGCGGCGGGCGGGCTCACGCCGCAGCCTGAGGAAGGGGATCATCGCTCAGGGCGGCGAGCGATTCCATGCGCATGGGGCGCCGACGCCGGCCCGATCGTCGTTCTGCTCCGCCTCGCGCGTGCCGCCGCGGCGGATGGCGGCTGCCGCCTCATGCCGGCTCGCCGGTCCGGTCCTCACGGCGCGGGGCGCGCGGGACGTGTGGAACGGAAATGCAGCCCCCGTCGGGCGACGGATGATCCGGCGCATCGGAGGGTCCATGACCAAGGCATTCCACATCGGCGATCACGTTGCCCGGAACTCGGAAGCGGGTCCGGTGAGTGGAACGATCACGCTGATCCACACTCGCGACTTCGACTACAAGGGTTACGTGCGGCACGCATCCTCGGACGATCCCCAGTATGAGATCAAGAGCGACAGGACGGATCATGTCGCCGCGCACAAGGGGAGCGCGCTGACCAGGATCGAGAGCCCGCGAGGCGGATGACGCTTCCATTCTATACCGTCGGCCACCAGACGCGCTCGCTCGACGAGTTCGTCGAGCTTCTGCGCGCCGGGCAGATAAGCTTGATCGCGGACATCCGTTCTGTTCCCCGGTCGCGAACCAACCCCCAGGACGACGAAGACCTCCTCCCGGCGGCGCTGGCCGCAGGCGGACGCATCCTGCCTGAGGGAGAAGTCGTCTACCCCGCGCACCCGTCGCCGTCGTAGGTCGGCGGGCTTCCCGCCACCGGGTCCGATCGGGCGGATCGCCCCACCGGCGCCCTCGGCGTTCCCGCGCACACGAAGCGGACGGGATCGCGGCCAGATGACCGTCACTAGGCCCGTGAGGTGACGATTCGAAAGCTGCCGGAACTGGTGTGCGGCCATCTCGACCTCGACGACGCGGCGATGGCGGCCCTCACCCCCAACAGGCGATCCGTCGTGCGCTGACCGCCCATCGGCCGATCCGCCTGCGCGCGGTCGAAATCGCCCGCCAGCGGCATGCGCCTTTCCCGGGTCGCCGCACCGGCGCTGCTGCCGCTGGTGCCCGCACGCGTGCGCCCACTCGGCGTGACGCGGAATTGCAATATCGAAATCACCCGGATAGTCGGCATCTTCTCCGTAATACATGGCTTCTCGATAGAGATAGATGCCAGTGAACCCCTATCGACTTCTGTCGCCGCGCATTCCTCCGAGGCATCCGCGGAGAGCACCGGCCGGCCTCTGTGGGTTATCGAGGATACATGCGTTGTTCCAGACCACGCTCTACATCGCCGCCGGCGGCGCCCTCGGGACGACGCTGCGCTACTGGATCGCCGTATGGCTGATGCTGCTCAACCGGGATCTGCCGTGGAGCACGATCCTGATCAACATCGTCGGATCCTTCCTGATCTCGCTGTTCGCGGCGCTGACCGCCGCGCAGGCGCGCTACCTCCTCCCCGAACTGTGGCTGGAGGCCTTCGTCGTCGGCGTCTGCGGCGGCTTCATGACGTTCTCGTCGTTCAGCCTGCAGACGGTCGATCTCCTGCGCGCCGGCGCGCCGATGCGGGCGCTCGTCAATGTCGGCCTCACGGTGACCCTCTGCATCGCTGCCGCCGCCGTCGGCTACGTCGTCGCCGCGAGCATCAATCGCAGCGTCGCGTACGACGCCAAATTTCTTATCCAGCAAAGGGCGGAATAGTCCGCCTCCAATTCGAAAGGACTGGAGCCATGAGCTACGTCAAGACCAAGGACGGCGTCGATATCTTCTACAAGGATTGGGGCTCGAAGGATGCCCAGCCGATCGTCTTCCACCACGGCTGGCCGCTGTCGGCGGACGACTGGGACACCCAGATGCTGTTCTTCCTCGCCAACGGCTACCGCGTCGTGGCGCACGACCGCCGCGGCCACGGGCGCTCGGCGCAGGTGTCGGACGGCCACGACATGGACCACTACGCCGCCGACGCCGCGGCCGTCGCCGAGCACCTCGACCTCAGGAACGCCGTCCATATCGGCCACTCGACGGGCGGCGGCGAAGTCGCCCGCTACGTCGCCCAGTACGGTCAGCCGCAGGGCCGCGTCGCCAAGGCGGTGCTGGTCAGCTCCGTCCCGCCGATCATGGTGAAGACGGCGGCCAACCCCGGCGGCACGCCGATCGAGGTGTTCGACGGCTTCCGCGCCGCGCTCGCCGCCAACCGGGCGCAATTCTTCCTCGACGTCGCCTCGGGCCCGTTCTACGGCTTCAACCGCCCTGGCGCGAAGGTCTCCGAGGGCGTCATCCGCAACTGGTGGCGCCAGGGCATGACCGGCAGCGCCAAGGCGCACTACGAGGGCATCAAGGCCTTCTCGGAGACCGACCAGACCGAGGACCTGAAGGCGATCAAGGTGCCCACCCTCGCCATGCAGGGCGACGACGATCAGGTCGTTCCCTACACCGACGCCAGCCTGCTGCAGGTGAAGCTACTGCAGAACGGCACGCTGAAGGTCTATCCCGGCTACCCGCACGGCATGCTGACCACCGATGCCGACGTGATCAACCCGGACCTGCTCGCCTTCGTCAGGGGCTGAGGCGGCGCCCGCTCAAAACGATCCCGCTGCCGGCATGTGGCGGCGGCAAAGGACCCGACCCCCGGCTAGGGGGCGGGTCTCACATGCGGCAGTCGGCGGACACACCAGCCGGGTGATCGACGGCCTGCACTCCCGCTGGCCTGCGAAGCGGGACCGCCCGGCCTCGTCCGTGCGCCATGCGGCACGGCCACCACGGCGACCGACGGCTGCGGCGCCACCGCTTCCATCGTCGGCGCGTGCTGCGATCCGGCGCCTAGAGCGCTTTCCGACCAGATGGAATCATCTGGTCGATCGGAAATCGCTCCAGGTTCAATAGCTTGAGCATATCCTTGCCGCTCGGATCGCTTCGATCCGAGCGGCAAGGATATGCTCTAGTCCCCGGCGGTCCCGCGATGATCGAGCCCCCGGAAGGCCGTGCTGGCGACGCGCCGCCGTCGCCCGAAAGGCCGCGACCGGCGATCCCGCGTCGTTCATTTCCGGCGTCTTGGCCCGCCGCGGAACGGCGTCGGCCCTTTCCAACGGCGCCCCGAACGCCCATCTGGCGCGCTGTGATGACGCTCGACTCCCTGCTGGCGGAGGTTCGCGCATGCCGAGCCTGCGCCGAAGTCCTGCCGCTCGGCCCGCGGCCCGTGGTCCAGATTTCGGCGACCGCACGCATCCTGATCGCGGGCCAGGCTCCCGGCACGAAGGTGCACGAGAGCAGACGTCCGTTTGCCGATGCGTCGGGAGCGCGGCTGCGCGCGTGGATGGGCGTCTCGGCGGACGAATTCTATGACGAGCGCCGGGTCGCGATCCTGCCGATGGGGTTCTGCTGTCCTGGACGGCTGCCCGGCGGCGGGGATGCTCCGCCGCGTCCCGAGTGCGCGCCGCTGTGGCGACAACAACTGCTGGCGCGAATGCCCGATCTCAGGCTGACGCTGCTGGTCGGCACCTATGCCCAGGTCCATGCGCTCGGGCGCGGCCCGATGACCGACCGCGTCCGAGACTTCCGCAGCCGGCTGCCGGGCGTCTTTCCGCTGCCGCATCCCTCATGGCGCTCCCGGCATTGGGAGGCCCGCAACCCGTGGTTCGCCTCGGAGGTGCTGCCGTCGCTGCGCAGCACCGTCCGCTCCGCGCTCGAATGACACCCGGCTTCGACGTCGAGGCGGCGCGTCGACATCCGCTCGAGGCTCGCGGCCGCTCGCGCCGCCGCGCTGGTCGGCGACGTCACCCGTTCACGGTTCGCGCTGCTCGCCGCCCTGTCGCGGGTCTTGCCATCGTCCCGTCAGAGCGCCTTGCGAGCCGGAACCCTCCGGTCGATCGCCGTCAGACGACGGCGGCGAGGAGGTAGACGACGGCGAGGCCGACGACGCCCTGCACCAGGGTGCCAATGGTGATCAAGCCGAGGCCGCAGGCCGGCCGCAGCCGGGCGAGCGAGGCGACGATCCAGAAGAAGCCGTCGTTGACGTGCGCGCCGGTCATCGCGCCGACGCCGAGGGCGACCGCCGCGAGCGCCCGGTCGTGGCCGCCGTCGAGGCCGAGCGGCGCGACGAGCGGCGCCATCATGCCCGCCGCGGTGATCGCCGCGACGAGCGAGGAGCCCTGCAGCACCTTGACGACGGCGGCGAGGAGGAAGGGCAGTGCCAGCCCGATCGGCAGGCCGGTCAGTTGCTCCGCCGCGAGCTCGGCGACGCCAGTGCGCTGCAGCACGATCTGCAGGCCGCCGGCCGAGCCGACCGCGAGCATCAGCGGCGCCGCCGCACCGAGCGCCCGGCCGATCGTACCGTCCTCGCCGACGGCCGCCGTGCCGGCGCGACCGCAGAACGCCAGCATCAGCCCGACGCCGACGAGGACGAGCACCAGCGGACGGCCGACGCCCTGGATCGCCTCGCGCACCGGCCCGCCACCGAACGGCTCGCTCGGCATGTCGCCGAGCGACTGGACGACGAGAAGCGCGACGAGGACGAGGGTGACGAAGATCAGCGCCCCGGCGCCCCGGCCGCCGCCAGCCGCCGGCGGCGGGGCCGCCACCTCCGGCGTGCCGACCGCGGCGAACAGCGGCACGTCGGCCGGCGCCACGGCGCGGCGGCCGGCGATCGTGGCGACCACCGCCCCGGCGAGCGCCGCGGCGAGCGCCACCGGCAGCCCGTAGGCCGCCACCAGCCAGAAATCCGCCCCGAGGATGGCGCCGCCGGCAATGACCAGCGGCGACGGGAACAGCGCCGCATGGCCGGCGGAGAGCGCCAGCGCGAGCGTCAGCGCCGACCGGCGGCCGCTGCCGCCGATGGCGCGGCCGAGCGGCGCGACGGCGGCGAGCGAGGCGGTCGGCGAGGCGCCGAGGCCGCCGACGAGGCCGAGGACGAGGGCCGCGGCCGCCCGCCGCGCGCCGGACCAGCCGGCGCTGGCGGCGGCGAGGCGCGCGGTCGCGCCGGAGAGGTCGGCGAGGCCGGCGATGATCGCCCCCGCGGCGAGCGGCAGACCGACGGCGGCGAGGGTCTGGGCGAAGCCGAGGCCGAAGTCCCGCCCGATCAGCGTCATCGGAAAGCTGGTCGCGAGCCCGAACAGCGTCGCCGCCACGCCGAGCGCGAGGAATCCGGCGAGCCGCCAGCGCTCGGTCATGACGACGACGAGGGCGACGACGACGGCGAGATAGCCGGTGTCGAGGACGTAGGACGTATCGAGCAGGGAGGCGAGGGACATGCGGGCCTCGGCGGGGGGCGGGAGCGCGGGCGGCGGGGGAGGGCGCGGAACGCCCGTCCATAGCCGCCGCGGCGGGGGCTGTCATCCGTCCGTCGCCGCGCCGGGAGGCAGAAAATGCGTCGCCATGGTGCCCAGCCGCCGCGCCTCCCGCAGCGGGGTGTTGAGCAACGGCGGCGAAATGTGCGATTTCACATCGAGGGGCCCTTCCAGGTCGGCGCGCCTTCCCGCGCCCGGGATCGTCGATGGCACATTTTCGGTTTCGCGCCGGCGCGTCCGGTGCCGGGCTCGCGCGGCACGCGGCGCTCGCGCTCGCTCTGGCGGCGCTCGTCCTCGGCGCCGCCCCGGCGCCGGCCGCGGCGGACGGGTTCGTCCGCGTCGCCGGCAAGGGCTTCGTCGGCGCCGACGGCGCGCCCTTCCCGATCCGCTCGATCAGCCTCGGCAACTGGCTGATGCAGGAAGGCTACATGTTCCGCTTCGCCCGCGCGAAGTCGCCGCGCGAGATCCGCGGCCTGATCGAGGCGCTGATCGGGCCGGAGGACGCCGCCCGCTTCTGGGCGACCTTCCGCGACGACTACGTCGCCGAGGACGACATCCGGCTGATCAAGGCGGCCGGCTTCACCACCATCCGCGTGCCGCTGCACTACGACCTGTTCGTCGACCGGGAGGGCCGCTTCGAAGGCCCGGGCTATGCCCTGATCGACCGGCTCGTCGGCTGGGCGAAGGCTGTCGACCTCAAGGTCATCCTCGACCTGCACGCCGCACCGGGCGGCCAGACCGGCGTCAACCACGACGACGGGCCCGGCTACCCGCTGATGTTCTACGTGCCGGCCCACCAGCGGCTGACGACGGCGCTGTGGCAGCACATCGCCGCGCGCTACCGCGACGAGACGACGATCCTCGGCTACGACCTCTTGAACGAGCCGATCTCGCCCTATCACGACATGGACTACCTCAACCCGAAGCTCGAGGTGGTCTACCGGGACATCGTCGCGGCGATCCGGGCGGTCGACCCGAACCACATCATCTTCCTCGAGGGCGCCCAGTGGGCGACGAGCTTCGCCATGCTCGGGCCACCCTTCGCCGACAACGTCGCCTACTCGTACCATAAGTTCTGGGCGAGCCTGGAGCGCGACGCCGTCCAGGAATACGTCAACTACATGAACCGCTACGACGTGCCTATCTTCCTCGGCGAGACCGGCGAGCTCACCGATACCTGGAACCAGGGCTTCCGGACGCTCAACGAGCGCTTCGACATCGGCTGGAGCTTCTGGCCCTACAAGTACATGGACTCGACCTCGAACGTCGTCTCGCTGAAGATGCCGACGGACTGGGCGGTGATCCAGGAGGTGGCGGCGCGCCCGCCGTTCCACTGGACCGACGGGCAGATGCCGCCGAAGGAGCAGGCGAAGGCGATCCTGTGGTCCTATCTCGACTCGATCCGGCTCGAGAACGGCACCGTCAACGCCTCCTACCTCGCCTCGCTCGGCCTCAAGGCGCCCGAGACGGTGCCGGGGGCGCCGCAGCCGGCGGGCCAGCATGTCGCGGCCGCCGCAGCGGACCGCCCGGCGCCCGCCGCCCCGCCGCCGGCGGAGACGGCCGCCGCGCCGGACGCCGCCCCGACGACGCCGCAGTGATCTCGGACGTCCCGACCGGACCGGTCCGGTCGGAAGGCCCGGCGTCGAGGCCCCTTCCGCCATGATCCCCTGGGCCGTCCTCGACACCGCGACCGTCCCCGGCGGCGGCGTCCTGAAGCTCCTCAGGCGCGGCGAGGAATTCTCGATCAAGCTCGACAGGACCGAGCTGATGAATAGCCGCGTCTCCGGCTCCGAGGAGGCGCTCGCCACCCTCGCCTGCGCTCGGATCGCGGAGCGGCCGCGCCCGCGCGTGCTGATCGGCGGCCTCGGCATGGGCTTCACGCTGCGCGCGGCGCTCACCGCCCTGCCCGCCGACGCCGAGGTCGTCGTCGCCGAGCTCGTTGCCGCGGTGATCGCCTGGGCCCGCGGGCCGCTCGCCGAGGTCGCCGGCCGCGGCCTCGACGATCCGCGGGTCGAGGTCCGCGAGGTCGACGTGGCCGCCGCGATCGGCGCGGCGAAGGCCGGCTTCGACGCGATCCTGCTCGACGTGGACAACGGCCCGGACGGGCTGTCGCGCCCCTCCAACGACCGGCTCTACGACGCCGCCGGCCTCGCCGCGGCGAAGGCGGCGCTCCGGCCCGGCGGCGTCCTCGCCGTCTGGTCGGCGGCGCCGGACGAACGGTTCGGCGGCCGCCTCCACAAGGCCGGCTTCCTCGTCGAGGAGGTGCGCCGGCGTGCCCACGGCCGCGGCGGCGCCCGCCACACCATCTGGCTCGCGGAGAAGGCCGGCACGGCCGGCGAGCGGCAGCCGACCTCAGGATCCGCAGGCAGTGGCTCGGTCAACGCCGACGGCGGGCCGGCGGCCCGCCGGCCGCGCCGCCGGTCGCTGCGTCGAGGCTGAGGGCCGCGCCGGCGGCTCCACCGGCGTCGTAGGCATCCGGCGCGATCATCCGCCCGGGAACGAATCCCTCGCTCTGCCGCAGCTCGACCCCGAGCTTGGCGAGTTCCGCATCGACGACGTTCGTCTTGACGACGACGAGGTCGCGGCCGGTCACGCCCTTGGCGCGATCTCGCTCGGCCTTCATCGCCGTCAGCTTGTCGGCGATCGAGCCGACCATGCCGAGGGCGAAGGATGCGTTGACGAGGTGGCGCTCCTGGTGGCGGAAGGCCTGGTACTCGCGCGAGGTCTTGTAGCGGCCGAGCTCGGCGCGGACCGCCGTGTCGATCAGCTCGATCAGGTAGTGCGCCACCGCGACGTCGGCGGCGAGCCCGAAGAAGACGTAGCGCGGGCCGCCGTCCGGCGTGCGCTCGCGCCACGCCCGACAGCCGCAGAAGTCGGCGACGGCGCCGATGCATTCCTCGAGCGGGATGCGCTTCTTCCGCCCCGGCTCGTAGGCGCGCTCCTCGCAGGGGGCGGCGCGCAGCGCCACGTCGTCGAGCGACAGGTCGTAGCGGTCGAGCAGCTCGGCCACCTTGGCGGCGGCGGCGAGCGCCTCCTCCTCGGTGCAGCCGTTGACGACCGTCTTCGCCCTGAGCGCCTCGATGCGGGCGACGAGCTTGTCGAGGGCGTCGGAGGCGGGGCGGACGGTCATGGGCGTGGATGTCTCGGACACGGCGCAGGACGGGCGCCCTGTCTACAGCATCGACGGCGCCCGGTCACAGCGCCGGCGCCACGCGCGGTCCCTCCCCTGGCAGGGTGAGGACCAAGCCGGCAGAGGAGGAGGAGGAAGGACCGCCCCCTACCCGAGCTTCACCATCACGTGGCGGACCACCGTGTAGTCCTCCAGCGCGTAGAGCGACATGTCCTTGCCGTAGCCGGACTGCTTCAGGCCGCCGTGCGGCATCTCGTTCGCCAGCATGAAGTGGCAGTTGATCCAGGTGCAGCCGTACTGCAGCCGGGAGGCCGCCGCCATCGCCTTGCCGACGTCCTTCGACCACACCGACGAGGCGAGGCCGTAGTCGGAATCGTTCGCCCAGCCGACCGCCTCGTCGACGTCGGCGAAGCGCGTCACCGAGACCACCGGGCCGAATACCTCGCGCCGGACGATCTCGTCCTCCTGGCGGGCGCCGGCGACCACCGTCGGCTCGAAGAAGAAGCCTGAGCCCGCCGCCGGCTTGCCGCCGGTCGTCACCTCGATGTGCTTCTGCTCGCTCGCCCGCGCCACGAAGGAGGCGACGCGGTCGCGCTGGCGCGGCGAGATCAATGGGCCGATATCGTTGTCCTCGTCCACCGCCTCGTCGTAGCGGATCGAGGCGACGGCCGAGGTCAACTCGGCGACGAGGCGGTCGTAGATCTTCGGGCCGGCATAGATGCGGCAAGCGGCCGTGCAGTCCTGGCCGGAATTGTAGAAGCCGAAGACTTTTACCCCCTCGACCACCGCCTCGAGGTCGGCGTCGTCGAACACCACCACCGGCGCCTTGCCGCCGAGCTCGAGATGGGTGCGCTTCACCGAGTTCGCCGCCGCGGCGAGCACCTTCTTGCCGGTGGCGATGTCGCCGGTCAGCGACACCATCGCGACCTTCGGGTGCGAGATCAGCGCCTGGCCGACGCTGCCGCCACGGCCGACGACGACGTTGAAGACGCCCTCGGGGAAGATTCTTGCCGCGATCTCGGCGAGCTTGAGGGTGGTCAGCGGCGTCTGCTCGGAGGGCTTCAGCACGACGGTGTTGCCGCCGGCGAGCGCCGGGGAGATCTTCCAGGCGGCCATCATCAGCGGATAGTTCCACGGCGCGATCGAGGCGACGACGCCGATCGGGTCGCGCCGCACCATCGAGGTGTGGCCGGCGATGTATTCGCCCGCGGCCGACGCCGGCAGGCAGCGCGCCGCGCCGGCGAAGAAGCGCAGGCAGTCGACGATCGCGGGGATCTCGTCGCGCAGCACGGCGTGGCGCGGCTTGCCACAGTTCAGCGCCTCGAGCGTGGCGAACGTCTCGGCCTCGGCCTCGATGGCGTCGGCGAGCTTGAGGAGATAGCCGGAGCGCTCGCCGGGCGTCGTCCGCGACCACGACGCGAAGGCCCTGTCGGCGGCGGCGACCGCCGCGTCGATCTGGTCGGGAGAGGCTTCGGGGAGCTTCAGGATGGTCGCGCCGGTGCGCGGCGCCAGCACCGTCTCCTCCGTCTCGGTGCCGGCGGCGAAGGCGCCGCCGATCAGCATCTTGGTCGGCAGCGCGGGCATCGACAGGACGGACATGGCTCTTCCTCCTCTGTTCTCTCAGTGCCCCGTCCGGTGCCCGGGATCCTCGTCGCGGGTCAGGTAGTAGGCAACGAGGATCGGCACGAAGGTGACGAGGATGACGAAGACGGCGATGACGTTGGTGACCGGGCGCTGCCGCGGCCGGATCAGCTCGTTCAGCATCCAGATCGGCAGCGTCGCCTGCTGGCCGGCGGTGAAGGTCGTGACGATCACCTCGTCGAAGGAGAGCGCGAAGGCGAGCATGCCGCCGGCCATCAGCGCCGTCGCGATGTTCGGCAGGATGACGTGGCGGAAGGTCTGGAAGCCGTCGGCGCCGAGGTCCATCGACGCCTCGACCAGCGAGCCGGAGAGGCGGCGGAAGCGGGCCACCGCGTTGTTGTAGACGACGACGATGCAGAAGGTGGCGTGGCCGAGGACGATGGTCAGCGTCGAGAACGGGATGTCGGCGAGCCCGAAGGCCGAGCGGAGCGCGATGCCGGTGACGATGCCGGGGAGCGCGATCGGCAGGATGACGAGGAGCGAGATCGCCTCGCGCCCGAAGAACGCCTGCCGCGACAAGGCCGCGGCGACGAGCGTGCCGAGGATGAGCGCCAGCGCCGTCGAGATCGCCGCCACCTGCAAGGACAGCGACACCGCCGCCCAGATGTCCGGCCGGTCCCACACCACGGCGAACCACTTCAGGGTCAGCCCCGGCGGCGGGAAGGCGTAGGTCTTCTCCTCGGTGGTGAAGGCGTAGAGGATGACGAAGGCGAGCGGCAGGTGCAGGAACAGCAGCCCGCCGAAGGCGCCGACGGAGAGAAACAGCGGCGGCTTGCGATCAGAGCGCATCGAAAGCCCCCATGCGCTTGGCGCCCCACAGATAGAGCCCCATGACGGCGATCGGCACGACGGTGAAGGCGGCGGCGAGCGGCACGTTGCCGGCGGTGCCCTGGTGGATCAGCACCGCCTGGCCGATGAAGATCGTCGAGCCGCCGACGATCTGCGGGATGATGAAGTCGCCGAGCGTCAGCGAGAAGGTGAAGATCGAGCCGGCGACGACGCCGGGCAGGGCGAGCGGCAGGATCACCGTGCGGAAGGTCAGGCCGGGATCGGCGCCGAGGTCGCCCGCCGCCTCGACGAGGCTCTTCGGCACCCGCTCGAGCGCCGCCTGCACCGGCAGGATCATGTAGGGCAGCCAGACATAGGAGAAGACGAGGAAGGTGCCGAGATAGCTCGTCGACAGCGACGGCCCGCCGACGACCGGGATCGCCAGGATGGCGTCGAGCACCGCCGAGAGGCCGAGATGCTCGAAGGTCCAGCCGACGACGCCCTCCTTGGAGAGCAAGAGCTTCCAGGCGTAGACCTTGACGAGATAGGCCGACCACAGCGGCATCATGACGAGAAAGTAGAACGCCGCCTTGAGCCGGCCGCGGGCGTAGGCGGCGGCGTAGTAGGCGATCGGGAAGGCGACGAGGGCGCAGAACAGCGTCACCGCCGCGGCCATCAGCACGGTGCGGGCGATGATGTCGAGGTTCGCCCACTGCAGCAGCTGGCCGTAGGTCGAAAGCGTCGGCGTCCGGTCGACGAGGCCGGTGAACTCGTCCACCGAGAAGAAGCTCTGGACGAGCA
>Ga0255338_1005429_pt1 | contig 11754 bp, 10 predicted proteins | sample MeOH1_35cm_T4_19_FD_203715 | JGI IMG/M metagenome (GOLD analysis project Ga0255338, IMG submission 203715) | Sandy soil microbial communities from University of British Columbia, Vancouver, Canada - MeOH1_35cm_T4_195 | ecosystem: Engineered > Artificial ecosystem > Sand microcosm > Unclassified ... | reverse complement strand
TCGATCGATGTCGCGTCCGGCGTTGAGCAGGGGACGATCGTCCAGGTCCGGCTGCCGCTCCATCGGCCGCCGAACGCCCTCGGTCCGATACCCTCGCCGGCCCTCCGGTGACCTCGACGGACACCGCTCGCCGTCGCGCGATCTGCGTCGACGACGAGGTCCTCACCCTGCGCCTCGTCGCTCGGCTCCTCGAGCGGATGGGGCTCGACGTCACGCCGTTCTCCGATGCTCGTGCCGCTCTCGAGGCGTTCGATCCGTCGTCGGTCGACCTGGTCGTCACCGACGTCGGGATGCCGGGCCTGGACGGGCTCTCGTTCCTCCGGTCGATCCGGGCCCGGGACCGGCGCGTCCCGATCGTCGTTGCCTCTGGTCAGGCGACGGTCGACATCGCGGTGCGTGCGCTGCGCGCCGGTGCCACGGGGATGCTCCTCAAGCCGTTCACCAGCGAGGAGTTCGTCACGGAGATCGAGGCGGCCCTCGCCCAAGCCCCGCTACGCGCCGATGCCGCCGCCTATCGGTCCATCGACCCGCTTCTCGACGGCGTTGCCCTTGCCGTCGGTGGAGCGATCGAGACGCGGGAGCTCGAGACCGCGGAACATGCCGGCCGGCTCGGCGTGCTTGGCGAGTCGGTCGCGTCGCTCCTCGGGCTGCCGGTCGACGCCCGCCGGACCGTCCGGCTCGGTGGATACCTCCACGACGTCGGCAAGCTTGGGATCTCCGAGGCCATCCTCCTGAAGCCGGGCGCGCTGACCCCGGACGAGCACCGCGAGATGCGCCGCCACGCCGAGATCGGCGAGGCGATCGTGCGGACGAACGACTCGCTCGCCGGCGTCGCGGCGATCGTCCGGCACCACCACGAGCGCTGGGACGGCTCGGGGTATCCGGACGGCCTGACCGGCGCGGAGATCCCTGTGGGTGCGCGGATCGTCGCCGTCGCGGACGCGTGGGACGCGATGACGAGCGACCGGGTCTACCGCTGGGCGCTCAGTCGCGACCAGGCGTGGAGCGAGCTCCGCGGACATGCGGGGACGCAGTTCGACCCCGAGGTGGTGGCGGCGTTCGAGGAGGCGATCGCGCAGGTCGACGGGACCGGTGCGACCGGGGGAGTCGAGGCAAGGGAGAGGGTCGAGGCAGCCGAACCCTCGAGCTCGCACGATGAGGCCTGCTGCGACAGCTAACCGTGCGGCGCTCCGCCCATCACGTCACGCGCCGTCCGACGCCGTTCCGGGCCGATGACTGCTCCCGACGATTCCCCGCCCAGACGTGGCGCCCCCTTCAGCGCTTCCCGCGATCAGCCTCGGTCCAACCCCCGGAAGACGAGCAGCGCCCCGATCGCGACCAGCACGAGCGGGAAGAACAGCGCGCCGAGTCCCGGCACTGCAAACCGCGCCAGGCCGATCGCCGCAAGGATCCCGCCGAACCAGGCCTGCCAGCCGATGCCGCCCGTCGCCCGCCAGCGAACGAGCGCGATGAACAGGAAGGCAAGCCCGAGGCACAACGTCCCGAGGCCTTCGCCGCCGGCGACCCCCAGTCCTTCGAGCGTTCCCGGCAGGGCGAGCGCCGTGATGATCGCACCCGCGTAGAGCGACCCCAGCCCCCGCTCGACCGCCCACCGGAGCAGGAACACGATCCCGACCGCAAGCAGGAACGCCGATCCCGCGAACTGGAGCTGCGGGACGAACCGCTCGAGCAGGATGAGCAGGCCGAAGACGACGAGGAAGACGCCGATCCACGGCGGGCCCTGTCGGCGCTGGTCCTCGCCGCCCCACTGCCACCCATAGACGCGGATCGTCGGTGGCGGCGTCAGGTCGCGGCCGGAGCCGCCCGAACCGCTCCCGCTCGCGCCGGGCCCGCGCCAGCCCGGCCCGCCGGGCGTACCCCGCTCGTCGTCGTCCATCTCGCTTCGCTCAACTCCCGGCGGGACGCGCCATCGGCTCGCGCGACGCGTCGCCCTCGTGCGAGGGCTCGTCGTCCTCCGCGTGGCTGAACCCGAGCCGGTCGGCCAATCGGCCGAGAACGCCGGGCGCCCACCAGTTCCAGCGGCCGATGAGTCGCATCGTAGCCGGGACGAGCAGGACCCGAACGATCGTGGCGTCGAGGAAGACCGCGATCGCCATGCCGACCCCGATGCTCTTGATCGTGATCACGTCGGCGAGGGCGAAGGCGGCAAAGACGCTGATCATGATCAGCGCGGCTCCGGTGATGATCCCGGCGGTCCTGGCCAGCCCTTCGGCCACCGCCGCGCGGTTGTCGCCGGTGCGGCGATACGCCTCCTGCATCCGCGACAGGAGCAGGACCTCGTAGTCCATCGACAGTCCGAACAGGACACAGAACATGATGATCGGGTTGCCGGCGATCGTGTAGCCGAGCGGGTCGAACCGAAGCACGTCGCTGAGATGGCCCTCCTGGAAGATCCAGACGAGCGCCCCGAAGCTCGCGCTGATCGACAGCAGCGTCATGACGACGGCTTTGAGCGGCAGGATGACCGACCCGAACAGCAGGAACAGGATCAGGCCGCTCGCGACGAGCGGGATGCCGACGCCGAGCGGCGCCCGCGCGGCCTGCGAGGCGAGGAAGTCGTGTCCGGCGGCCGCCGACCCGCCGACCGAGATCGTCACGCCGTCACCAGCGTCGATCGCCCGGATGACGGGAATGATGTCGGTGGCCGCGGGCTGCGCGGAGTCGATCGGGCTGATCGCGTCGAGCCGGACGGACGAGCCACGGATGTACGCGCCCTCGAGCCGCTCGAGGACTGCGGCGACGGCAGGCGGAAGCTGGTCGCGTGGCGTGGCCCACAGCGTCGCGACGGCCTCGGGCGTCATCGGTTGGCCGGTCGCCGGGTCGGGGATCGAGAACGGACCCTCGACCCGGTCGATCCCGTCGATCGCCGCGATCGTCTCGCCGAGCCGCGCGAGCGCAAGGGCGTTCGTCGAGTCGGTCGGGGAGCCCTGGACGTCGGCGAGCACCTGGATCGGGGTCGTCTCGCCCCGGGGGAACTCGGTCTGGAGCGCGACGTAGGCATCGCGGCTCTCGAGGCCCGGGGGATAGATCTCCGCACCGGGGACGCCCTGGGCGAGACGGAGGAACGGCGCCCCGGCGGCGAGAAGCAGGATGAGCGTCGGGACGAGGACGAGGATCGGGTGGCGCATGACGGCGTGGGCGACGCGCTCCCAGCGACCCCGCCGCGCCAGTCGCTCGGGGCGGCCGCCGCGGATCCGGCCGAGGAGTGCGGCCAGGCTGAGCGCGTTCACCCGCGGACCCAGCATCCCGAGCACCGCCGGCAGGAACGACAGGGCGAAGACGAGGGAGCTGAAGACGACGATCGACCCGGCGAGCCCGATCGACCGCAGCGCGGGCGCCTCGAAGACGAGCAGCCCGGAGAGCCCGATCGCGACGGCGAGCCCGCTGAACGCGACCGCCTTCCCGCTGGTCGCGACCGCCCGCTCCACCGCGGCCCCGACGTCGCGCCCACGGGCGAGCTCCTCGCGGAAGCGGCTGACGATGAACAGCGAGTAGTCGATCGCGAGCGCCAGGCTGAGCATCGTCGCGATGTTCAGGACGAAGACGCTCATCTCCACCTGCTGGGCGACGATCCAGATGATCGCGAGCGACACCGGGATCGCGAGTCCGGTCACGAGCAACGGCATCGCCGCGGCGACGAGCGACGCGAAGACGAGCAGGAGGATCACGGCCGCGACCGGCAGCGAGATCATCTCGGCGCGCTGGAGGTCGACCTCCGACTGGTGCGCCGAGTCGAGCGTGATCGGGCCGTACCCCGTGAGCTGCCACGTCAGGCCGGTCGGCGCGTGGATCTTCGCGCGCAGCGGCTCGACGGCATCGACCGACTCCTCCGCGGTCATGTCGAGCTGGATGATGGCGTACGTCGCGTTGCCGGCCTCGCTGATGAAGCGCCGGTCGCCGGTCTGGGCATAGCCGATGACCCCGGTCACCCGCTCGTCCGCGGCGACGTCGCGGAGCGCCTCGGCGACCGCGCCCCGGAATGCCGGAGACGTCGCATCGCCGACGCTCGTCGAACGGAAGAGGACGACGAGGCTGCTCCGCCCGGCCCCGAACTCGCTGGCGAGCCGATCCGCGACGACGGATGATTCGGCGTGGCGGTCGAGCCAGCCGCCGGCGCTCAGCTGGGTCGATGCCAGCGCGGCGAACGGGAGCGATCCGAGCGCGACGACGAGGGCGAGGACGGCCACGATCCGCCGGTGTCGATAGACGAACGCTCCCCAGCGGGGAAACAGCATCGCGGATGTCCTTCCTGTGTCGCTCTCGGTCCGTTGCCACGCGGAAACTCTGTTCGCGACGATAGAGAATGGCCGTTCTCCTTGTCAACGGCTTACACCCGTGGCTCCTTGCGCTGCAGCGCCGGACGCGAGTACGGTTGGAGAAGGATCGCTCGTTTTTCCGAGGTCGAAATGCCCCGCGTCACGCCCGCTCATGAGCAGGAGGTCCGCGACCGGATCGTCGCGGCCGCACTGCGCGTGTTCGGGGCGAAGGGCTACCGGCGCGCGACGGTCCAGGACGTCGTCCGCGAGTGCGGGCTGTCGGTCGGCGCCATCTACACCTACTTCACGAGCAAGGACGAGCTGTTCCTCGCGAGCTGCGACCTCGTATCGGCGCGCGGGCTCGCCGAGCTCGCGACCCGGCTCACCGCCGGCACGACGACAGCGGAGCGGCTGTCGATCGCGATCGATGTCTTCCTCGAGTCGATGGACGAGTTCCGGGAGCTGCCGGGACAGATGACGCTCGTCCAGGCGTGGGCCGAGGCAGACCAGGAGCCGGGCGTCCGCGAGATGCTGGTCCGCCGCCGCGAGCAGCTCGTCGGGGCTGGCCAGCTGCTCCTCCAGGAGGGCGTCGCGCGGGGTGAGCTGCCGGCGTGGATCGACGTCGACGCGGTCGCTCGCGGCTACATCGCGCTCCTCGAGGGGCTCGTCCTGCAGCGAATCGAGGCAGGCGAGGGCTATCGCCCGGAGGACCTCGGCAGGCGAGCGCGGGCGTTCCTCGAGGTTCTCCTCGCCGCGGCCGGTGCCGAGCGACCGGAGCTCACGCAGGCGCGATCGGGCGGGCCGATGGCGCGCCGCACCCCGTAGACTCGGGCGGCGATGGCCCACGTCCAGACGGTGCTCGGTCCGATCGACCCGGCCGACCTCGGCGTCACGCTCCCCCACGAGCACACCCAGATCCACCTGTGGCAGATCGCCAACCGATGGGACTACTGGGAGCTCACCCGGGACGCGCCGCTCATTCGCGAGGAGCTCGGGCGGTTCCGGGCGGCCGGAGGCTCCGCGCTGGTGGACCTGACGCTGCCCGGCGTCGGGCGCGACCCGGACTGGCTGGTCGAGCTCGCCCGCGACACCGGCCTCCACCTCGTCATGGGGTGTGGCTGGTACCGCGAGGCGTACTACCCGGCCGAGGCGCTGATCGACCGCCGCTCGGTCGACGAGCTGGCCGACGAGCTCGTCCGCGAGGCGACCGAGGGGATCGGGGCGACCGGTATCCGGCCGGGGATCATCGGGGAGATCGGGACCGACAAGCCGTGGGTCAGCGCGCTCGAGGAACGGGTCCACCGGGCCGCGGCGCGAGCGTCACGCCGGACCGGCCTCGCGATCACGACCCATGGCGTGATGTCGGACGTCGGGCGGGCGCAACTGCGGATCTTCGAGGAGGAAGGGGTCGACCCCGCGCGGGTGGTCATCGGCCACGCCGATTCGTATCCCTCGCTCGAGCATTACCTCGCCATCGTCGACCGCGGCGCGAGCGTCGAGTTCGACTTCCTCGGGATGTCGTTCACGCCTCAGGAGCAGTACGGCGAGGAGCGCACCGCCGGGCTCCTGTGCGAGCTCCTCGCCCGCGGCCACGCCGAGCGGATCCTGCTTTCGCAGGACGTCTGCCACAACAGCCAGCTGAAGCGCTACGGCGGGAACGGGTACGTCCACCTCGCCGAGACGTTCCTGCCGCGGCTCCGGGCGGCCGGCGTCTCCGAGGCGGAGATCGAGACCATGACGGTCTCGAACCCGCGCCGAATCCTGACGATCAGCTAGCGCTGGCCGCTGGACGCGCAGAGCACATTGGCGGCTGCGGCCCTCGCTCACGCACCCTCAGGCGCGCTCGCTCCGGTCCTCGTCGCCGCCTTGCCCTGGACGCCCCGGAGGCCGGCTTAGGATTCGAGGGCTGCGTCGACCGACAGCTGGACGTTGTTCTTCAGCGCCTGCGAGATCGGGCAGCCGTCCCTGGCCGCCTCGGCGGCGGCGCGGAAGTCCTCCTCGGACATCCCGGGGACGCGGCCGCGGACGGTGAGCGCGCTGGTCGTCACCCGCCAGCCGGGCTCGAGCTTGTCGAACGTGACCTGGGCCGACACGTCGAGCCGCTCGGCGGGGGTTCCGGCCTTCGCGAGATTGTTCGAGAGCGCCATCGAGAAGCACGCCGCGTGGGCCGCGGCGAGGAGCTCCTCGGGGCTGGTCCGGCCGTCCGGGGCTTCGGTCCGCGACGCCCAGCTGACCGGCAGGTCGCGGAAGAGGCCGCTCGTGCCGGCGCTGACGGTCCCGTTGCCGTTGAAGAGGTCGCCGGACCAGGTGGCGTCGGCGCGGCGGATTGCAGCCATGCGTTCCTCCGTTGCGTGAATTCTGAGCCCCCGACGAAGTCTCATCGTCCCACAGCGGCCGGCGTCTGTCGGATTCGGCCCGGTGCTCGCCCGCACGGCGGCCTGCGGGATGTGTCGTAGGGACACCCTGACCATCCGCGAGGGCGGATGGGGACCCGTGAGCCATACCCCGGCGCGCGTCGTCGGCGGATGGTTCGGGCGTCGTCCCAAGCCGCCCGGGCCGCGCCCGGGTCGGGTCCTCAAGCCGGGTTCCAACTGCCATGACCTCGCTTCGTCGCCTGCTCCTCGTCGCCATCGCCGTCGTCGCCGCCACGGTCGGCACGGTGCCGGCCACGGCGACCGTCGCCGCCGCCGAACCGTCGAACAGCGCCGCCGAGCAGGAGCTCGTTCGCCTGCTCAACGCGGAGCGCGCGAAGGCGGGGCTCGTCGCCGTCCGGGTCGATGCCCGGCTGACGGCGATCGCCCGCGCCCGCTCCGCCGACATGGTCGCGAAGGACTACTTCAGCCATCAGCAGCCCGACGGCCGGAACGTGTTCGACCTGATCAACGCCGCCGGGATCGCCTGGTACGGCGCGGGCGAGATCATCGCGTGGAACAACTGGCCGACCCTCATGGACTCGGCCGCGCAGGCGCGCAACGGCTGGATGGCGTCACCCGGGCACCGCGCGATCGTGCTGTCGACGACGTACAACTACGTCGGGATCGGCCTCGCGGTCGATCCCGCGACCGGCAAGAAGCTGTGGACGGGCGTCTTCCTCAAGGGTCCGGATCGGACGGGCGGGTGGGTCCAGTTCAGGCCGGTTTCGGATCCCGGTGCCGTGGGCTCATACCGGACGGTCGCCTTCTCGTGGCGCGGGGGAGATATCCAACTCCCGGTGTTGACCGCGGGCTTCCACCACTACCAGGTCCAGGTCCGAACCGACGACGGCTCCTGGCGGGCGCTATCGACGGCGACCACGACGACGAGCCGGGCGATCCGCGCCTGGACGGGCCACACGTACCGGCTCCGCGTCCGCGCCTGCGACCGGGCGGGGAACTGCGGCAGCTGGGTCAGCCAGACGCTGAACGCCTGACCCGCGGCGTCGTCCGCCCCCGCGCCGGCGGCGCAGGTGCGAGCCGGACGGCCGCGAGCCGTGAGCGAAGCGCCGCGACAAGCGGGGCGTGGCGCCGGACCCGGGGGAGGGTGATCCGCCGGACGTCGCCGAAGCGGGCGTGCGCGACGAGCGCATCGGCGAGGGCATCGACGACGCCGTCGGAGGCAAGCGGGTCGAAGCCGTCCTCCCACCAGAAGTCGACCACCCGGAGCGTCCCCGTCGCGCGCTCGATGCGCGGCTCGATCCGCCCGACGAGCCGATCGCCCCACAGCACCGGCAGGACGTAGTAGCCCCAGCGGCGCCGCTTCGCGGGGACGTAGACCTCCCAGACGTAGTCGAAGTCGAACAGCGAACGGAGCAGCTGGCGGTCCCACGCAAGCGGGTCGAGCGGCGCGAGGAACGCCACGCCGGGCGCTGCGCCACCGGGAGGCGTGCCGGCAGCGATCTCCGCCTCCGCCTGGTCGAGGAGTGGCAGCTCCGCCGCCACGACGTACCGCTCCCCGCGGACTCCATCGACGGCGACCGGCGCGAGGCAACCCATCTCGACGAGCTCGACAAGGAGGCCGGGCCGGGTGGGCGCGCCGGGATCGTCCGGGGGCGCGGTCGTCGGCGCGGTGCCCAGCCACAGCTCCGCCGACCCCGATCGACCGAGCAGCCCGTGCGCCCGGTATCGCGAGAACAGCCGATGCCGCCGCTGCTCGCGCTCCGGACGCCGCTCCGCGAGCAGGTCGGCGGGGAGCAGCCGCTCCATCAGGTCGTACACCCGCCGGTTGCGGTCACGCCGCCGGAGCCCGAGGATGCCCGCCTCGGCGAGGGCCTCGAGGATCGCCCGGACCTGGTTCGTCGGGCGCCAGTACCAATCGATCGCCGCCCGCGGCTCGACGTCCGTCGCGCTGAGGGGGCCGTTCTCGCGGATCCGCCCGAGCAGCTCCTCCACGAGCGGGGCGTGCTCGTCGAAGGCAGCGTTCTCGTGCGCGGCGCGCCGCCGGTCCCAGACGAGCCGGTGCCACGGCAGGTCCGCGATCGGGAGCAGGCTGAGCCCCTTGTTGTACGCCTCGTAGAGCAGCCGGTCCTCGTACAGGAGCGCATCCGTCCACTCCCGGCGGTAGCCCGTGATCCGCGACGCGAGGACGAGGTCGTGGTTCCGCCCCGTCACGTCGATGGGGTCGAACTGGAGCGAGCCGAACCGATCGACGACGCGCATGACGCTCGCTTTCTCGGGCGGCAGGGAGCGCGGCGGCCCGAGGAAATGGCGCAGGACGAGGAACCGGCGGGCGACGTCGCGCGCGACCGGCCGAGCCGGGATCACGCCCGGATGGTAGTCGGGCGACCCGTCAGAACGTGGCAGGTACCGCGGTGGTTGCGTCGACGCCGGGCCCGTTGCGCGCCGGCGACGCTGGCACGCGGTTGCAACCCGCCCGCAAGGGCCACCGATCCGGTCGTGACGCCGACCGGGCGATGCTCGTCGTCCACGAGAACCCCGGAGGACGTGCCATGCCCGAGATCAAAGTGCCCGAGGTGAAGCTTCACCTCAAGACGCCGGAGGTCAAGTTCGGCGAGGTGAAGCTGCCCGAAGGCCTGCGCGACATGACGCGCGAGGACATCCAGAAGGCGATCGGCGATATCCGGCTGCCGAAGGTCGATCTGCCGACGGCCGCGTCGATCGGCAAGGAGCTCGAGAAGGCCCTGCCGCGGCGGCCCGGCCCGTCGCCGCTCCCGTTCGTGTTCCTCGGGATGCTCGGCGGCCTGTTCGTCGGGCTGCTGCTCGCGACGGCTCCGGCCACGGCACCCCGGATCAACGCGCTCGTCGAGGACCTGCGATCGCGGCTCGGCGAGCGGCGTACCGACGACGACGGCCAGGACGAGGACGAGTGGACGTCGCAGCCCGGGACCGGAGCCGCAGGCGTGAGTGTCGGCCCGGGTCGAACGTCGGGGTCGTCCGCGCCGGCCGACGGCTTCACCGCCCCGACCGAGTCTGCCGGCACCGGCCGGCTCTAGCCTCTCGCTGATCCCAAGCCCGGCCGTCGGAGCGCCTTCGAGGCGCCGGCGCCGGGCTTCCACCTGTCTCGACCCCGGACCGGCCTTTGGCGGCCATCGGTCTGTGCCACACGACAACGCAGGGGATCGTTCGTCGCGCGACTCTCGCCACCCGACCGCGTCACGATCGACCGGCAGCTCCTGGGACCCACGCTCCACGCCCGCCCGAGGGTCCTTGCACCGCTGGCGAGCGACCGGCTCAGGATCGCCTGACAGGCATTCGGCGCCGCGACGCCACGGACCCGATCAGCCACGCGCCGACGAGCGCCGCGACGCCGGCGAACCAGACGAGGACGAGCCGATCCGTGCGTGCCGACGCCTCGCGATCGACCGGGCGCGGCACCGCCGGACGAGGAAGGGGGCGTGCCACGGCGGCCCGCGCAGGCTCGACCCTCGGCAGCGTCTCTCCAGCGCGGGTGAGCGTCCGCTCGACCGTCGCCGTCCCGCGTTCGGCCACCTCGCGCAACGACCGCCCGATCGCTGCGGGGCCGGTCGTCCGTCGCCGCTCCTCGAGCGCCTCGGGATCGTGCTGGCGGGTCAGGACCGCCACGAGCTCGGACGAGACGACCAGCAGCAGCGCCGTGAGGTAGAACCACAGCAGGAGCACGATCACGCCGCTCAGGCTGCCGTATGTCTGGCCGAGGTTCGAGAACTGGGCGACGTAGATCGCGAAGCCCCAGGTGGCGACGAGCCAGCTGATCGCGAACATGGCGGCCCCGGCCAGCGTCCATCGCCACGGCGGCCGCACGTTGGGGGCGTAGCGGAACAGGACCGACACGGCGATGACGAGGACGACGAACACCGCCGGCCACCGAATCAGCTCGATCAGCGACCAGATCGCCGGCGTCAGCCCGAGGCGGTCGACGGCGACCTGGGTGAGGAGCGTTCCGCCGACGACCGTGACGAACGAGCCGATCACGCCGGCCCCACCGAGGATCGTCAACCCGATCGCGAGCGCGTAGCGGCGGACGATCGAGCGGGTCTCGGCGATGTCGAAGGCGCGGTTCATCGCCTTGATCAGCGTCAGCGTGCCGCTCGTCGCGGCCCATAGCGCGAGCACGGCACCGAGCGAGAGCAGATCCGGGCGAGCCGACTCGAGCACCTGCCGGACGACCGGGACGAGGCTGGCCGCGATGTCGGGCGGGAGGTTGTCGCCGAGGGCGCCGACGATCTGGTGGGTCGGATCGTTCAGCCCGACAGCACGGGCAACGAACCCCGCGAGCGCGGCGATGAAGATCGCGAACGGGAAGATCGCGAAGAGGAACCGGTAGGCGAGCTCGGCCGCGAGGCCGGACGCATCCTGGCGCTGGAACTCCGAGAAGAGCTCCTTGATCGTCTTCAGGGAACCGCTCCCCGGGATCCCTCCCGATTGTCCGGCGGCCCGCTCCGCCGGCTGATGGCCCATTGAAGCATCGGCATGTCCCCGTGTGCCTCGACGGGGTTCGCCGGGAGCGCTGCAGGCCCGTTGCAGAACCGGACCGAGCCGGGGTCGACCGGTCGGCGGCTCGTTGACGGTTCGGGACTCAATTCCGATAATGTCACTCGGGATTACGAGCACACCGAAGCACGGCGTCACGGCGCCGTCCAGGAGACCGCATGACGACGACGCGCGAGGCCGTTGCCGACCGCCGCGACCAGTACGCCTTCCACGACGACATCGTCTATCTGGCCGAGACGAAGCGTGGGCTGACCCGCGACACGGTCGTGGAGATCAGCCGGTTCAAGAACGAGCCGGATTGGATGCTCCAGTTCCGCCTGCGCGCCTACGACCACTTCGTCAAGCGCCCGATGCCGAGCTGGGGCGGCCGCCTCGACGACATCGACTTCGACAAGATCGTCTACTACCGGAAGCCGTCGGAGCGCGAAGAGAAGTCGTGGGACGACGTCCCCGAGAAGATCAAGCAGACGTTCGAGCGGCTCGGCATCCCCGAGGCGGAGCGCAAGTTCCTCGCCGGGGTCGGCGCGCAGTACGACAGCGAGGTCGTCTACCACAGCGTCCGCGAGGAGCTG
>Ga0255338_1005428_pt1 | contig 11756 bp, 10 predicted proteins | sample MeOH1_35cm_T4_19_FD_203715 | JGI IMG/M metagenome (GOLD analysis project Ga0255338, IMG submission 203715) | Sandy soil microbial communities from University of British Columbia, Vancouver, Canada - MeOH1_35cm_T4_195 | ecosystem: Engineered > Artificial ecosystem > Sand microcosm > Unclassified ... | reverse complement strand
CGCCGCCGACGACGAGTTCATGACCAGCGACACGGCGGGCAATCTCATCAACGGCACCTTCGGCTGGGCGGGGATTGCGGCAGCCAACCAGACGAACGGCGGCCCCGCCTATCCGCTGGCGACGCCAGGCATTCGCGTTGCCGTCACACCGACGAAGAATCTTACTGTGCTCGGCGCCGTTTTTAGCGGCGACCCGGCGGGCGAGAATTGCTTCGACGATGCACAGCTCTGCAACAGGCACGGCACGACCTTCAGCATGAGTGGCGGCACGCTCTGGATGGGCGAAGTTCAGTACGCGATCAATCAGGGCGAAGGTGAAGGACTTCCCGGCGTGTACAAGGTCGGCGGGTGGTACCAGACAGGCAAGTTCGCCGACCAGCATTACGGCTTCGACCGTTCGGGAGATCACGGCGTCTACGCAATCGCGGACCAGACAGTCTGGCAGAACGGCGGCAGCGATGCGTTGAGCGTTTTCGCTCGTGTGGGCGGTGCGCCTTCCGATCGCAATCTCGTTTCCTTCTACGCGGACGGCGGGCTCGCCTATAGGGGCCTCATTCCCGGCCGCAATCAGGATGTGCTCGCCCTCGGCGTCGCCTATGCGAAGATCAGTGAGGATGCCCGCGATGCTGATAGAGACATCCAGATGCTGACGCCCGATCCGGCCTATCCGCTGCGCGATCAGGAAACCATATTCGAGTTGAGCTACACCGCGGCCGTGACGCCTTGGTGGAGCGTGCAGCCCGATATTCAGTACATCGTGCATCCTGGCGGCAATGTTCCAAATCCCGAAGACGCGACGGGTGCGAAGATAGACAATGCGCTGGTGGTCGGCATTCGCACGAGCCTCACCTTCTAGCCTTCGATATTCCTTTCGGCTTGTCTTGAAACCCGCGCCCTTCCGGCGCGGGTTTTTCTTTGCGCCGTTGGTCACACCGATGACCTCTCCTGCGTCTTCTCCCTGATCACCATGACGGCGGCGCAGGCCGCCCGCTTTGAAAGGGTTTCACATGACGACCTCTGGATTCGGACGCCTGAACTATCCGGCCGCTTCGCCCGGTGCCTACAGGGCGATGTTACAGGTCAGCGAATATGTAAAGTGGAGGCTCGGCGACGAACTCGTCGAACTTGTCAGCCTCAGGGCCTCTCAGATCAATGGCTGCGCCTTCTGCATCGACATGCATACGCAGGAGCTGCGTGCGGCGGGCATGGAGGAGCGGAAGCTCTATCTCCTCAGCGTGTGGCGTGAAGTGGCGCTCTACAGTCCTCGCGAACGGGTTGCGCTTGCCTGGACAGAGGCGCTGACGCGGCTCACTGATGAGGGCGTGTCGGACGCGCTCTATGAGGAGGCGCGAAGCATCCTTGGCGATGCGGAACTTGTCGACCTCACCCTCGCGGTCAATGCGATAAACGGTTGGAATCGGCTCAGCATCGCTTTTCATGCCGCAGCGGGCCACTACAAGGCGGGGTCGCTGGCGGCAAAATCGGCATAGGGGGAGTGACGCTCGATCACGCGGGGCAGGGCGCGAGGCGCGCGCCTTGCCCTATTGCTTCTCCTGATCGTGCCCCTCGTCCGCCGCATGTTCCGGACCGCGAACCTCCTGAGCCTTCTTGCGCCCGGCGCCTGCGGCGCGCGCCGGGTCGTGCTTGAAGTTGCCGCCGCTCACCTGTCCGCCTTCGCGGCCGGCTCTCGAAGCGCGCGCGGGGTCGTTCTTGAAATTGCCGCCGCTGACCTGTCCACCCTTCTGGCCGGCAAGTGCCGCGCGCGCCGGGTTGTTCTTGAAGTTGCCGCCACTCTTCTGACCGCCTTTGCGGCCAGCCGCCGCAGCGCGTTCCCTGTTGGCCGCGAAATTTCCGGAACCGCCGCGATGCTGGGTGTTTGTCATCTTGCTCTCCCTCTCGGTTCTCCCTCGAAATGAACCCCGTCTCGGGCGAATGGTTCCGTTCGGCTGCGCAGGCCGCGGGCCTCTGTCCCGCGACGGCACGCCCGCGGCATTGCGACGCGCTTTCGCATTGCGATGCGGATTTTTTAAAACCTATGTTGTGACAATGAGTTCCGAGCCGTTCAAAGCGGCCCATCGGGCCTGCAACCGGGTGCTCGTTTCCGTCTTTATTAAACATTGGACCGAATACTTCCGATCAACGAAATGGCCTCCGCAAGGCTGCAGGCAACGGAAGATTCATGGACGACCTCCTCAACGAATTTCTCGCTGAAACGGTGGAAGCGCTTGAACTGCTCGACAGCGAGCTTGTCGAACTGGAACAGCGCCCTGCCGATCCGGCCCTGCTGGGCAGCATTTTCCGGATCATGCACACGATCAAAGGCACGTGCGGCTTTCTCGGCCTGCCGCGCCTCGAAGCGGTCGCGCATGCTGCCGAAGACGTGCTGGGCAAGGTTCGCGACGGCGAACTCACGGTTTCAGCAGACACCGTCTCGCTGGTGCTCGCCGCTCTCGACAGGATCAAGGAACTGATCTCGGATCTTGCCGTCGCCGGCCATGAGCCCGAAGGCAGCGATGACGACGTCATCATGTCGTTGCGCGATATGGCCGCCGGCAAGTGGGCGGCGGCAACGCCGGTCGCCGAAGTTGTCGAAGAGCCCGTCGAGCTTCCTTCGGTAGACGGGCTTTATCAGCGCGTCGGCGGGGCATCCGTCTTCGATACCGCCTGCGAGCAGGCTTGCGCCGAAATGCTCTCCGCAATCTCGAGCCACCCGGACGCGGAAACCGAACTTCTCCACCTTCAGTTCGCGCTGGCCGGCGCCTTCGCCGAAGTGCTCACGGGCTCAACCGACGCCGCCGCCGACATCGATGGCGTCATCGAGGGCCTTGCCGCAAATGGCTGGTCGCAGCAGGAGCTTCACATGCTCCGCGACGAATTTGGCAAGGCGCTCGGGACGCTCGAAGTCGCCGATGCCGATGTTGCCGCGGTCCTCTCGCGCTTCAACGTCGCAACGGCCCAGCCCGCTCCTGTAGCGGTACTGGCTGCGCCGGAACCCATTGTCGCCGCGCCTGTCATGGCGGAGCCGATTGCAGCGAAGCCGGCGCCCGCAAAGAAAGAAAAAGCGGAAGAGCCCGCCGTGGAAAACACGCAAGGGGGATCCGCTGCCGCGCAGTCGCAGACCTTGCGCGTCAACATCACGGTGCTTGAAAACCTGATGAACATGGTCAGCGAACTGGTGCTGACCCGCAACCAGCTTCTGCAGATCCTGCGTGGTGTCGGCGACAGCCCGTTCGCCGCGCCGCTTCAGCGGCTCAATCAGGTGACGAGCGAGCTGCAGGAAAGCGTCATGCAGACGCGCATGCAGCCCATCGGCAACGCCTGGTCGAAACTGCCGCGTCTCGTGCGCGATCTGGCGCAGGAGCTCGGCAAGAAAATAGATCTCGTCATGTCGGGTGCCGACACGGAACTCGACCGCCAGATTCTGGAATCGATCCGCGATCCGCTCACGCATATGGTGCGCAACTCCGGCGACCACGGCATCGAGACGCCGGAAGAGCGTCGCGAGGCAGGCAAGACGGACCACGGCACGATCCGTCTGAGCGCGCGTCACGAAGGCGGCCACATCATTGTCGAGGTCGGCGATGACGGGCGCGGCCTTTCGACGAGCCGCATCCGCGCCAAGGCGATCCAGAACGGCCTTGCGACGGAAGCACAGCTCGACGGCATGAGCGAGCAGCAGATTCAGCAGTTCATCTTCCGGCCGGGCTTCTCGACCGCGAGCCAGGTGACCAGCGTTTCCGGACGCGGTGTCGGCATGGATGTGGTGCGCACCAATATCGAAAAAATCGGTGGTGCCATCGAGTTCTCCTCGAACGAGGGTCAGGGCTCGCGCTTCGTCATCAAGATTCCGCTCACGCTCGCAATCGTCTCCGCGCTCATCGTCGAGTGCCGTGGCGAGCGCTTCGCCATGCCGCAGAGCAGCGTCGTCGAGCTGGTGCGCATCAGTTCGAAGTCGCCGCAGGGCGTCGAACTCATCAACGGCCATCCCGTCTACCGCCTGCGCGACAGACTTCTGCCGCTCGTCGCATTGAGCGAGCTTCTGAAGATCGAGGAGCAGAGCGACGAAGCGGCGCAGGAAATCTACGTCGTCGTGACGCAGGTCGGCAGCTTTGCCTTCGGCATCATCGTCGACCGCGTCTTCGACACCGAAGAAATCGTCGTGAAGCCGACCTCGCGAACGCTCCGGCAGATTTCGCTGTTTTCTGGTACGACGATCCTCGGTGACGGACGCGTTATCATGATCCTCGATCCGAATGGCATTGCCGCCGCAACGAGCGGATCGGCGCAGTCCGAGGCACGGGCACGCGATGAAGCGCTGGCTACCAACCACCAGCATCGCGAGACGGTCTCGATGCTCGTCTTCCGTGCCGGCGACGACAACGCCAAGGCGGTGCCGCTCTCCCTCATCGCGCGACTGGAGGAGTCCGATCTCGCCAATGCCGAACGAGCGGGCGAGCGCACCGTGATCCAGTATCGCGGTGGTCTCATGCCGCTCGTCGGTATCGACGGAACCCCCGCGCCGCGCGAGGGCAAGCACCCGATCCTCGTCTTCACGGAAGGCGAGCGGATGTGCGGGCTCGTCGTCGACGAGGTCGTCGACATCGTCGAGGGTTCGCTCGATCTGCAACTGGTGGGTGGCGCGCAGTCGGGCATTCTCGGCAGTTCGATCATTGCGGGTCGCTCGACCGACGTCATCGACACGGTTCACTATCTGCGCCAGAGCGACGCCGCCTGGTTCGATCTCGAAACACGCGAAGCCTATGGCGCGGAAAGCGAGCGGCGTGTGTTGCTCGTTGAGGATTCGAGCTTCTTCCGCAATCTGCTCATGCCCATGCTCAAGATGGCGGGCTATCGCGTAACCATCGCGGAGCATGCAGAGGCGGCTCTCGAAATCTGCCGCGATGGCGACGAGTTCGACATCATCGTTTCCGACATCGAGATGCCGGGCCTTTCCGGTTTCGATCTCGCGCGGACGCTGCGCGCGGAGGAGCGCTGGAAAGACGTGCCCATGGTCGCGCTCTCCTCGCATGCTTCGCCGCAGGATTTTGAGCACGGGCGTCGCTCGGGTTTCAACGACTATGTGACCAAGCTCGATCCGAGGGCGCTTCTGACTTCACTGTCGCGCGTACTTTCCACGGATGAATATCACGAGGAGACGGCGGCATGAGCACGCAACAGGAAGACGCAACGCTCGACCGGAACCGCACGGAAGATTTTGTGACCATGTCGATCGGTGGCCAGACCTTCGGCGTTCCGGTTCTCGATGTGCGCGACGTGCTCGGGCCGCAGCGCATCACGCGCGTGCCGCTGGCGCCGCCGGAAATCGCGGGCTCGCTCAATCTTCGCGGGCGCATCGTCACCGCCGTCAACATGCGTCAGCGCCTCGGCCTTGCCCCGGCGGAACATCCCGAACAGGCGATGGCTGTCGTCGTCGAGCATGAGGACGAGCATTTCAGCCTTCTGGTGGATGAGGTGGGCGAAGTGCTCCGCCTCTCCGAGCGCCAGAAGGACCACAACCCTGCGACGCTCGATCTGCAGTGGCGCCAGATCGCCGACGGGCTTTACCGCCTCGACGGCAACCTTCTCATCGTCCTCAACATCGGCGCAGTGCTGGGCGCTATCAGGGCCGCCGCATGAGCGCGCTTGCCGAACAACACCAAGGAGACAGACCCATGGTCGATATGAAGATGCCCATTCTGATCGTGGACGACTACCGCACGATGCTTCGCATCGTCCGCAATCTTCTCGTCAAGCTCGGCTTCTCGGACATCGACGAGGCGTCGGATGGAAGCCAGGCGCTCTCCATGATGAAGGGCCGCGAATATGGCCTCGTCATTTCCGACTGGAACATGCAGCCCATGACCGGCTTCGACCTCTTGAAGAGCGTTCGCGCCGACACTCAGCTCAAGGCGACCCCGTTCATCATGGTGACGGCGGAGTCGAAGGTCGAAAACGTCGTCGCGGCGCGTCAGGCGGGCGTCAACAATTACATCATCAAGCCGTTCAGCGCCGCTGTGCTCAAGGCCAAGCTCAAGACCGTTCTGGGTGAGTTTTGATGGGCCCGGATGACGCGTCCGCGCGGGTCAGGAAGTTGACGCAGGAATGCGTCGACATCGTTCGGACGATCCTTGTCGCTCGCCGCGAAATGGGCAAGCTGCATGATCCGTCTCTCAGGGAAATACATCTGCCCCGCGCAAGCGAGGAAATCGGCGCCATCCTCGCGCTGACCGAGTCCGCGACGAACGACATCATGCTAGCCGCGGAAGACATGATGTCCATCGACTTCAAAAATCCGGAACTCGCTGCCGAAATCGTCAACGATCAATGCATGAAGATCTTCGAGGCCTGCTCCTTTCAGGACATTACAGGCCAGCGCATCTCCAGCGTGTTGAAGACGCTTCAGCTCGTAGAGAAGAAGATTGAGGATCTGGAGGGCGCCTGGTCAGGTGCGTCTTCCTCGATCCAGCCCGCGGCGGAGGCGGCGCCGATCGATCCCGACGCGGCGCTGCTCAACGGCCCCGCGCTCGAAGGCGAGGGTATTCAGCAGGACGAGATCGACAGGCTGTTTGCTTGAGAATGGATAGGCCGCGTCCCGTTGCGGGCGCGGCGCGAAGTGGGGCAGGGCATGGCGGATAAACTTCTGAGCGCGCGATCCGCTCCTGCCGCAGGGCGAGGTACAGCCGATGTGGCGGGCGATCCCTGGCGGGTCATGATCGTCGACGACTCGTCCGTCGTCCGCGCCGTGATCGCGCGGTCGCTCGAACAGGACCCGACTATCAAGGTCGTATCCTCGGTGGCGAATGGTGCGCTGGCGCTGAAGGTTCTGCCGACGCTTCAGGTTGACGTCATTCTCCTCGATATCGAAATGCCGGAAATGGACGGCATCGAAGCGCTGCCCCGGCTTCTGGCGCTGCGTCCGGGCGTCAAGGTCATCATGGTATCCTCGCTGACGCGGCGCAGCGCCGAGGTCAGCCTGCGCGCCGTGGCGCTTGGCGCTGCCGATTATGTGCCCAAGCCTGTGAGCGGTCTCAGCACTGCCAACGATTTCCGCGCCGAGCTTCTGGCGAAGGTGAAGGCGCATGCCGCGCGGGCGCGCCGGGGTGCTGGAGCCGCGCGCCCGGCTGCGGCGAGTGCGCCGCGCGTCGCGGGCGTGGCGCCTGCGGGCCCGATCGCGCTTCGCAAGGCGGTCGTCGAAAAGCCCACCGTCATTGCCATCGGAAGCTCCACCGGCGGGCCGCAGGCACTCTCCGAAGTGCTGAAGTCGATCGGCCCCGGCGTGACGCAACCCATCGTCATCACGCAGCACATGCCGCCGACATTCACGGCCATTCTCGCCGAGCACATGACGCGCTATGCGGGGCGCCTCGCAGCCGAAGCGCAGGACGGCGAAGCGCTGAAGTCGGGCCGCATCTATGTCGCGCCAGGTGGCTATCACATGATCGCGGAAGCCAGCGCCGCAGGCGTGGTGCTGCGCCTCAGCGATGCGCCGCCGGAAAATTCCTGCCGCCCCGCTGTCGATCCGATGATGCGGAGCCTTTCCGCCATCTATGGACGCAAGCTGCTCGCCGTCATTCTGACGGGCATGGGCTACGACGGATTGAAGGGCTGCCAGGTCGTCGCCGCATCCGGCGGCGGGGTCATCGCACAGGATCAGGCGTCGAGCGTCGTCTGGGGCATGCCGGGCGCGGTCGCGCAGGCGGGTATCTGCAATGCGGTTCTGCCACTCGGCGAAATCGGGAAGACGATCGGGCGTATCGCCCGCGGGGAGGGCTTGTGAACAGCGCTGATTTTGAGTTCCTGCGCGACTTTCTTTACCAGCGTTCCGGCCTCGCGCTGACGCCGGACAAGTCCTATCTGCTGGAGAGCAGGCTTGCACCCATCGCGCGCAAGGAGCGTCTGGCTTCGCTTTCGGCGCTGGTCGCGCAATTGCGGCAACGCGCCGACGAGGCGCTGACGATCCAGATCGTCGAGGCGATGACGACCAACGAAACGCTGTTCTTCCGCGACCGCTGGCCCTTCGAGCGCTTCGCCGCGATGATCCTGCCGACGTTGATGGAGCAGAACAAGGCGACGCGGCGCATCCGCATCTGGTGCGCGGCCTGTTCGAGCGGGCAGGAGCCTTACTCTCTGGCTATGCTTCTGTCGGAAGCTTCCGCGAAGCTTGCAGGCTGGACCGTCGAGATCACCGCGACCGACATTTCCGAGGAGATGCTCGCGCGTTGCCGCCGGGGTTGGTACTCGACCTTCGAGGTTCAGCGCGGCCTGCCTGCCGACCTGCAAAAGAAGTATTTCACGAAGGAAGGCGACGGCTGGGTCATCAGCGAGAAGCTCAGGGCCATGGTGAAGTTCCGTAACTTCAACCTGCTTGCAGATCCGGCCAGCATCGGCCTTCATGGCCTGGACCTCATCTTCTGCCGCAACGTGCTTATCTATTTCGACGAAGCGACGCGCAAGAAGGTTTTTGCCGGCATGGCCAAGGCGACGAAGGCTGACGGCTATCTCTGCCTCGGCGGCGCGGAAACCGTGATCGGCATCTCAGACGCCTTCCGCATTCTGCCGGGCGAGCGCGGGCTCTTCGCCGTTAATGCGCAGGCAGGTGGCGTCCAGCCGGCCTCGCCGCCGCCCGCGGCTGTACACCGCCCAGCTCCCACGCCCGCCTTTGCGGCCGCCGCCCTGCGGCGTTGATGCCTCCATCTTGGGCAGCGCACACACCCGCTCATAATTGAGGCATTTGGAGGCCTCGCCGCGCTTGTTCGAGACGCCATTGGATGGCAGTGTTCCAGCGTTTGCGCCGGGGGGCGCGGACGGCGAACAGCGGGGGTCGATGGCCTATTTTCTACAACAGCTGATCAACGGGATTACGCTCGGCGCAACCTATGGGCTGATCGCCATCGGTTATACGATGGTCTACGGCATCGTCGGAATGATCAATTTCGCCCATGGCGACATCTACATGATCGGCGCCTTCGTCTCGCTCGTCGGCTTTCTCCTGCTCGGTGCGCTCGGTATCACCTGGGTGCCGCTCGCCTGTCTCCTCGTCCTTCTCTTCGCAGTGGGTTTCACGGCCGTCTATGGCTGGACGGTCGAGCGCGTCGCCTATCGTCCGCTTCGCGGCTCGCAGCGCCTCGCCCCCCTCATTTCGGCCATCGGCGTTTCGATCGTGCTCCAGAATTTCGTGCAGCTCGCGCAGGGCGCCCGCGTGAAGCCGCTGCCGCCCATGATCGACGGATCCTTCGAGCTTTCCTCGAGCGGGAATTTCCATGTCACGATCAGTTATCTGCAGATCGGCATCATTCTCCTCACCGTCGCGTTGATGGCGGGCTTTACCTATATGATCCGGTTCACCGGCCTCGGGCGGGCGCAGCGCGCGGCAGAGCAGGACAAGACCATGGCCGCGCTCATCGGGGTCGATGTCGACCGGACGATTTCGATCACCTTCATCATCGGTGCCGCGCTTGCCGCCGTGGCGGGGCTCATGGTCACGCTCTATTACGGCGTCATTGACTTCTATATCGGTTTCATCGTCGGCATAAAGGCGTTCACGGCGGCCGTGCTCGGCGGCATCGGTTCTCTGCCCGGTGCCATGCTCGGGGGAATGCTCATCGGTCTCATCGAGGCCTTCTGGTCGGGCTATTTCAGCATCGAGTACAAGAACGTCGCGGCCTTCGCCATTCTGGTTCTCGTGTTGATCTTCCGGCCCACCGGCTTGCTCGGTCGCCCCGAGATCGAGAAGGTCTGACGCAATGGAAGGCGCCGTATCGAAAACTTCCATCGTCGCGCTGCTGCGCGATGCGGGCGCGGCAGCCCTTGTCGCAGCGCTCCTCGCCTTTCCGCTCCTCGGCTTCCGCCTGATCGACTCCGCGCAAGGGCTCTCGCTCGATACGCGACTCATCTGGATCGTCTATGCGGCAGCCATCGTCTTCGCCGGGCGCTTTCTCTTCTCTCTCGCAAGGGTTCTTTACGAGGCGCGCCCTCGCGCCGTTGCGAGGCCGAAGGTCGCCGTGCCGGGACGCGCGCGATATATTGTCGGCACTGCGCTCATCGCCGTCGCGTTGCTGCTGCCATGGCTGCCTTTCGCCGACCGCAACATCATCGACAAGGCGACGCTCATCCTCATCTATGTGATGCTTGGCTGGGGTCTCAACATCGTGGTCGGGCTCGCGGGTCTGCTCGATCTCGGCTATGTCGCCTTTTATGCCGTTGGCGCCTATTCCTACGCGCTGCTATCGCAGCATTTCGGGTTGTCCTTCTGGATCTGTCTGCCGCTTGCGGGCCTTTTCGCAGCTTCCTTCGGCGTTGCGCTCGGCTTTCCAGTGCTCCGGCTTCGCGGCGACTATCTCGCCATCGTGACGCTCGGCTTCGGCGAGATCGTGCGCGAGGTGCTCATCAACTGGGGGGCGGTAACGGGCGGACCGAACGGCATTTCCGGCATTCAGCGCCCGTCCTTCTTCGGCTTGCCGATGGTTCCGGCGTCCCCCGATGGCGCGACGACATTTGCGCAGTTTTTCCATCTGGCCTTCTCGCCCAACCACCGCATTATCTTTCTCTACTACCTCATTCTGGCGCTGGCGCTTGCGACCAATCTCTTCACGCTGCGCATCAGGCGCCTTCCCATCGGCCGCGCCTGGGAGGCGCTGCGCGAGGACGAGATCGCCTGCCGCAGCCTCGGCCTCAATCCGACCATGGTGAAGCTCTCGGCCTTTGCGATCGGCGCGACCTTTGCCGGCTTCGCGGGTTCCTTCTTCGCCACGCGGCAGGGCTTCATCAGCCCGGAAAGCTTCACCTTCATCGAGTCCGCCATCATCCTCGCCATTGTTGTGCTCGGCGGGATGGGCAGCCAGATAGGCATTGTGCTCGCGGCCTTCCTGCTCGTCGGCCTGCCGGAATGGTTCCGCGATCTCGAACAGTTCCGCATGCTCGCCTTTGGCGCGGCCATGGTGCTCATCATGTTGTGGCGGCCGCAGGGGCTGCTTTCGCATCGCGAGCCGACGCTGCGCCTGGGTGGCGTGAAGCCGCTTCCCGTGAAGGAGGCCGGCGCATGATGGTCGCACCCGTTCTTTCAGTCGAACATCTGACGATCCGCTTCGGCGGCCTCGTCGCCATCGACGATCTTTCCTTTGAGGCAGCGCCCGGCGACATCACGGCGCTGATCGGGCCGAACGGCGCAGGCAAAACGACAGTCTTCAACTGCATCACCGGCTTCTACAAGCCCGATGTCGGGCGCATGACCTTCCGCCGCGAAAGCGGAGAATCTTTCTTGCTCGAACGCATGGATGGGTTCCGCATCGCGCGGGCCGGCGTCGTGCGCACGTTTCAGAACATCCGTCTTTTTCCGGGCATGAGCGTCATCGAAAATCTGATGGTGGCGCAGCATGTGCCGCTGATGCGCGCCTCGCTCTATTCCGTTGCGGGGTTTCTGCGTCTCCGGCGCTATCTCGATGCAGAGAAACAGGCTATCGAGCGCGCGCGCTATTGGCTCGACAAGACTGGTCTTCTCGATCAGGCCGACCTTCCGGCGGGAAGCCTGCCCTATGGCGCGCAGCGGCGCCTCGAAATCGCTCGAGCTATGTGCGCCGGTCCGTCGCTTCTCTGTCTCGACGAACCGGCAGCGGGCCTCAATCCACGCGAAAGCCTTGCGCTCAACGAGCTTCTGCTTTCGATCCGCGATGAGCACGGTATCAGCATCCTTCTCATCGAGCATGACATGAGCGTCGTCATGCAGATTTCCGACCGCATCGTCGTGCTCGAACAGGGGC
>Ga0255338_1005427_pt1 | contig 11760 bp, 12 predicted proteins | sample MeOH1_35cm_T4_19_FD_203715 | JGI IMG/M metagenome (GOLD analysis project Ga0255338, IMG submission 203715) | Sandy soil microbial communities from University of British Columbia, Vancouver, Canada - MeOH1_35cm_T4_195 | ecosystem: Engineered > Artificial ecosystem > Sand microcosm > Unclassified ... | reverse complement strand
GTAAAAATACAGAAAGGGGAGGCAGCAGATGTAGACTTATCCACAATCGAGTAGCCAAAAATACCTTTAAACCAAGTGGCTCAATATTCGATTGGAATCTGGCTCAGTTTGCCGCTGGAATCAACACATTGGCGGCCGGCAGAAAGTCGCCTTGCTCGTTGGCAGGGCAGAAGCTGCAGTGTGGGCAGTAGGGGCTGGCAGCCAGCTCCGATTCCACCAGGGACGCGCAACTCTTGAGCTTGTCGAGCTTGTCGTCGAAGGTGGTGAGCTGGCTGGTGGGCATCAGCGCGATGCCGGCCAGGGCTCGCATCGCGACCAGTCGCGAGTCTTTGCGCAACGCAGACTTGGTTTTGTCCTCGGCTACGCCAAGACGGGCCTTGCTGTGCTGGGCGATGTAGGCGTTGAGGTAATCCTTCTTGAGCTGGGCTAGGGTCTGCCGGCTGTATGTGAGATTCTGGGCGGCATGCTGTGCGTTGCGGTCCAGCGCGAGCTTGTCCAGTATGTCCTTGCGGGTGCTCTGCGCCTGCTTGACCCAAGCGTGATCGCTGGACAGCACCATTTCGGCTTGCGACAGGTAGGCGGCTGTGCTGCCCAACTCCGTCACCAGCTCCAGCAGCTTTTCGACAGCGGCCAAAACCTCGAGGTTCTTCTTCTGGGCGTCGATGTCGTCGGAGCCGATGCGCAGGTTCTTCAGCTTGCCGACCGTGTTGTATGGCGTCAGACCCTCAGTGAAAGTTTTGAGGGCTTCCAGACGGGTGCGCCAGTCACGGATTTCGTCGTCCGTGAGCAGGGGCTTGCCCCAGAAAGTGAGCTTGCCTTGCAGATCGGTGCCCGCCGTCAAGACACGGCCGACCAGCTTGGAGACGGCTTCGAGAAGCTGCTTGACGGGTTCCTCAGAGCCTTGCGTGGCCAGTTGCGCCAAGCCGGGTGACAGGCCGAGCAGTTCGAACAACGACCGCAGAACGGAGACGTTGATCTCTTTCGGTGCTTCGACATGCTTGAACTGCTTGAGCTCTTCCAGGCCGCGCTCGGCCAGCAGCGTGATCTTGCCGGAGTCAATCTTGTCACCAGTGATCGCCAACACGATGTCGCCGGAATAGACGAGGCCGCCCAGCACTGCCACCAGCAGGTCAGGCTCCAAGCGGAATTTCGTTGGGTAGAAGTACTCCACGTCGGTTTGTCCGTTCAGCAGCTCGCTGCGGTTCAGCACCTGGCCATGCCCCTTGGCCTTCAGGCGGCTCAGCACTTCTTGCGAGTAGCGCGAGCGGCCTGGCTCGATGCGATCGCCGTCCAGCATCTCCAGCGCATCGAGTACTGCATTGGCGTCCTTGGTGCGCGTGCCGCCGGCCAGCGCCTTCAGCGCATTGCCCACAAGCTGCTTGCGGTTGGACTCGGTCACCAGCACCGGGAACGTCGGGTACTCCGGAGAGACCTCGGCAAACTGCTGGTTGAGTGCCAGGCCGGAGACGACGTTGACGATGTCTCGGAAGTTGGCACGCTCATCAGACCCCAGGCGCAGCTTGTCGCGGATGGAGACGCCCTTGGCCCAGTCCTGCAGGGTCTTGGACTTGCCCTGGTACGTGACCTCGAATGCGGTCATCTGCTTTTCCTGCAGCCACTTGCTCATGTCGCGCAGAGCGTCTTTGGCTTTGTCCAGGTAGACGGCCTTTGCGCCGCCGCTGGCGGTGGAGGCAAGGTCCTGTGCCGCCGCATAGAAAGCCAGATGGCGCTTGATCGCGTCGTCCAGCCCCTTGAGCCGGATAAACACCTCATCCGGCTTGTTCTCGTCGCGGAAACGCGGAGGCTCAAAGGGTTGGATGAAGTAGACGTAGAAGTCGCGCTCGGGCTGTGCCGTGGGTCTATCGTTCGGTGCACCGAAGAACAGGTAACCGTTGCGGTCGACGCGACGGTCCTGCCACTCGATCTGGTATTGCCAGATCTGATGGCCAGTGACGTAGGTGCTCTCGTCGGTGCGTTCCATCAGCTGCTTGATCGCGCCGTAGTAAGCGCGGTCTAGCGCGTCATCCGACAGGGCCTCCGCGCGCTTTTCGATCTGCGCGTCGTAGTCGACGTCTTTCTTCAAGTCGAGGTAATACTGCTCGGTGTCCGGGGCCTTGGAGATGAACTGGCCGTTGACCGTCTTGACGATCTCCCGCAGGGCGGTCTGCACAGCGGTGAGCAGATCGTCGGCGGGGTCACCTCCCATGTCTTCAATGCCGGGCTGGTACAGGCACAGCGTGTCCCGCAGCTCGGCGGCGGTCGGCCCGACCGGGACGTAGATGTCGCCGCCCGTGGTGAGCCGATGCACCGACAGACCGGCGATCACGCGCTGCGCCATGGGCTTGTAAACCGGGCGGGTGAAGGCCTTCAGCACGCGCTCAGCCAGGACCTCAGACACCTTCAGGACGGGGCCAATGCTGGGGTCAGAGCGCAGCACCGAGTTGGAGGTCACGGTGTCCCAAAACTTGTCGTAGCCGATCAGCCCTGGGCGATCGTTTGGAACCTCGTCATTCAGGACAGCCTGGATCTGGTCGCGCAAGGTGACCAGGGCGCCGCGCTTCTCGGTGAAGATCAGCCGCTCGAAGGTGCCGATGTACTCGGGGTGAACGGGGAACAGACGCACGTACTCATCCATGCGCTCGTTCATCGAGCTGTAGAACTTGGCGAACTTGGTGAGGTAGGTCCGAATCTTGTTTTGCTGGTCAGCGGTCTTCTTCAGCAGGCGCTCGGCGACCACGAAGCTGACGTCTTGCCGAGCCAGCAGCACTTGGGTGAAGCGATCCTTCACACGGCGCAGGCTGTCGGCGACGTGCTGGAAGCGGCTGCTGTCGAAGATGGCTTCCTGCACGCCGGCCACGAAGCGGAAGCGCAGGTGCTTGGTGACCTCACCGATCTCGCGCAGAAAAGACAGGTCCAGCACCAGATCGTGATCCTTGCGGGACCGCAGGTAGTCGAGAAACTCGTCGACCACCAACAGCACGCCGTGGTTGGGGTGAACCTCGGCGAACGCGGCCATCATTTCCTCGAACGCCGCCTTGTTGTTGACGACCTTGTCGGCGGCCGGGAATGAGTAACTGACACCGTTCTTTTCAAGGAAGAGCTCAAGCTCCTGGGTGATGATGTCCCGCAGCGACATCTGGCTGGAGATCTCGATGCGGTGGACTTTGAACTTGCCCGCGATCTTTCCTACCGCTTCTGCAACCTTGGGGTGGCGGATCATGGGCTGGTAGGCAGCGTCCTCAGCCACAAGGGACAGCACCGACATCAAGTGCGACTTACCAGTGCCGTAGTTGCCGACCACCAGCACGCCCATGTGGTCGACCGACTCATCGAAGGAGAGTTGCGGAATCATCTGCTTGGCGATCCGCTCGGCCATGTCGTCAGACATGACGTAGGTCGCGACGAGCTTCTTGGCCTCGTCCGGCCGGTTGGCGTCGAGCAGTTGGATGACCGATTCGATCGGTTCGAATTGAATGAGATCGCCATATTTCATGTTGTCTGGCATGTCTTCCTCTCTTCCCTATTACTGAATTTCGAAGGGGACCAAGCCGGCAAGGCTGTAGTCCTGGTGTTCTGGGTGCCCCATGTCGGCGTAGGTCAGCCGGCCCGTTCTCGCATCGCCCTGCAACTCGCCTGGCCAAACCGCTACGACGCGCTTCGCGTGTGCGTGACGCTTCAGCAGATCGAGTGGATCGAGCTGGAGCGATCGGTCAAACAAGAGCTCGATGTTGTCCAGCAGCAGCAAGTCGCCAGTGGCATGCTGATCTGCCAGCTCGCGCAGGATCGTCGTGGTCTGCAGGTGGCGTTGTCTCTGCGGCATGCCCGCCAGACGACCGCCCAACTCAGCCCCGATATTCAGCGGCGTGACACCCTTGTTTTTTGCGAGGGAGTGCAGCAATGCCGTCTTGCCCGAATGAGGCGGCCCAATGAGTAGGATGAGCTTGCTCTGCAGTGCCCCGACTTCATCGACAAGCCGCTCCAGCCTTTCGATCATCTGCGCCTCCTTCCGGGCAGGAGCCGGAGACGGCGCCGCATGCATGTAAAGGGTTGACGGGTCCAGTCGTCGACGTCGTCGGAGTTGATCGTGGCAGCGCGAACGCCCATGCGTTCCGCCGCGGCGATCTGATTTCGCATCAGCGCCAGCAATGGTGAAATCAACAGCACAGGGCCATTGCCGCCGTCGCGCAGCAGTTTCGTCGCGATGAAATAGACGAAGCTCTTGCCCCATCCCGTTTTCTGAACGATCAGCAGGCGGCCACGCCCATCGACGATGTGGCGAATCGCATTTTCTGGGCCTTCACGGAAGGTGGCGTCGGCGCGTCCCGAGCCGATCCGAAGCAACTCCAGTGCACGTTGTGGGTTGTAGGTCATGTCATGGCTCTCCCCTGTTCTTTTCGGGAGAGCGGTAGCCCGGCGCCAACACGGCGTTCTTGACGCCGTAGAGCGCCAGCGGGTCTTTCAGCCACAGCCTGATCTCATGGCCGCGCAGGCTGTGGTCAGGCGAGCAGTCCACGCTCCACTTGCGCAAGATGTAGCCGGCTGTTGCCGCGCGCAGCTTCATGCGCAGCGACCCGTCCTCCATGTTGTAGTCCATCACGGTGATCTCTGGGCGTGGCTGGTCCGGATGCGGGACAAGCTCAAGCTCCACGATGCGCGTCCACTGGATGTCTTGATCGCTGATCTCGTGTGGTTCAGGCTTCTCTCCCTTCAGGACCCTCGGATGCTTGATCCGCGTAATCACGAAGTCTCGAAACTCCTGCGACTTCCGGTCGAAGGCGCGAACGTGCCACCGAAGGCCGTTGTCGATCAGCGCAAACGGCACGATCTGGCGTTCGGCTTGGCCGTTCGAGATGGAGTGGTACTCGATCGCGAGCGGGCATTCCTGGTGGATCGCCCGAGTCACGCCGGCCAGTACGTCCAGATCGGGGTGCGTCAGCCGTGAAGGGCTCTCGCTGGCGACCCATGCCTTGAGCCGCATGGGCTCCCCGTCGCCGAACCCCTGGGTCAGCCAAGACAACACCCGCTCAGGGGGGAAATCGAAGACTGGGCAGAAGTCGGGTCCGAGGACGTAGGACTTGCCCTTGGAGTCGTAGTCGATGTTGCCGGGGGCCAGATCCTTGTATAAAGCGAGATCCCGACTTGCCGCCGCGGACTGGATCCCAAAACGCGAAACCAAGTCTTGGCGGCGGATCTCCCCAATGAAGCGCACGCGCAACTCCACAAACGCGAGCCGATCGCGCTGTGGCTGGGTGAGGTCTGCAAGCTGTTCGTTCGGCATCCTGAAGGTGCTCATTCGGTTAGCGAAGGCTGGTTAGGATTATTGTGGAAAGTATATAAGGCGAATGCGTCAAGGGCATATTTTTGATACCCATATCCATCGCATTATGATGACTTTTTAGCGCAAATTCGACCCAGTCTCATCCATTGTTGCCGAGCGCGCAACCCGCCCAAGGAGGCTATGTGGGTGGGCCAGTCAACCACCTCGCAGAGGCTGTTTTGTATGGCCGGACCTGCTGGCCCCGCCAAGCACAGAGCCCACCCCCAAGGTGCGCTCGGCCCGGCCCATCTCCCGGGGCCGGGTCTCCCGCTGACTAGCGCTAAGCCGCACAGACCGCCCCCATCAGGCGCAGCATCACCTCACTATGCGTCAGCTGCGCCGTCGGTCTCCCGTACACATTGACCTGCCAGCCATGGGTTTCGGCCACCCACTGGCCAACCGACAAATCCCGATCGATCTCCACCCGGCTCCAGTGCAGACCCAGCCAGTCCGGAATGAACGCTTCGACATCCCGCAGTTCAATGGTTTTGCGCACAAAGCTGTTGAATTCAGGCACAGGTGCACGGTCCGGCCTGGAGATGGACAGCCAGATCTGCAGCGACCCGTTTTCCAGGGCAAGGCTGGCACCATGACGGTCTACCGAGGCGCTCCAGTTTCTGCTGGCGGAGGGGTCCAATCCGGCCAGCGCATCTGCACAGTCCGCCATGCGGTCTGCCAGATACCGCTGCGCCTGGCTCAGCGCTTCCAGGCACGCCGCCTTCACCCTTAAAGAATGAATGGACAACGGGTCAACGACCGCCATCTGGCATCCCGTGACACCCACCTGGGATTCAATGAGTTGGCGCAGCTGCCGTCGCTGCCGGGTGGTCATCGGCCGCAGGGGCGCGTAGATCACCATCACCTCCAGTGAGCCGCCCATGAACAGCAGCCGCTCATCGCACCACGTCATCAGGGTGTCGAAGGCCTGTTCCAGCGCCAGCATTGTTTGAGAAGGTGCGGGTTCCGGTGTGGGCTTTTTCAGCTGGGCATGGATTTGCAGCACTTCAAGTGGCAGCGGGTAGAGGCTCATGCTGTGATGACCTCCCGGAACGCGGCCCAGCGCCTGGCGATCACCGCGCCCGCCGGCAGCTTCCTGATCCGCTCCATGGCGTTGAACACCAGCTCCAGATCGTTGGGTTTATCGCCGGCGTAGCGCATGAGCGTGACCAGCGACGTGAACGCTTGCGTTGCACGGTCCGGCCTGCTGGGTGTTTTACCGGTCTTCAGGGCCCACAGCTCATGGCTGGTGAGCGCCAGGCGGGGCGCCAGATTCTCAATCGTCCACCACGGCTTGAAGGCCTTGATGCGCAGGATGCCGGCACTTGCCTGCGGATCACTGCTTTCGGTCCAGCAGAGATCGAGGTGGCGCTTGATCTGCAGGAGCACATCGCAGACATGGTCCATCCGGCCCAGGTTGTAGCGCCCCGCGTCGTGCCTGCACTGTTCTTGCGGGGACCGGTGATCGTCGAGGCGATCCAGCCAATAAGGCTGGCCATCGAGTGTTTGCAGCAATGCGCCCTCAGCGTCATTCAATCCCGGCACGGCGCGCAGCAAGTCGATGGCATGACGCAGCCCCGTCAGGCTGAACCATTCGGTCGCCCCATCCCATGGCTGGGACTGGACCTTGAACATGCCCGAAGCGCTCATCCAGGACAGCTGCAGGCGATAGCCCGCCAGGCCCTTGTGCAGCAGGGATTCGACCTGGCCAGCACGCTGGCGATCTGGCAGCGCCACCCGGAGCGATTGCGTCCTGTCAATCTGAGCGGCTTCGGGCAGCTGGGCTAAACGGTCTGTGGGCGATTGGCTTTTGCCAATCTTGAAGCGGTTCTCAGTGGCGTGCACAAAGAGGTAGACGTAGCTTGGCTGGTTTGAAGCAGCGTGACGGTTGAATCCGTCACTGGCCGGATGCCTTGCCTTGCGGGGCAGCCAGACACCCATGGGCTGGGACGGCTGGGACGAGTGGGACGGGTGGGGTCGGCCAACCCGCTTGTGATGCGGTGGCCGCTGGGAATGAAACAGGGATTTGGTCTGGGTCATGGCTGGTTTCCGTTCTATGGCTTGGCTGGATGGGATGGACCGGCTGGATTCAGGGGCGGGGCCGACTGCATGAATTCATCAGGGGCGGATTTGATGCACAGCGCGCGGGGCAGGTCGCAAACAAAGCGTTGCCCAGAACCGCGCAGCTCGAGCACCAACGGAGTTCCCTTGCTGATGACGGGCGCCTGCAGCAAGGGGTAGGACCCGGTGTCGGTCTCGATCACCACCCTGCTCTGCCATCCGCCCGGCCCGCTCATGCGGATGAAGTTACCGATGGGCCGGCTGGAGACCACCTCGGACTGCCACCAATAGCTGCCGACCCAGAACAGGAACAGGATCAAAGGCAGACCCATTAGCGATGCAAAGAAAGCAATCAGGAACGGATCCACGGGATCGCTTTTGCGCTCTTTGCCGTTGGGTGTGGAGGGGGTTTCGGGTGGGGTTGGGGGGATGTTTTCTGGCATTTTTTACCTCTTAACAAGTGATGGAGTGAACGAATGCGGCTGAACCATCACGTCGCATAGACGCTTCACAGTTCAAGGGCGCTGGAAGGCACATGACCGGAGCAAATCGATCGCGGTTTGCCCGTGCCACTCAGGCTCTTTTTTTCAGTGGCGCTGCGCTGCTGGTTCTGGCGGCGCCCAAAGCGTTGTGATCCTGGCGTTGGCCAGATGGACCGCCGTCGCCAGGCGTGACACCTGCTCCAGGTCCACGTCTTCTGCGCTGTGGGCCAGGCCGAGAACGGCCGCCAGCGTGTTGCCCATCGTGGTGTGCCGACCCTTGAGTTTCTTCAGGGGCAGCTCCAGCAGCATGCTGCGCATCAGCGCGACCTCGTGGAACTGCGGGCCCACGGCTGACGCATGCGGGTCGTCCAGGTAGGCGCAGAAGAAGAGGCCACAGGGATAGACGACGGTGGCCAGGTGGACCAGGGCCCGTTCATGCGGCTTGATCAACTCCATGGCTGCCGCCTGACTGGCGGCCCGCATCGCCATTGCCATGGGAATCACCGTGGGCAAGCCGGAACGATGGGCGGGATCGCCTGCACTTGCCACCCCGGCGATGACCTTGGGATGGTAGTAAGCGTCCACTACGGCCTTGTTGCCCAGGAAGTTCTTCACGAACTCCTCGGTCATGGGCTTGCCGTAGAAGGAACGCGTGGGGTGCAGCAATTGGCTCATGGGCGGCTGGCCCTGTGGCTGAGCCTGACCGGTTGGGGCGGAGCCGTCTTGGTGGCTATGGTGGTGATGGGCGCGATGGATACGGCTGGGGAGGGGTTTGTTCATGAGAGGCTTTCGTGGCGTGGGCTGGGCGGAGCGGTGGTTGATGCGGATCGGCCGCGGCTTCATGCCTGGCCTCGCGGCTTGCGTGCCGACTTTGCGGGCGTCCTGGAAGACGGCTCGGGGCTTGGTGCAACTGCCGACTTGCCCTTTTTATGGGCCTTGGCGTCGACCTTGCTGGCTTGAGGATCTGGCACTTGGACTTGCCTTTGACCGCCAAAAGGAACCGTCACTACTCTTGAGCGCAGATAGACCACGTCGTTGGGCACGCGGATGATCAACGTCATTTCGTAGGTTTCGATCTCCTTGATGTGACTGTCATATTCCTCTTCGCCGAGGATCTGCCTGAGCTCGGGCGGGATGCTGACGGCCACAAAACCTGTCAGGTCGTGGATGCGGGCCAGCTTGGGTTGATCGGCCGCCGGGGTTTGGCTGGGCTTGGGGGCGTTGCGCTTGGATGTCGTCATGATGATTTCCTGTGGGTGAATACGGTTTGCTTAAATTTCGGGCAAAGCCTTCCCCCGGACCGCTGCAAGCGGGGCTTGCAGCGGCGGCGTTTCGGGTTCAGGCTGTAGAGAGGCGGGTCGCTGGGTATCAGGCCGGCCAATGGACTGGCCGTGATCCTGAGACCCTCATCCGCCAGGGCGGCGGCTGGGGTTCGCTGCCGCCGTAGGCGTCAGGTTTGATGACGCTGTCATCGTCGGAGGGACGGGCCGAGCGGACCGAGCGAACTGAACCGGCAGTGCGCACCGCACCATGGCGCGCACCGTGAATGCCACGCGGTTTGGGAATGGGCTGCGGCGCTACCTCGCCAGCCGGCACATACAAGGTGCGCGCTCCAGCGGAAGTTCCGGCCGCCCCGCCCTGCCCCGCCCCTTCGACCGGCACCAGCGCCCCAGTCGACATTTGACTGGCCAGCAAACGCTCCATGGCCGAGCCGTCCTGCCGGGTCAGGTTGGGCACGTAGCGGCTGTAGACACGGAACAGCATCTCGGTGCTGGTGTGGCCCAGTTGGCGGGCGATCCATTCCGGCGCTTCGCCGGAGGCCAGCCAGAGCGTGGCGGCGGTATGGCGCATCTGATACGGGCGGCGCTTTTGCAGTCCGAGGTGGCGCAGCAACGGGTACCAAATTCGGTCAGAGAAGTTCTTGTTGTCCAGTGGCGTGCCGAGCAGGTTGCAGAACACGTACTCGGACAGTTTGCCAGTCGCTTCGTATTGAGCCTGCAGGGCATCGAACACCGGCTGGCTCATCTGAATGTCGCGCTGGCTGCCATCGGTCTTGGTGTATTCGTCTTCACCGAGCACGAATGTTTCGCGCACCCGGATGATGCGCAGGTCGAAGTCGACGTATTTCCACTTCAGGCCATGGACTTCACCGGTGCGCATGCCGGTGAAGAAACGCGTGGTGAAGTAGTGCTTGTAGTCGACCCTGACGGTAGCCAGGATGCGCTGGACGTCGACCAGGCTGAACGGGTCCACGTCGGTTTTACGGACGCGCAGGCGTTTGATGTTGGTGGTCGGTGACGTAAACTCGAACCGGTCGGCTGCTTCGTCCATGATCTGATTGAGCAACCCAATGATTTCATTGATGCGCTTGGGTGAGAGTCCAACGTTCTCTCCGCGACCTTTAACTTTGGCGAGTGTGGCGCGGAAGGCAAGAATGTCAGATTTGGTGATTTGGCCGACCGCCTTTCCTCCGAAGTGGGGAATCAGACGGCTGTTCAATGTGGACAGCAGTGAGCGGATGTGGCTGCGCCGCCATTCGATGCTGTGCTCGTCGACCCACTGGTTGGCGAAGTCGCGGAACAGAGGTGTGCGGTTTTCAGCCGTAGATTCGGTTTCGCTCGGTACTAGCGCCGCGGGTGAAAAGCCGGGATCAAATCGGACCGCAAGTGCACTCTCAGGGAAAAAGTCCCTGTACCTAAACGTGCCGTCCTGCTGGGCCTTCTTAATCTTTTCGATCACCGCTTGCACACGTTTTTGGTTTTGCTGCGAATCAGGCAGGGCTGTTTGCTCACGACAACGCACACCCCGATACGTGAAGTCGATCACCAGCTTTCCGGTCTCCTTTCGGACAGTGACTTTAGCCATGGAGGACTGCTCCATTGGCCATGGGGATAGCATTCATGCCGATGGGCTGCTGGATTGAAACGACTTTCATGTCACGCTCAATCGCCTCCCATACGAACAATATCTTCCGCCCTCCAAACGGCCGTAGATAGTGAACGCCTTCAATCAAGACGCTGTCCTTTAGACGCTCGCGGATGGTGCGAACGTCATACTTGATCTTGGAAGATAGCTCGTCGGTGGTGAGATACGTCTGGCCCATCATTGGTAGCTCCTTTAGAATCTGGGTTGCAAGTGATACAAATATTTATCACTTGATGCCAATGATAAGCACAAAAGCTCTTTTTTCAAGTCTTTTGATAATTATTTTTATCGTTAGATAATTTTTACTCCCATGATCCGATTCAAGCTAGGCGAAATGATTGAGAAGAAGCAGTTCGCTGAAGGACGGCGGGTCACGATCAATGAGATCGCGACGTCTACGGGTCTGAACCGAATGACGCTGTCAAAAATTCTGAATCAGAAGGGATATGGCACAGGCACCGACACAGTTGATCGGCTGTGCGAGTACTTCAATTGCCAAGTGCAAGATCTAATGGAGCACTTGCCGGAGGAAGCAAGTTAGGTAAAGTTGCGTTTGCCTGTCGGCGGTATTTCGCTGTGAGAAGTTCGGCACCATGCCGTCAGAAGTCGCCTCCGCCAATGGCAGAGGTCGACCTATCCAGACGACTCTACATTGCAGGCTAACCGCATCGCAACTGGAACGGTTGTTGACGTTGGCGACGCGGCCTACCGGATTCGGCCAGAACTGGACATCCAAGAAATTGCCCGCTCACGGCCGTTTACCCTGCTTTACGAATATTCGAACTATTGCGACTAACTGACAATTGAACACTCAGTTGGCAATCGACAGACGCTCGACTCAGGTCTGAGGTGGGGTCCCCTCGTTTTCAGTGCAATAACTGGCGGTACGCAAAGCGAGCACTGGCGCGGGGGTGGTATTGGTAGATCGTTGATTTCATTGGCTTTCCTGTTCACTTTCCAAACGGGTATCGTGGCCTC
>Ga0255338_1005426_pt1 | contig 11761 bp, 13 predicted proteins | sample MeOH1_35cm_T4_19_FD_203715 | JGI IMG/M metagenome (GOLD analysis project Ga0255338, IMG submission 203715) | Sandy soil microbial communities from University of British Columbia, Vancouver, Canada - MeOH1_35cm_T4_195 | ecosystem: Engineered > Artificial ecosystem > Sand microcosm > Unclassified ... | reverse complement strand
TGCCAGCGTACTCCGCGTCCGCAAAACTGATCTGGCTCATCGCGCAGGCTCCTTTGCATTCATCAACGCGCCACGGCATGATCGGTGGACTTGTTCAGACTTTCCTTAGGTAAGAGTGTCAACGAAATCGAAGCAAGCTCCGCGTCCGTGTCGAACAATCTGTTAGGGCTCATTGCGCGAATGCCCTCAACACGTTCTCGCGATAGCCTTCGTCCTTCTCGTGGATTTCCAATACGCGCTTCGAAGGATCGACGTTCGTGTAGAGCTCAGCGTACTTCGACTCCGGCCCTTCAGCATTGAAAAAGACCTTGATCTTCAATGGTTTCGTTTCCATCGTCGAGAGTCGTCCTTCCAGGACTACGGCATCCGCGTATACCTCCGAGGAAAATTTCTTGGGTGATGTCTTGACCTTGTACAGCTCGGACAGGGCCTGCAAGAAAGCGTCGCTTTCCGGACCAGTCGAGCGATAAGCCACGCCCCGCCTGTTACCCCTGGCGGCGCCGACTACGACTTCCAAACCGACTGCGCGGCCACGATGCGTTCCTCGCGCTCGGATGATGCACGAGCGATCCGCTTCACAGCGCAAGGATTCGATTCGAAGTTCTACATCACCCCACGGGTCTTTATCAGTGGGGTCGGGCCGAAAGATCTCCGGTAGCGCGTCCGCCGCCAGAGCCGCTCCCGCGACCACCAATGCACAAGCTGTCGATACGAAACGGGTGATCACGTGAGCCCTAACGTGAAGGTGACCGGCACGTTGCGGCAAGGCGCCGCGAGGTGCAGGATATCCAACAGCGCCTCGCGGCGCCTTGCTGCAACGTGTCCGAGTCGACCGACCTGTTAGCCCTCGCGCAGCACGTTGCCTTGCTCATATCCAGACCTCCAGCGGAAGGACCAGGCGTAGTTCGTCGCACCGCCGGTCAATTTCCTTCAGCAACTTCGTGATGATGCGGTGAATGTCTTTCAATTCTGCACGGAGAAACAGAGCTCGCGCAACGCGGAGAATTGCACCGTGGCCGTTTGAGTAGAGCTTCAAGTAGATCTCGGACCGGTCGGCATCTGAGTGCGCCACCTCTCGATTTCGGACATTCAACAGATAGTCGTGAGCCTCGCGCTGTCGCGACGTGAGCACCCTCAGCAACGATCCAGGAACCGACCGCTCGGCAAACTTGGATTCTCCGCGACTATTCACGAATGGCCGTGCATACGCCACCACTAGGGCGGTCGTGAGAGATATCAGCAGAGCGCTCGGTGGATCTCTCCGGGGCAGCGGCAGACGAGCGCGCAGCAACTCCTCCACCGTTGCTTTCGCCTCATCGAGATCGTTGTACGAGAGGTAGAGCCTCCGATAAAGCCGCAGCGCAGGCTGAAGCTCGGGGGCGACGACAAAGCGGTCCATTTCGTCGGATGCTTCGACAGCGCTCATCGGCGAGGGCTAACGTTGGCGGTGAGCCGCGCACAACGGCTTGGCGCCGCGCGGCGTACGATGAACAGCGGGCCTCGCGGCGCCAAGCCGTTGTGTGTCGGTCTCGACCAACCTGTTAGCCGGCACGTTCACTCGGCATCCTCGTCGTAGATGCGCGTGTAGTCGGCGAACTCGGTACCTACGAGATCTTCCGCAACCACCTTTTTCGCCAGCTCGAAGTCAACCACGAAGTTGCAAACCTCCATGGTTCCGCCACCGATGCTGCCGCCGTCACAAGCGCCAAGGCCGGTCCAACCAAGCGTTTCATTCATTCGATCTTGAAGGCGATGGCGCTTCTCGACGTCACCCGCTGCTCCTATGCCGTCCACTGCGTACTCGATCATCAGCGTCGCGTGTTCCTCAAGATCAAGTGGTGCGAAGCCCTGAGACACAAGAACATCAATCTCTTCTTGAATGATTTCCGTTGCTGGTTTCTCACGCGCGGCCTTCACAGTCTTGGACTGACCGCGTGTTCCGAGTTCACCCCAATGTACGGTGTGGACGTCCTTTTGGTCCTCCCACGTCTCCCAGTACTCCTTCTTCGATCCGGAAAGGCGATATAGCTTTAGCATCGGTGCTCCCTTGACGGCTAACGTGAAGGTGACCCGCACCCTGCGGCAAGGCGCCGCGTGGCGTACGATTTCCAACAGCGCCTCGCGGCGCCTTGCCGCAGGGTGTCGGCGTCGACCGACCTGTTATGCCGCATGTTCAGCCACGCCCCCTTTGCTTTCTCGCCTCCACCGCAAGATTGTGCGTCCTAATGTCTCGCGCCTCCTTGTACTCCCACATACGTACACAGAGGAACCCGAGTAGACGAAGAAAGAGAAGGTACACAACGGCCGCCCCGAACGCTTGCCAATCGCCCAACCACACTCGCAAGGAATGCTGCCAGTACGCGAGCGGAATGATCCCAAGCACATAGATGAAACCGGGCAGACGCTTCTTCATCTACTTGTGCCCCACTCGTCGCACGCTAACGAACCCAACCGACGTGCGACAGTGGTTTTCATGCGGCATAACGTCGGACTTGACCGGCCGCACACGAAGCGCGTGCACGCAGTGCACGGACGCACTTGTGCGTCCGTGTCGAAGGACCTGTTATGCCGAATGACTCTCGCCACTTTGCCTCTCCGTTTCACCTTACCTCAAGAACAGCTGCAAACATACGGACCCATGTAGGCCCCGGGCTTGTACGTGTTCTTGAATCTCGGGTCCGGAACCATCGTGCCCGAGCGCGGGCTGCATTTCGCCTGACACTCGCGCACTTCCTGCGTGCGGCCTGGCCGAAGCACCCACGTAACGGCAAGCGCTGCGGCAACAAGCCCAAGGACGATCGCGGCTTTCGTCCAGGTGGTCTGACGAGACGCGCGGCGCCCACTCATGCGGCATAACGTAATGTAGACCGCAAGCCGAAACCTGATATCCCGCACGTGCCGGATAAAACAGTTGGTGGTGATGCCGTAAGTGGCTGATGCGCAATCATTTTTGTTCCTCCTCCCCACACGCCAGGTCCGCGGATTCGAGACCTGTTATTCCGCAGACCGTCTGCGTGGTCAGTGCGGGATAAAAGTGCCGGATAAAACCAGGCTGGCTGCCTTTTTGCCTTTGCGAGCAGTCTGCCAGCAAGCATTGCCGCTGGCAAGTAATCTGTATGAACGTACAGTATAAATGGAGCGTGAAATCCCGCACCCGTGCCTGCTCTCAGTCGCCCCGCCTGTTGGATCAGGTGCGCGAGCGCGTGCGGTATCTGCACTACAGCCTGCGCACCGAGAAGGCGTACGTGTACTGGGTCCGCACGTACGTGCGCTGGTCCGGGCTGCGCCATCCACGGGAGCTGGGCGAGCGTGAAGTCAAGGCGTTTCTCACCATGCTGGCGACCGACCGGCAAGTATCGTCATCGACGCACAACCAGGCCCTGAGCGCACTCTTGTTTCTCTACAAGGAGGTTCTCGGCGTGGAACTGCCCTGGATGGCTGACTTGCAGCGCCCCGCCTACACACGCCGGATCCCGAGCGTCCTTACCCGCGAAGAAGTCGGTGCGCTCCTCGGCGCAATGACCGAGCCTGCTTCACTGGTCGCCCGACTCATGTACGGAACAGGCATGCGCTTGATGGAAGCGATGCGCCTGAGGGTCAAAGATGTCGACTTCGACCGCAACGTGATCATCGTGCGGGAGGCCAAGGGCAACAAGGATCGCGTGGTCATGCTGCCGAAGTCGCTCTCAACCCGCCTGCGGCAGCAGATCGCCGCGGGCCGCCTCCTTTGGGAGCAGGACAGGGCTGGGCGCCACGCAGGTGTAGAGGTGCCTCATGCACTGGAAGGCAAGTACCCGAAGGTCGGACAGAGCTGGGGATGGTTCTGGGTCTTCCCGTCACCGACTCTCGCGACGGATCCTCGTGGAGGAGTGATCCGCCGACATTCACAAACGGGTTTCGGCGCACACGTTGCGCCACAGCTTTGCGACGCATCTGCTCCAAGCGGGCGCGGACATCCGCACCGTCCAGGAACTGCTTGGTCACAGTGACGTGAGCACGACGATGATCTACACGCACGTGCTCAAGGTGTCCGCAGGTGGAACCGCCAGCCCTCTGGATGCCCTGGTCTGATGGGTCTATCAGCGAGCCGCCCGGCCTCAGCGGTTGCACCCCAGACGCGACTTGCGCGGCAACAGCAGCACCAGCACCAAAAGCAGCAGCGCCAGGGCGAGCAGCGTCGCGAATCCTGGCATGTGGCCGAAGCCGCGCCCATGGATATACGCGCTGGCAATCCGGTAGATCTGATAACCGGCCGCCGCGATGCCCAGCCACCAGGCCCAGGCATGCCGCTTCCACAGGCCGAAAGTCACCAGCGCGGCGATCAGCAGCGCGATCCACAGCGCGGGCTGTGCCAGGCTGTGCGCCAGCGCGCCGAAGTTGCCGGTGCGTGCAAAGCGATGAACGGTGCCGCTCACGAGCAGCGCGCCGTAGGCGGCGCAAGACAGGGAAGCGAGTCGAATCTGGGTATGGGCGGACATGCGGGAAAGCGAAACTGCGCCGTCAGGCGCGGTGGCGGATGGAGGAAGGTGCGAAGCGCCGCTTCGCCTACTTGCGAAACGAAGAAGATGGCGGAAAGGCCAGCGACGACATTTCCGGCGCGTGCTCGATCACGTTGGAGTTTCTGGCTGCGATGGCCTTGGTGGCAAGGCGCACCGTTCCCACCACGAGAACCGCAAGCAGCACGGCACTGAACAGATGTCCCGGCTGAAAGTTGAAGAGCGCGTCGAAATTCATCACCAGCATGACCGCGCCGCCGCAAAACAAAGCCGCCGCGAGCCAGAGAACGTATTTTTTGAAAGTCTGCATCACTGTTCAGTCTAGGTGATGAACAGCCCTCTGTTAAAGCCCTTGCCCCTTGCGCAGCGCGGGCCTGTCGCGGATAGACCACAAACCGGCGTGTGACGCAGATCGCCTGCCGGATCGTGGCTGCCCACCTCGATCACCTCGTAGCCCAGTCGGCTGCTGAGGAACTGAGAGACCTATCCCGCCATTCGGCGCGCCGTTGAGTCGAGGGCATTGCAGAGGAAATCAACGAAGGCCGTGACGCGGCGTGCCTTCTGGTGGCGCTGCGGATACACGGCGTAGATGTCGGCAGGCGGCGTTGCGAAGCTTTCAAGCACCTGGCGCAGGCGGCCGCTGCGCAGGTACTTGGCGATATCCCACTCCGCACGCATCAGGATGCCGTGGCCGTCCAGCGCCCAGGCCACTGCAATGTCGCCATCGTTGGTGCTCATCGATCCCGTCACCTTCACCGATTCCGTCCGCCGCCCCGAGGTGAAGCGCCACAGCCCGAACGCTTCATCGACGTGGTGAATGCTGATGCAGTTGTGCCGCGCAAGATCCGCAGGCGTGCGCGGCGTACCCTGGCGCGCGAGGTAGCCGGGCGACGCACACAGCAGACGCCGGTTGGCGGCGACCTTGCGCGCGATGATGCGCGCGTCCGGCGGCTCGCCGAAACGCACGCAGACGTCGAACGCATCCTCGGACAGCGGCGGCGGGGTCACGGAAAGATGGAACTGCACCTGCACTTCCGGATGGGCCTTGCAGAACCTCGAGATCACCGGGGCGACGTGGCTGCGACCGAAGCCGAGGGTGGCGTTCACCCGCAGCAATCCGCGCGGTTGCGCCATCGACTGGCTCAACTGTTGTTCCACATCGTCGATGTCCGCGAGGATGCGCCGCGCCTGCGTCAGGTACTCCTCGCCTTCGGGGGTGAGGCCCATGCGCCGTGTCGTGCGATTGAGCAGTTGCACCCCGAGGCGGGCCTCGAGCAGCGCCAGGCGGCGGCTGACCGCGGGTGTCGTCAGGCCCAGCTCGCGCGCCGCGGCCGACAGGCTGCCGCAACGCAGCAGCAGATGAAAGAAGGCCATCTCGGCCGAGGCGTTGGTGATCTCTGTCATTATGAAGTTTGATTGAACAATGCTGTAAGCGTAGCGCGATTATTCAGGCAGGTTCACACGTAAAGTCCGCACATCCGGCTGCCGGTACGCGCAGCGCCACCCGAGGAGACAAAGTGAACCTTCCGCTGACCACCCTCTCGCGTCGTTCTCTCTTGATCGGCCTGTCCGTGCTGCCGCTCGCCGGCCGCGCCCAAGGCTATCCGTCCAAACCCGTCACGATCGTCGTGCCGTACGCGCCCGGCGGAACCACCGACATCGTCGCGCGCCTGGCGGCCCAGTCGCTGAGCGCAGGCACCGGCAAGACGTTCGTGGTGGAGAACAAGGGCGGGGGCAGCACGACGATCGCTACCGGGCTGGTCGCCAAGGCGCCCGCCGACGGCTACACGCTGCTCGCCAACGAGATGACGCAGACGATCGTGCCGGCGCTGTTTCCGAAGCTTCCGTTCGACCCGATCAAGGACCTCGCCCCGGTCACCGTGTTCGCCGAGGCGCCCTATGTGCTGGTGGTCAACTCCAGCGTGCCGGTCAAGAACCTGCGCGAACTGGTCGAGCTCGCCAAGGCGCAGCCCGGCAAACTCAACTTTGCATCCGGCGGCGCCGGCAGCGGGCCGCACATCGCCGGCGAGCTGCTGAAGGCCGTGGCCGGCATCAACATGACCCATGTGGCGTACAAGGGCTCGGGCCCGGCCGTGTCCGACCTGCTGGGCGGCCAGGTGGAGGTGCTGATCACTGCGGCGCCGACGGTGGCCGCGCAGATGGGTTCCGGGCGCATGCGCCCGCTGGCGGTGGCCCACACCAAACGCTTGTCTTCGCTGCCGAACGTTCCGACCGCGGCCGAAGCGGGGTTCCCGGGTTTTCGCATCGCCAACTGGTTCGGGCTGGCCGCGCCCAAGGCCACGCCGCCTGACGTCATCAACTACCTGCACGCCGAAGTGCAGAAGATGATCAGGAAACCGGAGGTGCGCGAGAAGCTCGTCGCCGCCGGCGCCGACCCCGTCGCCATGACGCCAGCCGAGGCGGCCCGCCACATCGAGGCGGAAGCGCGCCGCTGGGGCGAGCTGATCCAGAAGGCCGGCATCAAGGTGGACTGATCCACCACTCACGAAAGAATCGAATGAAGATCAGGAAAGTCGAGCCCTTGCACGTGGGCCAGTTCATGTTCGCCCGCGTCACCACCGACGACGGCACCATCGGCTACGGCGAGGCCGGCACCTGGGGCCACATCGAGGCTGCCGGCGCCTGCATCCGCCGCTTCGCCGAGTACCTGGAGGGCAAGGACGCCTTTGCCATCGAGCACCACTGGAACGTGATGCATCGCTTCAGCTACTTCCAGGGGCTGGCGGAGAACGCCGCCATCTCGGCGATCGACATCGCCCTGTGGGACATCAAGGGCAAGGCGCTCGGTGTGCCGATCTACGAGCTGCTCGGCGGCGCGGCGCGGCGCAAGGCGCGCATCTACGGCCACATCTACGAGCACTCGATCGAGAAGATGTTGGTGGAGTGCCAGGCCAAGATGGACGCGGGCTTCAACGCCTTCGGCCACCTGAACCCCTTCCTCGACGAGGGCAACGACAAGGTCTATTTCAAGACGCACATCAAAAAGATGCGTGACGCCATCGACAACACCCGGCGCATGCGCGAGGTGGTAGGCGACCGCGTCGACCTGCTGATCGAGATCCACCGCCGCCTGACGCCAGCCGAGGCCATCGTGTTCGCCCGCGGTATCGAGGACACGCACCCGATGTTCATCGAGGACCCGATCCGGCCGGAGAGCCCGGACGCGATGGCGCGCGTAGCCGAGAAAATCCACATTCCGATCGCCACCGGCGAGCGCTTCGCCACCATCTACGAATTCCAGGCGCTGCTGGCGCGCGGCGGCGTGGAATACGCCCGCGTGGACCTGTGCCTGTGCGGCGGCATCACCGGCGCCCGCAAGGTGGCGGCGATCGCCGAGGCGCACCAGGTGCAGGTGGTGCCGCACAACCCGTTGTCCCCGATCGGCCTGGCGGCCTGCCTGCAGTTGGATGCCGCGATCCCGAACTTCGCGATCCAAGAATACGCGACCGGCTTCGAGGCCGGCATCTTCGAGTCGCGCCCTGAGCACCTGGGCAGCAACATCGTCGACAAGGTGCCGCTGCCGGACAACGGCTTCGTGGACATCCCGTCGGGCCCCGGCCTGGGCATGAACCTGCTGCCTGACGCGCAGCGGATCCGTCCGCCGCTGTCCAAGCCGATTTCCATGCGGCCGCACTTCGACGGCTTCGTGGTCGATCAGTAAGCGCGCGCGCCGCCTGATGGCGCGCTGAAGCCAGCGGCGTCAGACCCGCAGCTGCGCCAGCAGGAAGTCCACCACCCGCTCGAATGGGTCGGACCCGAACTCGGCCGCCACCGACGGCCGCAGGTTCGAGTTGGTCCAGCCCGGCCGCGCGGACGATCCGCTTGGCTGTGGCGACCGGCCTCGGCGGATACGTCGGGGTAGGCGAAGAACTCCACGGGAGGCGCGTCCACGGCCTCGTGCTGGGGCAACGTACAGGACGATCAGCTCGGGAGATGGGCTGGGCATGAACCGATCGTACCCTGTTGCACCGGCGAAGGATCGGCACCTGCCGCTGTGCTTGCCATGCGATGTTCACCCGCTGGAGTCCGCGCACTTCACGCCTGCGAATGGCAGCACGAACCGCGGGTCACTGCCTTTGCGGCGGGATCCGGTTCGTAGCGGTCATGGTGCCGCACCCACTCCATCTTGTTGGGCACGTCCCTCTCGTCGCGGCCCTTGGGCGTGAGGTCGATCAGCCGGTACGCACCCATCATCACCTCCACGCCGCGCCCGAAGGTCGAGTAGGTGAGGAAGACCTCGCCGGCGTCGTCCTTGTAGAACACGCTGATGCCGGGCGCTTCCTCCGCCGGGAAGGCCGTCATGCCGTAGTTGTAATAGACCTCGCCCTTGGCCAGTTCTTCCGGCGTGAAGCTCACGGCGAAGTCGTGGTTGAAGTCGCTGCCGTGCGACGACATCCACTTGAACTGCCAGCCCATGCGCTGTCGGAAGCGCTCGATGTCGGCCAGCGGCGCGCGCGAGATCGCGACGAACGTGATGTCCCGATGCGCCAGGTGCACGTTCATGCCGTCGGTGTGATCGGCCATGAAGGAGCAGCTCGGGCAACCTTGCTCCCACCCGGGCCCGAACATGAAGTGCTGCACCATCAGCTGGCGGCGGCCCTCGAACAGGTCGGCCAGCGTGCGCGGTCCCTCGGACGTGTCGAAGGTGTAATTCTTGTCGATGCGCTCCCACGGCAGGGCGCGCCGTTCGCGGGCGACCTGGTCTTGCAGGCGCATCAGCTCCTTTTCGCGGGCGAGCAGCGTCTTGCGCTCACTGACCCAGCGATCGCTGGACACGACGGGGTGATGGGCGATGCCGGCATTCGCCATGGCTGTGTTCATGATGTGCTCCTTGGCTCGATGAGCCGGTTTCAGAGTGAACAGATCCACCGGCCGCCACGCGGCGGCCGGAACTCGTCTTCAAGGGTGCAGGGTCAGGCCTTGGTTCTTGGACGCCGCACGGCGCGGACTTTTCCGCTGGCGCCGCCGCCGCAATAAAAGAGGTCGGCGCCGTCGGATTCGAGTCCGCTGACGCCCACGCCCTTCGGCATCTCGAGCCGGTCGAGCACGGCGCCGCTGCCCGGGTCGATCCGGCGCAGTTCGCTCTCGTCGCCTTCCCAGGTTCCGTGCCACAGCTCGCCGTCGACCCAGGTGACGCCGGTGACGAAGCGGTTGCATTCGATGGTGCGCTTCACCGCGCCGGTCGCCGGATCGATCTGGTGGATCCTGCGATCGCGGTACTGCCCCACCCACAGGCTGCCCTCGGCCCAGGTGAGGCCCGAGTCGCAGCCCTGCCCCGGTGCCGGGATCGACGCGACCACCTCGCCGGTCGCGGGGTCGATCTTGTCGATGCGCGATTCGGCGATTTGATAGAGGTGCTTGCCGTCGAAGGCGGTGCCGGCGTCGCAGGCGCGATCCAGCGTGCGGCTGGGCTCGCCGCTCGCGGGATCGAAGGCGACCAGCCTCGCGCCGGTGGCGGCCCAGACGCGGCGACCATCGTGGGTGACGCCGTGTATGCGTTCGGCGCCCGCGAAGGGACCGTACTCGCGCACGATCTCGGCCGCGCGCGCCGTTGCCTGGGGTTTATCTTGGACTTGGTTGCGAGCCATTGCGTGGTTCCTTTCAAAGCGCCTCGGATCGGCGCGAAAAGGCAACTCTACGCAAGCGGCAGCGCAGTGGGGAGTAACAAGATTGTCGTGAATCCCCCCAGCGGCGGCGACAGCCAGCGACGCGCCCGGGCCTGGCCGATGGAACGCACCCGCCCGGTGGCCTCGAGCTCGGCGAGCGCGCGCTGGACGGTGCGCTGCGTCGCCCCCAGGGCCAGCGCCAGCGCCGAGGTCGACCAGGCCGCGCCATCGGAGAGCAGCGCCACCAGCGAAGCCTGGTCGCCGGCTATGGGCGGCGTCAGCACGGCAACGCCCGCTTCGCCGCGCGGCCGGAGCACGAAGCCTCGCGCGGTGGCGTCGATCTGCGCGAGCCCTTCGACGAGCGCGCGCAAGCGCCCGATCTCGACCCGCAGGCGCGCCCGGTGCGTCTCGTCGGGTCGGCGAGTGCGAAAGGCGCGCTCGATCAAAACTTCACGGGCGATGTCGTCGGGCCAGGCCTGCGCGAGCGCGCGTGCCAACGCGAACAGCACCGGCCGACGTTCCAGCGACTGCCACGCGGCGCCCGCGCCGACCCCGCGACGGCACGCATCGATCACCAGCGTGTCCGACGCCAGCAGCGCCTCCACCTCCTCCAGGCGCAACGCCAGCTCGCCGCCGGCCACCAGGCGGCGCGCGGCGGGACGATCGAGCGCAGTGCGCGCCTGCGCCACCTCGGCCAGCAGCGCCGGCACGCCCGCGCGGGCGGCCGCCGCATGCGCGCGATCGAGCGCCGCCCGCGCGGGGCCGGCGCGCAGCGAGCGCAGCGCCAGCTCGGCGGCGGTCAGCTCGGCCACCGCCGCCAGCGACGGCGCCAGGCCGCGCGCATCGAGTCGCGCGACGCAGCGCGCGGCCTCTTCGAGGCGGCCGAGCAGAAGGAGCCGGCGCGCGTCGATCAGCCGCGCATGCACCGCGTTGGCGCGATCGGCGTGCGCTTCAAACGTGGAGGTCGCCGCGGCCAGCGTCAGGGGCGAGCCGCCGAGGTCACGCATTGCGAGCGCCACCTCGGCCTCGGCGACGATGCAGCGGGCCCGCGCGAGCTCCTCGCGGGCGCCGAAGCCGCGCGCGGCCCGCCGCAACAGTTCGCGCGCCCGCGGGTGCTCGCCGAGCTGGGCCATGGCGATGCCGCGCAGGGCCAAGGCCGGCGGGTCGTCGCGCAGGGCGACCTGCTTGAGGGCGGTGAGCACGTCGCCGGCAGCCAGGGCGCGCGCGGAAGCGGCGATCAGGGAGTCCACGACGAAAGGGTACTACGCCCTCCGCTTGTTACCTCCGGCCGGCTCCGCCACGCCCCTGGCCGTTCTGAAGCGGACCTGGGGCGGCGTTGGTCGTCACGGAATTTGCGGGACGTGGCGGCTCACTGTGCGGCGGGACCGGGCACGAAGGCGTCGCTGAAGAAATAATGCGGGTCCACGCCGCGTTCCTCCACGCAGGCCTTGCGAACGGCGGCCACCATGGCCGGGGCGCCGCAGCAATACACCTCGCAGCCGGCCAGCGAGGAAGCGGCGTGGGCGCGCACGGCATCGTCCACGCGGCCGTGAAAGCCGCCGAGCGCCTGCGCATCGGCTGCATCTTCCACTGCCGGCAGGAACACGAATCGTGGCCACAGCTTCTTCCAGCGCTCCA
>Ga0255338_1005425_pt1 | contig 11762 bp, 16 predicted proteins | sample MeOH1_35cm_T4_19_FD_203715 | JGI IMG/M metagenome (GOLD analysis project Ga0255338, IMG submission 203715) | Sandy soil microbial communities from University of British Columbia, Vancouver, Canada - MeOH1_35cm_T4_195 | ecosystem: Engineered > Artificial ecosystem > Sand microcosm > Unclassified ... | reverse complement strand
TGTTCCCACCGCGTTTTCGAGTGGGAACAGATTGAGCGCGCAGGAATAAAAACCGGCGCTCTTATGTTCACAGAATGAATTGTGTTCCCACCCGTTCCCACTTCTTTCTCTAAGGTGGGAACGGCTGTAAGCCGCGCCATTACTGGCCGTTCCCACGGTTCCCACCGTTCCCACCGATTTCAGGTTCCTGTAGGCGTGTCGTTGGCCGGTTCGGGTCTGATTGGCGTCACGCATGGCCGCCCCCTTCGCTCTCCAGGCGCTCGGGGTCGATGACGTACAGGCCGGCGCTGCCGCCGCCGGGGAGTCGGTATTTCTTGGTGTAGCGCTTGCGGTCGGTGTCGCGCTTGGCCAGCGCCCCGGCGGCCTCCAGTGCCTTGACGATGCGCGCCAGCCCGTAGCCGGCGGCGGCCTCGATCAGTCCGGACTTGTTGAACAGGTACAGCCGGCGGCTCGGCTCGACCTCCCAGTAGCCGGCGCGGTCGAACACCCGGCTTTCCGTCTCGCTGCCATCGATGGCGGAAAACCGGCTGCTGCCGTGGCGCTCGATGAAGCGGGCGAGGCCGGCCAGGATCTGCCGGTCCTCGGCATTGCCGCTGCCGACCCGCTCCAGCCACTCGCGGTACAGCAGCAGGCTGTCGGTCAGGCTGGTACCCACCGGCCAGGGCAGCAGGCCGTAGGCAATGGCCATCTCGCCGGCCAGGGCGATGACGGCGAAGCGATCCGCCACCCGGCCCGCCTGGGCGTTCTCCACCGCGAACTGGGCGCGCACCTTGGCGAAGCTCTCCAGCAGCCCGTCCCGGTCATTGCCAGCGGTCAGCCGCTCGACGAAGGCCACGCCCAGGTGGCCGTAGTGCTTCCCGGCGGCCACGGTCAGCGCCCGGTGGAAGTCCTCGCCGGCCATGCCGTGCAACTCGTCGAAGGCGCGGTGCGTGCGGGTGCCGGCGTTCACGTCCACCATGCGCAGCTCGGCGCCGGCGTGGGCCGGGTTGCCGCCGATGGCCGCATGCTCGGACAGCGAGCGTTCGCCGCTGGAGAGGGTCAGTAGCCGCCAATGGAGCTTGGCGCGGCCTTCCCGCTCGCGGGTCATGGTGCCCTTGCCTTGGCCGTTGGCCAGGGCGTAGGCCATTTCCTGAACCCGGCGCGGATCGGCGCGCTTGATCTCGTCCAGCGACAGCAGGGTGTCGTTACGAGAGGCGGCCTCGATCTCCAGCCCGCCCTTGGTCATATCCCAACTGGCGGCGAACACGCCGGGGTCGCCCCACACCGAGGCGCCGATCAGTTGCGCCAGCGACTTGCCACTGGAGCTGTCGCCGACCAGGTGGACGCCGCCGCCGTTCACGCCCACCAGGCTCAGTAGCGGCCCGGCCAGCGCGCAGCCGATGGCCAGGGTCAGCACCGGATTGCCCAGGCAGCGAGCGGCGACCAGCGTCTGCCACTGCGCCAGCTCGCCGCGACTGGCGTACAGGTTCGGCGCCCGGCCACTGGCCTGATAGCGCACGCCCTCGCCGCCGATGAGGCGTCCCGGCAGCACGAACACCCCCGACTCATGCCAGCCGGGCCGGCTGGTGGTGGCCAGGGTCTGCCGGGGCTGCTGCTCCAGCAGGTACTCCATGAAGGCGCCGCGCTTGCGCAGGGCGATCAGCACGCCCATGCCGAACAGGGCGCGGCGGGCGTCCTCGCCGCTGCCGCCGAACACTTCCATGGGCAGCACCCATTCCTTGTCGCCGCCCTGCGTCACCAGGCGCAGCAGGCGGCCCTCGCTGCCGTCGTCGCTGTTGAGGGTGCGGGCCACCACAAACACCGGGGAGGCGATCCACTCGTCTACCAACTGGCGCTGCCCATCCTCGTCGGTCTTGACGTTGTGCCAGTACACGCCCGGCTTGAGACGGCGGCCCTTCTCGTTCTGCACCCACACCTCGTACACGCCCCAGCTCGGGCGCTCCGGTGCCACCTCGGGCAGCTCCGGTTTCGAGACCAGGGATAGAGTGGCGGTTTCAGGCTGGCGCATGGGATGCCCTCCAGGTGGCCAAGTCGTTGAAGTCGGACAGGGACAGCGGCGTCTCGGCGGGCCACTCGGGGAACACCACCCGTCCGCCCACCGCGACGGCGGCGGCATTGGCAGCCGTGCGGCCGGGGTTGCCCTTGCCCTCGGCGGCGGTCTGGCGGTCGTCGTCGCCGGCAAAGACCAGTTGGGCGTTCGGGTACCGGCGCCGGAGCTGTCGCCCAGCGTCCAGCAGGTTGCCGGCGTTCATGGCGCAGGCCACGGCGGCGCCCGTGTGCTCGCGGATCGTCGCCCCGGTCGCCCAGCCCTCGCAGACGTACAGCAGGCCGCCCGGTTCGATGGTTCCGATCGGTGAGTAGCACCCGGCCACCCGCCCGCCGAACAGGAAGCGCTTGGCGCCGTCCTGGGCGATGCGTTGCAGGTTCATCACCCGCCCGGCATGGATCAGCGGCACCAGCAGTTCGTCACCGCGCTGGCGCAGGCCGTGGGCCTTCACGCCCTTGGCGATCAGGTAGGGGTGATCGGGGGCGGCGCTGCCGGCTCCGCGCCACAGGCGTTCCGCGCGCTCGGCAGCGGCCTGCTGCTGGCGCTGGCGCTCGGCTTCGCGCTGCTGGCGGGCCTGCTCGATACGCTGGCGCAACTGCTCGGCCTCGCGGTAGTCGGCAGGCTCCCGGCTGCTCCAGGGGCGGGAGCTGCCGGCCTTCCAGCTACCGAAGGCGCCCGAGGCGATGCCGTCCAGGTGGAGCACATACCAGCCATTGCGGGAGCCGGTGCGGTCGCCAGGGACGTGGAAGCGGTGGATCTGGCCGTCCGGCTCCGGCAGCCAGTCCAGCGGGCCGAAGGTGGCGGCCAGCTCGTCGCGGAACAGCCGCACGGGATCGGTCATCATGCGGCCCCCTTCGGCGTGCGGGTGAACTGGGTCAGCACGTCGCCCAACTGGTTGGCCATGCCGTACAGCGCCAGCCGCTTGTGCGGGTCGTCCTCGCGCTCGATGTAGCCGGACAGCTTGAAGAACACCCCCATCAGCTGGCATAGGCTGTCGCGGTCGATAGGCGGAGCCTCGCGGGGCGGCTCGCCGCCGCCTTTGCGCTTCATCGGCGTGACGTTACCCATGGTTCACCTCCCGGCGCTCAGCACCAGCAAAGGCCCGGACTACCTGCCCGTTGTTCTCGGCGTGCCAGCGGGTCAGATCGTCCAGCGAATCAACGAGACAGGCTGTCACCACGGCGCCCGCGCTGCGCATCACTGCGCGCCCGCACTCCGCGTCGGCCTGGCTCAAGAACGGCCCCAGCAGCGCCCTCGGCGCCTTCGGATGGGTCACATAAAACAGCTCGGCGCCTTTCTCCAGGCAAGCCGGGGCCGTCGCCGCCTGCTGGCAGCGTTGAAAATTCGTCATGGGTCAGCCCTCGTGCTTGATGGTGTCGAGGCGGTAATTGATGCCGTTGCCGGTGTCGCTCAGCTTGGAAATGAGGTCTCCCAGGCTTTCGAGCATCCAGCCGACTTTGGTCGCTGCGTCCTCGCTCAGCCCGGTATCGCCGTTCGAGGCGGTACAGGCCAGCAGATGCCCGATGCCGGAGACGCCATTGGCCAGGGTGCAGACGTACCCGTCTATCGCCCGGCCTGCGGCTTCCAGCCGCTCCGGTGACATGGCTTGGATAGCTTCATGGTGCGGCAGCAGGTCATTCCAGTCCGGAACCCTCATTGCGCACCCCCTTCCAGCTCGCGGCGCAGGTTCCCGGCATGGCGCTCCAGGTAGCTTTCGCAGTCCTGGGCGAGGAAGGCGCCAAGGGAGGCCAGGGCTTGCGCCGTGCTAAGCCGGGTCGTGGCCTTGTCCTTTCCAGAGCAGCCGTCCAGCTCGTTACCGATGGCGGTCATCAGCGCAGCCAGCCAGCATGAATAGTTCTTCCCGTACTCGACGAACTCGATAGCGTCGTTTGCGATGGCTTCATGGGTGCGAGCAGAGGCCTTGCTCATGCTTCACCCCCTACGGCTTCCAGGGTGGCGAGGGCGCGGACGTGGCGCAGCTGGTCGCGCAGATTCACCGCGTCGATGTGCACGGACTGGCCGGACTGGAGCCAGGACAGGGCGGTACGCGGATCGCGGGTGGTGGTGGCCTCCAGACGCTCGGCGATGGCCTCCAGGGCACGGGCGCTGGACATGTGATGGTTGTAGCGGCGCAGACGGACGGACAGGCTGGAGTCGGCGCGCAGGGCGGCGAGGGCCAGAGCGCGGTGTGCTTGGGCGCGTTCGCGGAGTGCGGACGGATTGCGGGCGGGGTACTGCTTCATGGGTACAGCTCCTAACGTTGTGGAGCTGCCGCCGACCGTCGCCAAACGGTCATTGGTGGCAGCTGTGCGCGGGTTGGCGAACCGGGACGTTAGGCACCCGGCAGGGCCGAAGCCCTCCCACGCACAGCCGCCATAACACGGCATCGCAGAAACCAAAAAGGCGCCTGCAATGGTTATGGGGGCGCCTGTGCGCCTAACGTAGATCGGGTCGCCAAACCCGGCCCCGGATTTTGCCGGGACGGGCGTACCATAGCGCCAGCGGGAAGGCTTGGCAACACTCGGGCGGATGCGGGTGGACGATGGCAGACGGTTCATGCGGCCTTTCCTCCCAGCAGGTGCCGGCCCTGCAACTGACGCACATACCCCAGCAGGTTGGACTTGCGCTCGGCGTAGGGCATGCCGGTACCGATCAGGGCCGTGTCGCGCAGCTCGGCCAGGGTGACAAGCTCCAGCTCGGCCACGTTCAATTGGTCGCGGTTGCGTCCCGCAAAGGCCCCGGTGATGACCTCGTTGATGAGTCGAGACTCGTTGATGAAGTGGTGGCGCTGGGGCGTCTTGCCTCGGGCCTCATAGTGGAGCGCCAGCGCATCGCACACGGCCCGGTGGCCGATGGCTGCCTCCCGCCGGGCATTCGCCCAGGGTTTCCCGTCGCCGCGCAGTAGGGCGTCAATCTGCATGTCGCACCAGACGGCGAACTTCGGACTGATCCAGCGGGCGAACGCGACGGCCAACTTCGGGTGAAGCCACGTCCCGCCGCTGTTCCCGCGTCGGGTCTTCAAATATCCAGAATCTCGGACATTTGAGATTCCGGACGGCCCATCATCAGGGTGCTGGAGTTCATCCAAGGCGCGGACGTACTCCAGGGTTTCGGCACTGTCGAGCCAGTTGCGCAGGTGCTTGCCGAACCGCTCGGCAATCTCGGTCGCGTGAAGCCAGCCATCGCCGTTGAACCGCACCAGCTGGCCGTCGTAGTCGAAGGGAATGATTCGTGCGCTCATGCCGCCACCTCGCTTGCGTTGATCGGGCCGCCAGACAGGTAGTAGGTGGCAACGTTCTGGTGTTCACGCCCATGGTCGTCGCAGAGCGTCCCCAGTTGGGTGCGGATGTTGTGCCCGGCAGCCCGCAGTTCTGCGATGCGAGCGCCGGGGCGCAGAATGTTCAGCTCGCTGATGGCCTCGAAGGTATTGATCGAGCCGTGGATACGCATGTATTCGAGTAGCCGTGCACGCTGGGCATGGCTGCTGGTATTGCTTATCGGCGCGATGTTTTCCAGGCAGATTTGCCCTTTATCGAGGCCGAGTGGCTCCGGCCCCGCTGCCCGGCAGGGTTGTTTGGTCGGCATGAGGTTAAGCCTCCTGTTGAGTCAGGAAGCGTTCAACGGCCTCAGTAGGCCAACGAACGGAGCGACCAAAGCGAACGGCACGCGGAAAACCATCGGTCTGCGACCAGCGCCACCAAGTCGTGCGGCTGACTTGGTATTTGATGCAGAGCTGCGCAGTAGTGGCGAAGGTGCCGGGAATCGGCAAGTTGGGTGCTGCGGGGGTGGTGCTATGCGCGAGTTGCGCCATAAAACAGGTTCTCCAGATGGAGTTGAAGAACCCAAGGGGTGCGAACAGCAAGCCGCCGGTACCACCGGGCGGATCAATTAAGCCAGCTAAACTTATGCGTTGACGCACAAGCAGCAGAACTAATACTGTTGGCAATAAGTGAACCAGTGGTTCACTCACTCGAAGCGATCTCACAAGCTTCTCCCCCTCGGGGTTGTACTGGCCTAGCTGGTGCAACAGGACGCGCCAACGTCCTTTCCCGTCAAAGACCCCGGTACGCCAATACCGGGGTTTTCTCTTTTCAGGGGGTCGCATCAGTTTTGGCGAGAGTAACTGCTACTGCCGATCATAGAGCGGGATTTCGCTTTATTACTATTTCGCCTAACCAGTTCCTCATGCTAGCGCGGCGTTTCGCTTGATCGCAACAAGCGTCACGCCTGTCCGACAGGGGACACCCTGTGGATAAAGTCTCGCTCGATATATCCCCAACACCTGTCGGCACCTATTGATACCTATAGGCACCTATAGACACTCAGCCTACTCAAAGAAAATCGAGAGTCTAACCCTCACCAGAGATGTAACAATATATTTCAATTGCCGCTTTTCATCAGCAAGACCACATTATCGGCCTGCTCCATGACCTCCTCCAGCACCATTGCCAGAGCTCTGTCGAATAGCTCAATGGCTCGACGCTTCTCCGGCAATGCCGCCTCGGGGTTGTTGCGGTAGTGCTTGGAAACAACGCCGGTCTGGCCATGCGCTTGCAGTAGGTCGGACAGGCTGTCGCTGACGCGGTGCTTCTGCATCAGTTGGGCGCAGGTGCGGCGCAGGTCACGCGGCGAGAAGCCGGGGATCTGCTTCCCGTCTATGACCGAATGATCGGACGCCAGCCAATCCGCCACGGCATGGCGGGGACTGGAAACGACGATGTGCTGCTTTCCGGTAGTGGTCCACGGCCATGGGTGGCAGCCATTGATCGCCCTCACCCGCTCCAAAATCTCGACGGCACGCGGCGACAACGGGACAAGGTGCGGCCTCTCGCTGGCACCAGCCCCAGCATCCTTGCGACCCTTGCGATGGACCAGACGCACTGTGCCGGCTTCCAGGTCATAGTCATCCCAGGTGGTCTGACAGACGTTGAAGATGCGTTGCCCGCCTGTGGCAATCACGAACTTGAACAGCAGCGCCATGACCGGCCCGACGCCCTCTGTGCTCTCGATGGTGGTCCAGAACTGGCGCAACTCGGCATCCGACAGAGCACGCTCGACGGGGGCGGACACCTTCTCGATGGCGACCACGGCGGCAGGGTTGCTCTCCAGGCTGTAGCGCTTGGCATTCGCCCTGCCGACCGCGTTCTCGGCCCGAAGCCCGTGGTTGAAGGCGGCGACCAGGAAAGAGCGCATCCGGTCGGCCTGTACCTTCGCGCCCCTGCTCCAGATCGGATCGAGGATGGAGAGGATATGGTCGGGGCGAATATCACGCGCTTTCATTGCCACGATGGCGGAATGGGGCTTGAGCATGTTGGCCTGATACAGCCGCTCAAGCTCCTTGACGACGCCCGGAGTGGCCTTGCCCCGGCGCGACTCAATGTAGTCAAGGAACAGTTCCCCAAGGGTGCCTTGTGCTGCCTCGATCTCGGCCAGGCGTTGGCGCTCAATCCGCTGGCGCTGCGCCTCGGCCTCCTGCTCGGCTAGGTATGCCGCCACGTCGCCATGCTCTTGAGTGATCAGCGCTAGCCGCTTTGCCTCATCGCGGAGCTGAGACAGGGTTAAACCGGCATCCCTGCTTCCAGCCTTGTAATTGCTCATGGGCAGCTTATGGCGCTTGCCGTCGTACATGTAGCGGTATGCCGCCGTCACCACGCCGGATGGCTTGCGCTCGAACAGGATGGCGCCATTTCCCCGACCGGGCACCGAATCGGACGCTGTTTCCCCAGGCTTGAGCGCACGCAGGCGAGCATCCGTAACCATCTTGGCAGTGTTTTTGGCCGTACTCATCTGCGCTTTACCCTCGGTTTTCCCGGACCACTACTAGGACCACTTCTCATGAAAACCAAGGGTACGGCGTGAAACGCAGGAAAACAACGAAACGGCTGAAAGCCTCGTAATTACTGGATTTCTCTTTCTCAGCGTGACGTGATGAATCAAGGAAAAACGCAACAACAAGCCGCTTGTAATCAGTAGGTCCCGGGTTCGATTCCTGGTGCCGGCACCATATAAATCAACGACTTAGGCTCGCAGCAATGCGGGCCTTTGTTGTTTTTGGGGAAAGCTGGGACCACTACAGGGACCACTTCTCAAAAGTACCCCTCTCTCGGCTACTTGCCGACAGCAAAGATCAGCACCAGCGTTTCTCCTGTTCCGGCCTGCTCTCAGGATCGGCACCGGCCCGTTTTCTGGTCGAGTTGGGCGAACTGGTTAACCTGCCTCGGCGATTCGCCGACCCTGGGCGCCGGTGGTCGTGGATAGCGAGTGAACGGCTTCATGCTCAGTGAGCCGATTCGGTCTCAGTGAGACGTTTCGGTCTGACTCGGACCAGTTGGTCTGTTTCAGATCTGTTGGCCTGTTTCGGCACAGACTGCCGTTCCCGGCACAGTGTGTTGATTTCGACACGGTGTGTCGTTTTCTACACAGTGGCAGACCGGCCACAGTGTGGCGCTCCCGCCACAGCGTGGCGCTGTCCCCACACTCGGAACCTGTCCGGCGATCAGGACTTTATCCAGGCTGGCGAAGGTGTGGTCATGATTGCCACTCCTTGGGGTGTCTCCATTACGGGGATGCCTCGGCAGGTGCCTTTCGCAACTCTGTCTCCGAGATGCCTTTCCGGGCGATCTGGCCGTGATGGTGAACAGCCGCCCCATCAGGCGGCAAAGTGGTTTTGGCTCACCTTGCCCACCTCCAGCCGGGGGCATGCCGGCTACCTCCTGAATTTTAATTTCGCGGGCGTGAAAAAACGGGGACGGGGGCGGTGTCCTCCGGCATAGGCTCTAAGTTTCGACCCGCCCCGTGGGCATGCCGGCGCCTCTGTTCAGTTAACGCCATGGTTAACGAACCTCGTTAACGGGGAAATAATCTGCAAATGGGGGACGGGGCGGTTTCCTATGCGGCAGGGCGTGGACTTTCGACCCTCCCCCTGCCTCATAGCCCCAACTGGCGGGCGACTTCCTCGGGCGGCAGACCGTCGCGCAGGGATCGGCGGGCGGCTGTGACCATCTGCCGGGTCGCCTTCTCCTCAAGCTCTGCCGCTATGCGTTGCGCCTTGCTGGCGATCAGGGCGGCCAGCTCACGCGGAAATGCCGGCTCCTTGCGCTCGGGTAGGTAGTCACGGTGAATGGCGGTCATGGTGGCGTCCTCGCTGGGGTCTGGTCGGCGTAGTGTGCCAGTCCTCCCGGTGATAGCGGACGTGCCAGTTTTGGACCGTCCCACCCAGGCGAACCCTCGGGGCCGGTTAGGCTGTCGGCACCATGACGCGGAAGCCATGTTGTTACCTTGTTACATCATCTCCGGGATTTTCCCGGTTTTGGCTTGCGGTCATGTTCGATCCGTCTTGGGGCTGTCTGGGGCGAGGCAGAATTCCGTCAAGGCCCGGTCAAAGAAAACAGGGCCTCCAGCCCAGTAAAACCGTTGCCAGCTCCCTTGACGGGCACCCGCTGGAATTTTGACGTCTGGCGCCTGCTCTGGCCTGCTGCCAGGCGCTCGCATCACCCCAATCTCACCCTGAGGCCTTGCCGTGATCTTGCCGTGCCTTAGCGTTTTCTTAGCCTGCTCCGGCCTACGCTCAGGCTCATGGCAGCCCAGATGCCTTGCCGTGATCTTGTTGTGCCATGGCGCGGGCCATTCATGGGGTTGTTTTCGCAGATCGGGGAACCGCCCCGGATTGGCCTTGTGATAATCCCCCGATTTCAGGGTATTTAGGGCGCAGCAGCCTCGCGCACGCGGATAGCGCGAACCCGCCGAAAGCTGCTGGTTAGAGCGTGAAGGCAGTGCGTGAAGGTATGCGTGATTGCGCCATCCACTCACATGGCGCGCCACGTTTCGACGACTCGCCATTTGTGGCGCGTCATCCAGCGGCGTCCCATTTCCGCATCGCTGCCGGCCCTATGGCGCTGCTGGTGCGGCTTTCAGGTCAAAGCGGAAGCGGAAACGGTCATGCGGGAAAGCCCCGCATGTAGCGAACAGTCGGGGCGCGAATTACCCGCAACGGGGGGGCCTGGGAAGTACCTATGACAGGGGATTCTGTGCGTACCGTGCGTACTGGGTGCGTACCAAAGCGATGCGATCCACACTCGCAGGGCCTGTTTCGGTGGATACCGCATTGGATACCGGCCACTGGATACCTGTTGGACTGGTGGAAACCAGACTGGAAACCTTGGCTGGAAACCACGAATCCGGCGATGGCTCCCCAGGGCCAAGCCTCAACGCCAGGTGCGAACCGATACCGCGAACCAACGTGAATATCAGGCGCAAACTGCGTGGGTGTTCGCACTTTTCTAGGGGTGTTCGCAGTGGGTGTTCGCACCTTGCAGCCAGCGAATCTATTGGATTGCTCCGCTTCGCTGCTGCGAACTGCGAACACCTTTCAGGAACCAGCGCTGGGGCGGCATCGGGGCGCGCAATGCCCGCGCCGCATCCGAGTTCAGGAGGGACCCATGAGAGGGTATCTCGCCCCTCATGGGCTCCCAGTCCTGTGTTACTTGCCGACGATGCGCAGCTCGGGCGGCAGCTTCGGCCCGAACGGCGCACCCGGCGCAAACGGATCGGGCAACGTGCCTTCGGGCGCCGTGCGGATGAACTCGACCATTGCCAGGTGGCACGCCTGATAGAGCGGGCTGCCGGCGCCCCATTCATCGCCCCGGCGTTCGGCGCTGTTCTCCAGGTCGTGAATGGCCACCAGATCGGACAGGGTGCGCCAGCCTTCCCGGCGCGCTCGCTCCCGGTCCATGCGGTTGACGTTCAACAGATCGGCCAGCGCCTCGAAGCCCAGCGCCTCGGCGTGGCCGTCCAGGTCCAGCAGGATCAGCCGGCCATAGCCCACCAGCAGGGAGCGGACCTTCTCCAGCTCCTCGGCGCGGTGTTCCCGTGCTTGCTGCTCCAGGCGCTCGGCGGCCCGCTGGGTGAAGGGCAGGTGTTCGCGCAGCTTGCCGGCCTCCCGACGCAGGGCACGGCGTTCGGTGTGGATGTTCTGGCGGCGCTCGCAGAGTACGCGCACCACGCGGCGCCCGATGGTCAGGTGGTCGCGCTGGCTGGTGCCGGGCTTGTCGCCGATATGGGCCAGGGTGCGAATGAGGTTCGTGGTCATGGGTCAGTTCTCCAGAATGTCGGCATCCGGCCAGCGCCAGCGGGCTTCGGCCAGGGCTTCGTCGCGGGTCATGGGGGCGCCGCAGACCGTGCAGACCGGCCTGCCGTCCCGGGTGATGGTCCAGGCGTTGCGGCGGGCTGCCGGTGCGCCTTCGGTTCGCGCCACGTTTTGCGCAGGCGCGTTTTGTGGCGCCGCGGGGGCACTTGTCGCTGCTGGCGCCTTGGTTGGTATGGGGGCCGGTGCTTGCGGTGCGGCGGGCGCGTCTGTGGGCCGCTGGCGAGCCTCGAAGGCCAGCACCGTAGCGCCGACCTCCACCCTGCCGGCCTGCTGCTGGGCAGCCGCCATCGGGGCGTGCTCCAGCCGGTCGAACAGCTCGGCGAGCAGGGTCATGCACACCCCCTCGCGTCACCGCCGATATCCCCTATACCTCTCTCGTAAAACGTGGGAACAGTGGGAACGTGGGAACAGCCAGTCACCACGCGGGTTCCAGAGGGGAAACGTGTTCCCACCGCGTTTTCGAGTGGGAACAGATTGAGCGCGCAGGAATAAAAACCGGCGCTCTTATGTTCACAGAATGAATTGTGTTCCCACCCGTTCCCACTTCTTTCTCTAAGGTGGGAACGGCTG
>Ga0255338_1005423_pt1 | contig 11765 bp, 11 predicted proteins | sample MeOH1_35cm_T4_19_FD_203715 | JGI IMG/M metagenome (GOLD analysis project Ga0255338, IMG submission 203715) | Sandy soil microbial communities from University of British Columbia, Vancouver, Canada - MeOH1_35cm_T4_195 | ecosystem: Engineered > Artificial ecosystem > Sand microcosm > Unclassified ... | reverse complement strand
TACCCAATTACCACTGAAAGGCGTTGAGGTGACTGTTGGCAACAAACAAGCCCTGACCGACAGCGAAGGTAACGCAACGCTTTCTGATCTCAAGCTCGGCGCGGCTCAGTTAACGATCGGGCAAGTTGGTTTTGAGGAAATTCACCGCGACATTGTAGTCGGCTGGGGCAGCAACCCCCTCGGCAACTTCGCGCTCAAAGCAACGGGCGTACAGTACGTTATTGAAGTCACAGATTACTTGTCAGAGCAACCGCTGGAAGGCGTTGAAGCCACAAATGGCGGAGTCACTGCCGTATCGGACAAGGAAGGTAAAATTACACTAACGCTCGAAAGCACGCTCGTCGCCAAAGACGGCGTTGTGCTCAGCAAGGCTGGGTACCGCAGCAAGCCAATCGACCTAAACGATGACCCAAAAGAACCAACCCAAGCCGCAATGGTCGTCGATCGAAAGGCTGTATTTGTTAGCAAGCAGAGCGGTAAATACGACGTCTACAAGAGCGATGTCGACGGTGAAAACCGCGAAGTACTACTAGCCGGTACAGGCCATGAAAATAGCAACATTAGCCTGGTGGTTAGTCAGGACGGCAAGCGGGCGGCTTACGTGTCAACGCGTGATAACAAGCGCGACGACGGCGGTTTTTTGCTAAGCAGCTTGGTACTGATCAACGTTGAAAACGGCAGTGCTCTCACCATTGCTGAGGCAGCGCAGATCCAACTGATCGACTGGGTTGGTTCACGCCTGGTCTTCCAGCTTGGCTCCTCTGATAGTGATGACGAGGAGCGTTACACGGTTAGCTCCTACGATTACACCAGCAACACGCGTGTGCAACTGGCCGCTGCCAAGAAGCTGCAGGCCGTGATGAGTGCCAAAGGCCTAATTTACTACGCGCCCGCTGCCGACAGTTCCGATCCGTCACTTGAGCTTGGGCTGTTCAAGATCGCGCCAGACGGCAAGGATAAGCAGCGAGTCGTCGACACCGAACTCTCCAGTGTTCTGCGCGCCGCTTATGGAACGTTACAGCTACAAGCTGCCGACGGTACATGGCTGAGCTACGACCTCGCCAGTGGTGCTAAGACGCAAGTTGGCACGCCGAGCAGCCTGGCTAGTCGTTTGTATACCGACAACGAGGGCCGCACGAAGAGTTTATGGGTCGATCAAGGCACCATAAAAGTGTACGATGTCGCAACGACCAAGGACACCGATGTCGCAACAGTTAGCGGTATAACTTACCCGTTACGCTGGGCTGGCGCCTCAACAGTAATTTTCCGCGTCTCCAACGCTAGTGAAACAGCCGATTACGTTGTCGACCCAAGCGGCGGCACCCCCCACAAAATAACCGACGTCACCCCAACCTACGGCTTCTCCCAGGCTCAGTAGTCTAGTAGCAGCGTCTGCGGTCCTGTGAGCGGTGTTCTGTGCTATGCTCAATGTCGATGGATCGGTTTCAGCGGGCGGTTTGGGAGTATTATCGGGCGCATGGCCGGCACGACTTGTCGTGGCGGCAGTTTGAGACTGATGGCGCACTCGACCCATACAAGGTACTGGTGTCGGAGCTGATGTTGCAACAGACACAAGTGTCGCGGGTCATCCCGAAGTTCGAGATCTTCGTGCGGCAGTTTCCGACCCTTGAGTCGCTATCAGCCGCGTCGCTGGCCGACGTGTTGCGAGCCTGGAACGGGTTAGGTTATAATCGGCGCGCGAAGTTTTTATGGCAGGCGGCGCAGGCGGTTGTACGAGATTACGGCGGTAGGTTACCGGATACGAGCGGGGAACTACTGAAGTTGCCCGGGGTGGGCATCAACACTGCTGGCGCTATTCTTGCGTATGCCTACAATAAGCCAGTCGTGTTCGTGGAAACGAATATTCGCACGGTGTTCATCTATCACTTTTTTGCAGATACAGAGCGGGTAAGTGACAAAGATATTGCTGATATGGTCACCAAAACTCTCCCCGACAACGTCAGAGAGTGGTATTGGGCGCTCATGGATTACGGCACATATTTGAAGCAAGCGGTGGGTAACGTGAACAAGCAAAGCAAGCACTATGCCAAGCAGTCGACATTCCACGGTTCGCGGCGGCAGATTCGCGGCCAAGTGCTGCGCTTGCTCGCAGCAGGGAACCAGACGCGTGATGATCTTGTGGGGCTAGTAGCCGACGAGCGACTATTGAGTATTCTGGACGATCTTACCTCTGAAGGGCTCATTGCCAAGCGCGGCAAACAATATCTATTGGCAGAAAGATGAACGTGGTGCCAGGCCAGGGCATCACTGTTCTTGAGGGTGTAGTTGTGCTACAATACTTGGCACGTTACTTATGAGTGTCATTGCACCTACTAAGCCAGTTATGGACGTGGCAATACCGTCGAAACGACCGGTTGTTGCCAGTACCGCCAAAACTGCCATGACCAAATCGTCTGTTTCGACGCGAGCAGCGTTGTTAGCTGTCCGAAACAGATCGTTTCGATCGTCTGCGTCGACAGCAAAAACTCCAGTCACAACAACCCAATCAGGCAGCACTGCCCAACCCGTGCGCCAACAGCGGTCTGCCGCACCCGCAGTTGCCCAGCCTCAGCACCATGCACCCGTTGGTCTCATTACCGTGGCAGTATTCGCAGTCCTGGTGCTATCGGCGCTAGTTGTTACACTCTATGTGACAACCCGAACGGCGTAACACGTTTCTTCATGATAATCACATCGATAACCAACGATCCTCGTATTGTGGCTCAGCTCAAAGCTGGGGGTGTTGGAGTGCTGCCTACAGACACAATCTATGGTCTTGTCGCTCGTGCTGGCGACAGACAAGCCGTCGAGCGGCTCTATGCGCTGAAGCATCGCGAACGGAAGCCTGGGACATTGATCGCCGCAAGCCAGTCGCAGCTGGTTGCCCTTGGCCTTGACGCGGGGATGATTAACAAACTTGCACACCTTTGGCCAAACCCGCTGAGCATCGTTGTCCCCGCGATCCCGGAACTGGACTATCTAGACCAGGGCTTGGGTGATATCGCTGCACGGATCCCTGCTGATCAAAACATATGTAATCTATTACAAGAGACAGGCCCGCTGCTAACGACCAGCGCTAATCTTCCCGGGGAGGAGCCTTCGCTCAATCTGGAGCAGGCCCAGGGATATTTTGGCGATGCCGTTGACTTCTATGTAGATGGTGGCGAGCGCCGCGGATCGGCCTCAACGGTCATGCGCTATCGGAATGGACATTTTGAGACTCTCCGCCAAGGTACGATTACTGTCGACGAAAGTGGTCAAATTGTATAGCGCGCTCTGAGCCACGGGGTATAATAGAAAAGCTAACTCTAACGGCGTATTTCTTATGAACAACAATGAACAGTGGGCGGCCCGCGACGAGGAGTCTTCGGACGAAACGGATAAGGATCGAAAGAAAAAGGAAAAGCTAGAATATGAGATCAAGGCCAAAGCCGCGACCGAACGGCTAGCCAAGTCGTTTGCCCGTTCCGAAGGGGGGCTGCTTGGCGTCTTAAACGAGCGCAAGGATTTCTCTAAAATACCAGTCCGCCCGCCGCTGCCGTTAGAAAAAATCATCATCTCCTCGAGCGAAAAAGATGACGAAGATGACGAAGACGAGGAGGCAGAGAAAGACGAGTCAAAGTCCGAGATCTCGACTGAGGCAGTGTCCAAAGCTGGTGAGCCTGGCAGCGAGGCGGTTGGCAACCCCTCCGAAGAGGTGTTTGAAACTATGGCTTCGGCGAAGCACAGTGAGTTCGTGGACATCCCGCATGTCGACTACGATAAACCTTCGATCCCGCTAACGTCTGCCGAAAACAATGCCTTTGCCGAAATGGTTTCTGGGGTTGAGACACCGGACGATACAGAGCGCAAAGACATCCCGCCAATCCCGTCTTGGGAAATGCCTACGGTTTCACATCCACTTGGTTCAAGCGAATCGGCCCCGCCCGAACCAGCCAAAACTGCCAGCAGCACAGTGCCGTTCTGGCGGTCGTCTCCCATTGAGGCCAGCGCACCTTCTGCTTCTGTCTCTAGTTCGGAATCGGCCACTTCCGGCTCGTACTCCCCAGGTGAAGTATCCAGCGGTGTTACGGCTGTCGTCGAAACGCTCAAGGCAGCCACGAGTCTTGTCGAGATGATAAACAATCCCAACAGGCTTATTACGCGCGCCTTAACGGAGGCTGTCACCCGCGTTGCGCTGGACGGCTACCTGAAACAGCGCAGGCAGGGGCAGGGTAATGCCGAGGCAATTGTGCGCCAGCAGAAGGGAGAGATTGCCGAACTACAGGATCGGCAACGCCAGGCCAACGAGCGTTTGACGGCGCTCTTCCAGGAGCAGGCAAAGCAGGGCGATCAGGAGGGGCAAGAGTTCGTCGACCAAAACGGCAACCGAATTCAGTTACAGCCAGGCCAACACATTGAACGCAGTGCAGGCGGTTATAGCGTAGTAGTCGATGCACATGGTCGCCCGGTCAGCGAGGCTATCACGTACGGCGAGGCTTACCAGCACGAGCAACAGCGCGAGCAGTTGAGTGATGATGCCTTCGCTGCGCCCGGCGGCGGATCGGCCGGTAGCACCCAGGATAATAGCGTAATGAGCGGACTGGGCTCACCATTCCCGCCAATGCCCAGCCAGCCCCAAAGCGGCCAGTACCCATACCTTGGCCCACCGAGCAACGTGGATCTTAACCATCGCTTGCCCGAATCACAAAATGATTCTAAGAAATCTGTGGTTAGCCCGTGGCTATGGACCGCGGTAGCCATCATAATCATCATCTACTTCATCGCCCAAATGGCATAACACGTTGCCGCACCAGCTATCTAAACTCTCGTCGGAGCCATTCGTCGAGGCTGTTGCCGCCACCAGCGGTAATACAGAGGACGAGGTTACCATCATCGAGATGTTTCAGGATGGTTTTGCGCAGTTCATCGTTGAGTTCGGCTGCCTCGGCACGAGATTGAACGACGGGGTCGAGCAGTTTTATGAGATCTTGGGGTTTGAGCAGTGGGAGATTGGGGTCTTCGCGCGCCAGGTATGTTGGTACAACGTAGAGTTTCTTGGCGCCGTCGAAGAGATGTTTTAGGTCGTCCTTCATAAAGTGTTGGCGGGTGTTGTGCAGCCCTTCGTAAACGACCACAACGTTGTCACCCGCCACCTCGTCAGCCATCTGCAAGGCACCACGGATTTTGGGCGCGGTGTGGGCATAATCGGTAACGAGCCCGGACACAACTTCTTCAAATCGGCGACCTACACCCGGGAACTCGTTCAGGTGGGGCAAGAGTTCGTCCAGCGATTTGCCAGTAAGCTTGTGTAGGGCGTGTGCCACCAGCCATGCGTCCAGACGATTCACATGGCCGGCTAGCTGCAGGCGCTCATTGATGTCGTGGTCATCATCGTCCAATTCCCAAACGCTATCCGACGGCTCCACCGTCAGCCGCTCGGCATCGCCGTCCCATAGCACCACCTGCTCACTTTGGCTCACGAAGTCACGAAAGGCTTGGTAGTATTCATCGCGGGTTGGGTAGATGTCTGGATGGTCCCAATCCACACCGGTGATGACACTAAGGTGCGGCTGAAAGGCTAGGAAATTGCGGTCGAACTCGTCCGCCTCGTACACAAAATACTCGCTGCCGTCGGCCAGCAGTGCTGCCTCGCCAAAACTAATACTGCCCGCTACGCTGTAACTGACCGGCAGGTGGAGTTGCTTGAAGAGCCAAACCATCATAGCGGTGGTGGTAGTTTTGCCATGTGTGCCGGCAACGGCGATGAGTTTGAGGTTCTGCTTCTCGAGCAGGTAGTTTAGAAACTCGTCACGCTTGGTGGCCTTGATACCCTGCTCCTGGCAAAAGCGAAGTTCCGGGGCGTCGGGTTGCTCCATGGGCAGGGCAGAGGTGTACACAAACCAGTCGATGGGCTGGGCTTCGTGCACGGCGCTGATCTGGTCTTTAGATTGGCCGACGTGCGTGTTGGTCACGCCCTTCTCTCGCAGGTAGTACAAGTTGTGGTTGTCTTGCTTATCTGAACCGGAAACTTCAAAGCCTGCCTGTTTGGCCATCAACGCTAGAGAGCTGATGCCCGCGCCGCCTATGCCAGAAAAGTAGATGTGCATAGCTTCCAGTGTACAACACCTGGTGCTTTGACGCCCAGCCTGGGCTAGCGCGTCGCCTTCTGTAACCAGCGGCCGAGCACGAAGCGGACTGCAGCCAACGCCAATAGCGCTATGCTGAGCACCAGTGTCCACCCGGCCAAGTCGGGTGACCAACGGGGCGAGACGAAGTCGAACTTGTAGAGTGCATCCGGTATGGTTTTAGCACTTACCGTACCGCGTGATTTGATGAACTCCTCAATGCAGCCTACGCGGTCACGGCCATAGAAGCTGGTGGAGTTCTGTGTTTCGCAGTGCTTTTGTGCATCGGTATAGATCTGGGCGTTAGCGGCACTCACACGGTCTTGCTCGGCCTTCACTAGCCGCTCGTAGGTGTGTTTTAGTTGGACTGGTGGGTAGATACCCTTGCCAGCGTCCAGGCTGGTGTTCATATGGCTGCCCACATGAGCGCGTAGGTCCTGCAAAGCCTTCTCGACCCCTTCACCTTTTTCGTCGGCAACATACACAGCGTCACGGAACTCTGCCATACGTATGTTGTTAGTGCGCAGGCTCGCCACGCATACCAGTACACACACTAGGAAAGCGGTAAAAAAGTACGCCGTCTTAAGCGGTCGAATGCGTGTCCACAGATGATGGAGATATCTGTTATCCATAGGGTTTATGTCTATTGTACTATGAGCCGAGCCTTGCCCGCCCTATAAACTAACCCCCTCCTTGGTGGAGGGGGTTAGTTCGTTTCCATTGCTGTTTGTTTAGCTACTGGTTTGGCACTTCTGGCCATTCGGGTTTTGTTTGACCCATTCGGTGACTGCCTTAGCAACCTGGCCATCGTCCTTCAGGTTTTCCCAGAAGGTGACTTGGTCGCGGTTAATAAGCATTTGGTCTGAGGGCCCATGCAGTTCACACCCAAGCTTAACGAGGGAAATGTTGTTCTGCGCCTTATCCTTATCGGTCTCCTGGTTTGGCTGTACTTGCTGATTCACGTTGAGGTAGTAGACACCGCGTAGGTCTACGTACCTACTGTTTATGCTCTTAATCTTGCCAAAGTATACCTGGCCGTTGGTCAAAAAGACCGCCTGTTGTTGGTCAGGGTTAACCTGCTTGTACTCCTTCGGACCGCCAAGGTACAACGTAATTGTTAAGGCTGCCACTACAATAGTGACCGAGAAGAGCAGGATAACCCAAGTAATCCGCAGCCACTTTGGGCCGTCTTTCCATCGATTCTGCTTGTTGTTGGTACTAGGATGCGCTACAGCCGGCTGCGAGGCACCACGATTCGTGAATTCCATGAACTCCCCCTACTTAATGTGTCTTCGTATGCCCTCCAGTGTAATACATAAGCGTGTTCGAGGGCAAGCCCCAATGAGCTGCGCGCTCAATCTGGGGCAGGGGTGTTGACAAGGAGAAACACAACAGAGTATGTTAGGGGTACCATTACTAATCATAAGAGAGGGAACAAAAAGCAATGGGATACAAGCACACTAACTCCAGGGGCGTTACCTACTACCTGAACTCTAAGAAGGTCACTCTTCGTGGCGGTAAAGAGCAAACTATTTACTACTTCAGCAAGGACGAGCGTCCAGAAGCTTCTGATCTCCCAGCAACTATGGTTGTTAACGAGAACGCACGCAACGGCTTCCTGACCGTCAAGCGCAAGTAGTTCATACTTCGATTTACAAAAAACGTCCGCCGAGAACTCCGCGGACGTTTTTTATTTGACCGATGGTATACTGTTTCGGAGTATGACTGACATAATCCTGAAAGTTGAGAAGCTTACTAAAACTTACGGCGACAAAGAAGTCGTTAAGGGTATTAGTTTTGAGGTTAAAAAGGGCGAAACGTTCGGGATTTTAGGTCCCAACGGCGCTGGCAAGACCACTACGCTCGAGATGATCGAGGCGCTGCGTCCGATTGACGGCGGTACGGTGACGCTCGATGGCATCATCGTCAGTGACAATCCGCAGGCCGTGAAAGAGATCATCGGCATTCAATTGCAATCATCGGCATTCTACGACCGGTTGACGCTCGTCGAACAGTTACAGATGTTTGCTAGTTTCTACGGTTCTAAGATCAACGCTATGGAACTGCTCAAAGAAGTCGAGTTGACCGAAAAAGCTAAAAGCCGCGTCGAACAGATGTCCGGCGGTCAAAAGCAGCGCTTTAGCATTGCTTCGGCCCTGGTTAACAAGCCCAAGGTATTATTTTTGGACGAGCCGACCACCGGCCTCGACCCCCAGGCCCGACGCCACCTCTGGGATTTGATCCGCAATATCAAGAAGCAGGGGATCACTGTTATTTTGACCACCCACTACCTGGAAGAGGCCGAAATGCTCTGCGACCGTGTGGCGATTATGGACGATGGTAAGATCATCGCGCTCGATTCGCCCAAGAATCTGATTAAGGACCTCCTGAAGCGCGGCTTCAAAAAAGCACAGCATGTCGAACAAGCCAGTCTGGAAGACGTCTTTATCGATCTGACAGGCAAAGGCTTGAGGGAGGCGTAAAGTGAAGCAATATTTTTCCACCATCTGGATCTTCTGCGGGGTGCTTACCAAACGCTATTTCCGCGACCCGGTAGCCCTGTTCTTCACGCTGGTTTTTCCGGTAATCTTCTTGTTGATCTTCGGGGCTATGTCGCGCAGCAACAGTGTTAGCTTTAATGTAGTACTCACCAATCACTCGGAGACAGCGTTCGCTACGCAGTTTGTCGACCAAATAAAAGAGAACAAAGTCTTCAAGGTTAAAGATGTAAAAAGTTTTGACGAGGCCGAAGAAAAGATGGGCCGCGGCGAGCTAGACAGTATTATCGAGTTGCCACAAAGTTTTGGCCAGCCCGATGCGAGCGGTGTGTCGAGCGGCAAAGTCGTCGTCTACTACCAAGAGTCCAAGCCAGACACTGGCCAGACAGTAGCCAGCGTCATGCAGCGCGTACTAGATGGTATTAATGCCGAGCTGGTGCCCAACGCCGACCCGCTTTCCGTTGAGCAAAAGGCTACCAAAACCACCGATCTCACGCGTTTTGACTACACTGTCGCTGGCATCGTCGGTTTCTCGCTGATGAGCCTGGCGATCTTTGGTATGGCTAACGGCTTCCCGTCTGACAAAAAGAGTGGCGCACTCCGCCGCCTGCGCGCCACACCGCTCCGTGCCTCGCAGCTCATCCTGGCAACAGCCATCGAATATCTGTTTATCGGGCTGCTCACAGTGATAGTGATGTTCGCAGTCGCTACACTGCTGTTCGACTTCAACATGCGCGGTAGTTATCTGACACTGACGATCTTTACGCTCATCGGTACCTTTAGCCTGTTTGGCTTTGGTATGGCCATTGGCGGTTGGGCCAAGAACGAGAACCAATCGGCACCGCTCTCCAACCTGGTGGCGTTCCCAATGATGTTCCTCACCGGCGTCTTCTTCCCGGTGTACTTGATGCCGCAGTGGCTGCAGAACATTTCGCACTTCTTGCCGCTGACGCCAATTATTGACGGCATCCGCATGATCATCACCGAAAACGCCTCACTGTTTACGCTCGGCCCGCAGCTACTCATCATCGGCGCCTGGACAGTCATTATCTACTCTGTCGCTTTCAAAGTCTTCCGCTGGGAATAGAAGCGCGAAAATGTTATAATAGTACTAATGGATATTTTGCAGCAGTTGCCAAAGCCTTTCTTTGTGTTGGCCCCGATGGACGATGTTACCGAAACTGTGTTTCGGCAGATTGTTGCGTCTACCGCCCCAGCGGATCTGTATTTTACCGAATTTGTGAACGTTGACGGGCTGATGAGTCCCGGTCGTAGCAAACTGCTCAAGAAATTGCAGTTTGTACCCAGCGAAAAGCGGCTGGTGGCACAGCTGTGGGGGCTAAACCCAGACAACTTTAGGGCCATCGCGCAGCAGATTGCCGACGGGACAATGGCCCGCGAGCTGGGGCTGCCGGAAGGCTGCAACTTTGTTGGTGTAGACCTCAACATGGGCTGTCCGGCCAAAAGTGAAGTGGCCAACGGCACCTGCTCGGCGCTGATTAAACTCGAAAACCGCGAACTGGCTGGCAGGATTATTCAAGCTACCAAAGAAGGTCTGAACGGCGCGCTTCCGTTGAGCGTGAAAACCCGCGTTGGTTTTAGCGCGGTCGACATGACGTGGTTCGAGTTTTTGCTGGGGCAGGGGCTAGACATGTTGACCGTCCATGGCCGTACCCGCAAAGAGATGAGCAAAGTGCCCGCCAACTGGGAGCTAATCGGCCAAGTCCGAGAACTGCGCGATCAATTAGCGCCCAACACCTTAATTGTCGGTAATGGCGATGCTCAAAATTATGCTCATGGCCAAGAACTTGCACACAAGTACGGTCTTGATGGCATCATGATCGGCCGCGGTATTTTCACCGACCCCTTCGCCTTTGCCCCGGAAAGTCCCTGGCCAACATATAGCGAACAGCAACGCATCGATCTCTACCGCAAGCACGTCGAGTTGTTTGCAGACACTTGGCAAAACGGTGAGCGCAAAATTCACACTCTCAACAAATTCTGCAAAGTCTACATCAACGGCTTCGACGGCGCCAAAGAACTCCGGGAACAGCTGATGGCCACTAATTCTTCCGAAGAATTGGTGAGCATCCTAGAACGAGCCTAAAACACCACGTCTGATTCGCCAAACCAATCTTCTTCGGATGCCTCTGGAAAACTCACGGGCTGCGGCCCCGGTGGCGCATCTCTAATCGGCGGCGGGATTCTAGTAACGCTACCAATGTCGTCATCTGGAGGCTGAGCGTCTGAGAATACAGGGTCTAGGGGTTGGTGTTCACTCGGCATGAACCAATAGTCCAATATTGTGGGACGGGCGACTGTAAAGAATCTAACAAAATAAAAAATCCTCAGAAAAGAGGATTTAATGGTGGAGACGGCCTCAACTTATTTGAAACACGCCCACTCGAAGATATTCTAGCAGACATAGCAGAGGGCTGGGGTAATGTGCAGCGCTACATCTGCAGAGTCGGGGTGAGTGCGCCTACTGAGATAAGCTACGTACTCTAGGTCGTTAGCAGTATAGGGCGAAAACATTTGAAACGGGTATTCAGCTATACTGGGGCGTATGCCAAGACATCGTGAAAATTACAGATTGAGAACATGGGATGCTGTGTTTGAGGCTTTTGCCAATATCAAGATAGACCAGCCCCACGACGACCGACGCCTAGACAATCAGACCATTGTTGCAGACCTAAAACTCATTCAAAGCTACGCAAGCGCCAAGTACCTAGAGAGCAATGACAGTAAAGACCTACACGAGGAAATTGAGCAAGTCCAATACTTCAAAGAGGGTACGCACTACAGCTTTATAGATTACATTCACGAGCTTGCCGAACTTATTAGAGAGGCTGAGCGATTGCCCAATTTTGAAAAGAGCTTTAAAAGTCACATATTCTCTGACCTAGGATGGTTTAACCAATTCCTTATTACCGTCATGCTAAGCAGGACATACAAGGTTACGAACATTGAGCATGAGATGGCCGCTCTAGCACCAGGCGCAAAGTTTGATTGCGATGTAGAGATTGAGTTCGGTTCTAAGACCATCCACTGCCAAATTAAGGATATTGCCGAACATGAGCGCCAGGATAGGCTACATGACGTCAAAGATAGCATTGAATATGGGATGAACTATCCGAACGGCGTCGGTCTTCAGCGCAGA
>Ga0255338_1005421_pt1 | contig 11767 bp, 16 predicted proteins | sample MeOH1_35cm_T4_19_FD_203715 | JGI IMG/M metagenome (GOLD analysis project Ga0255338, IMG submission 203715) | Sandy soil microbial communities from University of British Columbia, Vancouver, Canada - MeOH1_35cm_T4_195 | ecosystem: Engineered > Artificial ecosystem > Sand microcosm > Unclassified ... | reverse complement strand
CCCGAGACCTTGCGCGAAGCGGTCGCGCGCGTCGCCGGGCGCGCGGCGACCGAGGCCTCGGGCGGCGTCCGGCTCGACACCATCGGCGCGATCGCGGCGACCGGGGTCGACTTCGTATCGGTCGGCCGGCTGACCCAGAGCGCGCCGGCGGCCGATATCGGACTCGATTTCACCCCGCTGTGACGTTGCGTCGGCGGCGGCGCGGGCGCAGGATGGCACTCTAGAGGGAGGACACCCATGCGGCCGCAATCGATTATCACATTCGAACGCCTGTTCCTGGCATCGCTCGCGCTCAGCCTGGTTCTTGCCGCGATGAGCTTCGAGCAGATCGAGCGGGCCGCCGCCGCCGAACCCGGCCTGCAGCAACTCGGCCTCGGCAGCGGGTTCCTGATTGGCACGCTTGCGGTGAGCTACGCGGTCTACCTGGCGCTGTGGTACCTGATTGCACGCAAGGCCGTCGGCGCCGCAAAATGGGTCCTCACCTTCTTCGTGGCCCTCGGTGTGCTGTTCTCGCTGCCGTCGATGCTTCAGGCGCCGATGGGCCTGACGATGCTGCTCAGCCTCGCGGCCTACGCGCTCGAAGTCGCCGCGGTGGTCTACCTGTTCCGCGCCGACGCCAGCGCCTGGTTGAGGGGTGAGCATCCCGCCGACGCGTCCACCCTCGACTGACCATGCGCGCTGCGGCCACCGCGCTGGCCGCCCTGCTTGTCGCGCCGGGCGCGGCGCAGGCCCAGGCGTATCAGTGCCGGGCGCCAAGCGGGCCAGTCAGCGTACCGGCGGTGCCGCGCGACGGACCGGTGCGGCAGGTGCCGATCACCGGCTATACGCTCGCGGTGAGCTGGTCGCCCGAGTACTGCCGCGCACGGCGGGATAACCCGGCCGACGACCGGCAATGCTCGGGACGGTCGGGGCGGTTCGGCTTCGTCCTGCACGGCCTGTGGCCCGAAGGTCGCGGCGTCGAGTGGCCGCAGTGGTGCCCGGCGCGCCAGCAGCTCACCTCGCGCGAGCTGGCGCGCAACCTGTGCATGACCCCGTCGGCTCGCATGCTGGCGCACGAGTGGGCCAAGCACGGCGCGTGCATGGCGCCGCGGCCGGAAAGCTATTTCCGTACCGCGCGGACGCTGTGGAGCGGCCTGCGCTGGCCCGACTTCGACCGGCTGGGTCGGCGCGGGAATCTCACCGCGGGCGAGGTCCGCGAGGAATTCGCCCAGGCCAACCGGCTGTGGCAGCCGGCGGCCGTCGGGCTCGTGCTCAACCAGCGCGGCTGGCTGCAGGAGCTGCGGCTGTGCTACGACCGGCGCTTGCGGCCGGCCGCGTGCGACGCGCGCCGGTTCGGGCCTGCCGATTCGGCGCCGGTGCAGATCTGGCGCGGGCTCTAGCGGCGGGCGCGGAAGAACGCGCGCAGCAGCGCGGTCGCCGGTTCCGCGCCGATTCCGGCATAGACTTCGGGTCGATGGAGGCACTGCGGCTGCTCGAACACCCGCGCCCCGTGCTCGACCGCGCCGCCCTTGGGGTCGGCCGCACCGTAGTAGAGCCGCGCGATTCGCGCGTGGGCGATCGCCCCGGCGCACATCGCGCACGGTTCGAGCGTGACCCACAGCTCGCAGCCGTCGAGCCGCTCGTTGCCGAGCGCTTGCGCGGCGCTGCGCAGCGCGAGGATTTCGGCGTGGGCGGTCGGGTCGGTCAGTGCGCGCGGGGCGTTGTGCCCTTCGCCGACGATCGCCCCGTCCTTGACCACCACCGCGCCGACCGGCACCTCGCCGGCCCCCTCGGCCTTGCGCGCCAGCTCGAGCGCGCGCGCCATCGGTTGCGGAAGCGGCCAGCGGGTCATGGCACCGGGCTAGGGCCCAAGATCGGTTGACGCAAGGCGGCCTCGCCGCTATGCGCGCCGCTTTCCGGGACACCCCGAGACCAGATTTTTCGAGAGACGAACCATGTCGCGCATCTGCGAACTTACCGGCAAGGGCCGCCAGGTCGGCCACAACGTGAGCCACGCCAACAACAAGACCAAGCGCGTGTTCCTGCCCAACCTGCAGAACGTGACGCTGCTCAGCGAGAAGCTCGACAAGAGCTTCAAGTTCCGCGTCTCGACCCACGGCCTGCGCTCGGTCGAGCACAACGGCGGCCTCGACAACTGGCTGCTCAAGACCGCGGACGACAAGCTCAGCGCGAGCGCGCTCAAGGTCAAGCGCGAGCTCAAGAAGGCCGCCTCGGCCGCCTGAGCACCGGCGCACGCCGCGCCCCGACCCATGCGAATCAGCGAGGCGCGCGGGCATTCCCGCGCGCTTTTGCGTTCGCGGGCCACACCAGCTTGAGCAGCAGCGTGCGCTGCAGCGTCATCTGGTTGTCGTCGGAGATCAGCCACAGCACCGCGCCGCCGCGGCCGTCGGGCTCGACCGCCAGCCCCTCGTAGTTGTCGGTCGGCAGCGGCGCGACGAGATCGGCGACGAGTTGCGCGCGCCAAGGCTGCCCCGCGCGAATCGCCGCCGGATCCGCCAGCATCAGCTTGCCGGAGAACGCCGGCACAATCCCCCACCCGGCGTTGCGCAGCAGGATCAGCACCCGCCCGTCGGGCAGGCTCGCCAGGTCGACCGGGCGAAACCCGTCCGGCGGGACGAAGACGAACCGCTCGGGAGTGGCGCCGGCGACCGGGTCGGACGGGAACAGCAGCCCGGGCATCGCGCTGCCGAACCATCGCGCGGCACCTTCGGCGAGGACGATGAAGCGCCCGTCGGCCAGGCGCACCATGGCCTCGGCGCCGAACCAGCCCCGCCAGTCGCGCATCGCCTGCGGCCGGACCGTCGCCCGGCGGCGAAAACCCGCCTCGTAGCGCTCGATCCGGTTATCGACCTCGAACCCGGCCCAGATGCGGCCGGTCGCCGGGTCGCGGGCCAGCGATTCGAGATCCACCTGCCGCTTGTCGCGTTGCGCGCGGCCGGCGAAGACATCGAGGCGGACCGGCGATGGCCTGGCGCCGGGCGCCGAAAACCGCAGCATGCGCCCGCGGTCGCTGGCGGCGAGCAGGGTCCCGTCGCCGAGCGCCGTCAGCGCCGAATAGCTGCCGAAGTGCGCGTTGGCGCTGCGCAGCTGCCACGCCCCGGCGAGCCTGAGCGGCCCGAGGTCGACCTCGGGCAGCGGCAGCGGCGTGAAGCTGACGATTTGCCGCTCGTCCGCCGCGGGCACCGGCGAACGCCACCAGGTCCCGGGGGCCAGGCCCAGCGCAACCAGCAGCAGTGCCACGAGCCTCCGCATGCGCGCGCGGCCTCGCAAGCGCGGCCGGCGCGGTCAAGCGGCTAGCCCATCGGCCCGGTGAACAGCAGCGGATCGAGCCGCCGGCCGCGCCAGGTCAGCCCCCAGTGGAGGTGCGGCCCGGTGGCGCGGCCGGTGGCGCCGATCCGGCCGATCGGCTGCCCCTGCTTGACCGCCTCGCCCTCGTGGACGAGCAGTTCGGAGCTGTGCAGGAAGGAGCTGTTGAGCCCCATCCCGTGGTCGATGATCAGCAGGTAGCCCTCGAGCGTGAAGGGCGTTGCCGCCGCCAGCACGACCACCCCGTCGGCCGGCGCGACGTACGTGGTTCCGGCGCCGCCGGCGATGTCGAGGCCGGTGTGGTAGCTGCCCGGGCGCCCGCGATACACGCGCTGCGAGCCGAACCGCCCCGAAATGCGCCCGGTCGCCGGCCACACGAAGCTCTGCCGCCAGCCGTCGCTGCCGGTCTCCTGCCCCTTGGCCGCGGCGATCCGCGCCAGCTCGGGCTCGCGGCGCCGGGTGTACTCGGCTTCGGGGACGTCGGCGCGGAAGTCGGCGTTGACCTGCTCGATCTCCCACGCGCGCGGCGCGACGGCGAGCGCGGCTTCGATGGTGCGGCCGTCGCGCAAGGTCGCCGAGAGCGTGGTCGCCGGGCCGGCATCGCGGTCGAACGCCGCGAAGAAACGGCCCTCGCGGTCGAGCGACAGCGCCTGCTCGCCAAGGCTTGCGCTGACCGTGCCGGCCGGGGCCTGGCCGCGGATCCAGCCGCCCTGGGTGATCTCGCCGGCGTAGACGAACGCGGCCGGGCCGGCCGGGGGTGGTGCCGGTGCCGGGGCGGGCGGCGGCACGGGCGCGGCGACTGCTGCCGGCGGCGCCTGCTGGTCGCCCGCCGGGGCGACGCAGGCCGCGGCGGGGAGCATCGCCAGCACCGGCGCCAGCCGCCTCACGCCTGGCCGAGCAGCCTGCGGGTGGCGATTTCCGGGCTGGCGTAGGCTTCCTGCAGGTCGACGCTCCAGTAGCGCAGCTCGTCGAGCGCGATCGGCTCACCGGTCACCGCACAGGTGACGTATCGGCCCGGCTTGATCACGCGAAAGCCGTTGGGTCCGTAGATCAGGGTGGCGGCGTTCTCGCCCGAGGACATCAGCATGGCTGCGGGTGTACCAAGCGGCCGCGGTCAAAGCAATTTCGGCTGCTCGCCGGAAGCCGGCGAGGGCGACGGGGCGGGCTTGCGCCGCGGCGGAGCGGACGCGGGGACGACATCGAGCGTGCCGTCGCGGAACTTGAGAGTCATCGCCGTCTGCTTCGCCGCGCGCGCCGCGTCGGTCAGCGCGGCGCCGGTGGCATCGAGCACCATCACGTAGCCGCGCTGCAGCGGCCGTTCGGGGTGCAGCTGCAGCGCGAGACGGGCGAGCGCGGCGAGCCGCTCGCGACGCTCGGCCAGCGGCCGCTGCAGCAGCGCCGGGTGCAGGCGGACCGTCGCCAGCGCCGCGCGTGCGTGGTCGATCCGGGCGCGCAACAAGGGGACGGAGAGCCGCGCCGAATCGGCCTGGAGCTGGTCGCGCGCGCGCGCCGCGCGGTCGGCCAGGCCGCGGCGCAGGCGCTCGGCGAGATCGTCGAGCCGCTGCGCGGGCAGCGCCGCGAGGGCCTCGGCGCGGGGAAGCCGGGCGACGCGCGCGGCCAGCCGTTCGCGGGCGAGCTCGACCGGGCGCAGCACGCTCTTGCGCTGCCGCAGGCCGAGCTCGGCCAGCGTCGCGGCCAGCTCGCGCCGCACCGGCACCGCGATCTCGGCCGCCGCAGTCGGCGTCGGCGCGCGGCGGTCGGCGGCGAAGTCGGCGAGCGTGGTGTCGGTCTCGTGGCCGACCGCGCTGATCACCGGGATCGGCGAGCCGGCGATCGCGCGGACCACCGCCTCCTCGTTGAACGCCCACAAGTCCTCGATCGAGCCGCCTCCGCGCGCGACGATCAGCAGGTCCGGGCGCGGCACGGGTCCGCCGGGGGCGATTGCGCCGAAGCCGCGCACCGCCGCGGCCACCTGCTCGGCCGCGCCCTGCCCCTGCACCAGCACCGGCCAGACCAGCACGCGAACCGGGAAGCGGTCCTCGAGCCGATGGAGGATGTCGCGGATCACCGCGCCGGTGGGTGACGTCACCACGCCAATGACGTCGGGCAGGAACGGCAGCGGCCGCTTGCGCTCGCCCGCGAACAGCCCCTCGGCCTCGAGCCGCCGGCGGGTCTTCTCGAGCAGCGCCAGCAGCGCGCCTTCGCCGGCGACCTCCATCGACTCGATCACGATCTGGTACTTCGAGCGGCCGGGGAACGTGGTCAGCTTGTCCGAGGCGACGACCTCGATCCCGTCTTCGGGCACGAACCCGAGCCGCTGCGCCCCGCCGCGCCACATCACGCCGTCGATCACCGCGCCTTCGTCCTTGAGGCAGCAGTACAGGTGGCCCGAGGCGGCGCGCTTGACCCCCGACAGCTCGCCGCGCAGGCGGACGAAGCCGAAGCGGTCCTCGACGGTGCGCTTGAGCAGGTTGGAAATCTCGGTGATGCTGAGCGGCGCGGCGTTGTCCCCCGGCTGCCCCTTGGCTACCAGCCCGCCAGCGGTTTCGCCGTCGTCATCGTCGTCAAAAGAAGGGCCGGGCATGAACATCCTGCTGGTGGGATCGGGCGGGCGCGAGCATGCGCTGGCGTGGAAGCTGGCGCAATCCCGCCTGATCGCGCGCGGCGCCGGCACGCTCTACGCGACTCCGGGCAACCCGGGCATCGCCGAGCATGCCGAGCTCGTCGCGCTCGATCTCGCCAGCCACGATGACGTCGTGGCGTTCTGCAGCGAAAAGGCCATCGGCCTCGCCGTGATCGGTCCCGAAGCGCCGCTGGTCGACGGGCTGGCGGATTCGCTGCGCGCCGCGGGCATCGCGGTGTTCGGCCCGTCGCGTGCGGCCGCGCAACTTGAGGGCAGCAAGGGCTTCACCAAGGCGCTGTGCGACCGGGCCGGGATCCCCACTGCCGGCTACGCGCACACCGCCTCGCTCGGCGAGGCGCTGGCGGCGCTCGACCGGTTCGCCCCGCCGTTCGTGCTCAAGGCCGACGGGCTCGCCGCCGGCAAGGGCGTGGTCATCGCCGAAACCCGGCCCGAGGCCGAGGCCGCGCTCGCCGAGATGTTCGGCGGCGCGCTCGGCCAGGCCGGCGCCGAAGTGGTGATCGAGGAGTTCATGCACGGCGAGGAGGTGAGCTTCTTCGCGATCACCGACGGCGCGATCATCCTGCCATTCGGCAGCGCGCAGGACCACAAGCGCGTCGGCGACGGCGACACCGGCCCGAACACCGGCGGCATGGGCGCCTACAGCCCGGCACGGGTGCTGACGCCCGCGCTGCGCGCTCAGGTCATGCAGCGGATCATCGCGCCCACGGTCAAGTCCCTCGCCGAGGAGGGGACGCCCTACTCGGGCGTGCTCTACGCCGGCCTGATGCTGACCGACGAGGGCCCCAAACTGGTCGAGTACAACTGCCGCTTCGGCGACCCCGAGTGCCAGGTGCTGATGATGCGGCTCGACAGCGACCTCGGCGAATACCTGCTCGCCTGCGCCGACTGCAGCCTCGGCGCGCTGCAGCCGCCGAAGTTCTCCGACGACCGCGCGCTGACCGTGGTCATGGCGGCGAACGGCTATCCGGGCACGCCCGAGAAGGGTGGCGCGATCGGCGGGATCGCTGCGGCAGAGGCAGGCGGGGCGAAGGTTTTCCACGCCGGCACCGCGCGCGCGAACGGCCACCTCGTCGCCAACGGCGGGCGCGTGCTCAACGTAACCGCGCGCGGGCCGAGCGTGGCCGAAGCGCAGCAGTCCGCTTACAGGGCGGTCGACGCGCTCGACTTCCCGAGCGGCTTCTGCCGCCGCGACATCGGCTGGCGCGAGATCGCGCGCGAAACCCGGCGAGACTAGCCGAGCTTCTCCGCGATCAGCGCCGGCAGGTCGGCCTCGCAGCGCGGGCCGTAGTGGCTGATCACTTCCGCCGCACAGATCGCCCCCAGCCGCAGGCATTCGTGCAGCGGCCGGCCGCGCACGTAACCGAACAGGAAGCCCGCCGCGAACTGGTCGCCAGCGCCGGTGGTGTCGACCACCCGCTCGATCGGCTCGGCCGCAACCTCGGCATAGTCGCCGTTCGACGAGGCCACCGCGCCCTCGGCGCTGCGCGTGACCACCAGCGTCGGCACCTTGTCCTTCAGCGCGGCGATCCCGTCGTGGAAGTCGGGCAGTCCGGTCAGCGCTTCGAGCTCGTGGTGATTGGCGAACAAGATGTCGATCAGCCCGTCTTCGATCAGCGCGCGGAAATCGCCGCCGTGGCGGTCGATCACGAACACCTCGCTGAGCGTGAAGGCGACCTTGCGGCCGGCGGCGCGCGCAGTCTCGATCGCCCGGCGCATCGCCGCGCGCGGCTCTTCCGGATCCCACAGGTAGCCCTCGAGATAGAGGATGCTTGCCCCGCCGATCGCCTCCTCGTTGAGCGCGGCGGCAGGAAGGAACTGCGACGCGCCAAGGAAGGTGTTCATCGTCCGCTGGCCGTCCGGCGTGACGAAGATCAGGCACTGCGCGGTGGGCGGTTCGCCTTCGCGCGCGGGCACGTCGAAGTCGATTCCGACCGAATGGATGTCGTGCGCGAAAACCTGTCCGAACTGGTCGTCCGCCACCTGGCCGATGAACGCACACTGCGCGCCGAGTGCCGCAAGCCCCGCCAGCGTGTTCGCCGCCGAGCCGCCCGAGGTCTCGCGCGCCGGGCCCATCGCATCGTACAGTTCCTGCGCCCGCACCGTGTCGACCAGGGTCATGCCGCCGCGGTTGAGCTGCAACTCGTCGATCAGCTCGTCACTGCAGGGGGCTATCACGTCGACGATGGCGTTGCCGATCGCGATCACGTCGTATCTCGGTTCGTTCATGGAGCTTTCCGGGTCTGGCACGGCCGGGCGGCCGCCGGGGCGTTGACTTGGCCTGCCGCGCGCGCAATCGCAAGCACGGATGGCTTCCGTCGCTTCCTCGCTGCTCCTCGCGCTCGGCCAACTCAACGATCCGCGCGTGCTCAGGGTGCTGGCCAAGAGCCTCGCGGTGTCGCTTGTGCTGTTCGCCGGACTAGCCTGGGGCGGATGGCAGGCGCTCGACTGGGGCCTCGGCCGTGCCGGGCTCGACGAGAGCCTGTTCGCCGGCGCCGGCTGGCTGCGCGAGGCGGCGGCGGCGTTGCTGACGGTGCTCGGGCTGTGGCTGCTGTGGCGGATCGTGGCGCTGGCGGTGATCGGGTTCTTCGCCGACGAGGTCGTGCTGGCGGTCGAGGCGCGGCACTATCCCGAGGCGCACCAGCGGGCGCGCGACCTGCCCGTCGCCGAACAGCTCTCGACCAGCGCCGCGTCGGCGGCGCGCGCGCTGCTGGTCAATCTCGTGGCGCTGCCGTTCGCGCTCGTGCTGCTCGTCACCGGGGTCGGCGCAGCGCTGCTGTTCTTCCTCGTCAACGCGGTCCTCGTCGGGCGCGACCTGCAGGACATGGTCTGGCTGCGGCACCGCCGCGACAAGGCCGATCCCGCGCCGGTCGGGCGCGCCGAGCGCCTGCTGCTTGGCGCTGCGGTGACTGCGCTGCTCGCGGTGCCGCTGGTCAATTTCCTCGCGCCGCTGCTCGGCGCGGCGGCGGCGACCCACCTGATCCACCGCAAGGCCCGATAGGGAGCCCGCCATGCGCCTCGTCCTGCCCGTCCCGCTCCTGCTTCTCGCCGCGGCCTGCACCACGGTGCCGACGGGCTCGCCGCAGCAGACCGCGACCGCGCCGCCGCCGCGCACCGCGCAGCCGATCCCGCCGACCCGGCCGGCGCCGCCGGCCGCCGCGGACGTTCGGACACCGGAGATTCTGCGGCTTCCCGGACTCGAGGAAGTGATCGAGCACGACGCCGCGGCGCTGGTCCGCCGGTTCGGCGATCCGCGGCTCGACGTGCACGAAGGCGACATGCGCAAGCTGCAGTTCGCCGGCGAAGCCTGCGTGCTCGACGTGTTCCTCTACCCGCTGCGCGCAGGCGCCGAGCCGGTGGCGACCCATGTCGAGGCGCGGCGCGCGAGCGACGGGCAGGATGTCGACCGCGCGGCGTGCGTCGCCGCGCTGCAGCGGCGCGGGTAACCCCAATTTAAGCTTGTTGCGCGATACCCCGGCGCGAAACAGCGGAGCTCGCCAGGGCATGACCATGCATTTCGCCGATCTCGCGCGCCAGGCTGCGGCCGACCGGGCGATCACCAGCGAGGAAATCCTCGCGCTGCGCAGCGCCGGCTGGGGCGACGGGGCGATGACCGCCGAGGATGTCGAGGCGATTTTCGCGCTCAACGACGCGCTCGGCGCGCCCTCGGCCGAGTGGAGTGACTTCTTCGTCGAGGCGATCGGCGAGTTCGTGGTCAACGGCACCGCGCCGAAGGGTTACGTCAGCGAGGACAACGCCGCCTGGCTGATCGCGCGGATCGACCGCGACGGCGCGCTCGAGGGCATGACCGAACTCGAGTTGCTGGTGCGGGTGCTCGAACGCGGGCGCAACGCGCCCGAGCGGCTCAAGGCCTACGTGCTCGATCAGGTCGAGCGGGCGGTCCTGGCCGGCAGCGGTGCGACGCGGCGCGGCGGCGAACTCAGCCCGGGCCACGTCAACACCGCCGAGGTGGCAATCCTGCGCCGCGTCCTGTTCGCCCCGGCCGGCGACGGCCCGGCAGCGGTGTCGTGCGCCGAAGCCGAACTGCTGTTCCGCCTCAAGGACGCGACGCTCGGGGCGGCCAATGCGCTCGAATGGAAGCAGCTGTTCGTCCACGGCGTGGCCAATTACCTGCAGGGCGTCGCCTCGCGCAGTGCGCAGCTCAGCCGCGAGCGCGCCGCCGAACTCGAGGCCTTCGTCGCCGACGACAGCACCAGCGTCGCCCGGTTCCTCGGCCGCATGGCGACCGGCGCGCCCAACGCCTTCGGCGCGGTGTTCGGTCGCAAGCAGCCCGCGCGCGATCGCCTTGCCGAACTGCGCGCCGCCGAGGACGTCACCGGCGAAGAGCGCCAGTGGCTCGAAACGCACGTCCACGCCGACGGCCAGGTCGACGCCTACGAGCAGGCGCTGATCGAATTCCTCGCCGAGAACGCGGCCTAGTCGAACTCGAGCGCCGCGGCCGCGCCCCCCGACAAGGGCCTGGGCCCGCGTGGCGGCTCGACCAGCGCCGGCATGCTGCCCTCGCCGGGGCGACGGCGCCTGCGGCGGACCTCGAGTGCGAGCTTGCTGACCGCGGCGTGGAAGCTTTCTTCGATCCGCGCGAGCTGAGCCGGATCGATGCCGTCCCGCAGTTCGGCGAGCTTCTGCCGCATCGTCGCGATCATCGCGGCTTCGAGATCGACGCCGGCCGCATGCCGCTTGCGCAGCGGCTCGGTCAGCGCGCGTTCGATGTCGTAACGGGTTTCACGGCGGGGCATGGCTTGGATTGTACCACGGAGCTTCCGCTGCTGCCCTCGGGCCCGAGCGCGCGCGCGAACTTGACCACCTGCGACTCGATCGCGAAGCCGGCGTGGCGGTGCCAGGCAATGCTCTCGTGGTTGTCGGCATGGGCGTCCGAGCCGATGCCGTCGACGCCCCGGGCGCGGGCCCAGGCGATCACCCCCTCGAGCAGCGCCGTGGCGACACCCTGCCTCCGCGCGCGATCGGCCACCCACACCCCCTCGAGGAACGCCGCCGGCTGGAAATAGAAGCCATCGACCACGCTGCGGATCGTCACCTCGGCAAAGCCGACCAAGGTCGCGTCGCGCTCGGCCACGAGCACCGCCCACGGCACGCGCATCCGCGCAAGCTCGGCGAGGTCGTCGCGTCCGTCCTCGGGCCACAGCTTCTGGCGCATCGCGCTCCAGCCGGCGTAATCGGCGGGCGCGAGCGGGCGGACGGTCAAACCGTGAAGCTCTCGCCGCACCCGCAGGCGCCCTTGGCGTTGGGATTGGCGAACACGAAGCCGGCGGCGAAGTCGTCCTCCTGCCAGTCCATCGTCGAGCCGATCAGGTAGAGCACGCTGGCGCCGTCGATGTAGAACACCCCGCCGGGGGTCTCGATCTTCTCGTCGAACGGCTGCGCCTCGCTGACGTAATCGACCGAATAGGCGAGCCCCGAGCAGCCGCGCCGCGGAGTCGACAGCTTGACCCCTACGCTGCCCTCGGGCGCCCTGGCCATCAACGCGGCGACGCGCGCCTCGGCGGCGGGAGTCAGGCTTACCGCGGCGGGGCGCTGGCGGATTTTCGTCTCGCTCATCACAGCATCCCCAGCTCGAGGCGCGCCTCGTCGCTCATCTTGGCCGGGTCCCAGGGCGGGTCCCACACCAGGTTGACCTCGGCGTCGCGCACGCCGGGGACCGAGGAGACGCGCAGCTCGACCTCGGCGGGCATCGATTCAGCGACCGGGCAATGCGGGGTGGTCAGCGTCATCGTGACCATCACGTCAGCCTCGGGGCTGACGTCGACGCCGTAGATCAGCCCGAGGTCGTAGATGTTGACC
>Ga0255338_1005420_pt1 | contig 11774 bp, 8 predicted proteins | sample MeOH1_35cm_T4_19_FD_203715 | JGI IMG/M metagenome (GOLD analysis project Ga0255338, IMG submission 203715) | Sandy soil microbial communities from University of British Columbia, Vancouver, Canada - MeOH1_35cm_T4_195 | ecosystem: Engineered > Artificial ecosystem > Sand microcosm > Unclassified ... | reverse complement strand
GTTGATCTTCTCGCGAGCCGCAATCGCTTCGATCAGCCGGCCCACCGCGTTGGGGGTGGCCATCACGTCCGCGCTGACCCAGGAGAGCAGCTTGCTGTAACCGGGCGCCTGCTGCATGACGTGCTTCAAGAACAGCTCGTGGATCTCATCCCGGGCCGGTCCGAGATTCTCCAGGTCGAGCGCCGGGCGAACGTTCTCCACCGGATGCAGATCCACCCGATCCCGTAGTACCTCCCGGACCGGCGGAAGCGCGTCGCGGTTTCCGGCATAGATCACAGGGACCTTTGCGCCGATACCGAGACGGGGCTGGGGATTTGCCGAGACGAGCATCTCCGCAAGTTCTACCAGGTGGGTGACCGTGCCGCCGTCCGTGCCGCCGGCGAGCAAGAGCATGTCGGGACGCAGCGCGCGGATCTGCTCCACCCGCTCGTAGTCGCGGCGGCCATCATCGACCGCGATGGTGTCCATAACGATGGCGCCGGCGCCCAGGGCCGCGCGGTTGGCGCTCTCGGCGGACATCCCCATGACCACCCCCGCCACCGTCATCTGGAGCCCACCACCGGCACTGGAAGTGGAGAGGTAGAGATCTGCCCCGTCCCCGTTTGCGTCCCGCGGCGTGAGCACCCGCGTACCCTCTGGATACGCGTGCAGGAACTTGCGCCCGGTCAACTCCTCCATCTCCCGCACGGCGTTCACTACCCCGACCGTTACGTCATCAAAGGGCGCTTCCACCGTGGTGGGAGCCTCCCCGCGGACAACGAGGCGGTACTCTTCGCCCTGCCGCTCAATGAGGATCGCCTTGGTCGTGGTGCTGCCACAGTCGGTCGCAATGATGGTCGTGGGCTGTGGCATGGTGGGCGGGACGATCGGCCGGATTCAAGACAACATCCTGTTCCCCGTATACGGCCGGCCCCCTTCCCGGGTTCAAACCAGATAATTCTCCGCGGCCTGTGCGTGCTCCCATACGGGCGCAGGCGCTGCGGTGAATTATCTGAAGCGCCTTGTTCCATAATGGCAGCGCCGCCATGCCCAACCTCCGCATTGAAACCATCACCACCATAGACCGGCTCCACACGATCCGTCCGGGTTGGTCCAGGCTGTGGGAGCGGTGTCCGGACGCGACGCCGTTCCAGTCCCCTGAGTGGTTGCTGCCATGGTGGAAGCACCTGGGCCGGGGGCGGCTGAATACCCTGGCGCTCTGGGAGGTTGACCGGCTTGTAGGGCTCGCGCCCCTATTCACGCAGCGCTACTTCGGCTTGCCGCTCCGCCGTCTCGCGCTGATCGGCACCGGCAATACCGACTACCTGGACCTGCTCCTGGACCCGCAATCAGCCGTGAGTTCGCGGGAGCAACTGGATAAGGCGTTGACCCAAGCGACCACCGGATGGGACTTCTGCGACTTTCAGCAGCTGGGTCCCCAATCCCCGCTCCTCCGAATGGATCTGTCGCCGCTGCGAGATCAATCGTTCGAGCAGGAAGTGTGCCCCGTCCTAACGCTGTCCAATGCCTCCCCGGAAGGGGCGGTACCGGCCCGCCTTTGTAAGAATCTCCGGTACTATGGCCGCAGGTTGGAGCGTGAAGGCGGCGCCTGCGAGGTAGCCCCACCGGAAGCAGTGGCGCAAAGCATGAGCGCACTATTCCAACTGCACGGGGCGCGCTGGCGGAAACGGAAGCTACCCGGGGTCTTTACCAGTCAGAGCGTGCGCAACTTCCACCAGGACGTGGCGCACGGGTTCGCGGTGCGCGGCTGGCTGCGACTGCACACGCTGACTCTCGCAGAAGAGGTCCGGGCGGTGCTCTACTGCTTCACCTGCCGCGGCCGGGGTTACTACTACGCCGGCGGATTCGATCCTGCACTCGCCCGCTGGAGTCCGGGCACACTCTTGACCGGCCGAGCGATTCAAACGGCGGGAAGCGAGGGGGCGCAGGAGTTCGACTTCCTTCGCGGTGATGAGCCCTATAAATACACCTGGGGCGCCGTGAATCGCACGAATTACCGGCGCCTGTTGTGGCGTGTCGGAAGTCGCGGAGCAGTGGCTCCGCGACTCGTGGCACTGGAGCGCCGCCTGGAGCATGGCGCCAAGCAATTTGCCCGGCGGCTGCAGAGCTCGTAACATCGACGCGTGGCGACGGTCGGCAACGGGTTACGACCTTCGGATTTGCTTACATGAAGGGGTCCAAGGGAATGACATTGCTGATTCGGGGTTCGCTTTCGTCCGACGTCTCGTGTGCGCAGAACCGTGCATTCGTTCCCACAGCGCCCTCAGTTGCGGCGCAAGCAGGATGCGGCCCCCGCACCGGGTCAGTTGTGGGTATGATAGTTGCGAACTCACCTTGGCCTGGAGTCTCCGTTGGCACGTATCGCAATCCTCATTCCCGCCTTCAATGAAGCCACGCGCATTGCTGCGGTGTTGGAGGTGGTGTCCGGCAGTTCTGCGGATCGGCAAGTGTGGGTGATCGACGACGGGTCCACGGACGACACGGCTAGCGTGGCGCGCCGTTTTCCCGGCGTGCAGGTGCTCCGCACGGAAGAGAATCAGGGAAAGGGCGCGGCGATGTGGGCCGGTGTAGCCGCCACGGACGCGGAACTACTGGTATTCCTGGACGCCGACCTCCGCGGGCTCCGGCCCGAGCACGTCGACGCGCTCGTGGAACCCGTGATGACCGGAACTGCGGAGATGACCATCGGGCTCTTCCGCGGTGGGCGCGGCTCAACCGATTTCTCCCACATCATCGCACCGTGGGTCTCCGGGCAGCGGGCCATCCGGCGGGACGCGTTCCTGAGCCTGGACGCCGCCCGCGCCAGCCGGCAGGGAATCGAGCTGCTGCTGACCCGCGCGGCGCGGGAGCAAGGGTGGCGGGTGATCAACGTGCCCTGGCAAGGCGTCACCCACGCGATGAAAGAAGAAAAGCTCGGCTTGGTCCGCGGTCACCTGGCTCGCTGGAAGATGTACGGGGAGATCGTGCGCACCTGGGCCTCGGAAGCGATTCGCATTGCACTAACATCGGGCGGGGACGCCACCAGCACACAGGTTCCCGCTCGGCGACGAGGCCAACCGCGCTAGTCGAGCTCCGGTAGACACTCTCCAACCACCGCCCGCCTCCCCATTCTCGATGAAGAGGAGACGGGCGAGAAGCGAGATGCGTCTCCGCGCGTTATCCTTCGTCCTCTGAAGCGAAAAGGAACCGGGTGCAGCTCTCGCAGTAGACGTAAGAATCGTTCGCCGCGATCCGCCGCAGGACAGCGCTGCCCACCTTCATCCGGCAGCCCCCGCACGCGCCGATCTGCACGCGGACGGCAGCCACGTTGTGATTGCGCTTGCGGATCTCGTCGTAGCGGCGCAGCGTGTCTTTGTCGATCTTGGCGGCAATGCGCTTTCGCTGCGGCTCATACTTGGCGAGCTCGGCATCGATCCGGCCAGATGCCTTCTCATACCGCTTCCGCATCACACTCAGCGCCTTCTCGGCTTCATCCACCGTCGTGCGGGCAGCCTCCACGCTCTTCTTGGCGGCTTCCAACTCTTCAGCCCGCCGCAGGATCGTGTCGTCTAACCGTTGCCGCTGGCGCTCCAGCGCTTCCACCTCGGCCTGCAGGGCCTGCAGCTCACGGGGAGCGGTGATGCGGCCTTCATAGAGCTTGCGAGATTCCGTGTGTTTCTTCTCTTCCAGGCTCTTCAGCTCCAGCTCTGCGCTGCGCTGCTCCGCCTCGATTGCCTGCAGCCGCCGCTCTACATTGGCCAGCTTTGCCTGCCGGGAGGCGAGGGCACGTTCTACACGCTCACCGCGGTCCAGGGTCTCACGCTCGGCGTGCAGCCGGCTGATTTCCGTATCCACGGCCTGCAGCGCCAGGAGCTCTGATATTTGAAGTTGCATGCGTTATTTTCTGCCTCGGCGTCCTCGTCAGAGGGAGCGGACGCGTGAAACGGCGATCCCCACGCCAATAAGGGTTGAAAGCAGCGGAAACGCGAGCATGCTTTGAACCACCAGGAGGGGCGGCATCCCTTCACCGCCTCCACGAAACAACAACGGCAGCAGCATCCACAGCCGAGTGCTTCCTACCACACCCCCAATGAACGCCGCCACCCCGGTGGCAATCTGCATCGCAAGACTGCGCCGGCGCTTCCCCACCCGCAATGCCACCTCCGCAATCAACCCGCCATACACTACGGCAGGCAAGATCATCAGAGGCACCATCTGCATCACCCAACCCGCCGGAATCGCAACGGCCGTAGCCGCCGCGAACGCCAGGACTACTTCCTGTGGGGTCGACTCCGTAAGGTGTGAACGGTTCCGGGCGCACGCACGGCACTTCTTACCTACGGGAGTATCCACCATGCACCGCACACAGATCGGCGCTTCACAGCGACCACAGCGGACAAACGTGACTTCGTTAGGATGATTGACGCACGGCTGGCCCGCCATCCGGCCTCCGGTAGCTTGAGTGATCTCGACGTGCCTGTAGGTTCGACCCGCCGCAAAACCCATCCTGCGTCATAATCCCATCCCCGTCCCGCGAGCGGAACTGAACACGAATCCGCGTACACCCAGAACCTCGGAGTCCGGTAGCCATCACGCGGGGCGGGGATTGCGGGCAGACTTCAAGTTCGCACGGCGTGTCGCTATAGGAGTAGTGAGTGGGGTGCACCGTGGCCTCCACCGGCCCCTTCGCACCGTTGTTGGATGAATGTTGCCGCACAGGGTACTGGGGGACTTCCGCGAAACTTTGAGTCTCGTTGCTTGTCCTAGTTGGCAACATTGCAGCCCCGACGCATCGCCGTCCCGCTCCGTTGCGCCCTGCGCCCCGGACGGAGGGAATGGATCCAATGAGTTTCCCAAGGAAACCGAAGCAGTTTTCGGACCTCTGTCTGCTGGCTGTGACCGCCCTGGCGGTTACTGGCCCGGCGGGCGCAGCCACTAAAGCAGTAGCGAAAAGCGCTGCCCCCGGGGCAAAGCGCGCCGTCACTCCCGCGAAAGCGGCCCCGGCGCCCCAGGCGCCGGCGGCATCGCCTATCGTCTCCGTCAAGATCAATCCCGCCGTAGTGGTGTTGGACGGACCCAAGTCTCGTCAGCAGCTCGCGATCACGGGTATTGCAAAAGACGGAACGCTCTACGACCTGACGTCCAAAGCCAAGTTCGTCAGCAAGACCCCCAAGGTGGTCACGGCCGACGCGGCCGGTGTGGTCCATCCCGTGGGCGATGGCGACGGCACACTGGCCGTCACCGCCGCGGGGAAGACGGCCACGCTGAAGATCAGCGCCAAGAACGTTGCCAAACCGTTCGTATGGAGCTACCGCAACCAGGTCATCTCCGTTCTTAGCAAGACCGGTTGTAACATGGGCGCCTGTCACGGCGCGGCGGCGGGTAAGAACGGGTTCCGCCTCACCCTCCGCGGTTACGATCCGGAGTTGGACTACGACCGCCTGCTTCACGAAAGCGGCGGCCGGCGCATCTCCAAGTCGGACCCGGGTAACAGCCTCCTGTTGAAGAAGGCCACGCTCGCCGTTCCCCACGCGGGTGGGATGCGCTTCAAGCCCGAGTCCCTGGAATACCAGGTGCTCGCGGACTGGGTCGCTGCCGGCATGCCCGGACCGAAGGCCGAGGATGCGCGCCTGGTGAGCCTGGAAGTCTTCCCGCCGGAGCGCGTGCTGACCGAAAAATCGGAGCAGCAACTCCTGGTGACCGCGCACTTCAGTGACGGGCACACGGAAGACGTGACCAACTGGACCCGCTACGCCTCGAACGAAGAAGCCATCGCGAAGGTGGACGACGGCGGCAAGGTCACCACCGAAGGTGTCGGCGAGACGGCCATCACGGTCATCTACCTCGACAAGGTCACCTTCGCCCGCGTCACCGTGCCGTTCGGCAACAAGGTGAACGACGTCTCCTACAGCGGCTTCAAGCCGAACAGCTACATCGACACCGCGGTGCTGAACAAGCTGCGGACCCTGCGCATCGTGCCGTCCGACGTGGCGACCGATGAAGAGTTCCTCCGCCGGGTCTACCTGGACTCGATTGGCACCCTGCCCACCGGCGCCGAAGTCCGCGCGTTCTTGAACGACAAAAGCCCGGACAAGCGCGCCAAGGTCATCGACGAACTGCTTGAGCGCCCGGAGTATGTGGACTTCTGGACCTACAAGTGGGGCGACATGCTCCGCGTAAACCGGGAGACCCTCACGGAAAAGGGTATGTGGGCGTTCTACACCTGGGTGCGGGACAGCGTCGCCGAGAACAAGCCGTGGGACAAGATGGTCTACGAGGTGGTCACGGCCAACGGCAGCAACTTCTCGGATGGCCCGAGTAACTTCTACCGCATCAGCCGCACTCCCGAAGATCTGACGGAAACCGTGAGCCAGGCCTTCCTGGGCATCCGCGTCCAGTGCGCCCGGTGTCACAACCATCCGTTCGAGAAGTGGACGCAGGCGGACTACTACAAGTTCGCAAACCTGCTCTCTCGCGTAGGCCGCAAGACGGGTGACCACCCGGCCGACCTGGTGATCACCACCGCAACGGGCGGCGAGATTGCGTTCCCGAAGACCGGCAAGCCGCTGCCTCCAACGCCGTATGACGGCCAGCCGCTGGCTGCCGATTCGCAGATGGACCGCCGCGTCTACCTGGCGGACTGGCTTACTTCGCCGAAAAACGATTACTTCGTGCGCTCCATCGTGAACCGCGTGTGGCGCCACTACATGGGCCGGGGCCTGATCGAACCGGTCGATGACCTGCGCGCTACGAACCCTGCTTCCAACGATCAGTTGATGCAGGCGATGAGCAAAGATCTGGTGGCGCACAACTTCGACCTGAAGTACCTGATGCGGCAGATCATGAACAGCCGCACCTACCAGCTCACGTCCCGGCCTCGCCCGGAAAACAAGAAGGACGATCGGCAGTACAGCCGCTACTTCGTGAAGCGCCTGACCGCCGAGCAGCTTCTGGACGCGATCTGCCAGGTGACCAGCCAGCCGGAGAAGTTCCCGAACCTCCCGAACGGTTATCGTGCGATCCAACTGCCGGACACGAAGGTGGCGAACTACTTCCTTGACGTGTTCGGTCGCCCTCCGCGACAGATCACCTGCGACTGCGAGCGCGCCCAGGAGCCGAATATGGCCCAGGCGCTCCACCTGATCAACGGCGCTGGGGTCAACCAGAAGATCGCCTCGGACAGTGGGCTCGTGGCCGGAATGATCAAGGCCGGAAAGAAGGACCCGGAAATCGTCGAGGAGCTCTACCTCACCTGCTTCGGTCGTATGCCGACGAAAGTGGAGATGGACGCATCCCTGCAGACGGTGGACGAAGCTATCAATCCGAAGCCGGCTGCTCCCGCTGACGTGAAACCGGCGGAAGTGAAGCCTGCCGACGCCAAAGCCGCCGATCCTAAGAAGGCGGTGGACCCGAAGGCAAAGGTGGACCCGAAAGCCAAGCCGGCCGATGCCAAAGCCGATGCGGTAAAGGCTCCGGAAGCGGCGAAGCCTGCTGAAGCGGCGAAACCCGCCGACGCGAAACCTGCGGACATGAAGCCTGCTGCTAAGCCGGTGGAAACTCCGAAGGTCGACCCGGTGGTGGCTCGCCGGCAGGTGCTGGAAGACCTGCTCTGGGCGCTCATCAACGGCAAAGAGTTCGTGTTCAACCACTAACTCGCGGGGGTCAACCGCACCGGTAAACGAAGGGCAGACCGCTCGGTCTGCCCTTCTCCGGTTCTCGGCGTCGGCTGCGCGGTCTCCGTTGGACGGCAATTCATCTCCGTCCTTGTCCCCCACCCCGCTTGTCACTAAATCTCTGCGGCAACCGACCTCTCCCAGTCCGTCTCAGTTGGAGGGGAACCGGGGCGCCGTCTCCAAAAGTTATCCGGAGTGTTTGTTCTGGAGGTTCGCACCATGCGTGTCGTCTATTTCGGCCTGGCGGTAACTGCCGCGGCCTTCGTTATCCAGGGCCCTGCCCATGCGCAGGCTACCGTCAGCTTCAGCAAGGACCTGGTGCCGATTCTGAAGGAACAATGCGTCAAGTGTCATAACGCCCGGCAGCCCCAGGGCGGGTTCGCAGTCTCCAGCTTCGCGCTCATTGAAAAGGGCGGCAAGGGCGGCAAGGTGCTGGCGCCCAAGGTGGAAGACAGCCGGTTGATCAAATACCTCGAAGGTACGCTGAAGCCGCAGATGCCCATCGGCAACCCGCTGCCCAAGGCCCAGATCGAGAAGTTCAAGACCTGGGTGAGCCAGGGCGCCAAAGCAGACGTAGACGTCAACGCGATGGTCATCCCCGACTCCGCGATCCCGGCGGTCAAGGTCCCCGTGATCAAGGTCAAGGTCCCCACCCTCCCGCAGGCCGCTGCGCTCGCCTGGAGCAAGGACAACAAGGTCCTCGCCATCGGCACCTATAAGGTGGTGCTGTTGGTGGATCCGGCCACCGGCAAGACGATCCGGGAGTTGCCCGGCCACGCCGACGTGATCCACAACCTCCAGTTCAGCCCGGATGGGAAGCTGCTCGCCGCGGCGGGCGGTCCTCCGGCCCTGCAAGGAGAGGTCAAGATTTGGGAAGTGGAAACCGGCAAGGAAGTTCGGACCATCCTGGGCCACAACGACTTCGTCTACTCCTGCTCCTGGAGCCCGGACGGTAAAACCCTGGCCACCGCCAGCTACGACAAGCTGGTGAAGATCTGGGACGTAGCGACGGGCGCGGAAGTGAAGACGCTGAAGGACCACGCCGACGCGGTATACGCCGTGGCGTTCAACCCAGCCGGCAACCTGCTCGCCAGCGGCAGCGCAGACCGCTCGGTCAAGGTCTGGGACGTAGCCACCGGGAAGCGCATCTACACGTTGGCGGGGCACGGCGACATCGTCTTCTCGCTGGCGTGGAACCCGGCCGGCAACCAGATCACTTCAGTCGGCGCGGATAAGACACTCCGCATCTGGAACGTCAACGCGCAGAATGGCAACCAGGCGCAGAACACGTCGGCGCATGACAAGTCGATCAACGACGTCGCCTACTCGCCCGACGGCACGATGATGGCGACGGCCAGTGACGACAAGACCGTCAAGATTTGGAAGCCGGGCAATGGCTCTCCGATCCAGACGATCAAGGACCTTCCGGACGCCATGCTTTCCGTAGCGTTCGGCGCGGATAACAAGGTGGTTGCGTGCGGCGGGTTCGACGGCACCGTGAAGATCTACAACGTGGCGGATGGCAAGCTGCTTAGCACGGTGATCGATCTTCCGAAGGCGCCCGAGGTGAAGCCCGCGGACGTGAAGCCGGTCGACCCGAAGGCAACTCCGGCCAAGCCGGCCGATCCGAAGGCTGCCCCCGTGAAGGCTGATGCGAAGAAGCCGGAGCCGGCGAAGAAGTAACCTACTGGCACGTTCAAAACAAAAGCCCGTTCCGCTCTCGCAGCGGAGCGGGCTTTTGTTTTGAGCCACCCGGTTCCAAAGCCGTGGCAGGAGTCCCTGCCGGTACGGAGGAACCGGGGCTCATTAACGAACCAACGATCGCAGGAGACGTTAGATGCAGCCCGATCTACCCCCCTCTCACACCCTGAACGACTTTGTCACGGCCACCGCCGAGCGAGACCGGCCCGGTGACATCTTCGAGTTGGAAAGCCACCGGATGCTCGAGGTGAACGTTAAAGGGCGCGTGTGGTCCAAACTCGGCGCCATGGTGGCCTATCGTGGCAACGTGAAGTTCATCCGGGAAGGTGCGCTGGAGGGCGGCGTCGGCAAGGCGCTGAAGCGCTTTGTCTCCGGAGAGGTGTCGCCCCTGGTCAAAATCGAGGGCCAGGGCAAGGTCTACCTGGCCGACTCCGGGAAGCACATCACCATCCTTCGGTTGCAGGGCGAGACGATCAACGTCAACGGCAACGACCTGCTGGCGTTCGAAGACAGCGTGTCCTACGACATCACCATGCATCGCCGGGTGGCGGGGATGATGGCCGGTGGCCTCTTCTCGCTCAAGCTGACCGGACACGGAATGGTCGCGATCATGTCGCACGGCGAGCCACTGACGCTCCGCTGCTTGCCGCACGACCCCATCATCACGGACCCCAACGCCACGGTGGCGTGGTCGGCTAACCTGACACCCGAAGTCAAGACAGATATCTCCCTGCGCACCCTGATCGGCCGGGGCGGCGGCGAGACCTTTCAGATGCACTTCCGTGGCGACGGCTTCGTCGTCGTGCAGCCGTACGAAGAAGTCCCCGAAGTAACCCAGAGCAGCGGCGGCTAACCGCAGCGCCAAAGCCTCGCCCAACAGCGCACCTACCTGTAAAGTAGGAGGGCTCCCCTCCTTTACAAAGAGGGGCCGGGGGAGGCTCTCCGCGTAACGCCATCAGCGCCGCCTGCGATGACCCACGTAAGACGAGCACCATCCATGAACCGAAGAGACTTCCTCGCCGCCAGCGCCCTACTGCCCTTCGCCTCCCGCGTCGTCGCCGCTGAACCTGCCCCGGGAACCGGCCCCTGGAACGTCCGCGACCTTCAGAAGAAGCCCAACTTCGAGCTTACCGGCACCGAGAAGGTGAAGGAAGGCGAACACATGGTGGATCTCTCCACCGTTTACTACGAGGGTGAGCCGTGGATGGGAAAGCCGACCCGCGTCTTTGCCTACTACGCTCGTCCTTCCGAATTGCCGGAGAAGAAGCTCCCCGCCATGGTGCTGGTGCACGGCGGCGGCGGCACCGCGTTTCCGGAGTGGGCGCGGCTTTGGGCTTCGCGTGGTTACGCGGCGCTGGCGATGGATCTTTCCGGCAGCGGGCCAGAGCGCAAGCGCCTCCCCGACGGCGGTCCGGACCAGGACGACGAGTGGAAGTTCCGCCGCCTGAAGGATGGGATCAAGAATGCTTGGACCTACCAGTCTGTGGCCAGTGTGATCCGCGGCGGCTCGCTGTTGGCCTCGCTGCCGGAGGTCGACAAAAACCGAATGGGCATCACCGGTATCTCCTGGGGAGGCTACCTGACCAACCTCGTGATGAGCCTGGACGACCGCCTCAAAGCCGCCGCCCCGGTCTATGGCTGCGGCTACCTTCACGAGAACAGCGTGTGGCTACCGATCTTCGCCCAGCTTCCCGAAGAGGAGCGCCGCACCTGGGTCGAAAACTTCGATCCTTCACGTTATCTACCGCGTTGTAAGATCCCCACCCTATGGGTCAACGGCACGAATGACTTCGCCTACCCGCTCGATAGCTATCAGAAGTGCTACCGCTCGGTCAAAGGTCCGCGCACGCTCTGCATCACCGTGAAGATGCCGCACGGGCATCCGCAGGGCTGGGCGCCCCAGGAGATCCACCTCTTCACGGATTCCATTTTCCGCCGCAAGGAGCTGGCCAGAGGATTGGCGACGGTGGGACGTCCGGTAGTAGGCGTCGACAAGATCCGGCTAGCCTACGACGCCGAGACCGCAATCCAATCCGCGGAATTGAACTGGACCCCGGACCTGGACAAGCCCTGGCAGCAGCGGGAATGGAAGACCGCCTTCGGCCGCGTGCTGGGCCTCCACGAGATCGAAGCGGACCTACCCAAGGACCGCCCCTGTGTTTATTTCCTTACGATCAAGGACAACCGAGGTGCGGTAGTGAGCACCGAGCACGAGCTTTATCCTCGACCGACTTGAGCCGTTATTGCCTGCTCTAGAGCTGACTTGCAAGGAGTTTGCCTGCTCGACCCCTAAACGTATTCTCAACCGCGGTGGATAAGCGACCGTGGAACGAACAGGAGGGTCAATGCAGACAACAGCAATGCGAAAGGCAGGCAAGGGCACCGCGTGGCGCGCCGCATTTTGCGTTGGGACACTGATTG
>Ga0255338_1005419_pt1 | contig 11777 bp, 10 predicted proteins | sample MeOH1_35cm_T4_19_FD_203715 | JGI IMG/M metagenome (GOLD analysis project Ga0255338, IMG submission 203715) | Sandy soil microbial communities from University of British Columbia, Vancouver, Canada - MeOH1_35cm_T4_195 | ecosystem: Engineered > Artificial ecosystem > Sand microcosm > Unclassified ... | reverse complement strand
GCCGACTATCTGATGCCGACGGCGCACGAAGTGCCCGAAGTCGACGTCCTCATGCTCGAGGATGCGCCGAGCACCTGCAATCCGCTCGGCATCAAGGGCGCGGGCGAGGGCGGCGTTGCCGCCGTGGGTGCGGTGATCGCCTCGGCGGTCGACGACGCGCTGGGCGGCAAGGGATTGATCACGCAGATTCCGATCACGCCGCAGGCCGTGAAAGCGCTCATCGACGCGCAGGGCGGTTAATCTCTCCTGTCATTCCGGGGCGCCACGCCGAAGCCCGCAGGGCGAAGGCGGGCGAACCCGGAATCCATAACCCGCAGCGCTGCGGCCTATGGATTCCGGGCCCGCTTGCTGCGCAAGCGTCCCGGAATGACCGGGAGCGATCCCTACTCCTGCATCGCCTCTTCGCGCGTCTTGCGGATCGTCGGCAATGCCACGACCAGCAGCAGGCCCACCGACACGATCAGGAAGAACAGGCTGATCGGCTCCTGCAGGAAGATCATGGAGTCGCCGCGCGAGAGCAGCAGGCTGCGGCGCAGATTTTCTTCCATCATCGGGCCGAGCACGAAGCCGAGGATGAGGGGCGCCGGCTCGCAGTCGAGCTTGACGCAGACGTAACCGAACACGGCGAAGAAGGCCATGACGTAGACGTCGAACAGGTTCGAGTTCACCGTATAGGTGCCGATGCAGCAGAAGACGACGATCGAGGGATAGAGAAACCGATACGGCATGCGCAGCAGCTTCACCCACATGCCGACCAGCGGCAGGTTCAGCACGACCAGCATGAGGTTGCCGAGCCACATGCTGACGATGAGGCCCCAGAACAGGCCGGGACGATCCGTCATCACGCGCGGACCGGGCGAGATACCATGGATCATCATGGCGCCGATCATCATCGCCATGGTCGGGTTGGATGGGATTCCGAGCGTCAGCATCGGGATGAACGAGGTCTGAGCGCCGGCATTGTTGGCCGATTCCGGCGCCGCGACGCCGCGTATGTCGCCGTGGCCGAAATGGCGCGGCTTGCGAGCGACTTTCTTTTCGAGCGTGTAGGCGGCAAAGGCGGCGAGCAGCGCGCCGCCGCCGGGCAGCACGCCGAGGATCGAGCCGAGCGTCGTGCCGCGCAGCACCGCCGGAATGCAATATTTGATGTCCGCCCACGACGGCCAGACGCGGCCGATCTTGGAGTGAACCTCGGCGTTGTCTTCCTTCTTGCCGAGATTGAGCGCGATGTCGGCGAGGCCGTAGATCGCCATCGATAGCGCGACGAACTCGATGCCGTCGGCCAATCCGCGGAAGCCGAAGGTCATGCGGCGGACGCCGGAATTGATGTCGGTGCCGACGATGCCGAACATCAGGCCCAGCACGACCATGCCCAGCGCCTTGATGACCGAGCCGCGGGCCAGCACGATGGCGGCGACGAGGCCGCAGACCATCAGCGAGAAATATTCCGCCGGGCCGAAGCTCAGCGCGATCGAGGCGAGCGGCGGCGCGGCAACGACGACCAGGATGGTGGCGATGCAGCCAGCAAAGAACGAGCCAAGCGCGGCGATGCCGAGTGCTGGGCCGGCACGCCCCGCACGGGCCATCTGGTGACCGTCGATGGTGGTAACGACGGACGATGCCTCGCCCGGGATATTCACCAGGATGGCGGTGGTCGAGCCGCCGTATTGCGCGCCGTAATAGATGCCGGCGAGCATGATCAGCGCCGATTCCGGCGGCAACGTGAACGAGAACGGCAACAACATCGCGACGGTCGTCACCGGCCCAATGCCCGGCAGGACGCCGACGAGCGTGCCGAGCAGCGCGCCGACGAAGCAATAGAGAAGGTTGGTGACCGTCAGCGCAACGCTGAAGCCGGTCGCCAGGTTATTCAGAAAATCCATCGATATCCCCGGAAGTCGCGCTAGAGCGCGGGCCAGATCGGCAGCGGAAGCCGCAAGGCGAAATGGAATATGCCGACGGACAAAGCCGCCAGGACCACCGCCAGAATTGCAACTTCAATCGGCCCGGAATCGCGTCCGGCCAGCGCGGCGAGGGCGACCGTCAGAATGAGCGACAGAACGAGCCCAAGCGGTTCGATGGTCACGCCGAAGGCGACAACCGCAACGACCAAATACACCAGCGGACGAATACTGATATGTCCGACCGGCTCGTCGCCCGATGTGATCGCCCGCGCGACAAGGAGGAGACCAAGCGCGCCGAGAACGATGCCGAGAAAGACCGGGAAATAGCCCGGTCCCATCTCGTCCGCCGAGCCCATCGAATAGCCGCGCGCCACATAAAGGCCGACAACGGCAAAGCAAAGAAACATGATCCCGGACCAAAAGTCCTTACCAGCTCTGACTTTCAGCATCGGTCACATCTCGTCGCTTTGCCGCATGGGGGTTCGTCGCTCAGTTGGCGGCCGGTTTGATCTTGCCTTCGGTGACGACCTTCTTCCACTTCTCGTAGTCGGCCTTGATGAAGGCGTTCGCTTCTTCGGACGTGGTGCCGCGCGGCGAAGCGCCGACTTTGGCGAAGCCTGCTTTCAGCTCGGGGCTGGTGAGCGCCTTGGCGATGGCGGCGTTCAGCTTGCTCTTCACGTCGGCCGGCACGCCGGTCGGCGCGAACACCGTAAGCCAGAGATCGACGTTGAAGCCTTTGAGACCGGCTTCTTCCATCGTCGGCTTGTCGGGGAAGACTTCGTTGCGCTTCTCGCCGGTGGTGGCGAGCGCCAGCACGCGGTTGTCCGTGGTGAACGGTAAGGCGCCGGCGATGCTCGAAAATGAGAACTGGACCTTGTTCGACATCATATCGGTATAGGACGCGCCGATGCCCTTGTAGGGCACATGCGTCGCGACGATGCCGGTGGTCTGCTTGAGCATCTCGCCGGCGAGGTGCGGCGTCGTGCCGATGCCTGCGGACGCGAAGTTGAGCTTGCCGGGGTTGGCTTTGCCGTAGGCGACGAACTCATCGAACGTCTTCACGTTCAGGCCCGGCGCCGCGACGAGCACCAGCGGCGAGGAGGAGACGACCGAGACCGCATCGAGCTGCTTGAAGAGATCGTAAGGCACGCTCTCCTGCAGCGATGGATTGATGACGATGGCGGGATCCATCAGCAGCAGCGTGTAGCCGTCTGGTATCGCGCGGGCGACCACGTCGGTCCCGACAATGCCGCCGGCGCCCGGCCGGTTTTCCGCCACGACGGGCTGACCAAGGGCTTCGCCGAGATGCTGGCCGAGCGTGCGGCCGATGAAGTCCACCACGCCGCCGGGGCTGTAAGGCAGCACCAGTTTGATCGGCTTGGTGGGATAGGACTGCGCGAAGCTCGCGGTGGAGAAAAGCGTCAGGCCGATCGCCGCGGCGATGGCCGACATTCGCAATTTGACGGTCATGGCTGAATTCCTCGTTTCTGTCTCGGTGTAAGTTCGCGGCAGATGATCAGGGCTTCGCTGGGATCTGGATGAGCTCGGAGAGCTGCTGCTCGGACAGCGGCGCCGCCAAGGTCTTGAACGTGATGGCATCGGCCATGATCGCGTCGACGCCCGACACCTTGTCCGGCGACATCACGGGTTTGGGCATGAAGGTGTCGCGAATTTGCAGCGCGAGCGCTTCGGGCACCTTGCTGTATTCGGAGAAGATGCGCACGCCCTGCGGATCGGTATAGAGAAACTCGTAGCTCTCGCGATACGCCGCCATGAAGCGCTTCATGACGTCAGCGCGCTGCTTCAAGGCATTCGCGTTGACGATGTGCACGCGCACGGTCTGGTTCACCATCGACGGCGCGTCGTTGCCGCGCGCGATCAGGCGGATCTTGCCGTCCTGCAACTGCTGCAGCCCGAAAGGCGGTGAGGCCCAGCCGACGTCGATCTGGCCGGACATCACCTGCGTCAGCGTCACCGCGCCGGCGCCCGTCGCGACGGCTTTGGTGCTGGTACCGAAGTGCTTGATGAGCGCGAGCAGCGCGATATGCGTCGAAGCGCCGACCGTCGAGAAGCCTGCGGTCTTACCATTGGTGTCCTTGAACGATTTGATCGGCGAGTCCGCCGGTACGTACCAGTAGAGATCGCCGGCGCCCGTGGTGCCCGCGGCGAGAATGCGGACCGGCGCGCCCTTGGCGAAAGCGCCCATCACCGCCTGCGTGCCGGCAGCAATGCCGATATCGACGCTGCCGGAGATGACGGCCTGCATCGTTTCGCCGCCGCCTTGCGTATAAAGAATGTCGAGCTTCAAGCCGTGCTTGGCGAAGATGCCGGCGCGCTGACCGATCTCCGGTATCGACGTATCCCAGTTATTGGGGGCGCCGACGGCGAGGCGAAGTGTGTCCTCGGCCTGCGCAAGCTGCGGCACCGTGGCCAGCAACACAGCGCCGAACAGTCCTGTGACGAAGCGCGAAGCAGACATTCCCAACCCCCCCTCGCGCGACAGGTCGCCCGACGCGACGTGTACCAATAACGTTGAACTGTACCAATATAAATACAGTTCGAAAAAGTTAGCAAGCGAAGTGCTGCGTAAATGCGCAGCAGAAGCGGTGTGACGTTGCACCATTTTTGGTGCATTGCACGCGGTGGAAGCGTGTCAGGCGGTACTGAACGTGCCGCGCCCGAGCGCGACCGTCCGGTCCTTCGTGTCGCGAACATCAATGTCGACGCGCGCGACCGAGCGACCGGCCTTGAGCAACTTGGCGTGCGCGAACAACGCATCGCTGTCGGCCGGGCGCATGTAGTCGATGCGCAGGTCAATCGTCGGCGCCATGCGACCTATTTTCACCGCGACGGCGGCGTGACCTGCTAGGTCGATAAGCGACGCTATCACGCCGCCATGAAAGGCCTTGTCGCCTTTCGCGCGCGCGAGTTCGTCGCGAAACGAGATCTTGATGGTGACGGTGCCGGCTTCAGGATCGGCGTCGACAGGCTCGGGCCGCAGCACGTGATGGAAGGGCGGCCCTTCCATCTCTTCACGCAATCGCGCGAGTGCATGGCTGCGGGCGTCGCTCATCCCGCTTTTGCCTGAAAGCGCACCGCCTCCGGTTTGACGCGGCCTTCTGCAATCCAGTCGGCAACGTCGCGTTTGCGCACCTTGCCGCTTGCAGTGAGAGGGATTTCGTCGACGCGCAAGAAGAACTCCGGCATGTCGTATTTCGACAGGCCGACATCGTCGAGATGCTTGAGGATGTCCTGCGCGTCGATTGACATGCCGGGCCGCACCATCACCGCGAGGCATACCCGTTCGCCGAGGCGCTGATCCGGCACGGGGACGGCCGCGACGCGCTGGATGGCGTTATGAGTCGACGCCAGCGCCTCGATCTTCGCCGGATAGATGTTGTGGCCGCCGCGGATGATGACGTCCTTCTTGCGGCCGGTGATGCGCAGATAGCCTTGTTCATCGACCCAGCCGAGATCGCCGGTCATGAACCAGCCGTCGCGGTTGAAAGACTCTTCGGTCGACTTCTGATCATCGAAGTAGCCGAGCATCAGGCTGGCACCGCGCCCCCCGATCTGACCGATCTGCCGCGCCGGCAGTTCGCGGTTGGGGTCTTCGCGGTCGAAGATGCGGATCTCGTAGCCCGGACAAGAGCGGCCACAGCTTTCGACGATCAGCTTCGGGTCGTCGTTGGGCAGCGTGTATTGATGCGAGCAGGTCTCGGTCATGCCGTAGCCGCTCTGCGGAATGATGCCGCGTGCGATCAGTTCGGCGACCAATTCCTGCGGCGCCTGTGCGCCGGAGATGCGGAAGCCCTGGAGCTTGCCGATACCGGAGAGATTGCGCGCCTTGACCTCGGCGAGCAGATCGATCGCGTGCGTCGGCACGCCGACGAGGAAGGTCGCGCCGGTTTCGATCAGCCGATCGACCAGGCTTGCGCCGCGCGGCAGGTCGTGGATGACGATCTGGCCGCCCATGCCGAGCGCCATGATCATCGCGCCAAAGCCGAGATTGTGGCTGAGCGGGCTCAGCGAATAGACGACGGACGTTTCGTTGATGTTCCAGTCGGCCGAGAGCGCGCGCGCATTGGCGAGCAGCGTGTTGTCGCTGTGCATCACGCCCTTCGGTGTGCCGGTCGTGCCCGAGGTGAAGGCGAGATAGAGAATGGTGTTGGGATTACCCTTCGGCGCCAGTGCTGCCGCGCCGCCCGGCGCGACGATGCCGAGCGCGCGGCCGGCCGCGCTCTTTTCCAGGCGATAGACCTTGCGCAAGGTTTCGACCTCGCCGAGCCGCGCAAAGAGATCGTGCTTATTGGCATCGGCCCCGTAGCCCACCTCGGCTACGACGGCCGCCGCGCGCATGCGGTTCAGAAGATCGAGAATGTCGCCGGCGGTGTGATCGCGGTGCAGGGAAGGGCAGCAGATGTAGCCGTTTCGGCTACAGGCGAGTAGCGCAATGATGGTCTCGGGACGGCTCGGCAGCCACACCGCGACGCGCTGGCCCTGCGCGAGCCCGGCCGCGGCGAGATCGTCGGCGAAAGCGTCGACCAATTTAACGAGCGCGGCGTAGCTGAGATCGCCGGCGCTGCTGCGCACGGCCACATGGTCGGGCATGCGCGCAGCGTGCGCTTGCACCAAGTCATAGAACGTGTCGTCGCGCCAGAAGCCAGCGCGGCTATATTCCTCAAGGCGGTCGGTATTGAATAGCGTTAGGAGCGTATTCATGCGCGCTTGCTCGCACTGCGAGCATTTCCACTTTCGATACAGTGGTCCAAGTAATATTTGGACCGATATCACAGGCTCCTATAGAGGGAATGGCCATCCACAGGAGGAGGTGTTCCAATTTTTATACATTGCTCTATAAGATTACAAGTCGGTCCGTTTCGATTGTCCCCGCATGTCGCCTGAAAGCCCACAGACCTTGGTCGCCCTCGCCAACCGCATGCTCGCGCGGGAGGGCGTGTTGGACGCCTTCGGCCATGTCAGCATGCGGCATCCGGCCGATCCGACGCGGTTTTTTCTGTCGCGGTCGCTGGCGCCCGAGCTCGTGACCGAAGTCGACGTGCTCGAATTCGACCTTGCCGGCGAGCCGGTCGTCGCGACCAAGCAGGCTCTCTATTCAGAACGCATCATTCATTCGGTGCTCTACCGGATGCGGCCGGACGTGAATGCGATCTGTCATCATCATGCTTCGTCGACGATGCCGTTTTGCCTGGCCGACCTGAAGCTGCGCGTGGTCACGCAACTCGGTGCGGCGATCGGCAGGACCGTGCCGCTCTGGGATCAGCGCGACGAATTCGGCGCAACAAACCATCTCGTTACACGCGAGGCCGAGGCGATATCGTTGGCCAAATGCCTCGGCGCCAACAACATGGTGTTGATGAAGCGCCACGGCGCGACAGTGGTGGGCCGCACCCTGCGCGAACTGGCCTTCCGATCGATCTATAGCTGCCGCGACGCCGAACTGCAGTTGCGCGCGATGAACTATGGCGACATCAGCGTTTTCACCGACGAAGAAATCGCACTTGCCGAGAAATTCCCGGAGGCCACATTGGTGCGCGCCTGGGACTATTGGCGCTCGCGGCTACCGAGTGCCTGAGAACGGCGCCATGCAAACAAGACGCGCCAACGCGCGATGCCTGGGGGAGTGATGGTCGATCTGACGAAACAATACGACGTGCTGGTCGTGGGCGGTGGCAATGCGGCGCTGTGTGCCGCCATTGCCGCGCGCCGCGAGGGCGCGTCGGTGCTGGTGCTCGAGGGGGCGCCGAAGTTCTATCGCGGCGGCAATACGCGCCACACCCGCAACATCCGCTGCGCCCATGACAGCGCGACCGAGACCTTGACGGGACCTTACAGCGAAGAAGAGCTGTTCGAGGATCTGCTGCGCGTGACCGGCGGCAAGACCGACGAGCCGCTCGCCAAACACATGATCCGCGAGTCGAAGGAAGTGCTCGTGTGGCTGCAGGAGCAAGGCGTGCGCTATCAGCCGTCGCTCGGCGGGACGCTGACCTTGGGCCGCACCAATGCATTCTTTCTCGGTGGCGGCCGCGCCATGCTCAATGCGCTGTATCGCACGGCCGAGGAACTGGGCGTCGATGTCCTGTACGACGCGCCGGTGACCGCCGTCGAGATCGACAACGGCATGTTCCTGTCGGCGACGATGACGCATGGCGGCAAGTCGCATCAGGTGCGGGCGCGCACCTTGGTCGCCGCGGCGGGCGGCTTTGAATCCAACATCGAGTGGATGAAGGAATACTGGGGCGAGGCGGCCGAGAACTTCCTCATCCGCGGCACGCCCTATAACCGCGGCACCGTGCTCAAGATGCTTTTGAACGCTGGCGTGCAGGAAACCGGCGATCCGACGCAGTGCCATGCGGTGGCGATCGACGCGCGCGCCCCGAAATACGACGGCGGCATCATCACGCGGCTCGATTGCGTCGTGTTCGGCGTCGTCGTCAACAAGAACGCCGTGCGCTTCTACGATGAAGGCGAGGATATCTGGCCGAAGCGCTACGCCATCTGGGGCCGTCTCGTCGCGCAGCAGCCGGACCAGATCGCCTATATCATCTTCGATGCCTCGTCGCTGAAGCTGTTCATGCCGTCGCTGTTCCCGCCGATCACAGCCGGTAGCATCCGCGAACTGGCGGGCAAGCTCGAGCTCGATGCCAATGTGCTGGAAAAGACCATCGGCGATTTCAACGCCGGCGTTCGTCCCGGCACATTCAACCATGCCGATCTCGACGATTGCCGCACCGAAGGCGTGACGCCGCCCAAGTCGCATTGGGCGCGCAAAATCGAAGCCGCGCCGTTCTATGCCTATCCGGTGCGGCCGGGCATCACCTTCACTTATCTCGGCGTGCGCGTTGATCTCGAGGCGCGCATGTTGATGAAGGACGGAACGCCGGCAGCGAACATGTTCGCGGCGGGGGAAATCATGGCCGGCAATGTGCTGACCAAAGGCTATGCCGCCGGCATCGGCATGACGATCGGCAGCGTCTCCGGGCGCATGGCGGGACGGGGAGCGGCGAAGAATGCGCGCAATTGACATGCACACGACGACGACGCATCCGACGGAAGCGCTGCGCGAAGCCGACCGGCTGATGGTCGTCTGCAATTCGTGCCGCTACTGCGAGGGGCTGTGCGCGGTGTTCCCGGCGATGGAGCGCCGCCGCCTGTTCAACGATGGCGACCTCAACTACCTCGCCAATCTCTGCCATAGCTGCGGCGCCTGCTATTCGGATTGCCAGTTCTCGCCGCCGCATGAATTCTCGGTCAACGTGCCGCGCACTTTGGCGCAGGTGCGGGGCGATTCCTATCGTGCCTATGCTTGGCCTGGCGCGTTGTCGGGCCTGTTTGCGCGCAATGGCGTCGCGATCAGTCTGATCGCGGCCTTGAGCGTTGCGGCCTTCGTGCTCGGTTTTGTCGCCTATCGCGACCCGGATGTGCTGTTCGGCACGCATGCGGGGCCGGGGGCGTTCTATAGACTCATGCCGCACAACGCGATGGCGGTTCTGTTCGGCGCGGTGTTCCTCTACGCCGTCCTGGCGCTGACGTTCTCGATGCGAGCGTTCTGGCGCGACATCGCCGGCGATACGCCGGCCGGCGGCGTCTCGGCCTTCCTGCAGGCCGTGAAGGACGCCGGACATTTGCGCTATCTCGACGGCGGCAAGGCCGGCTGCATGAACGACGACGCCGAGGCGCCGACGGACAGGCGCAAGCACTATCACCACGCGACGTTCTACGGCTTCCTGCTCTGCTTTGCCTCGACCTCGGTCGCGACGCTCTATCACTATCTGCTTGGCCGCGAGGCGCCTTATGCATGGTGGGATCTGCCGGTCGTGCTCGGCACGCTCGGCGGCATCGGCCTCGTCGTCGGGCCGATCGGGCTCTTGGCGGCGAAGTTTAAGCGCGCGCCGGAACTGCTCGACGAGAGCCGCTTCGGCATGGACGTTGCCTTCATCGTGATGCTGTTGTTGACCAGTGTCACGGGCCTTGCGCTGCTGGTTCTGCGCGCGACGCCGGCGATGGGCGTGACGCTGGCAATCCACCTCGGCGTCGTCTTCGCGTTGTTCCTGACGCTGCCTTACGGCAAGTTCGTGCATGGCCTCTACCGCTTCCTCGCCCTCGTGCAATACGCGCGCGAGAGCAAAGCGGGGCATTAGTCGCTTCGGCGGATAGGCGGCCGACAACATCTCGCGTCTGCGAAGGCGCGAGATGTGGGTTTCATTCAGCGAAATAGCGCGCGCCACTTGCGCGCTGACACGCTGTTGCGCCCACGCTAGTGGGCCCTCATCCCACGATTGCGATCCCTTCGTGAACATGCGCTCCAGTCGTGGGCCGCGCGTTGCGCCGTTCGGCCGCTCTTGTAATTGCCGCGCGACGGAGTAACAATCCAGTTAGTTATAATAATGATGGGGGAGACGCCGATGCAGCGCAGCAGCGAACGCATCCTCACGACACACGTCGGCAGCCTGCCGCGCCCGCCCGAATTGCATGCGCTGAGCATCGCGTTGCGCAGCGGCGAGGCGGTCGATCCGGCCCATTATGCCAACAGTCTGCGCCAGGCCGTGGCGGATGTCGTGAAGAAGCAGGCCGCCATCGGCATCGACATCGTCGACGACGGCGAAATGAGCAAGCCGAGTTTCATCACCTACATCAACGATCGCCTGGGCGGTTTTGAGGTCGACACCGCCGACCGCAATCAGAGCCCATGGGTCGGTTCGCGCGAGGTCAAGTCGTTTCCGGACTTCTACCGGCCGCAACTCGCCAATGTGCACACGCGCCACACGCATTTCATCTGCTCGGGCCCGATCACTTATCGCGGCGGCGAGCAACTCGCGGCCGATCTCGCGAACCTGAAGGCGGCGCTCAAAAACGTCCATGTCATAGAGGCCTTCGTGCCGGCGACGTCGGTGTCGAGCATCGAGGACTGGAACCGGAACGCCTACTACAAGTCCGACGAGGAATACCTTTACGCGCTCGCCGACGCCATGAACGAGGAGTATCGCGCGATCGTCGATGCCGGCTTCCTGGTCCAGGTCGACGATCCGCATCTCGTCACCTACTATGTCTGTCATCCCGACAAGAGCATGGATCAGTGCCGCAAGTGGATCGCGCTGCGGGTCGACGCCATCAACCACGCGCTGCGCGGCATCCCGAAGGACCGCGTCCGCTTCCACACCTGCTACGGCATCAATTTCGGCCCACGCGTCCACGATATCGAGGCGAAATACATCGTCGATATCCTCGGTCGCCTGAACGCCGGCGCCTTCTCATTCGAAGCGGCCAATCCGCGGCATGAGCACGAATGGACGGTGTGGCGCGACGCCAAGCTGCCCGACGACATCATCATGATTCCGGGCATGGTCACGCAGTCCAACGTGATGGTCGAGCATCCGGAGCTGATCGCGCAACGCCTCGGGCGCTGGGTCGATGCCTTCGGCCGCGAGCGGGTGATCGCCGGCACGGATTGCGGTTTCGCGAGCTTCGCCGGCAACGACGAGATTCACGACAGCATCGTCTGGGCGAAGTTCGACGCGCTGGTCGAAGGCGCCAAGATCGCCTCGCGCCAGACGCGGCGCGCAGCATGAACTTTCATAAAACAAAGTACGGGGAGAAGACGACATGCCGGCATCGCGCATTCAGACGACCACGGTGGGTTCTTATCCGGTGCCGGATTGGCTCGTCGCATTGCCCTCCGAGCAGGCGCTGATCGACGCGACGCGCACGGTCATCCACACCCAGGAGATGGCGGGCATCGATCTCGTCTGCGACGGCGAGCTCTATCGCTTCGACGTCAATCATCCCGAGACCAACGGCATGATCGAGTATTTCGTGCGCCCAATGTCGGGCGTGCGCCGTGAGATCGGGCTC
>Ga0255338_1005418_pt1 | contig 11783 bp, 7 predicted proteins | sample MeOH1_35cm_T4_19_FD_203715 | JGI IMG/M metagenome (GOLD analysis project Ga0255338, IMG submission 203715) | Sandy soil microbial communities from University of British Columbia, Vancouver, Canada - MeOH1_35cm_T4_195 | ecosystem: Engineered > Artificial ecosystem > Sand microcosm > Unclassified ... | reverse complement strand
GAGAACTTCATCAAGCGCGTCATCGGCCTGCCCGGCGAGACGATCACCGTCAGCGCCGGCAAGGTCATCGTCGACGGCAAGCTGATGAGCGACGAGAGCTACGCGCAGTGGGACGAGCCCTACCGCCAGCCCGAGTCGGTCCACGCCAAGGAGATCTCCCCCGAGCGCTACCAGCAGCTCTGGCAGGAGCACAAGCTCGACCGCGAGCTCGGCGACATCCAGAAGGACTTCTTCGGTCCCGTGAAGGTCCCCGAGGGCGCCTACTTCATGATGGGCGACAACCGGGACCACTCCTGCGACTCGCGCTACTGGGGCCCCGTCGACAACCGCTTCATCAAGGGCAAGGCCTGGTTCATCTACTGGCCGCCGTCCCGGATGAAGGTCGTCCGCTAGGCGTCAGGCCTCGTAGCCGTTCGGGTTGTTCTTCTGCCAGTTCCAGGAGTCGGCGCACATCTGATCGAGGCCGCGGGCCGGTTCCCAGCCGAGCTTCTTCTTGGCGAGAGAGGCGTCGGCCCAGATCGCGGCCGCGTCGCCGGGGCGGCGGGGCATGATCTTGTGGGGGATGGCCTTGCCCGCGGCCTTGGCGGCGGCGGCGATCACCTCGAGCACGGAGTAGCCCCGCCCCGCGCCGAGGTTGACGGCCTGGGCGCCTTTGAACGAGTCGAGCCGGTCGAGCGCGGCGACGTGGCCCAGGGCCAGGTCCACGACGTGGATGTAGTCGCGCACGCCGGTGCCGTCGTGGGTGGGATAGTCGCCGCCCCAGACGTTGACGGACTCGCGCCGGCCGACGGCGGTCTGCATCACGAACGGCATCAGGTTGTTCGGCACGCCGCGGGGGTCCTCGCCGATGCGGCCGCTCTCGTGGGCGCCGACGGGATTGAAGTAGCGCAGCAAGGCGATCTTCCAGCGCTTGTCCTCGACGGCGAGTTCGTAGCACATGTCCTCGATGTCGAGCTTGGTCTTGCCGTAGGGGTTGACCGCCGAGCGCGGGTGGCGCTCGTCGACGGGGTTCTTCTCCACCGCGCCGTAAACGGTGCACGACGAGGAGAAGACGAGGCGCCGGCAGTTCCCCTTCTCCATCGCGGCGAGCAGGTGGTGGGTGCCGAGCACGTTGTTCTCGTGGTACAGCTGCGGCTTCTCCACGGACTCGCCCACGGCCTTGAGGCCCGCGAAGTGCATGACCGCGTCGAAGCCTTCTCCCATCAACGAATCCAAGCCGTCGGGATCGAGCAGGTCGAGCTTCTCCAGCCGCATCGGCTTGCCCGCCAGCGCCTTGACGCGCTCGATGGCTTCCGGGGAGGAGTTGGAGAAGTTGTCGAAGCCGACGACCTCGTGGCCGGCCCTCAGCAGCTCGAGGCAGGCGTGGCTGCCGATGTAGCCGGAGGCGCCGGTGACGAGGACCTTCATCTAGAAGGGCGTCATCGCGCTCTGCAGGTGATAGTAAGGAGGGCGCGCGCGGTAGCGCGAGATGCACTCCTTCATGATCTCCTCGATGAAATCGGCGTAGTTGTGGCCGATCACCTCGGCGCAGGCCGGGACGCAGTCGCCGTCCGAGATCGACGGGTTCGGGTTGATCTCTAGGATGTAAGGGTTGCCCGAGCGGTCGACGCGGACCTCGATGCGCGCGTAGTCGTGGCAGTCGAAGATGCGGTAGGCGTCGAGGCAGATCTCGGAGATCAGGGCGGAGAGCTTCTGCGAATACTTCGCCGGCCGCTCGACGCGGATCTTCGAGTAGACGGAATTCTCCTCCCACTTCGCCTGGAACGGGTAGATGCCCCAGGTTCCTTTTGGCAAATCATCAAAGATTGAGCGCGACAGGGGCAGCACCTTCACCCGGTCCTCGTTGCCCATGATCGAGACGTCGACCTCGTCGCCCTCGATGAACTCCTCGATGAGGACGGGGCGGTTGTATTTCTCCAGGAGCATCGCGACCTGGTCTTTCAACGCCTTGAGGCTCGTCACGACGGACATGTTCGAGATGCCGATGGAGTTGTCGGTGTTCGCGAGCTTGACCATCAACGGGTAGCGGAGGTCCTCGCGGATGGGCTCGTTCTTCTCGAAGACGTAGTCGAACTTGGGCGTGGGCAGGCCGTGCTGCTCGAGGATCTTCTTCACCTTGATCTTGTCGATGCACAGCGCCAACGTAAGAGGATTGGAGCCTGTGTAGGGGATCCCCAGGCAGTCGAGGATGGCCGCGGCGTGGGGTTCCAGCAAGGACGAGTTGTTGATCCGTTCGCAGACGTTGAAGATCATGTCCACGTTGGCGTTGGCGATCTTGTCGAACGGCAACGGCGTTTCATTCATGTCGAAGAAGGTGACCTTGTGGCCCTTGGACTCGACGGCCTTCTGGATGTTGCGGCCCACCGACGTCAAATCCGAATGGACCGCACCTTCTTCGCCGCCTTCGGCGTCGAAGATGTTGCACAGGATGCCGACATGGAGGGACTTCTTGTCGAACCCGGTCCCGCGCACTTTTTCGATCCTCGCGGACTGCAAGATACGACGGCGAGACACCTGCGCCGCCCCGAACCGGTTCTTGCGCCTCGTTTTACCCAAAGACGAGGTCGAGTCGAAGCGCACGATATTGATGGAGACCTGACGCAAAGTCTCGTCGAGGTTCTCCTCGGCCTCGGCGTAGGTGTCGCCGCGTCCGACGACCCAGCCGATGGTCTCGAAGCCTTCCGGCGGGACGAGCACGGCGTCGCCGGGCTCCTTCTGCACGGCGATCTCGTGGACCTTCGCGGGGTCTGGCTTCTCCTGCGGGAACTTCACACCGGTGACGATGCCGGAATACTCGGGGATGAGATACTTGCCGACGAGGTGGCAGCGGGGGTCCTTGAGGCGCTTGGGGTGGCAGGGCTGGCCGAGGGCGATGCGGGCGGCCTCCTCGATGACGTCGACCTCCCAGACGGTCTTGATCCAGTCGTGGAGGTAGTCGCCGCCCATGCGCGCGTTGATCTCGACGAGCTTGGGGCCGGAGGGCGTGATCTTCGCCTCGAGGTGCAGAGCGCCGTTGGTCAGGCCCAAAGTCTTCACGACCTCCTTGGCCATGCGCAGGACGTCGGAGAGGTCCTTGTCCTCGTGCCGGGAGGGCATCGCGTCGCCGGTCTCGACGAAGAAGGGCTCCTTGGTCGGGAAGTTGTCGTTGAAGGCATGAAATTTGACTTCGCCGTTCTGAACGAGGAGGTCCACGTCGATCTCCGCCCCGTCCATGAACTCTTCCGCGAGGATGTCCGTGCCGTACTTGTAGATGGGATCGAACGCGGGCGTCATGTTGGTCTTGATGTAGTCCAAGGCTTTTTTCGCCTCATCAAGATTGTCGAGCTTGACGACGAACTGCGACTTCACGCCCCACGCGGGCTTGAGCACGAGGGGGAAGCCGATGCGCGCCGCGGCCTTCTCGAGGTCCGTGTGGCTCTTGATCAGCGCCCACGCGGGCTGATACTTGCCGAGCTTGGCGTTCTCGAGCGACTGGCGCGTGAGGTACTTGTTGCGCGCGTTGAGCGCGGCCTGCGGCGTGTGGCCGATCCAGCCGAAGCGCTCGGCGAGAGTCGCGCACAGCGGCACCGCGTTCTCCCAGAAGGTGATGACGCCGTCGACCTTCTGCGTCTTGACGAGCTCCTCGACCTTGGCCACGCACGCGACCTCGTCGAGGGGGTCGCACTCGACGAAGCCGTCGGTGATCTTGCTGACCCAGTTCGCCTCGGAGGACATCAGGATCATCTTCGAGAAGCCCAGCTCCTTGAGGCGCTGGTAGATGAACTTCTTCTTCGGGTTGGGCGAGGAGATGACGAGGAGGGTCTTGGTCTTGAGGTCGGCGGAGGGCTCGGCGGCGACGGGCTCGGCGTGGTTCATGATGATAGTGTAGGGCATTCCCCGACGGGAATCAAATCGGCTACAATGTCGGAATCATGACTCCGGATCTGAACCTCGTCGGACTGTCCCAGCCGCTGCGCCACGCCCTCCAGGCGCTCGCGGTCGTCGCCGCGAACCCGGGCAAGGCGCAAGAGCTGACCGGCATCGCCCGCCGCTTCTCGCTTCCCGAATCCGCTCTGGCCAAGAGCTTCCAGAGCCTGGTGCGCGCCGGCGTGCTGAGCTCCCGCCGCGGTCCCAACGGCGGCTACCGCCTGGACCGGCCGGCCAAAGAGGTGACGCTCGCCGAGGTGATCGAGGCGCTCGGCGGCAGCGACCGGCGTCACGGCCGCTGCCTGCTCGAGGAGCGCGCCTGCTCCGCCGGCGGCACCTGCGCCCTGCACTCCGCCGCCGTCGAGGCCGACGAGCGCATGCGCTCCTCGCTGCGCAGCTTGACCTTGGCCGACCTCAAGCTGCCGAAGAAATCCAAGAAATAAAAAGAGCCGCGCGCGACGCCGCGAGGGCGCCGCGCGCGGCTTTCTTCTTTTAAGCGACGAGCTCCGGCTCCGGAGCGACCTCGGCCTTGGACGGCTTCGCCTCCCCGGCGAACGAGTGGCCGGTGGCCAGCCCGATCATGAAGAGGACCAGCGCGACCGCGCCGAGCGCGAACACGGTGTCCCCGGGAGCGCGCAGCCACCGCAAGGTCGACATCAGCGGCGTCTGCAGGAACTCGGGGCTGCGGGCGAACCAGTAGCCGGTCTCGATCGACGCGACCGTCTGCAGGAGCCCGATGGGCAGCAGGCTCATCAGGCACATCGCCATGAGCCCGCCGTTCATGCCCCAGAACGCGACGGAGATCATCCCGTCCTTCCAGCGCCGTCCGGCCGTCGCCGCGCGAAGGCAGAACAGCGTCAATCCGATCCCGAGCATGCCGTACACGCCGAACAGCGCGGCGTGGCCGTGCAGCGGCGTCGTGTTGAGCCCCTGCATGTAGTACAGCGCGGCCGGCGGGTTGATCATGAAGCCGAACAGACCCGCGCCGACCATGTTCCAGAACGCGACGGCGACGAAGAACAGGATCGGCCAGCGGTAGTCGCGCACCCACGGCGCCGAGCGGGAGACATGGATGTGGTCCCAGGCCTCGTAGCCCATCAAGGCCAGGGGCACGACCTCGAGCGCGCTGAACACCGAGCCCAGCGCGAGCGCCACCGTCGGCGTGCCCGAGAAGTACAGGTGGTGCAAGGTCCCGATGATGCCGCCCGCGAGGTAGATCGTCGCGGCGAGCAAGGTCGCCTCGGCGGCCCGCGCGTCGTCGACGAGACCCATCTTCGAGAACAGGAAGGCGATCACGACGGTGGCGAACACCTCGAAGAAGCCCTCGACCCACAGGTGCACGACCCACCAGCGCCAGTACTCGACCATGGTCAGGTGCGTGTGCTGGCCCCAGGACAGGCCCGCGCCGTAGAAGCCCGCGATGGCGATCGCGGAGACGAGGAACAGCCCGAGCAGCTTGGAGGTCCCGGGCTTGGCCTCGATCATCGCCGGGATCACGCAGCGTCCGACGAGGGCCAGCCAGATGACCAGGCCGGCGAACAGGCCGATCTGCCACACGCGTCCGAGCTCGACGTACTCGTAGCCCTGATGGCCCCACCAGAACCAGTTGGTCCCGGAGAACTTATGGAACACGCTCGCCCACTCGCCGGCGAGCGAGCCGACGACGATGACGACGAGCGCCCCGAGCAGGACGCCGACGCCCAGGGCCTGGCCTTTGGGCTCGCGGCCGAGGATGATCGGTCCGATGAACAGGCCCGCGGCGAGCCAGCTCGTCGCGATCCAGAACAGGCCGAGCTGGATGTGCCAGGTGCGCGTCACGACGTACGGAAGCCAGCGGTCGAGCGGCACGCCGAAGAACCCGTCTCCCTCCACGCCGTAATGGGCGGTGATGATGCCGACGCCGATCTGCGCGAGGATGAGCCCGGCCACCGTGATGAAGTACGGGATGGTCATCTTCTGCGACGCCGTCAGCTTGAGGCCGATCAGCGGGTCGCGGGAGGGGACGTCCTTCTTCGCGTGCTCGCCTCCGCCGGCGCCGGCGTAGTACCACACCATCGCGCAGATGCCGCCGAGCAGCATGATGATGCTGATGCCGGTCCAGAACATCGCGGGGGCGGTGGGGCGGTTGCCGACGAGCGGCTCGTGCGGCCAGTTGTTCGTGTAGGTGTAAGGGCTGCCCGGCCGGTTGGTCGACGCGGCCCACGAGGTCCAGAAGAAGAACGCGGACAGCTTCAGGGCTTTGTCGGGGTCGCTCACCGCGCCCTTGGGCATCGCGTAGGCCTTCCGGCCGTTGGCGAACACGTCGCTGTAGTGTTCAAGGTTGGAACGGAACGCCGCCGCGCGGTCCGCGGAGACGGTCAGGCGTCCGGTCGCCGCGTCGTAGCCGTTGGTGCGGAACAAGGTCTCCGCGCGCTGGCGCAAGGCGGCCTGGCGCTCGGCCGGAAGGGCCGCGTAGGAGCCGGCCTTCTCCGCCTTGGCCCAGCCGTCGAGCACGGTCGTCAGCTCGCGGTGCAGCCAGTCCGCCGTCCAGTCCGGGGCGACGTAGGCGCCGTGGCCCCACACCGAGCCGACCTGCATGCCGCCGAGGGCGCGCCACACCTTCTGGCCGTCCGCGATCGCGCCTTCGGGGAAAAGGGCCTTCCCGGTCTCGTCGACGACGGACAGGGGGATCGGAGGCTTGTGGTTGTTCATCTCCACGCCGACCCAGCCCAGGACGGCGAAGGATCCGACGATCACGACGGTGAAGGCGGCCCATAACTTTCTCATATATGCTCCTCGTGTACGGCTCGTAACAGCGCTGTAGCAACATAATTGCCAGACATTAATCTCCGGAATAGGCGGTGAAGGACCCCGCCCCGCTAGGACCAAAGGCCCTTTTACGCTTTTCGCGGACGGGTTAACCTATATCCATGGAAAGAAGCCGCGGCGGCCGTGTCTGGACCTTCTCCGGAGCCCTGGCGTTGGCCGCGACCATGGGCGTCATGGTCCACCGTTCGACGCCGAAGGCGCCGGAGGAGCTGCGCGATGCCGTCGCCGCGCCCATCTCTCCCGCCGCTCTGGGCGGAGCGCGCGTCGTGTCCCCGGACGCGGGCTGGTTCGCGAGCCCGTCGGGGCGCCGCGCCGAGGCCGAGCGCGCGTTGATGGCCACGCGCAACCCGAAGGTCTCTAGATCCGCCCGGGCCCGCGCCGAAAGGCTGCGCCGCCAGGCCGCGCGCGAGCGCGCTCTCGCGGTCTCCGCTCAATAGCGGAGTTTTGTCCCGGCGCACCCGGATTAACTACTGATAATCACTGGTTCCGGGACGAGTGATTATCAATAGTTTTTGTGAGACTGTTTCCGGAAACAGTCCGACTCGCACCGGTGCGAGCCGCGCGCTCAGTAGACCGGCTTGATCCGCGCCAGCCCCGCCTCGAGCCGTTCCTGGAACTTCTTGTCGAGCACGTCCGCGCACACGGCGTAGCGGATCAGGGGCTCCGGCATCCCGGAATCGCCCGGCGCGGAGAAGTGCACGCCCACGATGCCGGTCTCGGTGATCACCGCGCGGTTGAACGCCTCGTGGCGGTTCTCGTCCGGCAGCTTCTTGCCGAACGCTTCGCGCGGGGTCTTCCAAAGCGTGAAGAAGCCGGCCTCGGTCGCGCACGCCGGATGCAATCCGGCCTTCTTCAACGCCGGGATCAGATAGGCGAGGCGCTTCTCGTACAGGCCGCGGATCTCGTCGAGGGCGGCGCGCGCCGCGGCGCGATCGCTCAAGAACTCGCCATACGCGGCCATGACGCCGGGGACGGGGCCTGAGTCGGTGTTGCCCTTGACCAGGACGAAGTCCTCGACGAAATCCTTCGAGCCGACGAGGGCGCCGAGGCGCGCCCCGGGGTCGTTGTAGGACTTGCTCACCGAGTACAGCTCGAGCCATTCGAGGGCGGGGTAGTCCTTGGCCACCGACGCCAAAGTGGCGTGGGTGCCGGCGGCCGCGAGGCCCGCGTAGGCGCCGTCGTTGACGAGGCGCATGCCCTTCTCCAGGCAGAACTCGATGAGCTCCTTCCAGTCCGCGGCCGACGCGCCCACCGCCGCGGGATTGCCGGGACGGATGACGAAGACGAGGTCGGCGCGGTCCGCGCCGTCTTTCTTGAGCGCGCCCTTGAGGCGGGCGACGCTCAGCCGCATGTTGTCGGCGCTCGTCAGCGGCCACACCGTGCGCCGGGCCGCGAGATAGGAGGCGCTCCAGGTGCCGATCACGTCGTAGGCGGGCAGGTTCGAGGCGACGCGGAAGGAGCTTCGGCGCGTCCCGTCGGGAAGGTGCAAGGCGCAGGCCAGCGGGATCAAAGCGCTGGCGGTCTTGATGCCCGCGATGGGCAGAGCGCGCAGGGCGGGGAACTGCTCGACGTCGATGGCGCCGTGCATCAAGACCATCTGTTCCGCGAAGCGGAGCAGATTCTTGTCCTCGGCGTAGGTGTGGAAATCGTAGCCGGGGTCCTGCGCGTACTTGGCCTTGAGCGCGCGGATGGCCGCGGGGGGGATCCCGTCGGGGTTGCCGAGGGACAGGTTCAGGGGCTCGAGGCCGGTCCTCTCGCGGTACTCCCGGATCAGGACGTAGATGAGCTGGAAAAGATTGATGCCCGCAGGCGGGATGAGCCGCATGCGGGCATCATAGCGGATTCAGAACGCGTCGTAGAAGCTGGTCTGCATCGCCTTGTCCCCGCCCTGCGGGTCGTAATCGTCGCCGGTCTTGCCCTTGTCGTTGTTCCCGCTGCCGTTGTTGTCCTTGGCGGGAGTCGACGAGCCCGAGGTCGGGGTGGAGTTGGCCGAGGCGCCGTTGCCGTAGGCGCTGTTGCCGCCGGAGATCGGGTTCGGCGGGGGAGGCGTGTCCTTGGGGCCCTGCTGGACGCTGGGGGCGCGGGCCACGTCGAAGCCCTTGCGCTTGTTGAAGACGATCTCGCCGGCGTCCACCGTGTGGGTCCGGGTCTCCGCCTTCTCGTAGACGGGCTGCTGTCCCGTGGTGCGGATCAGGGCGCCGGGCTTGCTGTAGTTCGGAGGGGCCTCCTCGGTGCTCGGCGCGGGGGCGGGCGCGTCGGTCGGGCCGACGGCGCTCCGGCCGCCGGTCCAGAAGGCCTTGCCGCCGCGGTGCACGGCGCGGCCGCCGGAGCCGCGGGAGACGGCCTGCCGGCCGCCGCCCATGAAGGCGCGGCCGCCGTCGACCGGGGCGCCGTTGATCATGGCGGCGGTCACCGCCGGCGCCTGGGCGGCCAGGGGGGAGTTGGGTGCGGTGCCGCCGCCGGGGGTGTTGACCGTGATCACGCGCGGGCCGGCCGGAGCGGCCGTCGTGGTCCGGCCGTTGACCGTGTTGAAGGCCTTGTTCGCCCGCTGCTCCGCCAGGGCCGTTTGCGCGGCGAGCAGGGCGACGGCGGCGGTAAAGAGGACTTTCATGGCACCCCTCCGAAGTCAGCCAAAGTATAGCCCCGAAGCGTCAAAAAGTCATTACACGTCGCTAAAAAGTCGGTAAAGCCTTGCCGCCCGCAAAATATGTAGAATGGCCTCAGACGGGAAACCTTCACCCGTCGCTAAATCGTAACATGAGGGTGTCATGCTGTTCGTGCCGGAACGCACTAATATAGGGAAGCCGACGGGGCTTCAAGGAGAATTTTCATGTCGAACCGATTCACGGAGCGGGCCCAGCGCGTCATCCTGATCGCCCAGGAAGAGGCCAAGCGCCTCAATCACGATTACGTCGGCACCGAGCACATCCTGCTCGGCCTGATCGCCCTGGGTGAAGGCGTCGCCGCTCAGGTCCTCGCCAACCTCGGCGTCGACCTGCGCCGCGTGCGCTCCGAGATCGAGAAGATCGTCGGCACGGGCGACAACGTCATGCTGCTCGGCGAGATCCCGTTCACGCCGCGCGCGAAGAAAGTGCTCGAGTACGCCGTCGAGGAAGCCCAGCACATGGGCCACTCGTACGTCGGCACCGAGCACCTGCTCCTCGGCCTTATCCGTGAAGAAGAAGGCGTCGCCGCGCGCGTGCTGGAGAACCTCGGCCTGCGCCTCGACGTGGTCCGCGAGGAAGTGCTCAACCTCCTCGGCGAAGGCCAGTCCCAGCAGCAGGGCGGCGCCGCGGGCGGAGCCCAGCAAGGCTCGGGCTCGCCGACGCGCACCAAGTCCAAGACCCCCACCCTCGACGAGTTCGGCCGCGACCTGACCGCGATGGCCCGCGAGGGCAAGCTGGACCCCGTCATCGGCCGCGATGACGAGATCGAGCGCATGATCCAGATCCTGGCGCGCCGCACGAAGAACAACCCGGTCCTCATCGGAGACCCGGGCGTGGGCAAGACCGCGATCGTGGAAGGCCTGGCCACGAAGATCTCGACGGCCGACGTGCCGGAGATCCTGCTGAACAAGCGCCTGCTCACTTTGGACCTGGCCCTCGTCGTGGCCGGGACGAAGTATCGCGGTGAATTCGAGCAGAGACTCAAAAATATCATCGAAGAGATCCGCCGCTCCAAGGGGGCGGTCGTCCTCTTCATCGACGAGCTCCACACCGTCATCGGCGCCGGCGCGGCCGAGGGCGCCATCGACGCCTCCAACATGATCAAGCCGGCGCTGTCGCGCGGCGAGCTTCAGACGATCGGCGCCACCACGCTCGACGAGTACCGCAAGTACATCGAGCGCGACGCCGCCCTCGAGCGCCGCTTCCAGCCCATCATCGTCGACCCGCCGTCGGTCGAGGAGACCTTCACCATCCTCCAGGGCCTGAAGGACAAGTACGAGGCGCACCACAAGATCAAGTACGACGACAGCGCGCTTCGCGCCGCCGCCGAGCTGTCCGACCGCTACATCTCCGAGCGCTTCCTGCCGGACAAGGCCATCGACCTCATCGACGAGGCCGGCTCCCGCGCGCGCCTGCAGTCCTCGGCGACGCCGCCCGAGTTCAAGGACAAGGAGGTCGAGATCGAGAAGGTGGTCAAGGAGAAGTCCTCCTCCATCTCCGGCCAGGAGTACGAGAAGGCCGCCCGCCTGCGCGACAAGGAGAAGGAGCTGCGCAAGGCTCTCGAGGAGAACAAGAAGAAGTGGCGCGAGAAGCGCGACCAAAGCACCCCGACCATCACCGGGGAAGACATCGCCGCCGTCGTGTCCAAGTGGACCGGCGTGCCCGTCACCGCTCTGACCGAGACCGAGACCGAGAAGCTCGTGCACATGGAGGACAACCTCCACAAGCGCGTCATCGGCCAGGAAGAGGCGATCAAGACCCTGTCGCAGGCGATCCGCCGCTCGCGCGCCGGCCTCAAGGACATCAAGAAGCCCATCGGTTCTTTCATGTTCCTTGGGCCGACGGGCGTCGGCAAAACGGAATTGGCGCGTGCGTTGGCCGAGTTCATGTTCGGCAACGAGGACTCGATGATCCGCATCGACATGTCGGAGTACATGGAGAAGTTCGCCGTGTCCCGCCTCATCGGAGCGCCCCCCGGCTACGTCGGCTACGAAGAGGGCGGTCAATTGACCGAGGCGGTCCGCCGCAAGCCCTATTCCGTCGTGCTCCTCGACGAGATCGAGAAGGCGCACCCGGACATCTTCAACATCCTGCTCCAGGTGATGGACGACGGCGTGTTGAATGATAATCTTGGTCACAAGGTGTCGTTCAAAAACGTGGTCGTTCTGATGACCTCGAACGTCGGCGCGCGCCTGATCTCCAAGGGCAAGTCTCTGGGTTTCGCCGCCGCCGACACGGCCGACCAGGACGTTCGTGACTATAAAAAGATGAAGGAGACGGTGATGGACGAGGTCAAGCGCGTCTTCTCGCCCGAGTTCATCAACCGCCTCAACGACATCATCGTCTTCCACCCGCTCAACGAGAAGGAGATGACGGAGATCCTCGTGATGATGCTCGGCAAGG
>Ga0255338_1005417_pt1 | contig 11784 bp, 9 predicted proteins | sample MeOH1_35cm_T4_19_FD_203715 | JGI IMG/M metagenome (GOLD analysis project Ga0255338, IMG submission 203715) | Sandy soil microbial communities from University of British Columbia, Vancouver, Canada - MeOH1_35cm_T4_195 | ecosystem: Engineered > Artificial ecosystem > Sand microcosm > Unclassified ... | reverse complement strand
CGCCGGTCACCCGCGCCTGGAACCCCGGGAGGGTCGTGACCGCGTCGCGGAGCGCGACCTCGGCGCCGTGGGTCACGGCAAAGACGAACTCGCCGTCGGGGCCGGACGAGACGCCGACCGACTGGACACCGGGCAGCCGCCCGAGGTGTCGCTTGAAGCTGGCGATGCTCGCCACGCTGACGAGACCGGTCACGACGACGTGAGTCGGATGCGTCTCGGGCGCCGGAGTCGCCCCCGGATCGTCGGTCTCGGGCACGAGGCCGGCCAGCCGGGCGGCGAGCGCGTCGTCGGCGATGACGCGGATCTCCTCGACCTCCGTCTCGGCGCCGGCAGCGACGGCTGCCTCTGCCTCGGCCGCGGCGAAGTCGCCGAGCCCGAGCGCGGACAGGCGCGGGTCGAATGACGCGGAGTCGTCCGCCGGCGCGTCGTCGGGCAGCTCGACCTCGATCCCCGACTCGGCCGCTGCCGACTCGGCGAGCGCGGCCGCCTCGGCGGACGCCTGAATCGCGGCCATCGCCGCCTCGGGGTCGGTCATCCCGGCATCGGCCTCAGCCGGCTCCGCGACAGGCTCGACCTCGCTGATGAGGGCGTTCTCGCCGACGACCTCCGCGTTGGGCGCGCTCGCCTTGGCGGACCAGGCGTCGTCGTCGAGATTGTCGAACGGCGGCGGCTCGGGGAGGTTCCCGGCGAGCGCCGCGAAGCGAGTCGGGTCGTCCTCAGTGAGGAGCTGCTCGAAGAACTGGGCCATCTCGGTCTCGAACGCCCCGACACGGCCCTGGACGGCCTCGATCCGTCCCTCGATCCGGGCGGCGTGGTGGTCGATCTCGTGCTCGAGCTGGCCCTTGCGCTCGGAGATCTTCTGGTCGGTCTCCTCGCGGATCCGCGCAATCTCGGCCTTCGACCACTCACGGATCGCGGCGACATCGTCGTCCGCCCGGCGGCGGAGCTCCGCGGCGTCGGTCGCCGACTGCTCGTGGATCAGCTCGATGTGCGCCTTGGCATCCGCCTGGAGCCGCACCAGCGTCTCCTCGCGGGCTGCCTCGGCGGCGGCCTGCATGGCGCGCGTGAGGTCGGCGAGGAACTTGTTCGGGCGCCGTGCGGCCGGCTTCGGCGCGGGCGCTGCGGGTGCCTGAATGGTGGGCGCGGGCTCGGGCATCGGGTCATCCCCTCGGGTCGGGATCTCGGTGTCCGGCGCGTCCTCGGTGACGACGGCGACGGTCGCGTCGTCGGCGACAGGCTCGGCGGTCACGGACGTCGCCTCGCCGGCCGGCGCCTCGTCGGTCGCGGGGGAGGCCGCGTCGATCTCGTCGGTCGCGGGATCGGTCTGCGGTCGCTGGTCGGAGGTCCAGGGAAGCCTGAACCCCGTCCGAGCGTCGGTCGTGGCCATGGGGTCTGTCGTCCTCTCCACGTGGACATGCCGGGGGTCTATCGGGGCTTGTCGGCATGCTGGCAGCCGTGGAGGGTGTGGTGGAGTCCGCTAGAGGTACCACCGGACCGGGGCCGGTGGTACCGGCGGCGGTGGGACCCCGTCGGGCGACGCCACCGGAGCCCCGCCGGGCGGCTCGGCCGAACCGGGTTACGATGGGCGGATGGACCCGACCATCGTCCCGCTCGACGCGCTCCGCCGACGAGGCAGTGGCCGCCCGGGCGTCGACGTGCCGCCCACCCCCGACGCCTCGTTCGACGGCCATCCCGGCCTCGTCGACACGATGGGCCGGGCGATGCGCGACCTCCGGATCTCCGTCACCGACCGCTGCAACTTCCGCTGCACGTACTGCATGCCGAAGGAGATCTTCGGGGCCGACTTCGCGTTCCTGCCGAGGGACCAGGTCCTGACGTTCGAGGAGCTCGAGCGGCTCGCCCGGATCTTCGTCGGGCTCGGGGTTCACAAGCTCCGGATCACGGGCGGGGAGCCGCTCGTCCGGCGCGACCTGCCCGAGCTCATCCGGATGCTCTCGACGATCCGGACGCCCGAGGGCGGCCTGGTCGACCTGACCCTGACGACGAACGGATCGGCGCTCCGTCAGCTCGCCGGCCGGCTCCGCGAGGCGGGTCTCCAGCGCGTCACGGTCAGCCTCGATTCGCTCGACGATGCCGTCTTCCGGGCGATGAACGGGATTGACTTCCCGGTCGCCCGGGTCCTCGACGGGATCGCCGCGGCCCGCGAGACCGGCCTCGCGCCGATCAAGATCAACATGGTCGTGAAGCGCGGCATCAACGAGGACAGCATCCTCCCGATGGCCCGCTGGGCGCGTGACGAGGGCGTGACGCTCCGGTTCATCGAGTACATGGACGTCGGCCACTCGAACGGTTGGCGGCTCGACGAGGTCGTGTCGGCCGAGGAGATCGTCAACCGGATCGCCGCCGAGCTGCCGCTCGAGCCGGTCGCCGCGCAGTACCGGGGCGAGGTCGCCGGTCGGTGGCGGTACGTCGACGGCCCTGGCGAGATCGGGGTGATCGCGTCGGTGACGCGGCCGTTCTGCGGCGACTGCACCCGCGCCCGGCTGTCGGCCGAGGGCCAGCTATACACGTGCCTGTTCGCCGTCGCCGGCCATGACCTCCGGGCGCTGCTCCGGGACGGGGCTTCGGACGAAGAGATCGTGTCGATCATCGGGTCGATCTGGGGCCGGCGATCCGACCGGTACTCCGAGCTCCGGACCGAGGCGACGGGCGACCTGCCCAGGGTCGAGATGTTCGCGATGGGCGGGTAGGGCGCGGCGGGATTGGTGGGCCTCGGGCCCCGACCGTTGACAGTTGTCCACGGTTCGTCCACAGGGGTGCACATCTCGTGGACGACCGCCGCCCGTGGGGTCGCCAGTTCGTGGATAACCGCGTTGACCCGCCCTTCGGGCGGCCCGTACCGTGTGTCCTGCCCGGAGGGGCCGACACGGACAGAGGCAGCGGCGATCACATCAACGTTCCTCCGTTCAGGCGGTCGCTTCGGGCGCTTCTTTGCCCGGCCCGGACGGCGACCCGGCTCGTCCGCGGGTGCTCGCCCCCAGCGATGTTCGGCATCCCGGTGCCGGCGCTCGCTCCGGGCGAACGAAGCAGCGGGCCTCGGCCGTCTTCCCCCTGGACGTGATCCTGGAGGCCCGCGTGTCCGTCACCCCGTCGTCCCCGAGCCAGCCGATCGCGCCGGCCGACCAGCCGCAGCGACTCGCCGCGCTCGAGGCGGCCGTTCGTGCCCGGTCCGACCTGTCTCCGGTGGTCGGCATCGTCCTGGGGTCAGGTCTCGGCGGCCTCGCGGACGAGCTCGCCGACCCCGTCGCGATCCCGTTCGCCGAGCTTCCGGGCTGGCCGGCGGCGACGGCCCCCGGGCACGTCGGGCGGCTGCTCCTGGGTCGGCTCGGCGGCGTCCCGGTCGTGATGCTGCAGGGCCGATTCCACGTCTACGAGGGGAACGATCCCGGGCTCGTCGTCCAGCCGGTCCTCCTCTTCCGGCAGCTCGGTGCCCGTATCGTCGTCCTCACCAACGCGGCGGGTGGGGTCAACCCGGACTATCGCCCGGGGACGCTGATGATCATCCGCGATCACCTCAACCTGACCGGCCGGTCGCCGCTCCTCGGGCCGAATGCCGACGCGGTCGGGGAGCGCTTCCAGGACCTCACCGACGCCTGGAGCCCGCGACTACGTCAGGCGCTCCACGCGGCCGGCGGGGCGGAGGGGATCGAGCTCGACGAAGGGATCTACGCCGGCCTGCTCGGGCCGCAGTTCGAGACCCCGGCCGAGGTGCGGATGCTCCGGATCCTCGGCGCCGACGCGGTCGGGATGTCGACGGTCCTGGAAGCCATCGCAGCACGGTGGGCCGGACTCGAGGTGGCCGGCGTGTCGCTCGTGACGAACGCCGGCGCCGGGTACACCGGCGAGCCGCTGACCCACGAGGAGGTCCTCGCGGCGGGCGCCGAGGCGGGTCCGCGCCTGGCGCGGGTCATCCGCCGGTTCGTCGCGACGTTGCCGGACTGAACGTCGTCGGGCGCGCCCCGAGGTCAGCGGTGCCCTCGCCGAGCGCGTCCTTGGCGCCGCCGCCCACCGCTCGATGGGCGCGGTCGGTCGATGGGCGCGCCCAGCCTGTCGCCGGGCCGACCGATGGTCAGCGGCGCCGCGACGCGTTCGTCGCCGCCCTGTCGAGCGCCACGCCCGCGGCGAGGACGATCACGAACGTGATCAGGAACGGGACCGGCAGCGCCGAGGCCGGCGTTCCCGCGTAGCTGGCCATCCCGCCGACCATCGCACCGACGAGGGCGGCCACGCCGATGAGGCCGAGGTGGGAGCGGATCCACTCCATGCTCCCGTTCGCCGCCCGGGGGCTCGCCGGATGGTCCCGGCGGCTGGGCCGAGGGCGCCGGCGACGTTGACCGCGCCGGGTCGTAACCCAGGTTTCCTGCCATCTGCTCGCATACGCAACCGTATGCAGCAAACTCGACCACTCGCAGGCGGTCACTACCCTCGCCCATGCGTGCGCTGCTGCGCGCGGTGGCCCACCAAAGGCGGAATAGCGCTCGAAATCGTGCGAGCGACAACTGGCAGGAAAACCCGCCGACCACTCCGCTCGGGCCTCCGGCCACTCCGCTTCGGGCCCGACGCGCACCGCCGGTCTCTAGGTGACCGGCAGCTCCCGGCCCGCCGTCCGCGCGGCCTTCGCCTTCTCCGCCCATGCCCCGAGGACGTTGTCCTTGTGCGGGCGGATCGGACAGTGCTGGTCGCGGTTGCCCATCTCGTCGCAGTAGCCCAGCGGCACGCACTTCGGGGCGAGGAACGAGCCGAGGAACGGCGAGACCTGGAAGACCTCGTGGCGGATCAGCTGGAAGAGCCGCCGGATCTCCCATTGGGCCATCGTGCACAGGCGGAGCCCGGACATGTGGATGAGCGCCCGAAGATTCGTCGTCATGACGAGGTTCGTCCGGGTCGCGTTCGGGAAGACGAAGCGGGCGTCCTCGCCCGGGACGCCGGCCCCCAGCATCTCGCCGTACAGCTCGAGCGCGCCCTCGACCTGGTCCTCGTACCGCTCGCGGAGGCCGGGATCGCCGTCCTCGATCGTCGCAGGGAGCATCGTCGCCGCGCCCTTGAACTTGACGTAGCGCTGACTCTGCTGGTCGAACGCGACGCCGGCGCGATGGCGGACGAGCTGGTGCGACAGCGTCCGCGACACGCCGCTGATTCCGAACGTGAAGACGACGTGCTCGATCGTCGACCCGTGGCCCGACTCGATCACGCCGTTGATCAGCTTCTGCATCTTCTGCTGATCGATCTCACCGTCGAGCGCCCGGCGGAAGATCTCCTCCGGGTCGAGCTCGGAATAGCAGGTCCGGCAGGCCGTGTAGATCAGCGGGACGTAATAGCGCTCGACGATGTCCCGGTCGGGGAACAGCAGCGTCGCCTTCATTCCCAGGTCGCGCCGACCGGGGTTGCGCGGGATGCCGGTCTTCGGCGGACGAGGGGCGGCGCTCTCGGACATGGGGGAGAGGATACGACGGCTGGTCGGCCGGCGATGAGCCGCGCGGTCAGTGACCGATCAGCCGACCTTCGCCCACCTCCGCCGGTCGGTCCGCCGCCTCCGACGTCCCGTCGGACGACTCGACCCCGAGGTCCTCGCGCAGCTCGAACTGGCGCATGACGTCGGCACGGCTGAGCATCCCGATCAGGTGTCCGTCATCGAGCACCGGCACCTGCTCGAGGTCGCGCGACCCGAGCGTCGTGAGCGCGTCCGCGAGGGACGTCTCGGGCGTCACCGAGACGACGCCGTTCCGGCCACCCATCACGTCGCCGACCTGCGTCACGGCGCGCCGCTCGGGGGGAACGCGACGGATGTCGCCGACGGTGACGATCCCATCGACCGCGCCATCGTGACCAACCGGCACCGCGCGCCGGTTGGTCGGCAGGAGGTGGCCGTCGACGACGTCGGCGACCGACAGGTTCGGCGGCACCATCGTCCCGTCCGGTTCGACGACCGCGCCGACGGAGATCCCGTGGAGCGCTTCCTGAAGTCGGACCTGGCGGACGACCGCGGACGCCGCAGCCTGGAGGAACCAGCCGATCGCCGCGATCCACAGCCCACCGATGACCTCGCCGTTGATCGTCCGAAAGACGCCCCAGATGAGGAGGCCCGCGGCAACGATGGTCCCCACCGACGCGGCAATCTCGGTCGCCCGCCGGAGGCTGCCGGTCACCCGCCAGACGATCGCCCGGAGGACTCGGCCACCATCGAGCGGGAAGCCCGGGATCAGGTTGAAGCCGGCAAGGAGCGCGTTCACGAGGCCGAGATACAGGAAGAGCGCCTGGGCGGGGGAGTCGGCCGGGACGAGGTTCGCGACGACGAGCGCCACACCGGCGAGCCCGAGGCTCGAGAGCGGCCCGACGATCGCGACGAGGAACTCGACGGACGGCCGCGGCGACTCCGTCGTCAGGTTGGAGACACCACCGAAGATGAACAGCGTGATCGAGCGCGCCTCGAGCCCCTCGCGCCGGGCGACGAGCGAGTGGGCGAGCTCATGGACGAGGACCGACGCGAACAGCAGGATCGACGCGACCGCGCCGAGCAGCCAGTACGTGGGCATCGACGCCCGCGCCGCCGTCGGGAAGTAGCCGACCGCGAGCGACCAGGTCACGAGGACGAACACGACGATCCAGCTTGGGTGGATGCCGATATCGATCCCGGCGACCCGGAACAGCCGGTACGACCGCATGGTCGGATCGTGCGACCCGAGGCGGTGCGCGGTTACGTGGCGGACGGCGCCGCGCTTGCACAGCCGTTGCAGCAGGGTGGGACCGGCGACGCGGACCCGCGACCCCTCGGGGACGTGAGATCAGGGGATCAGTAGTAGTCCGAGCAGGACAGGAAGTAGCCGCAGCGGCAGATCAGCTTGCACTTCCGCTCGTCCATCGGCGCCCCGCAGTTCGCGCAGGTCAGGATGACGGCGGCCGGATCGGCGTCCATCCCGGTCGCGACCCCATCGGCGGGATCGGGATCGTCGAGGAACGCGATCGCGCTGGGCGGCGCGGCCAGGACGGTCGGGTCGGACATCGTCGTCATCCTACGTCCCGCTGACCGTCCGGGACTCGCCAGCGGCGTGGGCCACGGCGGGCGCCGTTCGGGCATACGCGATCGCCTCCGCCTCGGTCAGCTGCGTCCCGTCCTGCCAGGCCGCCGACGTCCCCGGGTCGTCGCGAAGAACCGCCGGGTCGAACCCGAAGATGACCCGGTTGGCCGGGTTGAGCCCGGTTCCGGTCGACTTCTCGAGGGCGGCGACCGCGCCCGACAGCCGCGCGGCCCGCTCGGGGTCGCCCTCGAGGAGGGCGTCGATCGCCAGCCCATCGAGCACGAGGACGATCCCGCTTCGATCGCCAGCATCCACCCAGATCCCGAGCGCCTCGAGATAGCGCGCGTGGGACAGCTCCAGGTCGCCTGCGCGCGCCTCGACCTGGGCCGACGTGAAGAGCGCCCAACCCAGCAGGAAGGCGTCCTCGAGCGACCGCAGGGCCGGGATCGCCTCGGCGAGGAAGCCGCGGGCTGCCTGCACATCGTGCCGATCGCGGGCGACGTTTGCGAGCTCCCATTGCGCCTTGGCGATGCCCGGGCGGTCGCCGAGCCCGCGGTAGAGCTCGAGCGCCTCCCGGCCGAGCTCCTCCGCCCGCGCCGTGTCCGCGTTTCCGAAGAGCTCGATGAAGCTCAGGTTGTAGAGCGCCTCGGCGAGCGGTCCCGGCTCCGACCTGCCCCGACGGATCTCGAGCACCTCGGCGTACCGCTTCCCGGCGTCGATGAAGTCGCCCTGCCAGTAGCAGATGCCGCCGGCGGCCTCGAGAGCGGCGAGGCGGATGTCGTCGAGCGCCGGTGGAGCGGTGAGGGCGAGGAGCACATCCGCGGTGTCGCGACCCTCCGCGAGGTGCCCGTGCGACTGCCAGAACCGCCAGACCGCCGCCACGAGCCGCAACCCCGTCTCGGCGTCACCTGTCTCGACCGCCCACGTTCGGACGGCCCGCAGGTTGTCGAGCTCCTCCTCGAGCCGGTCGAGCCACGCTCGCCGGTCGCTCGCCGTCAGCTCGGGCGCCGCGCGTTCGGCCAGGGCGAGGAACGTCGCCGCGTGGCGGCGCCGGATCTCGTCGCGCTCGCCGCTCGCCGCGAGCTGCTCGGCCGCGAACTCGCCGATCGTCGCGAGCATCGCGAACCGCGGCTCGCCCTTCGACTCGACCGGCCGCACGAGGCTGTGCTCGACGAGCGCCTCCATGCCGTCGAGGACGTCGCGCCCGAGCTCCTCCGGCGGACCGCAGACCTCCTCGGCCTCGGCCAGGGCCGCCCCGCCGACGAACACGGAGAAGCGGGCAAACAGGCGCCGCTCCGGCGGGGACAGGAGGTCGTGGCTCCAGGCGATCGCGCCGCGGAGCGTCTGCTGGCGTTCTGGCAAGTCGCGCATCGCGCCCTGGAGGAGGTCGAGCCGCCGGGTCAGCCGCTTCAGCATCGCGTCCGGGGTCAGCAGCCGGCTCCGGGCCGCCGCAAGCTCGATCGCGAGGGGCAGGCCGTCGAGCCGCGCGACGATCGACGCGACGGCCTGGGCGTTCGCGGCGCCGAGCGCGAAGTCCGGCCGGACCGCGCGGGCGCGGTCGACGAAGAGCTCGACGGCGGGGTTGAGCGAGAGCGCCTCGAGCTCGAGCCGGCCACGGGTCCCGTCGGGCAGCTCGAGCGGCGGGACGGGGTACTCCTGCTCACCGCTGAGCCGGAGGATGATCCGGCTCGACACGAGGACCTGCAGCCGCGGCGCCTCGCGGAGGAGGTCCGCGACGAGGGGAGCCGCGGCCGTGACCTGCTCGAAGTTGTCGAGGAACAGGAGATGCTCGCGGTCGCGGAGGTGGTCGACGAGCCGGTCGCGCGGCGGCCGGCCCCCGGTATCGGGGAGGCCGATCGCCGACGCGATGGTCGAGGCCACGAGGCCGGGATCGGTGATCGTCGCGAGGGGGACGAACGTGACACCGTCGGCGAAGCGCCCGACGGACTCCGCGGCGACCTGGAGCCCGAGCCGGGTCTTGCCCGTGCCGCCCGGCCCGGTCAGCGTCACGAGACGCGCGGTCTCGAGCAGCCGGAGCACCGCGGAGACCTCGCGCTGCCGCCCGACGAAGCTCGTCAGCTGGGTCGGCAGGTTGTTCGGCCGGGCATCGAGCGAGCGGATCGGGGCGAACGCGGTCGGGAGCCCGGCGACGTCGAGCTGGCACAGCCGCTCCGAACGGAGGTCCTTCAGCCGGTGCTCGCCGAGCGTCCGGAGCTGCACCCCGTCGGGCAACGTGCCGCCGACGAGCGTCGTGGTCGCCTCGGACACGAGGACCTGCCCGCCGTGCCCGGCGCCCGCGATCCGCGCCGCCCGGTTGACGTCCGGGCCGACGTACGACCCGTCGACGAGGACGCCCTCGCCCGTGTGAATCCCCATTCGAACCCGGATCACGGCCCCGTCCGGCCACCCTGTTGCGGCGAGCGCGCGTTGCCCATCGCTCGCGGCCGCGACTGCGGAGACCGGGTTCTCGAAGACGACGAAGAACGAATCGCCCTCGGTGCCCACCTCGATCCCCCCGTGGCGGCCGAACGCCTCGCGGAGCGCGCGCCGGTGGAGCTCGAGCAGCGAGCCGTAGCGACTCGCGCCGAGGCGCTCGGTGAGCTTCGTCGAGCCCTCGATGTCGCTGAACAGGAAGGTCACGATCCCGGTCGGGAGCGGCGTCGCGCTCATCCGGCTCCGTCCGCCCGCCCGCATCGCCCAGCCCCCATCGTCGTCGTCAGCCGGGCAGGCCGCTCACTGGTGGCGCTCCTCGGTCACGTCACGGAGCCGGGTCGCGATCCCGCGCAGGATCGCCAGGGTCAGTGCCGGATGATCGAGAAGGACGCGTTCGAAGTCCCACGACGCGAGGGCGAGGCACCGTGTCGGCTCGTCCGCCACGACCTGGGCGACCCTGGGCCCGCCGTCGAGGACGGATAGCTCGCCGAAGAACTCGCCGGGACCGAGCGTCGCGATCGTCCTGCCGTCCCGGACCACGCGGACGGAGCCGTCGGCGACGATGAAGAACCCGGTCCCGATCTCGCCTTGGCGGACGATCACCGCGCCGGCCGGGTAGTCGACCTCGGCGGCGCTCTCCGCGACGGCGGCAAGGTGCTCCGCGGTGACGCCATGAAACAGCCGGCAGCTCGCCAGCAGGTCGATCCGTCGGTCGCCGGTCAGCGTCATTGGGGGCGGCTCCTCCAGGGAATATGCATGCTGCCGCTCGGGACCCCGCGCGTCAACGGGGCTGTCCCTCCGCGTGCCGGAGGGGCAGAATGGCTTCGGCGCGGTCGGCCGCCGGTCGGAGGGTGGCTCGAGGAGGGGCAATGGCGAGCGAGGACGAGATCGTCGATGCGATCGCCGGGATGGCGCTGTTCGCCGACCTGGCGACGCCGCAGCTCCAGGGGGTGGCGCACACGTTCGAGGAGCGCTACTTCCCGGAGGGCGAGCGGATCCTCCGCCAGGGCCTGACGGGCTCCGGGTTCTACGTCATCCTCGACGGCGAGGCGTCGGTCGTCGTCGACGGGACCGTCCGAGCGTCGCTCGGCAAGGGCGACTTCTTCGGCGAGGTGTCGAACCTCCTCGGCGAGCCACCGGTCGCGGACGTCGTCGCGCTCCGACCGCTCCGCTGCCTCGTGATCGGCGGGCCGAGCTTCGAGCCGTTCCTCATCGCCCACCCGCGGGTGATGTACCGGATGCTCCAGGCGCAGTCGCGTCGCCTGCGGAACGCGAACCGGTGGCGGGCCTGACGCCGGGCTCGGCGGCCGTCTCGTCCTCGCCCGGGCCAATGGCCGAGCGGCCGTTCCCGCCCGGGACGTACCCGGTTGTCGTCGTCGGCAGCGGGCCGGGTGCCATCCAGCTGTCGTACTCGCTCGGACGGTTCGGCGTCGACCACGCGGTCCTCTCGGCCGACGAGGCGCCGGGCGGGATGTTCCGGCGCTGGCCGTTCTTCCAGCGGCTGCTGTCATGGACGAAGCCGTATGCGCCGGCCGAGCGCGGCAGCCGGACGTACGAGCGCTACGACTGGAACAGCCTCCTCGGCGACGAACCGGGCCACCGCGCGCTGATGCCGGAGATCATGGACGGCACGTCGTACTTCCCTTCGCGCCCGGAGATGGAGCACAACCTCGTCACCTTCGCCGAACGGACGGGGACGACGGTTCGCTACGGCTGCCGCTGGACGGCGACCCGACGCGAGGACGGACCGGCGGGCGAGACGTTCGTCCTCGAGACGACCGACGGCGAGTACCGCGCGCCGACGGTCGTCTTTGCCGTCGGGGTCGCCGAGCCACACACGCCGTCCACGCCCGGGATCGACCTTGCCGCCCATTACGCCGACACGCGGGCCGCGGAGACGTACGGCGGGCGCCGGATCTTCATCATCGGCAAGCAGAACTCCGGGTTCGAGCTCGCGTCCGGGCTGCTGCCGTGGGCGCGCCAGATCGTCCTCGCCTCGCCGTCGGCGACGAAGCTGTCCGTCGTGACCCGCTCGCTCGTCGGGGTCCGTGCGCGGTATGTCCAGCCCTACGAGGATCACGTCCTCGGGGGCGGCGTGTCCGTCGTCGACGCGGCCGTGGAATCGCTCGCGCCGACGTCCGCGGGCACGATCGCGGTGTCGCTCCGGCGAACCGACGGCGGGGGCGACCTGTCCCTCGAGGTCGATGAGGCGATCGCAGCGACGGGGTTCGTCACGCCGCTCCTCGACCTCCCGGCACTCGGGGTCGCGACGTTCGGGCAGAGCCGGCTACCGGCGCAGACGCCGTACTGGGAG
>Ga0255338_1005416_pt1 | contig 11789 bp, 13 predicted proteins | sample MeOH1_35cm_T4_19_FD_203715 | JGI IMG/M metagenome (GOLD analysis project Ga0255338, IMG submission 203715) | Sandy soil microbial communities from University of British Columbia, Vancouver, Canada - MeOH1_35cm_T4_195 | ecosystem: Engineered > Artificial ecosystem > Sand microcosm > Unclassified ... | reverse complement strand
TGTATATCGCTCACGCCGTCCTCGGCATGGGCTACAGCGCTATCGGCCGTCTGTGTGGCCGCGATCACAAGACCGTCGCTTATGCCTGCCGTGTGGTGGAGCAACGGCGCGACGATCCGGCCATCGATCGCATGCTGCACCTGCTGACGGATTTGTGCCGCGACAGGACGGAGTGCCGGACATGAGCCGCATGAAGAACGTCGCGGCGAAGCCGCCGCGGTCTCCGGCGCCGGATATCGCGCCCGAACGGGCGCGCCATCTCGCGTTGTCGCGGAAGCAGATCGCGACCGAGACGGGACGGCGCGCTGTCGTCGTCGACGAAGGCGAAAGTCCGCTGGTGTGGCTTGCGCGGCGGCAAGGGCGCGACGGCCGTTCTTTGATCGAGCCGCATCAATTGCAGGCCGGCGAACGTCTGCGACGCGACTTCACAGTGGCGCATCTGATGCCGCGCACGACCTCGGATTGGAGCAGGTCATCGGTATCGCCGGGCTTCAACCCGGACGCGTCCGCAACCGATGTGATGATCGCCGCGCGTCAACAGGTGCATCGGGCGCTCGATGCGGTCGGGCCGGAGTTTTCCGGCCTGCTGATCGACGTCTGTTGTTTCTTGAAAAAGCTCGAGGATATCGAGCGTGAGCGGCAATGGCCCGCTCGCTCCGCCAAGGTCGTGCTGCAACTCGCGCTCACGCAACTGGCGCGGCATTACGGTTATGGCGCGCGCGTCAAAGGTGCCGGGCGTCCCGGGATTCGCACTTGGCTGGCGGAAGACGCCGTCTTCACTAGCGGCGATTAGACGACTGCCGCGAGCGCCGCGCCGGCATCGGCGCGGATGCGCTCGACCATGGAACGCAGGCCGTTCGAGCGCTGGGGCGTGAGGTTTTCCTTGAGCCCGAGTTGCTCGAACAGCGTCGCGGCGTCGGTGTCGAGGATCTGGCGGGCGTTCTTGCCTGAGTAGAGCGCGAACAGAATGGCGATCAAACCGCGTACGATATGCGCGTCGCTGTCGCCTTCGAAGGTCAGCACCGGACCGGCGCCGCCGTCGGGCTTCACATGCGTTACCAGCCACACCTGGCTGGCGCAGCCGCGCACTTTATTGACGTCGGTATGGTCCTCGTCGGCCAGCGGCGGCAGCGCGCGGCCGAGCTCGATGACATAGCGGTAGCGGTCGTCCCACTCGTCGAGCAGGGCAAAGTTCTCAATGATCTCGTCGATACCGTTCATGGGCCTATAATCGTGCGCGAGGCCGCGTATTGGCCTCACGCGTTATATAGGCGTCCGCGCTTCGGGGCGCAAAATCAGGCGGACGGCCGCCCGGCGCGGGCCTCGCGGCGCGGCGGCAGCGGCACCGGCGCGTGCCAGGCCGGCGCCATGTCGGTCGCCGTCAGCGTGCCCTGGCCCGGCTGCGGTTTCACCGCGGCCTTCTCGGCCGGCGCCGATGGCTCGGTCAGCTTGTTGCTGATGAACTCGAACAACGTGCGTGCGCCCGCTTCGGCCTTGTGTCCGATCGCGACGGCCACCTTGCCGCCGACGACGCAAGCGTCCGGTTGCCGGTCGCAGAAGCCGCGCGCGTCCGACATCGCGGCGCTCGCGAGCGTGACGGCCTGTGTCGGATCGATCTGCGTTTCCGGCGCATCCGATTTCGATCCGAGGCTCGGCAGGAGCACGCAAACGATGCCCAGCCAGAATGCCACCCGCAGGAGGAAAAACATGACCCGATCCCTGATATCCCCGACGGCTTTCCACCGCCTTTGAGCTAAACCCTACCAGACAGGCCTGAAAGTGTCGTTGGCTTGGCGACGACGTTTCGACGCGAATTTTCCTCAAAGTTGAAATGATCCAATTTGCCTAAAGTTTTACGCAATTCGCTGTCGCGTGCCCGGCGATGCCTGTTTTGGTTACCGCATCGGTAACGGCGCCAACGGCGCAATCCCTTACAAATGATTGCGGGCAATAGAAATTTCACCATGCCCGGCAAATCGCGGGCATTTCGCCGCGAGCACGGGGCTTCGCGGTTCCGCAGCGCGCCTGCCTTAGTGTTCGCTTAAGTCGGGTGGGCCTAGCATCCCGGCTCGAAAAAAGGGGCGCGTCTGTTCTCAACAAGACGTGGACAGGGATCGTGAGCTTCCTCACGCCAGTGTGGAACTATGTCGATACGCTGGTGCACCCGGTCGCGCAGCAAGATGCGCTGACCGCGGCGCGCCATCGTGCCTTCATTGCGCCGCGCCTCATCGGCAGCTTTGCCGCGCTCGCCAGCTTTCCGGTTTATCTCGCCTTCCGTGGCGCGCCGAGCCTGCTCGAGGTCGCGGTCTTCGGCTGGCTGATCGCGCCGATCCTCACAGCTTATTATTTGTCGCGCACCGGCCGCTATGAAAGCGCGCATGCTCTTTCTTCCGTCGCGCTGACCGGCCTCGTCACTGTCGTGGCCTGGTGCACCGGCGGCATCGGCTCGTTCGCCGCGATCTGGCTGGTCGTGGTGCCGCTCGAAGCCGCGCTGTCGGCGTCGCGCCGCGTGGTGGCGCTCGCTTCGACATGCGCGCTGATCGGCGCTGGCCTGCTCGTGGGGCTCAGCACGTTCGGTCTGGTGCCGGCGCCGGCCGACGTCGGCAATTCGCACGGCGCGCTGGTCTCGCTTGGCATCATCTCGGCCGCGCTCTATGCCACGGGCCTCGCGCTCGGCGCCGAGACGCTGGCGCGCACGAGCTTCTGGCTGCTCTATGCGGAGGAAGATCGCTACCGCCTGCTTGCGCGCAACATGACGGACGCGATCACGCGTCACGGCCGCAACGGCGTGGTGCTGTTCGCCTCGCCCGCGGCGGAGCCTTTGTTCGGCATACGCGCCGCGGAACTCGCCGGTCACGGCCTGTTCGACCGCGTACACGTCGCCGATCGCCCCGCTTATCTCACAGCGCTCGCGGAAGCCGCCGACGGTGGCGACCGTTCGGTTGAATTCCGCATCCAGCGCCGCGAACAGGACAACGATCACGCCGGCACATTCACCTGGGTCGAGATGCGCTGCCGGCCGCTCGACCGCGTCCAGGACGGCAACGGCGATACCCGCGAAGTGGTCGCGGTGCTGCGCGATGTGAGCGAGCGCAAGACGCAGGAGCGCGCGCTCGAGATCGCGCGCGCCGAATCCGAACGCGCCAACGCGGCCAAGAGCCATTTCCTCGCGACGATGAGCCATGAGCTGCGCACGCCGCTCAACGCCATCATCGGCTTCTCGGATATGCTGACCAACGAGACGCTGGTGCTCGATCCGGCGCGGAAGGTCGAATACGCGCGGCTGATCAACGAATCCGGTCACCATCTTCTGTCGGTCGTGAACGGCATTCTCGACATGTCGAAGATGGAGACCGGCAATTTCGAGATCACGCCCGAGCCTTTCGCGCCAGCGCCGGCGATCACGAGTTGCTGCGATATCCTGGCGCTGAAGGCGCGCGACGCCGGCGTCGAGATCAAGACGCGCATCGCCGATCTGCCGGAGCTGATGGCGGATCGCCGCGCCTTCAATCAGATTTTGATCAATCTCGTCTCCAACGCCATCAAGTTCACGCCGCGCGGCGGCCGCATCTCGGTCAGCGCCTTCGCCGAGGGTCATAAGCTCGCGGTCGTGGTCGAGGACACCGGCGTCGGCATCGGCGAGGACGACTTGCCGCGCATCGGCGAGGCCTTCTTCCAGGCGCGTGCCTCGTATGATCGCCGTCACGACGGCACCGGTCTCGGTCTTTCGATCGTCAAGGGGTTGGTGCGTCTGCACGATGGTGATATCGACATCGCCAGCCGTCTGGGCAAAGGCACGCGCATCACGGTGCGTCTGCCCATCGACGGCGAAAGCGGACACAACGGACACAACGGACAAAGCGGACATCGTCCGGCCGACCCCATCAAGCTGGTTACAGAACGTGCGAAAGAACTCGCGACCGTCGCCAACGTCCGGATCAAAAAAAGTGCGTAAGCGCAGCCGACAGCAGGAAGAGGTCGAGGCGGGCCGCGGCGCCAAGGTCGCGGCGGCGATCGTCCGTCATCCGCGCGAATTCGTCGGCATCGTCATGGCGACCGGCGCGACGGTCATGATTTTCGCGAATGCGCTCTTCTTGCAGAAAGGCCCCCACCCGGCGCCGATCTTTGCGACGCGTCCCGTCGTCGCGGTGCCGACCCCGCCGCCGCGGGTGCAGATCGAGTCGGCTGCCGCGCCGGTTGCGCCGTCTGCTGCGACTGTTGCTCCGCCTGTCGATAACGGAGCGAGCCGCACGCAGTTGATCTCGGACATTCAGCGCGAACTCAATCGCCGCGGTTATTACGATGGCACGGTGGACGGCGTCTGGGGCGCGCGCACGGACGCTGCTGCGCGCGACTTCGCGCAGGCGACCGGCCTCAAGATCAATGTCGAGGCAAGCGATGGCTTGCTGCGCGCGATCCTCTCGGCGGGTGCCAAGCGGACCGCCGCGGAACCGCCGGCGCGCACCAACGATCCGATCGCGCAACTGATCGCGCCATCGAAGCGCGTGCTCGCCGTGCAGCGGGCGCTGGCCGATTTCGGTTATGGTCAGCTCAAGCCGACCGGCCTCTACGACCCGGATACGCGTGCCGCGATCGAGAAGTTCGAGCGCGACCGCCGCTTGCCGGTGACCGGCCAGATCTCCGAACGGGTCGTGCGCGAACTCGCGGCGATGACGGGCCGTCCGCTCGAGTGAATGGCCGCCTGCCGGCACCCATGCTAGGCAGGGCCATGCGATTGAAATCCGGCATCTGGGCGTCGGCTTATATGCGCCGCTGCAACATCGAGGGCGCGTTCGCGGCCGTGCGCCGGCGCGGGGCCGAGGAGGCCGGCGCCATCTTCATCAAGCTCAATCGGCTCGACGGCACCGGCGTCCTCTATGGGCCAGCGCCGCAGGCCGTGTTCGACGAAGCGCGTCCCGCCGAGCGCCTGTTCTCCGTGCTTCTCGGCCAGAATGGCCCGGCAGCGGAGGCCGACATCGAATCTCGGCTGACGCGCGAGCTAAAATTCGATCCCGACATCTGGATCATCGAGGTCGAGGACCGCGCCGGCCGCAATTTTCTCGACGACGCGGTGGTGTGACCCAGCCTCAGCGGCTGTTGGCTTTGAAAGCGCCAGGTTGCGCCGGACGTTCGCCGCCGCGCGCATTGTTCGACGCGGGCCGCGCCCGGCGGCGTTCGTCGTCATACAGCACGGGCGCATGAACCGGCGGCTTCCGCGTCGCGGGCTTGGACCAGGTCGACAGCAGATGCGCTGCCGCCTGTGTCGAAATCTCATCGAACAGGTTGGCGAGATCGTAGACGCGGTCGACCGACTGGCCGATGGCCGGGTTGAGAAAGAGCAGGATGCGCTGCAGCACCGCGGCCTTCATGCCGATGGCCTTGGCAACGATCACCAGCCCTTCACCCAAGTCATCGCGTACGATGCGCTCGGCAAGGCGGCGATCGAGACCGAGATCGCGCATGAGCGTGCGGCAGAAGGTATCGGGGCTGCGCTGGAGCGCTGCCATTTCGAGCTGCGCGACGGTCTCGTGCGCGGCGGCGAGCGGACGCAAGCGCGGTCCATCGACGACGTCGAGATTGGCCAGGACCAGACGGCGTTCGCTTGCCGAAGCGCTGAAAAACACCTCGACGAGATCGTCCGGCGCAGGGGCAGGCACTGGTGCCGGCTCGGCCGCGGACCGGCGCGCCATCTCTTGCGCCATCGCCTGCGCGATCTCCTGCATGGCTTCGGCCATCGGGCGCGGGGCGGGCGGCGCGGTCTGCCCGCCGAGCGCTTCCAGCACCGCCTTGGGTGCCGCCGCATAATTGCGCAAGCTCGCGTGAACGGCGGCCCGCGTCGGCTCGTCCGCCGACTGAATCAGTCCCAGCGCCAGCTCGACATATTGGATCTCTTCATAGGCGGTATGTGTCGTCTTCTGCACGTAAAGGTCGGTCAGGACGCGCAGGAGCGTCGGGCGGATGTCGACGCCGTCGCGACAGGCCAAGTCGAGCAGGCCGTCGAGCGGCGGAGACGCAGGAGACTGGGGCATTCGTGCAACGCTTTGCGGGGTCTTGGAATAGGCGCACCTTAGAGCGTTCGTGTTAGCGAACCGTTAACCTTGGGGGCCCTTAATTAACGCGAGGTGCCGATCTGGCAGGTCTAGTAGCGAGTGAGGTAACAGCGCCGGTTCGGAAAAGGGGACTGCAATGGGCGAAGTCATCCGTTTTCCTGAAGCTTCGGGCTACGCACGCGTCGGCCGCTACGTCGACGCCGCGACCGAACCTGCAACCGTCATCATCCTTCCGGTGATCCGTATCGAGCGTGATCCCGATGGGTCGAATGGCCTCGAGCCGCATACGGGGAATAACCCCGGCCGGCGCCGTCGCCGCCGCGCCGTACGCTGACAGTCACAGGCTCAACGATGCAAGTCTTGCGGCAGCCCTTGCGGCGCGGAGCCTCGATTCGGCACGCATTCATTCTGATGGGGCTGCTGACGCTGGCCGGTTGCGCCAATGGCGACTTCGAGGAAATTCGGCCGTCGCTGGTGCGCGACGACATTCATGACTGGGTCGGCCGCGACGCGGTGCCGGGCAAGCCTTCGTCCTTCCATCTCACCGACGACGAACGGCAGCTCCGCGATCTCGCCTATCCGTTGATCGAGCCGCCGTATGATCGTCATCGCTGGTACTCGATCGCGGGCGAATACGGCCTCCTGGAGTCGGCACGCGCCGCGTCGTTCAATCGCGGCGACTACGCCACGCATCTGATGTCGGACAAGTTCGATTCGTCCGCCGCCCGCTACTCCAAGCTCATTGATGATGTCCGTAACGACAGCACGCGGCTGCCGGCTTTTTTCGAGAACGCCGGGCGGGTGGTCGATATGGACCAGAAGCGGCAGAAGAGTCTCCGCTATGTGCAGACGAGCCCGAGCGAGTACCGCGACGCAGAGCGACGCATCCAGGAAAACAATGCCGTTATCGGCATGGTGTACACGCGGCTCGCGCAACGAATCGCGTCCTACCGTTTTGCGCTCGAACGCTTGGTCATCGAGATCCCGTCGCAACAGGCGGTGGATGCCGAGCGGCAGATCGATCGTCTGAAGAGCGAGCTCGCGCGCTATCGCACGATGCTGCCGCCCACGTGGATGCGTGATCCTAGTCTCGCCGCCAACAATTGATCAGCGCGAAGGCTTGATGTCGTCGGAGCGGCGGCATTGAGCCGCGGCGACCGCGTTCTGCGCCTGCGGCATCAAGCCGGGCTCCGGCGCCATGGCGCGGATGGCAATGATGCCGGTGAGGGTGGGGGACTCCACGATCAAGCGGTCGGCCGCGGTGACGTCCTCTTCCTCCGGCATTTGATTGTGCTGGTCGACCGTCATCAGGTCGAGTTCGATCACGCGGCGGCCGGCGGCGCGATCGTTGATCGCGTAATAGGCGACGTCGTTGCGCGTATAGAACGACACCGAGGTGTAAGCGGTCCGCACCGGCACGGTGAGCTTCATCGGCCCTTGCGAGAGATCGTAGCGGCAAATCGCGCTCGCGAAGGCCGGGTCCATGTAGGGCATGGTGGCGGCATCGGCCGTCGGCGTCGGTAGAGGCGTGACGGTGTTCACCGGGGCCAGCGGCTCGAGCCGCGCATAGGCATCGCGTGTCGCCGTGCGCGGCAGCATGATCACCGTCGCGATGTGCACCACGCCGCCGAGTAAGGCGCCGCCGAGAAGCAGAAGGGCCCAGCGGATCATGGACAGCCCCGCGTCGTAACAGACGGCATCGGCACTTCGCGGCCGGCACGCGTCGACACGCCCACAGCGGTGTCGTAGAGGCGCAGCACCAATGTGTAGCGCTCGATGCCGCCGGTCGGCAGCCAGTTGCCGGGCTGCGCACGCGGGGCGGCGATGATGGAGAAGCTGCCGTCGGCGCCGCGCACGATCTCCTGGCTGGTGAAACCATGGCGTCCGACCGAATTGGCCGCGAGTTCACCCTCGCGGTTATACAGCGTCACGGTCCAAAACCGCGCCGACGGCGTGATGCCGGAGACGAGCACGTCGCAGCGGCCGTCCAAAGGCTTGCCGTTGTCGTCGGACTCCGCGGCGAAGGTGATGCCGTCGCCGACCGCTGTCGGCAGCAGCCCGATGCGCGCGATCGAGGCGCGGGCGTAAGGATCGGCATCCGCGGTTCCGGTCTTCGGCCAGGCCGTCCAGGCGCCGATCGTCAGCGCGCCGAACGCCGCGCCGCGCTTCAGCGCCAAATAGGTGCCGCCCAGGCCGATAAAGGCACCGACCGCGAGCACAAACAGCGTTCCGAGAAGCAGCCGCACGATCGATCCGCTGGGAGGGGCAAAAATTGATTCGAGGGTGGGAGACTACGCTGCCGGAAGGCAGGCGGCTAATCAGTTGCGGCCAAAGGCTTTGCCCTCGAGAGCGGAGGCGAGGGCATCCGACTTTTCAGCCTCGGCCTGTTTCTTCTTCTCAGTCGTAGCCGTTGGCGGCGTCGGGCCGAGGGCGCGGTTGGCATCCTCCATCAGGCGTTCGACCCGCACGAGGATGTCGGCACCGCGCCGCGTCAGCACGGCCGGGCGGACCGGCGGTGGCGGCGTGTCCGATTTCGATTTGGCTTCGGCGACCACGGGTTGACGAACCTCCGGCACCGCCACGCCGGGCAATTGCTTCAGCTCCATGCCCTGATGCGCGTATTCCATGATCGCGTGCCACGTCATCGCCGGCAACGCGCCACCGGTCATGCGGTTGGTCGATGTGTAGTCGTCATTGCCGAACCAGATGCCGCAAACAAAGTTGCCCGTGTAGCCCATGAACCACGCATCGCGGAACGCGTTCGTGGTGCCGGTCTTGCCGGCGGCGGCGATACCGTCGAGGCGCGCGCGGCGCGCGGTGCCGTTCTCGACCACGCTGTTCATCATCGTGATCATGTCTTGCGCCACCTTGGGCGGCATGACCTGCCGCGGCTTGGGCCCGTCGCGGTCGAAACGCCAGACGGTTTGGCCGTCGCCGGTGCGCACCTCAAGGATGGCGTGTGGGGTAACGGCTTTGCCGAGATTGGGGAACGTCGCATAGGCGCCGGTGTGCTCCAGCACGTTGACAGCGTCGGCACCGATCGGAAGCGAAGGCGTGTCGGGCAGCGGCGTCTTGATGCCCATATCGTGTGCGAGCTTGACGATGCGCGAACGGCCGAGCTTGGGGTTGCCGTCGCCGACCGCGATCGACAGTCGCACGGCGATGGTGTTGATCGAACGCGTCAGCGCCTGGATCAGCGTCATCGAGCCGGCATAGCCGTTGCCGTAGTTATGCGGGCACCAGTTGCCGAGGCAGATCGGCGCGTCGACCACGATCGAGGTCGGCTTGAAGCCGTGCATCAACGCGGTAGAGTAGACGTACGGCTTGAACGAGGAGCCGGGCTGGCGCATCGCATCGGTGGCGCGGTTGAACTGGCTCGCGCCATAATCGCGGCCGCCGACCATCGCACGCACCGAACCGTCGACGTCCATCAACACCGCCGCTGCTTGCTTCGCGTGATATTCCTGGCCGTATTGGCGCAGCGAATTCTCGACCGCGGCATCCGCCGCCTTCTGCATGCCGGTGTCGAGCGCCGTGCGCACGACGAAGACGCGCTCGGTCATCGACTTCGGGAACGTGTCGACGAGCTTCTTCATGTCGTCGAAGGCGTAATCGAGATAGTAGTTCGGCGCGCGATCGTCGCGGCGATCTATAGGAGTTGCGGGGTGGCGGCGGGCGCCGAAGACCTGGCCCTCGGTCATGAAGCCGGTGTCGACGAGGTTGTCGAGCACGACGTTGGCACGGGCGCGCGCGGCCGGCAGGTTGACCATCGGCGAGAACTTGGTCGGCGCCTTGAACAGACCCGCGAGCATCGCCGCTTCGGCGAGATCGACATCGCGCGCCGACTTGTTGAAATAGTACTGCGCCGCGGCGTCGACGCCGAAGGCGCCGCCGCCCATATACGCGCGGTCGAGATACAGCTTCAGGATCTCGTTCTTGGTCAGCCGCGCCTCGAGCCACAAAGCGAGGAACGCCTCCTTTACCTTGCGCTCGATGGTGCGCTCGTTCGACAAAAACAGGTTCTTGGCGAGCTGCTGCGACAGTGACGAGCCGCCCTGCACGACGCCGCCGGCGCGCGCATTCGTCACCAGCGCGCGCATCGTGCCGGCGATGTCGATGCCGAAATGATCGTAGAAGCGCCGGTCTTCGGTCGCCAGCACCGCCTTGATCAGATGATCGGGAAACTCCTCCAGCGGCACCGAGTCGTTGTGCTTGATGCCGCGCGAGCCGACCTCGTTGCCGTAGCGGTCCAGAAACGTCACCGCGAGCTCCGACTTCTTCAGCCAGTCGTCGTCCGAGGTCTCGCGGAAGGCGGGGATGGCGAGCGCCAGCATCAGGATCGTGCCGGCGGTGCCGAGCGTCGCGCCTTCCGAGAACAATTCCGTCAGCCATCGCCGCCAGCCGGAGACGTGGAAGCGGTCCATGAAGGTGGAGAAGCGCTCATAGGTCTCGCGCGCGCCGGAAAAGCTCCGGAACAGCGAGAAATCCACCCAGGCGTCGATCGCCAGGAAGAACTTCTTGAGATTGGGCTTCCAATCCTCGGGGAAAAGGTCGCGCAAGGCTTTAAGGCTCTGGTTGCAAAAGGAGGCGGCCGGCCGCGAGGCCTGCCGCGTTGCCGTGATTTTAGCCGATCGAGCGCCGCCCGGCCATGGCGGGCGGGCGGAACCTGGCGCCAAAGTGAATGCCAATCGCGGCAAAATAGGGCCGATCGGCCGCCGGGGGCGGGGAAACTCCCGCCCGTGCCTCGCGGCCGGGCCCCGCGGGGGCTATATGGAGACCTCAACCCAAGGGATTCGGATGCCTGACGAGACGCCCTTCTGGCGGCGCAAGCGCATGAGCGAGATGACGGCCGCGGAATGGGAAAGCCTGTGCGACGGCTGCGGCCGCTGCTGCCTCAACAAGCTGATCGACGAGGACACCAACGAGACGGTGTACACCGACGTCGGCTGCGTGCTGCTGGACGGGCAGACCTGCCGCTGCACCGACTACAAGCACCGGCAGGCCAAGGTGAAGGACTGCGTCAAGCTCACCTGGCGCAACGTCTCGCGCCTGTCCTGGCTGCCGCCGACCTGCGGCTATCGCCTGATCGCGCAGGGCAAGGACCTGCCGTGGTGGCACCCGCTGGTGTCAGGCACGCAGGAGACGGTGCATACCGCCGGCATCTCCGTGCGCGGCCGCGTCAGCGCGAGCGAAGAGGACGTGCCGGACGAGAAGCTGGTCGATTACATTGTGGGGTGGCCGGGGAAGTGGCCGCGGGGGAGTAGGGGGAAGCGGTAAAACATTGCGATTTGCGGCCTGGGCGTGCAACCATTGCACGGGTCGGGGGGGAAATGAGTTTCAGTGATAGTCCAATAATCAATTCGCCATTCGTGCAACCGCGGTGGCATTTCGAGCTCGACGGTGACGGTCAGCCGACCGGCAAAAAGCTGCCGGGCCGGCGCAAGAGCGCGTATGTGGTTCCGGTCCCGGCGGCGCGCCGGCGCGGGCTGCAGCACGAAATGGCCCTGGGCGAGGAAACCGAAAATGCTCTCGTCAACGAAATCCGGCCGCACGTCGATCAATGGCGCGAACTGCCGCCCGGCCAGTGGGGCGTCTCGCCCGAAACGCAACGCCTGCTGCTGCATTGGCGGGATAGCGATCGCGAGCGGAAGCTTTTCTTTTGTCAGCGCGAAGCGGTCGAGACGCTGATCTGGCTGACCGAGGTCGCGCCTAAGAAGTTGAAGGACGATATCGAGGCGG
>Ga0255338_1005415_pt1 | contig 11794 bp, 7 predicted proteins | sample MeOH1_35cm_T4_19_FD_203715 | JGI IMG/M metagenome (GOLD analysis project Ga0255338, IMG submission 203715) | Sandy soil microbial communities from University of British Columbia, Vancouver, Canada - MeOH1_35cm_T4_195 | ecosystem: Engineered > Artificial ecosystem > Sand microcosm > Unclassified ... | reverse complement strand
GGTGAATCGCGCCGTCATGTCGCCGTGGGTCTCGTCGACCGAGCAGCCCGAGATCGAGTCGTGGGGGAGGTTCCGGACGTGCTCGCGCCACGCGCGGGCCAGCTCGGCCGCGGGATAGCGCCACGCCGTCCGCCCCGAGAGGACGGCGAGCGAGGCGAGGGTCTCCGCGACGAGGATCGCCCGCTCCGACCGCTCTGCCGCCTGCTTCAGCGGCATCCGCGCGGAGTTGATCCCGCGCAGCACAGGCGCATCGCGGCCGCCGGCAAGCTCGCCCCGGTGGACCGGCAGCGCCGCGAGCGGGAGTGTCGGCCGGAGCCGCTCCCAGTACTCGTCGTACGACCCGATCTCGATCGCGGTCTCCGGGTGCACCCTCGCGGCGTGTTCGAGGAGGTCGGGCAGCCCCGGCATGATCGGCTCGTGGTCCGCCCCGTTGCACAGGAACAGCTCGCGGGTGGGCGTCCGCTCGAGCTCCGTGGCGTAGGCCGTCACGTAGCGGACGAAGCGAGCGGCGGCGACGTCGGGATGACGATCGGGCTGGTCGCCAACGTCGACCCCGCCCACCGCCCAGCGGCCGAGCTGCGCGGCGTTCCCGTACGACCCGAGCTGGCGGATCGCCGTGACCGTCGTCCCGTCGGGTGCCTCCCAGCTGAACGCGAGCCCGTACCGGTTCGCCTCGTCGCCGAGCCCACGCCAGAAGATGAATGCGTCGAGCCCGAAGCCGTCGAGGAGCTGCGGCAGCTGCTCGACGTGGCCGAACGTGTCCGGCATGTACCCGACGGCCATCGGCTCCGCACCGAACCGCCGGCATGCCGCCCGCCCGAGGAGGAAGTTGCGGACGAGGGCCTCGGGGCCGGCGAGGAACTCGTCGGGTAGGACGTAGGCCGGTCCGATCGACAGCCGGCCGTTGGCGAGGAGCCGGCGCAGGCGCGGCTCGAGGTCGGGTCGCAGCTCGACGACGTCCTCGAGGATGACGGCCTGACCGTCGAGCGTGAACGTGCGGAACCGGGGATCCGCCTCGAGAACGTCGCAGATCTCCTCGACGGTCCGGGCGAGGCGGATCCGGAAGACCTCGAACGGCAGGTACCACTCCCGGTCCCAGTGCGTATGGGGAACGACGGTGAACCGGTAGCCGGCGACGGGATCGGACGACGGCTCGGACGGCGCCGAGGGGCCCGGGATGACGGCTGGCGTCGCGGTGGCGGGCGCGCGGCGGCGAGGGGCGACGGTCATCGGGCGAACTCCGTGGGACGGACGGGGACGCTGGTCGGGGCACCGTCATGGTATGGCTGGGGGAACGCCCGCCCGGCGCCGTTCCGCCCCCGGAATCCCGTCGCAACTCGGATTCTCGAAACTTGACCGGGGCATCGACGGCTGGGTATCCAGATCGGACACAGATCCACCGGGAGCGACCGATGCGACGCACGTCTGCCCTCGCCGTGGCCGGGATGCTCGGGCTGGTGGTCCTCGGCGTGCGTCCGGGCGTCCCCGGATCCGCGGTCGCGGCCGACCCGAGTGCGGTCGCCCAGGCGCGCGTCCTCGAGTTCTGGACGCCGGAGAGGATGCGTGACGCCGTACCGCGCGATTTCGTCCGCGGGCCCACAGGCGTGTCGGTGCGGGCCCCGATCCCGCCGGTCGCCGCGGCCGGCACGGTGAGCGGCGGGACATGGCCGGACGGACGTGGCCCGATCTACCGGACCGTCGGCAAGGTCTACTTCGAGATGGGCGGAGTGGCATACGTCTGCAGCGGCGCCGTCACATCGGACGGCGATCTCGCGGACGGGCGCTCCCTCGTCCTGACGGCCGGGCACTGTGCGTACGACGAGGTCCACCGCGTCTTCGCGACGAACTGGCTGTTCATCCCCGAGTTCGCCAGCCGCCCGACGTTCCGCTGCGCCGACACCGCCCACGGCTGCTGGAGCGCGATCGCCCTCGTCGTGGGCCGCGCCTACGCGACCGCCGGTGCCTTCAACGACCAGGCGACCGATCATGACTACGCCTTCGCGGTGGTCGAAGCTGGGACGAACGGGACGCAGCTCGACGCGACGGTCGGTGCCTATCCGATCGACGCGAGCGACGAGACGGCGGAACAGCGCGTCGCGTTCGGCTACCCGCAGGCGGAACCGTGGGACGGGACGAACCTTGGCTGGTGCGCCGGGTCGCCATTCGAGGACGCCCACAACGGGATCCGGACGTGGGGGCTCGGCTGCAACATGACCGCCGGGTCATCAGGCGGTCCATGGCTCAGCGGGTTCGACGAGCGGACCGGGACGGGGGGCCGGCTCAGCTCGGTGAGCTCGTACGGCTACGCCGGCGTCCAGTCGGTGTTCGGCCCGAAGTTCGACCGCGAGACCCTCGCCGTCTACGAGGCGGCGCTGACGGTCGCCGGGAACAGCGTGGTGAACTGACGCGGATGCACGAACGCCCGGCCGCAGTCGTGGAACGCCTGGGCCGGGCGTGCTGGGGGCAGTGGGTCCGGCGTCAGGGCCGGTAGAAGTCGGTCACCAGGCGGACGCGCTCGCCGTACCTCCAGATGCCGATCCCGACGTACGTGTAGCGGGGGTTCTTGATGTTCCGCCAGTGGCCGCCGTTCGTCGCCTTCTCCGACTGGAAGTAGAGATGCGACGCGAGGATCGAGGCGCGGACGCTCGAGCCGTTGCGGCAGCCGATGTTCTCGCCCCAGTTGTAGCCAGAGAACCCGGCGCGGCGCAGGCGATACCCCGGATCGTGATCGAGGAAGTGGCTGCAGGCATTCTTCACGGCGAGCAGCTTCGCGTACGGGCGCGAGACCCGGTCCGAGATGCCGGGGCTACGCGTGAGCGGCTTGACGTACGCGCTGTATCGACCACTGCCGTACCCGCGGCAGGTCCCGTCCTTCAGGACCCAGCCCCCGGTCCGGGTGCAGTTCACGAGCTTGAGGTAGTACGCCTCGTCGCTCAGCCACGGAGCGGAGACGGTGGTCGTCGTGACCGTCGCGGTCGTGACGGGCTCGGCCGCGGACGCGACCGGGGCGACGAGCGCGGCCGCCACGAGGGCGACGACGGCTGCCCCGCCGATGCGGGATGGATGAGACGCCCGCTGGGCGCCGTTTCGGAGAACCGGCAAGACTCATGCCTCCTCTCTGCCGGACGTCGCGCGTTTGCGCGCGACGACGCAGGGTGTGGCCGGTCAGCAGGGCAGTGGACAGGTCCGCGTGACGGACAAGGGATCCCCAGAGCAAGCGTCGATGGGTGGGCTGGCAGCCGGCCGGTGAGCGGCCGGTGCGCGATCTCGACGATCCCTGCTGAGACGGCGATTTACGGTTGTCGTGCCTTCTCTGCGGTCCCCTTGGGGCGGAGTATTACCGATCCACGGGGTCGTTCGCATCCCCCGGATGCACCAAATTCGTCAGCTGATCGGGTCGGAGCGACGTGCCTCCCGCCTGGCGCTCCGGGTCGAGCTCGAGCGCCTTTGCCAGCTCGAGGACGTCTGTTCCCGCGCGCGGCCGCCGGCCGACCTCGACGTACCCGCGGCGGCGGTAGATCGCGAGGTTCTCCGTGAACCGCTCGTTCGTCTCGAGGCGGATCTCCGGGACCCCGTGGCGACGCGCCTCCGCCTCGGCGAAGTCAAGGAGCCGGCGCCCGAGACCGCGAGCCTGGCGATCTGGCCGGACGGCGACGTTCTCGACGAAGAGGTGACCGCTCCGCGGAATCAGCTCGAGGACGGCGACGATCGCACCGGCCTCGTCCACCACCCAGACCTCGTGATCCGCGACGGCGGCCGCATGGTCCGCGGCCATCGGCGCGGGCAGCCGCCCGATCCGGGCCACGTAGTGCCCGTACGCGGCGTCGACGAGCCGGCCGATCGCGTCGGCATCGGTAACGACCGCGCGGCGCAGGCGACCGCACGGCGAATTCTCGACGTCGTCCACGCCGCCCATCCTATGGCCGCCGACCCGGCCGCCACCGGCCGCGGGCGCCCTGTCTGGCGCGGATCCGGAGCGCCGGGCCGGCCGCCCGCGCAGTGGGCCGTTCGTACCGCACCCGAATGCTGCCCATGGTCCGCTTGCATCTGGCGTTGCCGGCGGTCACCCTGACACGATGCCCGACCGGATCCGCCTGCCCCGTCTCCGTGCCGCAGCCGTCGCTGGCCTCGCGGCGCTCGTTTTCGTCGGCGCCCTGCCGGCCTCGGCCGCCAGCCCGAACTTCCCGACGAAGGACTCGCGGTACCACAACTTCCCCGAGATGGTGGCCGAGATCAAGGCCGCAGAGACCTCCTTTCCCGAGCTCGTCAGGGTGATGTCGATCGGGAAGAGCTACCAGGGCCGGGACATCTGGGCCGCCAAGATCAGCGACAACGTCGAGGTGGACGAGGCCGAGCCCGAGATCCTGTTCGACGCACTCCATCACGCCCGCGAGCACATGACGGTCGAGCAGGCGCTCTACCTCCTCAAGATGCTGACGACGCAGTACGCGACCGATGCCACGGTGAAGCGGCTGGTCGACAGCCGCGAGATCTGGATCGTCTTCGCGGTCAATCCCGACGGCTTCGAGTACGACCTGACCGCAAGCGGCACGGCCCACGATCCGTACCGGGCGTGGCGGAAGAACCGCCAGCCAAATCCCGGATCGAGCTATGTCGGGACCGACCTCAACCGGAACTACGGGTATCGCTGGGGCTGCTGCGGCGGCTCGTCCGGGTCGCCCTCGTCGATCACCTACCGCGGCCGGTCGGCGTTCTCAGCTCCGGAGACGCAGGTCATGCGCGACTTCGTCAACAGTCGCGTGGTCGACGGCCGCCAGCAGATCACCGCGCACGTCACCCTCCACACGAACGGACAGCTGATCCTCTGGCCGTACGGCTACACCAAGACGAACGTGCCGTCCGACATGACGGTCGACGACCAGGCCGCGTTCGCCGCCTTCGGGAAGGGCATGGCCGCCCGCAACGGCTACAAGGCCGAGCAATCGAGCGACATGTACATCACCGACGGCGACCAGATCGACTGGATGTACGGCGTGCACCGGATCTGGTCGTTCACGTGGGAGCTCTATCCGCCCGAGACCGCAACCGTGTGGGGCGACCACTACCCCGCCGACGAGAACATCGCCCCGCAGACCGCCCGCAACGAGGCCGCGCTGCTGTACACGATCGACGTCGGCGCGTGCGCCTACCGGGCGATCGGCAAGACGAGGACCCACTGCGGGCCGCTCAACGACGACATGGAGATCAACCGCGGCTGGAAGGTCAACCCGGACGGAACGGATACGGCGACCGCCGGGCGCTGGCAGATCGCCAACCCGCCGGCGATCTCGGTGAGCGGGACGCCGACCCAGCTCGGGACGACGACGTCGGGCTCGAAGGACCTCGTCACGGCTGCCGCGCTGAACGGCACGGCGAGCAACAGCGACGTCGACGGCGGGACGACGACGGTCCGATCGGCGCCGGTCGCGCTGCCGGCGACGGTCGGCCCCCTGACCTTCCGCTATTACCTGGCCCACCGGTATGCCTCGACGACCGCTGATGCCTTGCGCGCCTTCGTGGAGACCGAGGACGGGACGCGGACCCAGGTCCTCCAGGAGCTCGGCGGATCCGGGACCGATGGCGCAGCGTGGGCCACCGCCCGGATCGCGATGACGCCGTGGGCCGGGCAGACCATCCGGCTCGTCTTCACCGCCACCGACGGCGGGGCCGACAACCTCGTGGAGGCCGCGGTCGACGACGTCCGGATCGAGCGGCCCTGACGACCGCGGCGCAACGCCGCGCACGATCGCCAGAGCACCCGCCGGACCATCTCTGAGTCGCCGCGGAACGTGCTGTCCTGCGGCATGAGAATGCAATGCGGGACCCACGAACTCCGCATCCGCGCATTCGACCGGCCGTAGCCTTTGGCCACATTGGTCGTCGGGCGCACACGCCGGCCGGTGAACGAGGTTTCCTCCCCTCCTCCGGGGAACGCTGGTGACGGGGCGTTCCCTCGCGACGGCGGACGGCTCGGGTCCCCTCTCCCCGGGCCGTCCGTCCTTTGTTGTGTCGGTCGCTGCGAGCGCGGCCTCAGCGCGCCCGCCCGGCGACCGGTCGCGGCGGCTGAGACTGAGCGCCGGTCGCGCCGGTCGCGCCGGCCGCCGGTCGCCCGTCCGGTGCCGCAGTGCGCGGCTGGCGCGGTCGGCGCGATTGCATCCGCGGCAGGACGCCGTCGGGATCGAACGCGTAGCCGAGGCCCTGGATCGTCCGGATCGCGCCCTCCTCCCACGGCGCGATGCCGAGCTTCCGGCGGAGCTGGCCGATCCACAGGCGGAGATACGCGATCTCGTCGCGGTACTCGGGGCCCCAGACGTGGGTCAGGATCTCGTGGTGGAGGAGGATCCGGCCCTCGTTCGCGAGGAGCAGCTCGAGGAGCAGCCACTCGCTGCGGCTCATCCGGACCGGCCGGTCGTCGAGCCGCACCTTGCGCTCGTCGAGGTCGACCACCGCGCTCCCGACCCGCCGCTGGCCGCTCGCCATCCCGCGTCTCGACCGGCGCATGACGGCCCGGATCCGGGCGGCGAGCTCGGCGGCATGGAACGGCTTGACGACGTAATCGTCGGCGCCGAGGTCGAGGCCCTCGGACACGTGCGCCGCCGCTCCGCGGGCGCTGAGCATGATCACCGGGACGGGGTGGTGCTCGCGGACCTCCTTCAGGACGTCGATCCCGGACATCCCGGGCATGAGGACGTCGAGGAGGAGGACGTCGGGGTTCGACTCGCTTAGCTGCTCGAGGGCGGACGGCCCGTCGGGCGCCGTGATGACCCGGAAGCCCTCGTTGTCGAGTGACAACGAGACGAGCTTGGTGATCTCCGGCTGGTCGTCGGCGACGAGCACGAGTGGCCGGTTTTCCATGTTGCCCCCCCTTCCGGGAACCGCCGCCTCCCCTCGACGTCGGCAGCCCGGAGCGATCGATCTGGTGAGGGTCACGTGGCGCGGCGCCGAGCCGTTGGGCGGCGGCGGTGCGATCGTCGACCGGTCCCTGGGGTGGCTCTGACGCGGCCGGGCCGGCCGTTCGGCGGTCGAAACCCGGTCCCCTCGGGCTAGATGGTAATCCTCCGAGCCCGCTCGTCCAGTCCCCCCGAATCGGGCCGGAGCGCTGGCGGACCCCGCCGCATCGCGCATCGGACGGCGGGGTCCGGCGGAACTGTTGCGTGCCGCGCGTACCGACGACGCCGAGCCGGAGGTGTTGGCTCGTTGCAGCGCCCTATCGGCCATCGCCGCCGGCGGGTTCCGCGGTCGCGATCGGGTCGTGATCGAGATCAGGCGCGACGGCCGGGCGCGCCCGGCGCGGGGCTGAACGACCGCCCGGTGATGAGGAGCGAGCTGCGGCCGCGCGTGAAGAACGACCACGCCCACTGGATGAACACGAGGACCCGGTTCTGGAACTCGACGAGATAGAGGAGGTGGACGAACAGCCAGATGAACCAGGCCACAATCCCGTCGAACGCGAGCGGGCCGAGCTTCGCGACCGCCTTCCCGGTGCCGACGGTCGCGAGCGAGCCCCGGTCGCGGTAGCGGAACGGACGGACGCGACGCCCCGTCCGCCGCGCCGCCAGCGCCGACGCGACGTACCGGCCCTCCTGGATCGCAACCGGCGCCACGCCGGGGAGGTCCCGGCCGCGCCCGTCATCGACGGCCGCGGCGTCGCCGATCACGAAGACGTCGGGATGCCCGGGGATGGTCAGGTCCGGGCGGACGGCGACGCGCCCGCTTCGGTCGATCGGCGCATCGAGGGCCGCGGCCACCGCGCCACCGACCGGCGATGCCCGAACCCCGGCCGCCCAGACGATCGACGCGGCGGCGATGTGCTGCTCCTCGCCGGTGTCCTTGTGGCGGATCGTGACGCCGTCAGGGTCGACGTCGACGACCCGCGACCGCGAGATGATCTCGACCCCGAGCCGGCGGAGGTCCGCCGCGGCGTCGCGCGAGAGCCGGGCCGGGAACTCCGGGATCAGGCGATCGCCGCTGTTCACGAGCACGACCCGCGTCCGGGTGGGGTCGATCCGCCGGAAGCGGCGCCGAAAGGCACGGTTGGCGACCTCGCCGATCGCGCCGGCGAGCTCGACCCCGGTCGTGCCGCCGCCCACGACGACGAACGTCAGCCAGCGCGCCAGCCGGCTCCGATCCTGCTCGCGCTCGGCGTTCTCGAACGCGAGGAGCACCCGGCGCCGGATCTCCTCCGCTTCCTCGACGGTCTTCAGGCCGGGGGCGATCGGCCCCCAGTCCTCGTGACCGTGGTAGTCGGTGACCGACCCCGTCGCGATGACGAGGGCGTCGTAGTCGATCGTCGCCCCGTCGGCCAGCTCGATGCAGCGCTGGCCGGGATCGACGCCGACGACTTCGCCGAGGAGGACGGTCACGTGCCGCCGCTTCTCGAGGACGGACCGAAGGGGCGAGGCGATGTCGTTCGGCGCGAGGGCACCCGTCGCGACCTGGTAGAGCAGCGGCTGGAAGAGATGGAAGTTGCGGCGGTCGATGAGCGTGACCCGCGTGCCGTCGTCGGAGATCGTCCGCGCCGCATACAGCCCGCCGAAGCCGCCGCCGATGATCACGACGTGCTGCGGCGCATCGGCGGCCGGGGGCGCCCGCGGCTCGGGGCGCGGCTGTCGCCCCGGCGTGTCCGCGCCCCGTCCCGAGTCATCGGACCGCGCGGGCACCTCCGGCCCGTGGCGGTTGTCGACGATGGTCGGCGCGAGTGCCCCCGACGCGGCTGTCCATCGTTCGGCGGGCGGATCGGGTGGATCGGGCGGGTCCGGTGGATCGGGACCCTCGGCGGGGGTCGCGGACGCGGATGCAGGATCGCGCTCGTCGTCCGCGACCGTGCCGAGTCGTGCGGGGGTGGCCAGCGCGGGCTCGTCGGCCTGCCGGACGCCGGGCTCCGGCGCGCTGCCGTGACCGTGCTCGACCGCCTCGTACTCCGCGGACGCACCGTGGAGCCACTGCCAGGCTCCCCAGGCGAGCGGGAGGATCCCCACGATCGCCGGCGCCGGGCCGAAGATCGTCGCGAGGATCGCGAGCGAGACGCCCGCGCCGAGGGCGAGCGGAGCCAGCGTCTCGGCCGGCAGGCGGCCGGTCTCGTCGAGGAACGGGCGGTCGATCCCGCCCTCGCCCTCCGAGCTGCGGTCCGCCGCACCGCGCGGCCGATAGCGCTCCAGGCGCGCTGCCCGAGCGCGTTCGCGGGCGAGCCGTGCGCGGGGGTCGAGGTGGAGCTTCGTGGTGACGATGCCCGTCGCGAGGGCGAACCCGAGGAGGAGGACGGTGCCCACCTCCTCGCGGGTGAGGACCCAGTACGCCACCCCGACGACGAGCGCGAACGCCGTGACGAGCCCGAAGAACTGGGTCTCCTGCGGGTCGTCGAGAAGGAGGAGCTCGCGGAGGCGGGTCATCCTCGGCCCTCCGGCTCCTCGGGGTGCTCGCCGGCCGCCCGCAATGCCTCCTCGGCCGCGACCCGCGCGTCGTAGACCGGCCGCTCCGACCGGATCGGCGGCAGGCCCCGGAAGTTGTGCGGGGGCGGCGGCGAGTCGGTCCACCACTCGAGTGAGTAGCCGCCCCACGGGTCGGGAGGCTGGTCGGGCGGATGGCGGAGCGCGCGGAAGACGGCAATCAGGAAGACGATGATCCCCAGGCCCAGGACATAGCTGCCGATCGTCGCGATGACGTTCAGCTGGGTCCAGCCGGCGGTCGCCGGGTAGTCGGCGTAGCGACGAGGCATGCCCATCGCTCCGAGCTGGTGGAGCGGCAGGAAGGTCACCGTGAACCCCATCACCCACGACCAGAAATGGATCCGCCCGAGGCGTTCGTCGAGTCGGCGGCCGGTCATCTTCGGGAACCAGAAGTAGAGCCCGGCGAACAGGGCGAAGACCGTCCCGCCGACGAGCACGTTGTGCATGTGGGCGACGACGAAGTACGTGTCCTGGAAGTGGTAGTCGATGGGGGCTGACGCGAGCATGACACCCGTGATCCCCCCGAACAGGAAGATGTACATGAAGCCGACCGCCCACAGCATCGGTGCCTCGAACGACAGGCGACCGCGCCACATCGTCCCGATCCAGTTGAAGAACTTGATCCCCGTCGGCACCGCGATGAGGAACGACATCGCCGAGAAGAACGGGTTCGGGACCGCGCCGGTCGTGAACATGTGATGGGCCCACACCGTGAAGGAGTAGGCGGCGATGAAGATCGAGGCAAGGACCATCCCTACGTAGCCGAAGAGCGGCTTGCGCGAGAACACGGGGATGACCTCGGACAGGATCCCGAAGAACGGCAGGATGACGATGTACACCTCCGGGTGGCCGAAGAACCAGAAGAGGTGCTGCCACAGGATCGGCTGGCCGCCGCGCATCGGGTCGAAGAAGGCCGCGCCGAAGCGGCGGTCGAGGAGGAGCATCGCAAGTGCCCCGGTCAGAGCCGGGAACGAGAACAGGATCAGGATCGCGGTCACGAGGACCGTCCACGTGAACAGCGGGACGCGCAACATCGACATCCCGGGTGCGCGGCGCGTGTAGATCGTGGCGATGAAGTTGACTGCGCCGAGCACCGACGCGATCCCGGTCAGCGCGAGCCCGACGATCCACAGGTCGGTCCCGGTCGTCGTCGAGTAGTGGAGCTCGCTGAGCGGCGGGTAGCCGGTCCAGCCGACGTCGGCCGGTCCGCCGATCGTCGCGTACCCGGACAGCACGATCAGCCCGCCGAACAGGAACAACCAGTACGAGAACGCGTTCAGGCGGGGGAACGACATGTCTGCCGCCCCGATCTGGAGCGGGACAAAGTAGTTCGCCAGCCCGACGCTCGTCGGCGTCGCGAACAGCAGCATCATCAGGGTGCCGTGCATCGTGAACATCTGGTTGTAGCCTTCCTCGGTCGTCAGCTGCATCCCGGGAGCTGCGAGCTCGGTCCGCATCGTCAGCGCGATGAGGCCACCCAAGAGGAAGAACGCGAACGCCGTCGTCGTGTAGAGGATCCCGATCCGCTTGTGGTCGGTCGTCGACAGCCAGGCGAGGAGCGTCGATTCGGCCTCGGGGCGCCCGCGGAGGACCGCGACGTCGGCCATCAGGAGGCGCCCGGGCTGGTGGAGGCGCTGCCGGCCGGAGGGGCGCTCGCGGCCGGCTCGCTCGGCGTCCCCGATGGCGCGGGCTGGCTCACGACCGGGCTCCCGACGGCGGGGCTCGCGGGGCCACGGTGCGCGTTCAGCCAGGCGTCGTACTCGGGTCGCGACACCGCGGTGACGGTGAACGGCATCCGTGCGTGGTAGAGCCCGCAGTACTCGGCGCACTGGCCGCCGTACGAGCCGGGCTGCGTGACCGTGAACTCGTAGACGTTCACCCGCCCCGGGATCAGGTCGCGCTTGAAGAGGAACTGGGGGACATAGAAGGAGTGCGCGACGTCGGGCGCCGTCATCCGCAGGAGGACCGGCTCGCCGACCGGGACGACCAGCTCCGGTCCCGGCGTCCCAATGCCGGTGACCGACACGTTCTCGCCCGTGTAGCTGAACGTCCAGCCCCACCGAAATCCCGTCACGTCGACCTGCGCGGCCGGCCTGGCGGACGTCGAATCGACGCGTTCGAGCGCGACGAGCGTGAGCACGAAGAGGGCGCCGACCGTGACGAGCGGAACGGCGGTCCAGAAGATCTCGAGGGGGACGTTCGCGTGCGTCTGCGGGGGCGGTGGCTCGTCCCTGCGCCGACGGCGGTAGCGGATCACGCACCAGGTCGTCAGCCCGAGGACGATGATCGCGACGATGCTGCCGATCGTCAGGAAGATGTCGTAAAGCCGGGCGACGTCCTGGCCCGAC
>Ga0255338_1005414_pt1 | contig 11798 bp, 12 predicted proteins | sample MeOH1_35cm_T4_19_FD_203715 | JGI IMG/M metagenome (GOLD analysis project Ga0255338, IMG submission 203715) | Sandy soil microbial communities from University of British Columbia, Vancouver, Canada - MeOH1_35cm_T4_195 | ecosystem: Engineered > Artificial ecosystem > Sand microcosm > Unclassified ... | reverse complement strand
GGCGCCCCGACGGCCCAATACCAGGCGCGCCAGACCGGCCAGCAGGACCAGTTCGCCATGCTGCAGCGGCTGGAGCTGACGACAGCGCAGCACGAGGCGATCAAGCGCCACTGCGACGCGATCGGCATCGAGTTCTTCTCGACGCCGTTCTCGGTCGAAGCCGTCGACCTGCTGGTGCAACTCGGGGTGCGGCGGATCAAGCTGTCCTCGGGCGAGCTCACGCACCGTGCGCTGGTGGAGCGCGCCGCGGCCGCTCGGCTGCCGCTGCTGGTCTCGACCGGCATGGCCACCATGGAGGAGATCCGGGAGGCGCTTGCCTGGATCGCCGCCGCGCGCGGCGGCCTCGACGGCGTCACGGTGCTGCATTGCACGTCCGCCTATCCTGCCCCGGACGGGGCGCTGAACCTGAGGGCCATGGTGTCGATGGCGGCCGACCTGGGTGTGCCCGTCGGCTACTCCGACCACAGCCTGGGCATCGAGGCGGCGCTGGCCGCCGTGGCCTTGGGTGCGACGGTGATCGAGAAGCACGTCACCCTGGATCGCGCGCTGCCGGGCCCCGACCACAGTGCGTCGCTCGAGCCGGCCGGGTTCCGCGCCATGGTCGAGGGCATCCGGCGCGTCACGGCCATGCTGGGCGATGGCGTCAAGGCGCCGTCGCGCGAGGAGCGCGACACGGCGCGGGTCGCCCGGCGCAGCATCGTGGCCGCCGTGGACATCCCCGCCGGCGCGGTGATCACGCCCGCGATGCTGGCGTGCCGGCGGCCGGCGACGGGGATCGCGCCGCGCGAGCTGGCGGATGTCATCGGCCGGCAGGCGGCGCAGCGCGTGCCGGCCGGCGCCGTGCTGCAGTGGGAGCAGTTGCAGGGCGGGGCTCGCCATGGGTGACGCGCCCCGGCCGCGCCGGCTCGTGTACCTGAGCGGCACCAGGGCCGACTTCGGCCTGATGGAGGCCACCTTGCGCCGGGTTGCGGCGACGCCCGGGGTGAACCTGCAGGTGGCGGTGACCGGAATGCACCTCAGCGCCGCGCACGGGAACACCGTGCAGGACATCCGTGCCAGCGGCCTGCCGATCTGCGCGGAAATCCCGCTGGACATGGCGACGCGCACGCCGGCCAGCATGGCCGTGGGCATCGCGGAGTGCCTGCGCGGCATGACCGGGGTGCTCGAGCGCGAGCGGCCGGACTTTCTCGTGCTGCTCGGCGACCGCGGCGAAATGCTTGCCGGCGCCATCGCGGCGCTGCACCTCGGAGTGCCGGCCGTCCACATCCACGGCGGCGAGCGCTCCGGCACGGTGGACGAACCAGTGCGCCACGCGATCAGCAAGCTGAGCGCGTACCACTTCGTGGCGACGCAGGGGTCGCGCGAGCGCCTGCTGCGCATGGGCGAGGACGACGCCCGCATCTTCGTGACCGGCGCGCCCGGCCTCGACGGCCTGGCCGAACTGGCGGCGATGCCGAAGGCGGAATGCCTGCGCGGGCTCGGACTGCCGGACGGCGCCGAGTTCGTCCTGGTGCTGTTCCACCCCGTGGTGCAGCAGGCCGGCCAGGCCCGCGAACAGACGCTGGCCGTGGTCGAGGCATTGCGGCGGCTCGGCCGGCCCGTCGCCTGGCTCGCGCCGAACGCCGACGCCGGTTCGCGCGAGATCCTCGGCGCGCTGGACGAGGGCGGGTTGCCGGCGGGGTCGCGGCGGCTCACGCATGTGCCGCGCGCACTGTTCGCCTCGGCGCTGCGCCACTGCGCCGTGCTCGCGGGCAATTCGTCGGCGGGCATCATCGAGGCGGCGAGCTTCGGCACGCCGGTGGTCAACATCGGGGACCGGCAACGCCTGCGCGAACGCAATCCGAACGTCGCCGACGTGGCGCCCGAAGCCGGCGCCATCGAGGAGGCGCTGCGTTCCGCCCTCGGCCATGGCCGGTGGCCGTGTGACAATCTCTGGGGCGACGGCAGGGCGGGCGAGCGCATCGCTTCGCTGCTGGCGACGCTGCCGGCAGGACCGCACCTGCTGGAAAAGATCAACGTCTATTGAAGCAAAGAGGCTGGACCCGGTGTCGACCTTGCTGATTTTCGGGGCCGGCGGCCACGGCCGCGTGGTGGCCGACGCGGCGCTGGGCGCCGGCGCGTGGTCGCGCGTGATCGCCACCGACCGCGATCCGCGGCGCTGCCGCGGCGAGCTGCTGCCGGGCGTGGCGCTGCTGCCGGTCGAGGAGGCCCTGGCCGCCGCGGACGGCGTTCACGTCGCGATCGGCGATGCCGCGAGCCGCCGCCAGGAGGCCGCCGCCATGGCGGCCAAGCCGCTCGCGACCGTCATTCACCCGAGGGCCAGCGTGTCGACCCATGCCGCGATCGGGCCCGGTTGCTTCGTCGCCGCCCAGGCCGTGGTGGCGCCGGGCGCGCGCCTGGGCCGGGCCGTGATCGTGAACCACGGCGCCGTCGTCGACCACGACGCGCAGGTCGGCGACTTCTGCCACGTCGCGCCGCTGGCCGCCCTGGGCGGCGGCGTGGCGATCGGCGCGAACGTGCTGGTGGGCAGCGGCGCGAGCGTTCTGCCGGGCGTGCGCGTGGCCGGTGACGTCACCATCGGTGCCGGCGCCGCCGTCAACCGCCACCTCGGCGAGTCCGGCCGCTATGCCGGCGTGCCCGCGCGGAGACTCGGATGACGGCCGCCGAATTCGAGGCCCTGTGCGTGCCCGCGACGATCACGTTGCGCGAGGCGCTGGCGACGCTCAACCGCACGGCGCGCGGCGTGCTGCTCGTGCTGCATCCGGACGGGCGCCTGCGGCGCACGCTCACGGACGGCGACCTGCGGCGAGCGGCCCTCGACCATGTGAGCGACACGGCCGCCGTTGCCGAACTGCCCGGGCACCGCCCGATCACGCTGGGCACCGGCGACGGGCTGCCCGCGGCCGTGGCCCTGCTGGACGAGCACCAGATCGACCACCTGCCGGTGCTGGACGCGAGCGGGCGGCCGGTCGACGTCATGTTCCGCCGCGACATCACGCAGCGGATCTGGCTGTCGTCGCCGCACCTGGGCGACGAGGAGACGGCGTTCGTCGAGGAGGCCTTCCGCACCAACTGGATCGCCCCGCTGGGCCCGCACGTGGACGGCTTCGAGCGCGAGCTGGCCGCGCACGTGGGCGTCGGCCACGCCGCGGCCGTGAGCTCCGGAACGGCTGCCATCCACCTCGCGCTGCTGCTGCTGGGCGTGCAGCCGGGCGACACCGTGTTCTGCTCCTCGCTGACCTTCGTGGGCAGTTGCAACCCGATCCTGTATTGCGGCGCGCGGCCGGTCTTCATCGACTCCGAGCCGCGCAGCTGGAACATGTCGCCAGCGGCGCTGGAGCGCGCCTTGGAGTGGGCCAGGAGTGAGGGCCGGCTGCCGCGCTGCGTGATCGTGGTGAACCTGTACGGCCAGAGCGCCGACATGGATGCGATCGCGCCGCTGTGCGAACGCTACGGCGTGCCGATGCTGGAAGACGCCGCGGAGTCGCTCGGCGCCAGTTACCGCGGCCGGGCGAGCGGCAGTTTCGGCCGCATCGGCATCTATTCCTTCAACGGCAACAAGATCATCACCACGTCCGGCGGCGGCATGCTGGTCGCCGACGACGCCGCGCTGGTGGAGCGCGCTCGCAAGCTGGCGACGCAGGCGCGCGAGCCGGCCCCGCATTACGAGCACGTGGAAGTCGGTTTCAACTACCGCATGAGCAACGTGCTGGCCGGCATCGGGCGCGGCCAGCTGAAGGTGCTGCGGCAGCGGGTGGACCAGCGCCGGCGCGTGTTCGAAAGGTACCAGGCCGAGCTGGCCGGGGCCGCGGCGCAGCTGGAGTGGATGCCGGAACCCGAAGGCTCGCGCTCCACCCGCTGGCTGACGTGCTTCGTGCTGCGCGGCGCGGACGGCCCGCGACAGCGCGAACTGGTGCTGCGCGCGCTGGAGCGCCACGCGATCGAGGCGCGCCCGGTCTGGAAGCCGATGCACCTGCAGCCGCTGTTCGCCGGCGCGCCGTATTTCGCGCACGACGGCGGCGACGTGTCGGCCGCGCTGTTCCATGCCGGCGTCTGCCTGCCGTCCGGATCGAACCTGACGACGGCGCAGCAGGAGCGCGTCATCGAGCAGCTGCGCCGGGCGCTGGCGCTCGCATGAGGCTGCCGGTGCGCCTGTCGCGAAACATCTTCCTGCTGCTGCTCGTCGACCTCGTGCTGGTGGTGCTCGCCGGCTGGGCTGCGTTCTGGCTGCGCTTCAACTTCGATGTCCCGCCGGAATACGGCCGCATGGCCCTGCTCGCGAGCCCGTGGAGCGTCGCCGGCTACATCGCCGCGCTGCTCGCGTCGCGCGTGTACCGGCAGGTCTGGCGCTACACCGGCTTGCCGGAACTGCGCCAGCTGGCCAGCAGCATCGTGCTCGGCGGGGTGCTGACTGCGGCCCTCGTGCTGATGTTGCGCATTCCCGACTTCCCCCGCTCGGTGCTGCTGTTGCAGCCGCTGCTGGCACTGCTGATGCTGGGCGCCGCCCGCGCCGGCTGGCGCACGCTGAGCGAGCGGCGGACGCTGGCGCGCGGCGGGCGGCGGCTGGTGATCGTGGGCTACCTGCAGGATGCGTCGGACGCCCTGCGCGCGCTGAAGGGATCGCAGCAGTGGCAGCCGGTGGGCATCGTGTCGCCGGTGCGCTCGGAGGTGGGGCGGTCGATCCAGAACGTGCCCGTGCTGGGGCAGGTCGCGTCGCTGGCCGGCATCTGCGAGGCGGCGCAGGCGGATGCCGCGCTGATCGCCAGCCCGCCCGGCTCGCCCGAGCGGCAGCAGGCGCTGGTGAGCGCCGCCGGTTCGCATATCACGCTGCTGACCATGCCGCGCCCGGACGAGTGGCTCAAGACCGACAGCCCCGGGCCGCGCAAGATCGAACTGGAGGACCTGCTGGGCCGCAGCCCGGTGCAGCTCGACGCGGCCGGGCTGGCCGACCTCTTTTCCGGACAGACGGTGCTGGTCACCGGCGCCGGCGGCTCGATCGGCTCGGAACTGTGCCGCCAGGTGGCCCGGTTCGGCGTCGGCCGGCTGGTCTGCGTGGACGTCTCCGAGTTCGCCATCTACCAGCTGGAGCAGGAGCTGCGCGCGGCGCATCCGCAGATGCAGGGTGCCTATTACACGGCCAACGTGCGCGAAGCGGAGCGCTTGCGCGCCATCGCCGAAAAGCACCGGCCCGCGGTGGTGCTGCACGCGGCGGCGTACAAGCATGTGCCCCTGATGGAGGAACTCAACGAGATCGAGGCGCTGCGCACCAACGTGCTGGGAACGCTCAACGCGGCGCGCGTGGCCGGCGAATGCGGCGCGCGCCGCTTCGTCATGATCTCCACCGACAAGGCCGTGAATCCGACCAATGTGATGGGGGCGAGCAAGCGGCTGGCGGAGCTGATGGTGCAAGGCGTGGCGGCGCAGCAGCCCGGCACGCAGTACGTGTCGGTGCGCTTCGGCAACGTACTCGGGTCCAGCGGCTCGGTGGTGCCCCTGTTCGCCGCGCAGATCGCGCGCGGCGGACCGGTCACCGTGACGCATCCGGAGATCGTGCGCTACTTCATGACCATCCCGGAGGCCGCGCAGCTGGTGCTGCAGGCCGGGCTGATGGGCAGCTCCGGCCAGATCTTCGTGCTGGAGATGGGCGAGCCGGTGAAGATCGCCGAACTCGCGCGCATGCTGATCCGGCTGTCGGGCATGACCGAGGAGGAGATCCCCATCACGTACACGGGCCTGCGGCCGGGCGAGAAGCTGTACGAGGAACTGCTGGCCGACGACGAAACCACCGAGCCCACGCCGCACCCGAAGCTGCGGGTCGCCAAGACCAACGGGGCGCCGCCGGACATCGCCGGCGTCACGCGCTGGATCGAGGAAGCCGGGCCGGCGCCGGGCGCCCACGGCGTGCGCGAGTGGCTGCGCAGCCAGGTGCCCGAGTACTCGCCACGCTGAGACGCGGTCAGCCGCTGGCGATGCCGGTGCGCGCCAGCACGTCGCCGACCAGCTCCAGCCGCACCAGCGGGTTGTCCAGTTCCATGAGCCGCTGCTTCATGGCCACCGGCAGCGGCAGCAATTCGCACCAGCGATTGGCCACCCAGCCGCAGTCGCGCAGCTGCCAGGGCGATTGCATGGGCAGTTCGCCGTCGCCGGCGCGCTGCTGCAGCGACTCGATCAGCCTGGCGAGCGCGTCGGCGGTCGGCTGCAGGTCGGCCGGCACGGCCACGGCCTGGTCCGCCGGCAGTCGTTCGACGTCGGCGACCCACAGGCCGTGCTTGAGCTGTTCGCGGGACGTGATGCGAAACCGCTGCGTGCCGCCGGCGCGGATCATCATGAGTCCCGGTTGCGGCGTTTCCAGCCGGGTGATCGTCGCGAGCGTGCCCACGGCGCAGAAGGCTTCGGTGGCGCCCGGCTGGCGCACCTCGCTGCCCTGCGTGAGGCAGACCACGCCGAAGGGCGCGCCGGCGCGCTGGCAGCGGCCGATCATGTCGAGATAGCGCACCTCGAAGATCCGCAGCGGCAGCACCCCGCCGGGAAAGAGCACCGTGCCCAGGGGGAACAGCGGCAGCGACTGCAAGGTGAGGACGGAGGGCATCGAATTCCCGTGGGCTGCCCGCTATCATCCCACGAGCCACTTTCCGGGAGCGTATGGGCTATCAAATCCTTTCCTTTCTGCTCGATGTCGCGGCGGGCCTGCTGGGGGGCACCTGCCTGCTGCGCCTGTACATGCAGTACCAGCGGGTTCCTTTCGGCAACCCGGTCGGCCGTTTCGTCTTCGCGCTCACCGACTGGATCGTGCTGCCGCTGCGGCGCATCCTGCCGGCCATCCGGCGGGTCGACACGGCCAGCCTGGTAGCGGCCTTCCTGATCCAGCTGCTGCAGGTCGTCCTGCTCTGGCTGGTGGCGGGGCGTCCCGGCGCGCCCGCGCTGCTGCCGCTGCTGGCGCTGTTCGAGCTGCTGCGTCTCGTGGTGTCCGCCCTCACGGCGCTGGTGATCGTCTATGCCGTGCTGTCCTGGGTGAACGCGGACTCGCCCATGGCCGACGTGGTCGACCGCCTGTGCGCGCCCCTGCTGCGTCCCTGGCGCCGCCTGATCCCCCTGGTCGGCGGCATCGACCTGTCGCCGCTGGCGTTCCTGGTCGTGTTGCAGGTGATTTCCATCGTGCTGGCCTCGCTGCAGGCGAGCGCACTGCACTGAACGTGCGACCGGGCCCGGTGCGCCTGCGGTCAAGGCCCTGGGTGGCCGGGGACCTGATCACCGCCGGCTTGGGCCTGTCGACGCTGCCGGCGGTCGGCAGCGTGGCGCTCGTGCCGGGCCCCGCGCCGCTGCCCTGAGACGGCGGTCGCTCAGGGCGCGAGGCGCTCCCGCAGCCACGCCGCGTCCTCGCGGCGGTAGCGCAGGCGGTCGTGCAGGCGGCTCTTGCGGCCCTGCCAGAACTCCCACCGGTCCGGCACCAGCCGGAAGCCGCCCCAGTGCGCCGGGCGCGGGGGGTTGAGCAGGTACTGCGCGCCGTAGCGGGCCGCGTTCGCCACCAGCACGCTGCGGCCGGGGATCACCTGGCTCTGGGGGCTGGCCCAGGCGCCGATGCGCGAGTCCAGCGGACGGGTGGCGAAATAGGCGTCGCTTTCGGCCTCGCTGGTCCGCTCCACACGGCCTTCGATGCGGACGACCCGCTCGAGCTCGACCCAATGGAACTGCAGCGCCGCGTAGGGGTTGCCGGCCAGCTCCTGTCCCTTGCGGCTCTCGTAGTTGGTGTACCAGACGATGCCGCGCTCGTCGCAGCCCTTGATCAGCACGACGCGGGTGCTGGGCCTGAGGTCGCTGCCGACGGTGGCGACGGTCATCGCGTTGGGTTCGGGAATCTCGGCGGTGATGGCCTCGTGCAGCCACTGCTCGAACTGCCGCAGCGGGTCCGCGTGGGACGCTTCCTCGCTCAATTCCGCACGTTCGTAGCTTTTGCGCAATTCCGCGAGTTGCCGTGAGGTGGTGCCCATGGGGCGATTCTCGCATCCGGGCCCCGAATGGCTGTACATTGGTCGAGTTGTTCAAGGAGAGCGATCGCATGGAAAGCCTGGACCTTCGCGTGCTGACAGACGCCCTGGCGTGGCGGCGCGGCGGCCACGGCGTGACGCTCGTGACGGTGGTCGAGACCTGGGGCAGCGCCCCGCGTCCGCCCGGGGCCCTGCTGGCGGTCCGGGACGATGGGATCGTGAGCGGCTCGGTCTCCGGCGGCTGCGTCGAGGATGACCTGATCGCCCGGGTCAAGGCCGGCGAGCGCACCCGGCTGCCGTCCATGATCGCGTACGGCGTCAGCAAGGAAGAGGCCGCGCGCTTCGGCCTGCCCTGCGGCGGCACCTTGCGGCTGGTGCAGGAGCCGCTCGCCGACACCGCCTGGGTCGAGGCGCTGCTGGCACGCACGGCCGCGCACGAGCTGGTCGCGCGCACGCTGACCCTGGCCACCGGCGAGGTGCAGCTGTCCGGCGCGAATCGCGACGCCAGCATGGCTTTCGACGGGCTCAAGCTCACCACCTTGTTCGGACCCCGCTGGCGGCTGCTGCTGGTGGGCGCCGGCCAGCTGTCGCAGGCCGTCGCGCAGATGGCGCAGCTGCTCGACTTCGAGGTGCTGGTCTGCGATCCGCGCGAAGAGTACGCGACCACGCTCGACGTGCCGGGCGCCGTGCGCGTGCCCGGCATGCCCGACGACGCGGTGCGCGACCTGCGGCCGGACATGCACACCGCCATCGTCGCCCTGACGCACGATCCCAAGCTCGACGACATGGCGCTGCTCGAAGCGCTGCGTTCCGGCGCGTTCTATGTCGGCGCGCTCGGCTCCACGCGCAACCAGGCGAAACGCAAGGAGCGGCTGGCCGAGCACTTCGGCCTGACCCAGGCCGAGCTCGGACGCCTGCACGGTCCGGTGGGGCTGCGCATCGGCGCCAGGACGCCCGCCGAAATCGCCGTGTCCATCCTCGCGCAGATCGTCGAGTGCAAGAACGAGGTCGCGCGGACCGCCACCGCGCCGGGCTGCAGCGTCGCCTGAGCGCGGGATGAACTTGCCGGTCGTGCTGGTGCTCGCCTCGGGGCGGGGCGAGCGCTTCCTGGCGTCCGGCGGCGGCGGCTCCAAGCTGCAGGCGCTGCTGGCCGGCGTGCCGGTGCTGCAGCGCACGCTCGACGCCGTGCGGGCGAGCGGGCTGGCCTGGCACCTCGAAGATGCGCCGCACCCGGGCATGGGCGACAGCATCGCGTCGGCCGTGCGCGCGACGCCGACCGCGGGCGGCTGGCTGGTGCTGCCTGGCGACCTGCCGCTGGTGCGGCCGCGGACGCTGCAGGCCGTCGCCGCCGCGCTGGCCGCTCATGCGGTCGTGGTGCCGCATTTCCGCGGCCATCGCGGCCACCCGGTCGGCTTCGCGGCCGAGTGCGGCGCGGCGCTGGCGGCGCTGGCCGGCGAGCGCGGCGCGTCCGCCATCGTGCGCGCGCAGGCCGCCGCCGGCCGCGTGCTGGCGCTCGACCTCGATGACGCGGGCATCGTCACCGACATCGACACGATGGCGGACCTGGCCCGCGCGGAGCAGTTGCTCAGGCGTTCGTGATCACCGCGCAGGCGAGCCGCGGTCCGGCGTTGCCGGTCGGCTGCGTCGTGTAGTCGTCCGGATCGCGATGCACGATCAGTCCCCGGCCGACGATGGCGGTGCCGCCTTCGCGGATGCGGATCACGCTCGATTCGAAGTCGACCTTCGCGACCCCGTGCGCATCCGCCTTCAGGCTCGGCAGGTCGCCCGCGTGGTGCGCCCCCTGGCCGTGGCGCCCGTGCGCCTTGCCGTCCGGGTTGAAGTGGCCGCCCGCGCTCATGCCGTCGCCGCTGCTGCAGTCGCCCTTCTCGTGGATGTGGAACCCGTGCTCGGCATCGGGCTTGAGTCCGCGCACCTCGCCGGTCACGCGCACCAGCGCGCCGCGCTGCACGAACTGCACGCTGCCGCCGGCCTGGTTGCCGGTGGTCGCCTGCAATACGGCCGTCGCGGCCGGTCCGGCCGGGGTGGCGCAGCCGGCGAGCGCCAGCAAGGCCGCTGCCGCCGGCGCCACCGGCATCATGGAATGCAAGCGCATCTTCTGTCTCCCTTGTTGGAAAGCGCCGACTCTAACGCCGGCCGAAGGTTGACAGGGGCCAGGGGACGAGCCAGGCCGGCGATCGCGCGTCACATGCGCGCGACCGTGCGGCCGAAGGCCTCCACCTGTTGCCAGTCGGTGAACTCGACGTCGGTGGCCGGATCGGTGGGCCCCTTGGTCAGCCACATGATGAAACGGATGACCTGCCGGTCCCAGAAACGGTAGCGTGCGTAGTTGATGCGGCCGGCGAACACGCCCAGCGTCTTCGGGCGCCACGCGCTGCGCGCCAGGAACTTGCGCATGTACGGGTTGGTCTGCGGCGTGTTCTTGCCGGGCTTGCGCGCGACCACGTTCACCGTGAAGAACGCGTTGGGCTTCGCGTCGAGCGCTGCGTGGTGCGTGCGCGCGAATTCGAACACCTGGGGCGTGTGCTTGCCGTAGCGGATGCGCGCGCCGACGACCACCTTGTCATAGCCGGCGATGTCGATGCCGGGGTCGTCGTCGATGCACCTGAGGGTCACCTGCTGGCCCTCCTGCTCGATCACCTGCTGCAGGAGCCCGCAGATCTTGAGCGTGTGGCCGTCGGTGGTGGAGTAGAGGATCAGGATGTGCGCCATGGCGCGGGAATTGTCGCCGGATCGGCGCCCAACGGTTGACTTGACCGGCCGTCGCGCATCGGTTCTCGCATGGTGCCGCCTGGCCCCCGGGTTGCCGCTTTTTTGCGCACTTTGTCGAGACGCAGATTCCAAGCCGCTTCTCAGTGGGTGCAGGCCCCCTTATCCACAACGTTTTCCACCATGGCTGTGCGCATCGTCCTACCGGCCGCATCAAGTGTGTCCTACAAGCAGACATTGCTGCGGCGCAAAGACGCACACTTTGTTGCCGGAACGACACGCACCCCATGCTGGCGCCTGCGAGCCACGCCTGCGATGCGCCGCTACGGATGAGGATGGGCCGCTTTCATGCCAGCTCGTCCGAACGCCTTCCGGCCCTCTCCGGCGCGCCCGCCCGGCAGCGGCATCAGAATATTCCTAGGTCCTCCCGGTGCGCAGGAGGGCTCACGCTCAGGCCGAATCCGAGGGGCAGATTCAGCGGCGGCCGATGGCCGGCGACGCGCTGAGCTGCGACAGTTGCGGTCATGACAGTAACCAGCGCCCCCGTGAAGGTATTCATCGCCGAGGACTCGGCGATGATCCGTGAGCGAGTCGCCGCGATGCTGGCGTCCCAGGCGATGAACGTCGTGGGCCACGCCGAAACCCCGCGGGATTCCATCGACGGCATCCTCGCCGCCCAGCCCGACGTGGTCGTGCTCGACGTGCAACTGGAAGGCGGCTCCGGCCTTGAGGTGCTGCGCGCCGTGCGCCAGGCCGAGCCGGGGATCGCCTTCGTCGTCTTCAGCAACAACGCCGGCCCCGCCTACCGCAAGCGCTACCTGGGCGAAGGCGCCCTGCGCTTCCTGGACAAGACCACCGAATTCGACCAGCTCGCCGCCGCCGTCGAGCGTGCCTCGCATACCCACTGACCACAGCCGGAGACAACGATGACCACCGTCGCCCTCGAATCCCGTCCCGTTCGCTTCATGCCCGACGCGGCCACGGCCGCGCGCACGCCGGTCGCCCAGGTGAAGACGCAGTGCTCCAGCTGCCACCTGCGCGAGCTGTGCCTGCCCTGCGGCATGAACGACGTGGACCTCACCCGGC
>Ga0255338_1005413_pt1 | contig 11802 bp, 10 predicted proteins | sample MeOH1_35cm_T4_19_FD_203715 | JGI IMG/M metagenome (GOLD analysis project Ga0255338, IMG submission 203715) | Sandy soil microbial communities from University of British Columbia, Vancouver, Canada - MeOH1_35cm_T4_195 | ecosystem: Engineered > Artificial ecosystem > Sand microcosm > Unclassified ... | reverse complement strand
GTGGCGCCGCCGGGCGCCGTCACCGCGCTCGTCGGACCCAACGGCGCGGGCAAGACCACGCTGCTGCTGGTGCTCGCCGGGCTGCTGGTGCCGGACTCCGGCACCGTCCTGGTCGCCGGTCGCGACCCGGTGCGCGACGGCCCGGCGGCCCGCGCCGTCACCGGCTGGATGCCGGACGCCTTCGGCACGTGGGACTCCCTGACGTGCCGCGAGGTGCTCGCGACGTTCGCCGACGCCTACCGGCTGCCCGCGCCGGCGGCCCGCGAGCGCATCACCGAGCTGCTCGAGCTGGTGCACCTCACCGAGTACGCCGACCGGCACGCGTCCGTGCTCTCGCGCGGGCAGAAGCAGCGGCTGGGGCTGGCCCGCGCCCTGGTGCACCGCCCGCAGGTGCTTCTGCTCGACGAGCCCGCCGCCGGCCTGGACCCGCGCTCCCGCGTGGACCTGCGCCTCCTGCTGCGCCGGCTGGCCGACGAGGGAACCACCGTGCTCATCTCCTCGCACGTCCTGTCCGAGCTGGAGGAGATGGCCGACGACGCGGTGTTCATCTCCCGCGGCCGCACGGTGCCGGGCGACCCGATCGACGCCGCGCGCGCCCGGCGCACCTGGCACGTCCGGGCGCTGCGCGGCGGCGCGCTGCGCGCATGGCTGACGTCCGTGGGCGCCGGGTGGCGGCCCGACGAGGACGGCGCTCCCGCCGCCTCGTCGTCCGCGCCGCCGCCGGAACCGCCGAGCCCGGACGACGACGGCCCCGGCGGGGTGCTGCTGGAGGTGGACGGCGACGAGGGCGCCGCGCGGCTGGTGCGCGACGCCGTCGCCGCGGGCGTGCCGTTGGTGTCGATCGCGCCGGCGGGCGGCGCGCTGGAGCAGGCGTACCTGGCCCTGGAGGAGGAGCGGCGATGAGCACCCCCGTGCAGATGACGGAACCGGCACCGCCGCCGGTGTCGCACCCCGGAGCGTGGCGGGTGTCGTGGCACGGGCTGCGGACGGTGGCCCGGCTGGAGCTGCGCCAGCGGGTGCGCTCCACCAGGTGGATCGTCGCGCTGGTGGTGTGGTTCGTCGTCGTCGGCGGGATCACGCTGCTGGCGACGGGTGCGCTGTCCGCGATCGGCGGCGGCGTGGTGCGCGAGCAGCGCGGGCCGTTGCTGTGGGCGATCGTCGCCTACCTGGTGCTGGGGCTGGGGCTGGTGGTGACGCCGACGCTGACGTCGACCGCGATCAACGGCGACCGCAACGCCGGCACGCTGGCGATCCTCCAGGTGACGCTGCTGTCGCCGGCGGAGATCGTGCTGGGCAAGCTGGCGGCCGCCTGGCTGGCGGCGATGGCGTTCCTGGTGGCGAGCCTGCCGTTCTTCGTTCTGGCGCTGGCGCTGGGTGGCACGCCGGTGGTGTCCGCGTTCGCCGTGGTGGCGCTGATCGCGCTGCTGCTGGCGGCCGTCTGCGGCATCGGCATCGGGCTCTCGGCGTTCACGGCCCGGGTGGCCGGGTCCACCGTCGCGACCTTCGCCTCGGTGGTGGGGCTGGCGGTGATCTCGCCGATCCTGTTCGGGGTGACGTTCCCGTCGATCCAGGACCAGGCGGACGTGCGGGTGTTCCGCTCGACGAGCAGCTTCCGCGGGCCGACGAGCGCCGACGACTGCCGGTGGACCAGCGAGACCCGCACGGTGTGGCACACCGAGCGGACCTGGTGGCTGTTGGCGATCAACCCGTTCGTCGTGCTGGCCGACGGCTCGGCGACCCCTGCCGACCTGACGTCCGTCTCGCCCTTCGCGAGCCTGCGGGAGAGCGTGCGCGGTGCGCGCTCGGGCGCGTCGCTCGCCACGAACGAGTGCTGGGGCTGGGAGACCGGGACGCGTTTCGACCCACCCGAGCCCGTCCCGGACCCGTCCGCCGCGCCGATCTGGCCCTGGGGGCTGGGTGCCAACCTGCTGCTCGGGGCGGGGGGCGTCTGGACCGCAGTGCGGCGCCTGTCGATCCCGCAGGGCGGGCTCCCGAAGGGCGTGCGCGTCGCCTGAGCGCGGCGGCCCTCAGCTCGCGTCGTCGGGCCGGATGCCGTGCAGCAGGTCCAACGCGGCCAGCAGCTCCTGCGTCCGGCCCGCCCCGGCCAGCTCGCGGATCCGCACCGACGGGCGGTGCAGCAGCACACCCGCGAAGTGCCGCAGCGCCGCCTCCGCCTCGTCGCCCGCGCCTCGCGAGCGCGCCCGCGCGATCTCGTTGTCGAGCGTCTCGGAGACCAGGCCCCGCAGCGCGGCGACGATCGGGGCCACCGCCGCGTCCACCGCGAACTCCTGAGCCGCCGAGCCGACGATCGCCCGCGCCTCGTCGCTCGCGGCCAGGTGTTCCAGCGGGGCGTGCACGCGCAGCGTCTCCAGGTCCAGCACCGCGACGCCGTCGATCCGGGCGACCGCGGGGTCGACGTTGCGCGGCATCCCCAGGTCGACGATCAGCAGGTCGCGCCCGGGGCCCACCGCGGCGGCGGGCAGCACCTGGCCGGTGCTGGCGGTCACCACCAGGTCGGCCCCGGCGACCGCCGCGGCCAGGTCGGTCTCCACCGGCAGGCCACGCCGCGCCGCGAACGCGGCGGCACGGCCGGTGGGCGAGTAGACCCGCACGTCTCCCGCGCCGCGCGCGCGCAGCGCGGCGACCGCGGTCCCGGCGTAACGGCCGGTGCCCACCACCAGCACCGTCGCCGTCGCCCAGTCGCGCACCCGGCTCGCCGCGAGGTCCAGGGCCAGGCTGACCAGCGAGCGCCCGGTGCCGCCGAGGGCGGTACGGCTCTTGACGCCGCGGCTGGTCGACACGGCCCGCTGGAACAGCCGTTCCAGGTCGCCGGTCGTCGTGCCCTCCTCGCGGGCGGCGTCGAGCGCGCGGCGCACCTGGCCCGCGATCTCCTCCTCGCCCACCACCACGGACTCCAGCCCGCTGGACACCGCGAACAGGTGGACGGCCACGGCATCGCCGCGGTGCACCGCGAGCGAGGTCCGCAGCTCGTCGGCCGGTACGCCGCTGCACTCCGCGAGGGCCTCGAGCATCGGCTCGCGCGCCCGGCCCTCCACCGGCTCAGCGACGTCGAGGTAGGCCTCGAAGCGGTTGCACGTCGCGAGGACCACCGCCCCGAACGCCCCCGGCGCGGCCTTGAGCAGGGCGCGCGCGGCCCCGGGGACGTCGGCCGAGAGCCGCTCCAGGACGTCGAAGGATGCGTTGCGGTGGTTCGCCGACAGGCACAGCAGCACGGCACAAGTGTGAACCCGCTCCGGGCCCGGCCTCGTTACCCACCCGAGGGCCGTTCCAATCTCGAGGAGGCATGACATGGCAGTCAGGCTGGCAACCATCGGGGCCGCGTTGGCGGCGGCGCTCGGCCTGGCGGTCGCCGGGCCGGCCGGCGCGAGCGGGACCGGGACCTTCGCACAGGTGAACCTCGTGTCCGACCAGCCGGGCGCGGCGGCGCTCACCGACCCGGACCTGGTGAACGCCTGGGGCATCTCGCACGGGCCCAACACGCCGGTGTGGGTGTCGAACAACGGGACGGGCACCACGACGCTGTACCGGACGGACGTGGCCGGCGCGCCCGTGACCAAGGTGCTGTCCGTCACCATCCCGGGAGGTGCCCCGACGGGCCAGGTGTTCAACGGCACCGCGGCCTTCGTCGTGCCGGGCACCGGCCTGCCGGCGCGGTTCGTGTTCGCCGGGGAGAACGGCGACCTGTCCGCCTGGAACGGTGGGAGCTCGGCCGTGCTGGTCCACCACACCGAGGGTGCGGTCTACAAGGGCCTGGCGTTGGTACCGGGCTCGTCCGGGCCGCTGCTGCTGGCGGCGAACTTCCACGACGGCCGGATCGACGCGTTCGACGGGACGTTCGCCCTCGTGTCGACTCCGGACATGTTCCGCGACCCGTTCCTGCCCGCGGGGTACGCGCCCTTCAACGTCGCGCTGGTGGACGACCGGGTGTTCGTGGCGTACGCCCAGCAGGACGCGGCGCGGCACGACGACGTGGCCGGCAAGGCGCACGGGTTCGTCGACGTGTTCACCGCCGACGGCGCCCTGACCCAGCGTTTCGCCACGCGCGGCGTGCTGGACTCGCCGTGGGGCATGACCATCGCGCCGGACTCGTTCGGTCAGTTCGCCGGCGACCTGCTCATCGGCAACTTCGGGGACGGGCGCATCCACGCGTTCGACCCGCGGACCGGCGACGTCCTCGGCGTGCTGCGCGGCACCACGGGCATGCCGCTGGTGATCGAGGGCCTGTGGGGGCTGCAGGTCGGCGACCCCGTGGCGGGAGGCACGGACTCCGTGTGGTTCAGCGCGGGGCCCGACGACGAGCAGCACGGGCTGTTCGGCCTGCTGCAGCCGGTACAGGGCTGACCGTCCGGGCGGGCGGGGCCGTCGGTTACCGTTCACCGCGTGCCCCTCCCGCCCGACCACCCGCTCGTCACCGGCCGCACCGCGGCCTCGCCGCTGGTCCGCGCCTGCCGCGGTGACCGCCCGGCGGTGCCGCCGGTCTGGTTCATGCGGCAGGCCGGCCGCTCGCTGCCCGAGTACCGGGCGGCCCGCGAGGGTGTCGAGATGCTCGACGCCTGCCTGGACCCGGAGCTGGCGAGCGAGCTGACCCTCCAGCCGGTGCGGCGCCACGGGGTGGACGCCGCCGTCTTCTTCAGCGACATCGTGGTGCCGGTGGCCCTCGCCGGGGTCGACGTGCGGATCGTCCCCGGCCGGGGGCCGGTGCTCGGCGCGCCGGTGCGGACCGCGGCGGACGTCGCCGCCCTGCCGCCGCTCGAGCCGGCCGCGCTGGCGCCCGTCCGCGCGGGGGTGGCGGCCGCCGTCGCCGCGCTGGGGGACACCCCGCTGATCGGCTTCGCCGGCGCGCCGTACACGTTGGCCTCGTACCTGGTGGAGGGCGGGCCGTCGCGCGACCAGCTGCGCGCCCGGGCGCTGATGCGCACCGACCCGGCGACCTGGGCCGCGCTGCTCGGCTGGTGCGCCGACCTGGCCGCCGCCTTCCTGCTCGCGCAGGTGGAGGCCGGGGCCTCGGTGGTGCAGCTGTTCGACTCGTGGGCGGGTTCGCTCTCCGCCGACGACTACGCCGCCCGGGTGGCGCCGCACTCGGCGCGCGCCGTCGCCGGTGTGCGCGAGCTCGGGGTCCCGGTGATCCACTTCGGCGTCGGCACGGGTGAGCTGCTGGTGGCGATGCACCGCGTCGGCGCGGACGTGGTCGGGGTGGACTGGCGCATCCCGCTCGACGAGGCGTCGCGCCGGCTGGGCGGCATGGTGCCGCTCCAGGGCAACCTGGACCCGGCGCTGCTCGCGGCGCCGTGGCCGGTGCTGTCGGCGCACGTCGCCGACGTGCTGCGACGCGGCCTGGCCGCACCCGCCCACGTGGTGAACCTGGGCCACGGCGTGCCGCCCGACGCGGATCCGGGCGTGCTGACACGCATCGTCGAGGAGGTCCGAGCCAGCGCCGGCCAGGCTTTCTGACGCTCGGTCGCCTAGTTTCTCCGTCACGACGACGAGGGGGACCATAGTCCCGTGACCGACGCGCTCCGTGACCTCGCCACGTCCCCCGTACCGTCCGACGAGCCCGGGTACACGCTGTGGGCGGTGCTGCGTCGGGACCCGGCGCGCCCCGCGGGCACGGGCGACCTGGGCCCGGCGCTGGCGCAGGTCGAGGCGAGCGGCGTCACCGTGCGCGGGCTCTACGACGTGTCGTCGATCCGCGCCGACGCCGACCTGATGGTGTGGCTGCACGGCTCCGCCCCCGAACGGCTCCAGGCGGCGCTGCGGACCCTGCGCCGCAGCGCCCCGCTCGCCACGCTCCTGCCCACCTGGAACGTGCTCGGCGTGCACCGCGAGGCGGAGTTCAACGCCGCGCACCGCCCGGCCTTCCTGCGCGGGCTACCGCCGCAGCGCTGGCTGACGGTGTACCCGTTCGTCCGCTCGCACGAGTGGTACCTGCTGCCCGCCGACGAGCGGCGCGCCATGCTGGCCGACCACGGCCGCAAGGGCGCCGAGCACCGCAGCGTGCTGTCGAACACCGTCGCCGCGTTCGGCCTGGGCGACTACGAGTGGATCCTGGCGCTGGAGGCGCCGGAGCTGGTGGACCTGGTGGACCTGATGCGCCACCTGCGGGACACGGACGCGCGCCGCCACGTCCGCGAGGAGACCCCGTTCTACGTGGGGCGCCGCATCGAGCCCGACGAGGTCGCGGAGGTGCTCGCGTGAAGGTCGACGCCATCCTGCTGGCCGGTTTCGGCGGTCCCGAGGGCCAGGACGACGTCATCCCCTTCCTGCGCAACGTGACGCGCGGGCGCGGCGTGCCCGACGAGCGGCTCGAGGCGGTCGCCCACCACTACCGCGCGCGCGGCGGGGTCAGCCCGATCAACGCGCAGAACCGGGCGCTGCAGGCCGCCCTGCAGGCCGAGCTGGCCCGCCGTGGCATCGACCTGCCGGTCCACTGGGGCAACCGCAACTGGGACCCGTACCTCGAGGACGCCGTCCGGGCGGCGCACGCTGCCGGGCACCACCGGCTGCTCGCGCTGGTCACCAGCGCGTACACCTCCTACTCCGGCGTCGGGCAGTACCTGGAGGACTTCCAGCGCGCGCTCGACCGCACGGGGCTGGCCGACGAGGTGAGCATCACCAAGGTGCGCGAGTACTTCGACCACCCCGGCTTCGTCGCGCCCTTCGTCGAGGGCGTCCGGGCGGCACTGGCACGGGTGGCCGACGAGCGATCCGGGGCCCGGACCCACGTGCTGTTCGCCACCCACTCGATCCCCACGGCCGCCGCGCTGGCGTCCGGGCCGGAGCACGGGCCGGGCGGCGCCTACGTGGCGCAGCACCTCGCCGTGGCGCGGGCGGTCATCGGGCAGGCGGCGCCCTCGGGTACACCGTGGAGCCTCGTCTACCAGTCGCGCAGCGGCTCGCCGTCGGTGCCGTGGCTGGAGCCGGACATCAACGACGCGGTCGACCAGCTCGCCGCCGACGGCGTCCAGGCGCTGGTGGTGGTGCCGATCGGCTTCGTCAGCGACCACATGGAGGTGGTGTGGGACCTGGACACCGAGGTCGCGGCGACCGCCGCGGGCCACGGGATGCTCATGGTGCGGGTACCCACCCCCGGCGTGCACCCGGCGTTCGTCGCCGGGCTGGTGGACCTCGTCGTCGAGCGGCTGGAGGACGTGCCGGACGACGAGCGCCCGCACGTGACCGAGCTGGGTCCGTGGCCGGACCTGCCGCCGCTCGGCGCGGTCGCCGGGCCGGTGCGATGAGCGCGGGGCTGCGGGTCGGCACCCGGGGCAGCGCGCTGGCCGTCGCGCAGACCACCACGGTCGCGGACGCCCTGGCCCGTGCCACCGGCCGTCCGACGACCCTGGTCACCGTCCGCACCGAGGGAGACGTCTCCGCCCGGCCGCTCGCGGAGCTGGGCGGGGCCGGGGTGTTCGCCGCCGCGCTGCGCCGCGCGCTGCTCGCCGGCGAGTGCGACCTCGTCGTCCACTCGCTCAAGGACCTGCCGACGGCGCCGGAGCCCGGCCTGGCGATCGCCGCGATGCCCGCCCGCGCCGACGCGCGCGACGCCCTCTGTGCGCGCGACGGGCTGACGCTGGCGGCGCTGCCCGCCGGCGCGCGCGTCGGCACCGGCTCGCCCCGGCGCGCGGCGCAGCTGCTGGCACGACGACCCGACCTGGCGGTGACGGGCCTGCGCGGCAACGTCGACACCCGCCTGCGCACCGTCGCCGACGGAGCGCTCGACGCGGTGGTGCTGGCCGCCGCCGGGCTGGACCGCCTGGGCCGCGCGGCCGAGGCGACCGAGCGGTTCGAGCTCGACGAGTGGCCCACCGCGCCCGGGCAGGGCGCGCTCGCGGTGGAGGTGCGCGCCGGCGAGGAGCACCTGGCCGCGATGCTCGACGACGCCCCGACGCGCCTGGCGGCACAGGCCGAGCGGCGCGTGCTGGCGCTGCTGGAGGCCGGCTGCTCGGCTCCGGTCGGCGTGCACGCCCGGCTCGCCTCCGACGGCCTGCGGCTGGCGGCACGGGTCTACCGGCTCGACGGGGGCGCGCAGCTGGCCGCCTCGGCGGTGGCGCCGGTGCCGGCCGGACCCGACGCGCTCGAGGCGCTCGCCGCCCGCGTGGCGGGCGAGCTGCTGGACGCGGGCGCCGGCGAGCTGGCCAAGGTGGGCGCATGAGCGCGCACCCGCGCACGCTGCGCGCCACCCCGGCGATGCGGCGGCTCGTCGCGCAGACCCGGGTGCACCCCGCGCAGCTGGTGCTGCCGATGTTCGTCCGCGAGGGCATCACCGAGCCGGCGCCGATCGCGTCGATGCCGGGCGTGGTGCAGCACACGCTCGACTCGCTGCGCGCGGCGGTCGCACAGGCCGCGGCCGCCGGCATCGGCGGCGTGATGCTGTTCGGCGTGCCGGAGCGCAAGGACGCCGCCGGCTCCGGAGCCACCGACCCGGACGGCATCCTCAACGTCGCGACCCGCGCCGCCGTCGCGGAGGCCGGCGACGCCCTCGTGGTGCAGACCGACCTGTGCCTCGACGAGTTCACCGACCACGGCCACTGCGGCGTGCTCGACCGGGCCGGCCGCGTGGACAACGCGGCCACGCTGCTGCGCTACCGCGACATGGCGGTGGTGCAGGCGCAGGCCGGCTCCCAGCTGCTGGGGCTGTCGGGAATGATGGATGGCCAGGTAGCGGCCGTGCGCGACGCCCTGGACGCTGCCGGGTTCGTCGACACCGCCGTGCTCGGCTACGCCGCCAAGTACGCGTCGGCGTTCTACGGCCCGTTCCGCGAGGCGGTGCGCTCCTCGCTCCACGGCGACCGCCGCACCTACCAGCTGGACCCGGCCAACCGGCGCGAGGGCGCCCGCGAGGTGGCGCTCGACATCGCCGAGGGTGCGGACGTCGTCATGGTCAAGCCCGCGCTCGGGTACCTCGACGTGCTGGCCGACGCGGCGGCGGTCAGCACCGTGCCGGTGTGGGCGTACCAGGTGTCCGGGGAGTTCTCGATGATCGAGGCGGCGGCGGCCAAGGGCTGGATCGACCGGCGTGCCGCCGTCGAGGAGTCGGTGCTGTCCATCCGCCGGGCCGGCGCCGAGGCGGTGCTGACCTACTGGGCGGTCGAGCTGGCGGGGTGGCTGCGATGACGACGAACCAGCAGGAGTTCGACCGCGCCCGCGCGGTCATGCCGGGCGGCGTCTCCTCCCCGGTGCGCGCCTACCGCTCGGTGGGCGGCACGCCCCGGTTCCTCGTGTCCGGCCAGGGCGCCTACGTGACGGACGTCGAGGGCCGCCGCTACGTGGACCTCGTCGGCTCGTGGGGCCCGGCCCTGCTGGGGCACGCGCACCCCGCGGTGGTCGACGCGGTGCAGCGTGCCGCGGCCCGCGGCCTCGGTTTCGGCGCGTCCACGCCCGGCGAGACCGAGCTGGCCGAGCTGGTGCGCGACCGGGTGCGCCGGGACGGCGCCGCGCCGGTGGAACGGCTGCGGCTGGTGTCCACCGGCACCGAGGCGACCATGACGGCGATCCGGCTGGCGCGCGGCGCCACCGGCCGCGACCTGCTCGTCAAGTTCTCCGGGCACTACCACGGCCACTCGGACGGGCTGCTGGCGGACGCGGGGTCCGGCGTCGCCACCCTCGCGCTGCCGGGGTCCGCCGGCGTGCCCGCGGCGGTCGCCGCCCAGACGCTCGTCGTGCCCTACAACGACCTCGACGCCGTGCGCGCGACCTTCGCGACGCACGGGGGGCGGATCGCGGCGGTGATCGTCGAGGCCGCCGCCGCGAACATGGGGGTGGTGCCGCCGCAGCCCGGCTTCGACGCGTCGCTCGCCCAGATCGCCCACCGGCACGGCGCGCTGCTGATCCTCGACGAGGTGCTCACCGGCTTCCGCGTCGGCCCGGCGGGCTGGTGGGGTCTGGACCCGGTGCCGTTCGAGCCCGACCTGCTGACGTTCGGCAAGGTGGTGGGCGGCGGGCTGCCGCTGGCTGCCGTCGGCGGCAGCGCCGCGCTGCTGGAGCGCCTCGCGCCCGTGGGGCCGGTGTACCAGGCGGGGACGCTCAGCGGGAACCCGCTCGCGGTCGCGGCGGGCCTGGCCACGCTGCGCGCCGCCGACGACGACGTCTACGCGCGCGTCGACCGCGCGGCGGCCACCCTCGCCGACGCGGCCTCCGCCGCGCTGACCGCGGCCGGTGTCGCGCACGCCGTCAGCCGGGCCGGGAACCTGTTCTCGGTCGCCTTCCGTGAGACGCCGCCGCGGGACTACGACGAGGCGCGGGCGCAGGAGTCGTTCCGGTACGGGCCCTTCTTCCACGCGATGCTCGACGCGGGGGTGTCGCTGCCGCCATCGGTGTTCGAGGCCTGGTTCGTCTCGGCCGCGCACGACGACAAGGCGGTGGGCCGGGTTCTCGACGCGCTGCCCGGCGCCGCCCGGGCCGCCGCGGCCGCGACACCGACGGCGGCGTGACCGCCAGGTGGACGGACGGAGCGGGCTGCGCGGCCTGCGCGTGCTGGTGCCGCGCGGCGGGGCGTGGGGCGAGGCGGTGGCCGCCGAGCTGCGCTCCCGTGGCGCGCAACCGCTCGTCGTGCCCCTCGTCGCGTTCGCCCCGCCCGACGAGCCGGCGTTCGAGGAGGCGGTCGACGCCCTGCGCGGCGGCGGCTTCGACTGGCTGCTGGTGACCAGTGCCACCACCGTCGAGGCGCTCGTCGCCCGGGGCGCCGGCGTCCCGCGGGGCACGCGGGTGGGCGCCGTCGGGGCCGCGACGCGCGCCGCCCTGGAACGGGCGGGCATCGGCGTCGACCTGGTGCCGACCTCCGAGCAGTCCGCGCTCGGCCTGGTGCGCGCGCTGCCCGACGATCCGGGGCGGGTGCTGCTGCCGCAGTCGGACCTCGCCGACGCCGCGGCGGCCGAGGCCCTGGCCGCGCGCGGCGCGCGCGTGACCGCCGTGGTCGCCTACCGCACGGTCGCCGTGCCGGTCGACGCCGCGACCCGGGCGGACGCGGCGGGCGGGCGGCTGGACGCGGTGCTCGTCACCTCCGGCTCGGTGGCCCGCCAGGTCGCCGCACAGCTGGGACCCCTGCCGGCCGCGACGCTCGTCGCGTGCCTCGGCCCGCGCACCGCGGCGGAGGCGGAAGCCGCCGGACTCGCGGTCGCCGTGGTCGCGCCGGAGCGGAGCGTCACCGCTCTGCTCGACGCGCTCGAGCGGGTGGCCGGGGGCACCGACGGCCCGTAGCTACGGCTGCAGCGCGTCGTACTCCGCCTCGGCCGCGACGTCGTCGTCGACGTCGAGCCGCAGGTGGCCGAGGATCGACTGCACGATGCCGAGCACGCTGGCCGCGCGCGCTCCCCAGTCGGACAGGTACGAGAACTGCCACCACCACAGCGCCTCGGTCGGCTGGCCGATCTGGTAGTGCCGCAGCCCCAGGCCCACGGCCTGCGCGATCGCCACCAGCTCGCCGGACACCGTGTACTGCTCCGACTCGGGGCCGAGCACCGGGTCGACGACGTCGTGGTACTCGTCGATGCCCTCGAACACGTTGGCGAGGTTGGCGCGCAGCGCCTCGACGTCCGGGTCCGGGCCGGCGTCCGGCTCGAACCGCTCGTCGGGCACCACGTCGGTGGTGGCACCCAGGCGGGCGCCCGCCGCGAGCAGGTCCGACACCGCGAGCAGCAGCAGCGGCAGCGACGCCTCCGGCGCGGTGCCGGCCGCCACCTCCGTGACGGTCGACAGGAAGCTGCGCACCTCGTCGGCCGTCGCGGCGGCCAGGGCGGCCAGGTCGGTGTTCGCCTCGACCCCCGGGCGGCGGCCTGCACCGTC
>Ga0255338_1005412_pt1 | contig 11804 bp, 8 predicted proteins | sample MeOH1_35cm_T4_19_FD_203715 | JGI IMG/M metagenome (GOLD analysis project Ga0255338, IMG submission 203715) | Sandy soil microbial communities from University of British Columbia, Vancouver, Canada - MeOH1_35cm_T4_195 | ecosystem: Engineered > Artificial ecosystem > Sand microcosm > Unclassified ... | reverse complement strand
TGCTCACTGAGCCGGATTCCTGGACGGAGATTCCGGCACACCGCCATCCAGACGGATCACCCGGTTGCGCGAGGTGTCCATCTCATCCAAGGCCGCACGCACTTTCTGGTTCTGTTGCTCCCAGTCCTGCTCCGTGCGGATGATGGACGGCTTGATCAGCACCACCAGCTCCTTTTTACGCCCCGTGCTGGCCCGGTTGCCAAACAGGGCGGAAAACGCCCCCATCCCTGTGGTTCCGGGTACGCCGGAGGCATTGCGGGCGGACTCCATCTGCATCAGGCCGCCAATGGCCACGATGCGTCCATCCTGGATGCGCACCAGGGTATCGGTTTCGTTCACACTGCTCGACGCCAAGGGCAGTCGGTAGCTGCCGACGCTGCCCAGATCGATCAGCTTGGTCTTCTCGGTCACCGAGGTTACTGAGGGGTGAATATGCAGCATGATGGTACTGCCGTCGTCGATCTGGGGCGTCACATCGAGCGCGATGCCGGAGAAGAACGGCGTCAACGTCACGGTCGGCATGGTGGTCGAACCCGTCGTCCCGATCACCGTGCTCGTTGCAATCGAGCCGCCGGTGACGTTGGTGATGAAATAGTCGTCGGAGCCGACCTTGAGCACCGCCTTCTGGTTGTTCAGTGTGGCCACGCGCGGGCTGGAGAGGGTCTGCACATCGCCCTGGGTTTCCAGAAAGCCCAGCACGGCGGCAAACTGGCTGGTCGCCAGCGCCAGGCCGAACAGGCCGCCGCCGGCCGCCACGGAAGGCGGCGGGACAACGCCTGACACCGCGGTTCCGCCCTGCAACAACGGGTTGGTAATACTGGAGGTAGCAAGCGTGCTGCCGAGCACACCGATGGCCTGGGTCGAGTTCGCATCGGAAGAGAGCGCCGCCCAGTTCACGCCACTCTGGTAGCCGTCGCGCAACTCCACCTCGACGATCTTGGCCTCCAGCATCACCTGCCGCTCCACCGCACCCTGGGTGGCCTTGAGGAATTTCTCCACCTGACGCAGTTCATCGGGCATAGCGCGCACGGCCAGGATGCCGGCCTGCGGGCTTGCGATCACACTGCGTCCCCCGCTGGTACCGATCAGGCTGCGCACAGCGTCTGTCATTTCGGTCCAGAAATCGCTACGCGACGAGGTGGATACTCGGCTGCTGGACGTTTGCGCAGCAGTCGTCGTACCCGTAGCACCGGTCGTCGTGGTGGTTGTACCAGTCGCCGCAACGCCTGTCGTTCCCGGCACTCCTGCCACCCCTGTAATGGATGGCGTAGAACCGGCTGCCACGCGCAAATCACTCGTTCCCAGGCGCAGGGAATGCGGGTAGTTGATCGAGAAAATGCGGGTCTGCATCGCCGGACCGTAAATGGTGATGCGCCGGCCATCCACCTTGAAATCGTAGCCATAGACATCGCGTATGGCCTCCAGGGCCTCCAGCACCGTCACGCCACGCAAGGTAACAGAAATCGTGCCGCTCACGTCCGGGTGCATCAGCATGCTGTAGCGCGTATCGGCCGCGATGGCCAGAAACACCTCGCGCGCCTGCGCATTGTTCACCAGCAGATCGAGCCGTGGCTCGGATGGCGGCGGCGTCAGCGGCGGAGCCGGTTCGGCCAGTGCCTCGCTGATGCGTGCCGGCACAGTGGCCTGCTTCGTTGTTGCGGCAGCATCCAGCTCAGCGCGGACCGCGGCACTCACATCGGGCGTGCGCAAGGGCCGCTCGGCGGCACAGCCGGCAAGCAGCCCCAAGCCCAGGAACAGGGGTACGAACCTCGCTTGCACCATCCAACCAGACGGCTGTCTTGATTGGCCCATGGTGCTCATACGGTCACTGTTCTGATTCATAGAGAGTTCGACGTCACGGTTTGACCTTGGTACAGGAGCCGCTACGCGGCAAACCTTTGGAGGAAGTGGATGGCTTGGCTGTATCGACTGCACACCCCGGCACCACGGCGGGCAAGACGCTGCGGCGTTCAACTCCTTGGTAACGGGGCACCTTGCGCAGCACTGCCCCTTCACGCAACCAGATTTCGGTCTCCGTGATGCGTTCGATACGCGCTTGTCCCAACTTCTGTCCCGTCGCATAGAGACGCGTGCCCATTATCACATGAGGTCGTCCATCCACCACGATGACGGACAAGGGTGATACGTCGGAACCGGAAGCGCCCTCTCCAGCCGAAACGCCACCCATCTGAGGCGGTTCGGCCGTCGGATCGCGCCAAGTCTGGGCATGCCCCCCAAAAGCGGGCATCCATAGGATCACGAGCGCCAGCAGCCGCATCAACCAACTTGCGCGGTTCATGACGGCGCTCCCAACCAGAACACCTGCATGGTCAGCGATGGCGCCGTCTTGCCGCTGCTGAGCTTCATGACGCCCCAGCGCAAGGTAGGTAACTCCTGCTCCAGTGTCTGCACATAACGCGTCAACTCGCCATAAGGGCCCGACACAGTGAACTCCATGCCATGTCGAAGCTGGGATGCAGGAGCCGCCTCGGCGCCGGCTTGGGTGGGTTTGGCAGCCGCCTCGGGGGTTAGCGTCGCGGTTCGCTCCAGTGTCAAGCCTTCATAGCGCCGCAGGATATGCAACAGCACCCGCGGCAACGAATCGGACTCGCCGCCCAGCCGCGACAGCTTGGCAATTTCGCGGTCAACGCCATCAATGCGGCCTTGCAACAAGGCCATTTCCCTTCGAACCGTCTGCGCCGCATTGGCTGTCACCGGCTCGACCTTTCTGGCGCCAAGCTGCACGCGCAAGACCTGCAGTTCGGCACTTTGCTGCTTGACGTTGACCGCCAGCCGCTGTTGCCTGAGTTGCGCAGGTGCCAGCCAGAGCCGGTCCCCCAGCACAAGGCCACAAATCAGCAACGACCAGAAAAGCAAGGCCCGCTCACGCAGACTCAGGGCATCGATGCGCCCTGCGAGAATCTTCCAGAGGGCTTTCATGGCCGATCTCCCGGACCGATCGCCGGCATGTTCCCCGCCCGACTGACCAGTGTGAATGACCAGCTGGGTCTCGCACGCGCACCCGTGGCGGCCATCCCCCCCACCGCAGGCGGTGCCTCGGCATGCACGTAGTCGACCTTGATGGCCGACAGGGTATGTCCCTTGAGCAGCGGATGTGCCTCCAACCGTGCGACCCATTGGTTGAGCGCTGCCGGGTCGAGCGTATAGCCGCGAATCTCCATTTGCCGTTCATCAGCCCGCAGCTCCGTGACCCAGACTTCAGCGGGAATGGTCTGTGCCACCAGGCGCAGGCGCGCCGCGTGACCCTGTCCCTCGCGCAGCAGGCCCCGGTTGAGTTCGGCCAGGACCTGTTCGCGCTGCTGTAACAAGGTCTGGCGCGCCTGCAGCGCCTGCATCAAGCCGGTTTCGGCCGGCAAAGCACTGGCCTGCTGCTCCTTGATGGCCGCCTGCAGCCGTTCCCGCTCCTTGGCATAGCCGCTCAAGGTACGGGTGAGCTCGGCGCTGTTCGCCTCCAGGCTCCATACCCAATAGGCACACAAGACGGTACTGAACAGACCGATGACGGCCAGGGACACAGCCATGGTACTGGCAGAAAAGTAATGCCTTTGCGTCAGCAGTATCGGTGTGCGAAGATTGATTTGCTGCGGCATGGCTGATCAGAGATTGCGTTCCTCGGTGCGAAGCAGGATGCCGAGCAGAGGAAGGCACAGCATCCGCTCCTGCGCTGAATGGCTCTCGAACCCGGGAAAAAACGAGTCCACATTCAGGGCCTTCACGGCAAAACCCAATTCATGGCTCAACCAGGTGGCCATTTCTCCAGTACGAGCGCCGACCTCCACCCACAAGCCATCGAGCGGCAAGTCGGACCAGGTGCGGTCCCACACATCCAGCGAACGCTGCACCTCCACAACGAAACGCTGCGTCACATCATCATCCGCAAATTCGGTTGCAGGGGCAGGCGCGTATTCCAGCGTTTCCGCAGGAGCCGCGGCATCCCCGCCGTTCTCATGCGCAAGCGTATGCCCCCAGGGCTTTTCCGTGAAGCCGGAGCCCAGATCAATCCGGCGGGTGTAATACAGTTCCCCGTTGGCGGAGATGGTCAGAAGCACCTGGTGCTCGTTGACCAGCATCAGTGCAGCGTTGGCACGTTCAACCCGGCCTTCACGTTGCGCAACCATTGTCTGCAGGTTGCGCTGTGCCGTCTCCTGAATATCCACCACCGGCACATTCCATTGCAGGCTTTGCCCCAAGCGCAACACGTCGGTAAGCATCGCATTGCCGGCCACCACCACAAACAATTGCCCAGACGAACCCACCTTGCCGCCGCCGACGCGCATCACATCCAGCGTGATGTCGTCCATGTGCATGTCCACCATGTCGCGAATCTGCCAACGCGCCGCCGCACGCACCTCTTCGGCAGCTACCGCCGGGGCATCGATTTGCAGCAGCTGGTATTGCTCGGGTCGCAACATGACCTGCGCGTTGAACCCCTTGAGTCCCAAGCCCTGCAAGCGTCGGACAAACTCCTCCACGCTATCCTGCCCTTGCTGCTCCACGCCCAACTGCAGCACTTCGTACACCCCATCCTGGCGCAAATGGGCACGCACATATGCCAGGATCTGTCCTGACCATGAGACGACAAACGAGTCACTCAGTTTGAGACGTTTCCAGGGCCAATGCATCAACAATCCATGCTCAGTTGAGTTTTCATCAAAACGACGCCTTGATTTTCAGAGGTACCCATCCATTTCGCCATGCTGGCTTTCCCGCACAAGGAACTTGCATTTCGATTGTCCTCGAAGATTCGGCCCATTTGGGTTCAATAGTTCTCACGCCGATAAATCAGCGGGGACTTGTAAACACCAAAACTGGCCCGAGCGGTCGGATTGCGGTCGTTGGCCGCACCACACCACTGGCCGCTCAAATAGGCGAGACCCGCCGGGGCCGAGGTCCCCTCGGACAGTCCAGCGCAGTTGCTGGGCAAGCCCGTACTGCCCAAGTTAGCAACTAGGTCCACGCTGCCCGTCGCATAGGCGGTAGGCGCCAGCGTGATGGTGCCGCGCCCGGCACTGATGGCCCCGACCGTCACCGTCCCCACGTTGCCGGCGCTCAGAAGCGGCGGCACGGCTTTCGGGGGACTCTGGTAATTGTCCAGGGCAATATTGGCGGCCCCGAAGCTGGTACAGCTGTCCAGCATATTGCGGATGAAAGACTGACCATTCCAGTATTGGGTCTCCCACCCCATGGGCAACGCAAGACGCTCTGAACCGTAAGCATTCAACAAGCGCAGGCGGCCATAGCGCATGCGAAGCGGGCTGCCAGCCAATTCCTTATGGGTCGGACTGCCGCCCACTGCGGCGGGGTTCATGTCGGCACCGGCGACTCGAGGCACAGTGGCCACATCGGCATCATTCACAGTCATACCGATGTGCAACTCCTCATACGGACCCACCGGAGTTGTCGGGCGTGTGAACCTCACAGCAGTTGCGCTGTCCGTCAAAATAAAAACACCGCTTGCCCACGCCCCGGAAAGAGCAAGACCCGTCCCCTCAAAGACCAGCGAGCCACCCATATCCGTTCCGCTGTCCTGATTTTCAGCGCCAAAGGCCACTGCCCCTGCCGCATAAGCCCCGGCGTAATTGACGGTGATCGCATTGCCCGCATTTCTGGCTTCAACCACGCTGGCGGTGGAAAAATTGAAGGGCTGCCCCAGGTAGGTAAAACCACCAGCAGCACAAGCGTTGGCGACCGCGGGCATCACCGTGAAATGATCCGGCACAAAGCGGCCAAACGGCCCGCTCGCGGCCGAGCCGAACTGGCACGAATACTTGCCATCCCCGTCCAGCGTGTTGCTGAAGCCCGTCGTACACTCCCCCTTGACCGAATCCACCGCGGCGAATGCGTCGTCATAGACCGCATACTGCCCCAGATTGAAGTTGCCAACCTCGTCATACATGAGGCCGCTGGCCGTCGAAACACCGGCGCTGGCCGCCGGAAACGCGGTCGCCGTCAACGCGCCGAGATGCGCCTGGCTGGTGGACACCAGACTGGCATTGAGCCTGGGCGTCCCGGCATAGCCGGGGGTTGTAGTCGCGCCGTAGACAGCGGCGGCGGTCATGGCAAAAGCATCGGTTCCAGCGCGAAATACGGGAGTGCCGCTACTGCCCGCATTGGAGGCCGTGCTGGTCACAGCAAAGGCTTGGGGGCGGATGGCAAAGTTGTCGTTTGAGCACGAGGTCACCCCACCTGAATTGGTCACCCGAACCCGCGCATTGGCCACGGCATTGTTATAGGTGAAGGCTACGGTTCGGCGCGGATTTGTATTATTGAGGGTCAGGGGTAAGGTGGTGGTGGTGGTGCCCAGCGTACTGTGCGTGGTGCAGGTGCCGCTGCTGGCATCGACCAGTTGGACGCTGTTGATGGTTTGGTTACCCGAATAACGCACGACATCGAGATTAAAAGCCACATTCGACAGCTTGGTGTAAATCGGGGTTCCGAGAGCCGCCCCGACCTCGACCACATCGACCGAACAGGCGCTGTAAGTCAGGGTGCAGGTCTCAGTCGCACCGTTGAAGCAGCGCGTCGCATTGCCGGTCGTTGGTGAGGTCGCCGTCCCGCCCAGGGTGACCGAGCCCGGCGTGCCGTAAGTGAGGCTCACGTCGACTTGGCCGCCGGAGAATGTGATCGGATCCGTAGACCAAGTACCCGCAGTCGCCGTCAGGTTGACCGTCACGCTGCCGCCGTAGAGCGAACTGCAGGCCTGATCGGCACAGGCCTTGACGCTCACCGTTGCCGCACTGCCGGTACAGGCGGAGCCGCCATGTTCGAGCTGGATATGATGCAGTGACGGCGCTGTGATTGCCGCCGTCGTACAGACCTTCAGGTTGTCGATCTCATGGATATTGGTCGAGGCCCCTGTCGCCCCGGTGAAGGACAGGTTGAACTTGGTCGGCACTGCGCTCTGGCTATAACCCGGATTCTTAGCGTCGAACGGTGCGATCAGGCTGACGTAGCCGGAACCGGTATCCCGCTCCACGGACGCATAGGCATTCACGCTATTGGTATGGTCCAAAATGATGCGGTAGCGGTGAGGCGGTGTGAAGACCCCATCCACCCCCGGACTTAGTGACGTCGTGCCTTGAAGAAAACGATAGCCCGATACGCCGGTTCCCGAACCGCGCACGGCGACTCCGTCGGGCACCGGACTGGCACTGCCCCCATAGCGGCCTTCGGCACTGGTGGAGTAGTTGCCGTAGGCATCCAGACCGATACCCAGCCAGCCACCGGCAAAACCCGGGCAACCACCGGGGGTGGTGCAATCTGAAACCGGTGTTTCAGCTTTCTGCGCATAGCCTAGCGAGCCCCCATAGGCCCCCACCACCGGCGCCACGGACCCGTCAGACAAGACCACCGCCACCCCATCACCGCCGGTGCCACCATAGTCGTAGTAGTCGAACTCCACCGTTATCTTGTTGCCGGCAGCCGGGAATGGGCGAAGCAAGGTGGCCCAGGTCGAGACACTGGTAGTAGCGTTGGTCAGACGGAGTCTGTTGCCGACGATCACCGGGTTGCCAAAACTGCCGGAGACATTGTTGACCGACCAGTTGACCCCAGGCGACGAACCGTCGGTCCCGGTGAAAGCATCTGTGAAACATAAGTTGGCCTCGCCGACGGAAAACTCGCCGAACCCGTTGGTGCTGGTAATGCCTGTGGCCTGGCTTGAGTAGGCCGTCAGCGTTCCCACGGAGGGCATGGACCAACTGCCGCCGTTCTTGCGGGCGACCAGGAAATTGCTGGTGACGGCCCCGGTATCAACTTCGGTCGGCGTCACGCAAGACAGTGTGTTGGCACAAAACTGGAACGTAGCCGAATAGCTCGTGTAAGTCATGGCCGGCGTGCCGGCGCTCAGCGTCCAGTAATGATTGGCGCTCTTGCTGGCATCGATGCCGGAAGCGCCGGCCGTCGTGTCAGGGTGGTCCCCGGCATCGACCCGTCCTGCCAGACGGCCGGCGACCGTCACGCCGGACATGGCCACCGTGATGGGTGCATACCCGATGCTGTCACCCACATGGAAGGTACAGGTTGGGTTGCCGGTGGGGAACGTCAACGTCAGGTTGCCGTTGACATGCCCGCCGGTACGGCTGTAGCTGCCTGGGCAGAAGGCCGCCAGTGTCAGCGTGTTGGCGCCGGTCGTGATGACTCCGCTGCCCAGCGTCAGCGTCCCGTTGAGGGTCGGGCTGCTACCCAATGTGACGCCGCTGGCATTGTTGACCGTCAGGTTGTTGAGGGCTGTCACACTGCTGGGTACGCTGACGCCGGTCGAACTGCCACCGAACACCAGACTGGATGAGGCCGTGGTGGTCAGGTTGGCCGGGGTGCCGGCAATGGTGGGGCCGTTCAGGGTCAGTGTGTTGGCCCCCACCGCCAGCGTGGCGCCGCTCAGGGTCAGCGTGCCGCCCACCGTTACGCCCCCGGCCAGCGACTTGACGCCGCTGCCGCTACATCCCAGGTTGTAGTAGCTGGTCGTCTTCACCGTCTGGGCGCCTGCCTGGGTGTAGTTGACCGTGTTGCCGGAGGCGCTCGCCGTCAGCGTCGTGATGGCGGACGTGCCGCCGATGTTGAGTGTGGCGTTGGCATCGTTGGTCAGTCCGCCGGTGCCGCTCAAGGCCGTGGCCACGGTCAGCGTACCGGTATTGGTCAGCGTCACGCCGGTGACCGTTACATTCGGGATGGCCAGCGCGCTGCTCCCGCCGATGCTCTGAGCATTGGTATCGAAAGTGTAGACACCAATGCCGGCTGTGAAGGTGGCCCCGTTGTGCGTCAACCCACCGCGTAGCGTCACCGGGGAACTGCCTGTATTGGTCCAGACACCACCGGCGTTGATTGTCACGGCGCCAACATAGGTCTTGGAACCTGCCACCGAGTGTGCCAGTGTGCCACTGACCGACGTATTTCCTCCCACAAAGTTTGTGATGTTCCCAACGGTAAAAGTCGTCCCTGCTCCAACGGAGAGGTCTCCGCCAATACTAAGATTGCTACTTGCAATGGCTGTTGCAGCACCGCTCAAGGTCAGGTTGCCGTTGATCGTTGTCACCCCGGCAATTGTTTTAGCACCGCTGCCGCTCAGGCCCAGATGGTGGTAGGTCGTGGCCTTGACCGTCTGCCCCGCCCCTGTGTAGTTGACCGTATTGCCAGTGGCACTCGCCGTCAACGTGAAGATGGCGGACGTGCCGCCGATGTTGAGCGTGGCATTGGTATCGTTGGTCAGTCCACCAGTGCCACTCAAAGCGGTGGCCACGGTCAACGTACCGGTATTGGTCAGCGTCACGCCGTTGACCGTCACGCTCGGAATGGCCAGCGCACTGCTCCCGCCGATGCTCTGGGCATTGGTATCGAAGGTATAGACACCCGTACCGGCTGTGAAGGTGCTCCCGTTGTGGGTCAGACCACCCTGGAAGGTCACGGCCTCATTGACCGCGTTGCTCCAGGTCCCGCCGCTGTTGAGGGTCACGGCTCCGGTGAACGTCTTGGTGCCCGTCGTCGCGGCAATGCTCAGCGTACCGCTGATATCGGTGCTACCCGCGATCGTCGTGGTGTTGTAGACGGCCAGCGTGCCGGCCTGCACGGTAAGACTGCCGTTGACCGTCAGGGTACCGGTTTGGGTAACGGCCGCCCCGCTCTTATTGATAACGAGGTTATTGCTGGCCGATACGTTCGAGAACTCCGTGACACCGGTGCTGCTGCCGTCGATCGTCTGCGCGGCAGCGCCCGTGAAATTCGCTGTGCAAAGACTGTTGGCATCCCGGACCAGATCGAGGGTGCCGTGGTTGGTCACATTCCCCGTGACATTCAAGATATGGACCACGGTATTGTTGTTGACATTCAGCGTGGCGCCGGACGCCACCAAGATGTTGCCGTTGACGGTCAGGGTTCGTGCCGTTCCGCTGTTGCCCAGGGCCAGCGTACCGCCATTGACGGTCAGGCCCGCAATCGTGGCGCTGGTGTTGAGCGTCACCGTGCCCGAATTGATCACCGCGGTGTCACCAGCCTGCGGAGTGCCACCGTTGCAGTTAGCCCAGGTGCCGTTTGTGCCCCATGAGCCCCCGGTCGAGGTACAGGTGGCAGCCCAGACTTCCGACTGTGCGAGCAAACCGCAGGCCAGCGCGAGCCAAGGTAGACAACGGCGGATTTTTGACCAGACCTTGTTCTTCATGTTCCAGGCAACTTTCCTTGAGTCACACGGTCGCGGGTCTCCATCATGACCTCAGCGCTCGATCGAAGCCGACACGCTACGCTCCACGTAGGAAATACCGCCGACTGCTGAACCGCAAGGCGCGGGCTGGCAAGCCAGCGACGTGATGTGGACCATGGTGGCCGTCACGCCCTCATTGAAACTGGAGGTGGCGCACGTGGTTTGGACCGTGTACGAATCGACCACGAACGTGGACGTCGCGGCCGGACAACTGTTACTGGCAATGACCTGCGGAATGGTCCAGTCCAAGCCGGCACGGGCGGCCCAGTAGGCCTGTGTTCCCTTCACGTCCTGGGCCGAGGTCAGTTGCTGGGTGTTGGAGAACGTGATCATGAATGCTCCCAGGGCAGCCAGTACCACAAGCAGGAACAGGGCCGAGATTGCGGCAACCCCCCGGGGCGTGGATCTAAGCTGCTTCATGGTGAATTGTCCACATGAACCTCGTGATACAGACGCACTGTTTCACCGCTGGCATCGGTCAGTGAGAGCGTCATCTGGACCAGGCCATTACGCTGCAGATCCGAGCCGTTATAGACAAACGTGCAGCTGGCATTTTTTGCCAACATGGCAATCGTACCGCCCCCGGCAATGGATGTAGAGCAAACCGTGGCATCGGCAATCGATGTGGGATAGGTGTAATTCGCCTTGCGCCAGAGATGGCCTCCGGAACAAAGAAATGAAACGATCTTTTCATTGCCGGGGATCACATGAAAACGATTGCTGCCTGAAGGCAGCGGGAACTTGCGGGCAGCAATGTCGATATGAGTTTCGTTCGCCAGGGTTCCCGTGCCACTGGTCACACTGGTTACAGCCGCGGTGTTGATGCTCCCTCCCGTGCTGACATAGGCATCCGAGCCGGGGATTCCCAGGTTGTAAACGACGATCATGTCATTGATCGATATCTGCTGGTTGGCAGGCAATGCGCTGTTGAGACCCAGCATGTTGAAGCCGGTATCGGCCGCCGCGAAATCGAGTGGATCGCCACCGCCGCTGTCGTCAACAGCCGTTCGGTAGCGCCCCCCGGTTTTCGTGGGAATGAACTCAATGCATTGATCGCTCGGGTTGCGCACGCTGTTGGGCAAGGCTTTGCGAATGTCGCGCGCCATGCGGCGCACGGCGGTGTCTGCGGTATCGGTCAGGGCCGCACGCCGCGCCGTGTCAAAGTAGGCATCGATCGGCGCCCGCATGAACACGGCGACCATGGCGCTGACAATGCCGATGATGACCATCACCATCACCATCTCGACCAGCGTGAAGCCGCTCTCACTCGCCGCTGTGGGTTTAACCATGGTTAGTAGTTCCCCCGATAACCGGTCAATGCGATGCTTTCAACACCGTGACTCACGGTCACCCGGACCCGTTTGACAGTAACACCGTTCAGGGGTGCAGGAGCGTCCACCACAATGGTAATCAGATAGGAAGCCAATGCGGGCGGCAGATCCGTGAACGTGCTGTTGGTCTTGCCGTTGTAGTCATCCACGTCGTCGAAGGTGGCACGGCTGGTTTCGCCGGAAACGCCATCCGGGTCGGCGTATTCTTTCTGCAGGACCTCCTCCAGGATGGAGTCTGCCAGCGCCAACGCCTGCTTGCG
>Ga0255338_1005411_pt1 | contig 11810 bp, 7 predicted proteins | sample MeOH1_35cm_T4_19_FD_203715 | JGI IMG/M metagenome (GOLD analysis project Ga0255338, IMG submission 203715) | Sandy soil microbial communities from University of British Columbia, Vancouver, Canada - MeOH1_35cm_T4_195 | ecosystem: Engineered > Artificial ecosystem > Sand microcosm > Unclassified ... | reverse complement strand
GGTTTCGCTCCCGAGGGTGACGCGAGCGACGTCGATCTCCTTCGCGCGTCGGCGAACTACCGGACGCCGGTCGCGGTGGGACCGGCCGGGGCGCGGAGCGACGGCCTCGTGGCGGTCGGCGGGGACGTCCTCGTGACCGCCCTCAAGGGCGCCGAGGACGGAGACGGCGTCGTCCTGCGTGCCGTTGCCCCGATCGCGACGGAGCTGTCGCTCGATGTGGCCGGCTCGGCCGAGCTCGTCCGCCTCGACGAGACACCGATCGAGGGCCGCGCCGCGGGCCTGCTCCGCCGGGGGGAGATCCGGACGGTGAGGCTCCGTCCGCGGGACTGAGGCAGATCCGCCGAGGTTTCGCCCGCACACCCGGCGCAGCGGGGCACCGTTTCGGCTGTGTTGCAAGGGGCCTCCAGCCCCGCTTCGCGCTTGGCACCCCGCGGGACGCCGCGTACCCTCCGCCCGAAGTGGACCAGCCCTCCCCTCGGATCGCGATCCGCTCTGCGCGCGGCCGCCACGTGGTGGCCGCGTGAAGTTGCTGCTCGCTGCGCGACCAGGGCTTTTCGCGGTGGCCATCGTCGTCGCCGCGACCATGCTGGATCGCCTGATCGGGCCGGTGGTCGAGGACCGCGCGATCTTCCTCCCGTTCGTCCTTGCGATTGCGATCGCGGCGTGGCTCGGCGGGTTCATCCCCGGGCTCGTCGCCTCGCTGGCAAGCACGATCGCGGTGAGCTCGGTCGACCTGTCTCCCGCCGGCAGGCTGGACCTCGCGGTCGCGACCGACCAGCTCGTCGCCGCGATCTTCCTCGTCGCGGGTTGCGTGGTCAGCGGCCTCGTCTCGAACGCCCGGTGGGGTCGCTCCCGCGCGGAGCGCCATGCCGCTCGGACGGCGCGCCTTCAGGCCGTAACGGCAGCGGTCGGTCGCCAGCTCCGGCCCGCCCAGGTTGCCGACGCGGTTCTCCGTGACGGGCTCGCGGCGTTCGGGGCGGGGCAGGGGCTTGTCGCGTCGCACGACGCCGCCCGCGGGGTTGCCCGAATCATCAGCGCTGTTGGCTTCAGCGACGGCGCGATCGAGCAGTTCCGCGAGTTCCCGATCGAGGCGAACTACCCGGTCGGTGAGGTGATCCGGCGGAAGGAGATCATCGTCCTGCCGACGGGGGCGGCCCTCCGGAAGCGCTATCCGGACCTCGCCGGGAACCTTCTTGATGGCGGGACCGCCGTCGTCGTGCCGCTCATCTACGAAGACCGCGCGGTCGGGGCGATGTACTGGCGGTTCCGGTCGCGGCTCCGGTTCGACGACGACGACCGGGCAAACCTCCTGGCGATCGGCCACCAGGCCGCCGGGGCCCTCGAGCGCAGCCGACTCTATGAGGTCGAACGTCGCGCGGCGGCCAGCTCGACGTTCCTGTCCCAGGCAAGCCGGATCCTCGGCTCGTCGCTCGACGAGCGGGAGACGGTCGGCGAGGTCGCCCGTCTCGCCGTCGCGGACATCGCCGACTGGTGCGGCGTCCACGTCCTCGAGCCGGACCGAACGATCGTGCCGTTCGCCGTCGCGCACGCGGACCCGGACAAGGTGCGGATGGTCGCGGCCATCTTCGAGACGTGGGCGCCGCACCTCGACCAACCGGAGGGGATCGGCGCCGTCATCCGAACCGGGCGGAGCGAGCACGTCACCTGGCTGCCGCCCGACAAGGTCGACGGCGCCGTCGCCCGGGAACCTGCTCTCGACGGCATCGTCCGAGCGGTCCGGCCGCGCTCGTGGGTGATCGTGCCGCTCATCGCGCGGGAGCGGACGCTCGGGGCGCTGACATTCGTCTTCTCGGAGTCGGGGCGGCGGGTCGAGCCCGATGACGTCGAGCTGGCCGAGGAGCTCGGGCGCCGGATCGCGACCGCGATCGACAACGCGTCGCTCTATCGGGATCTCAGCGCTCGCGAGGCGCAGCAGGCGGCCGTCGCCCGCCTCGGTCAGCTGGCGCTCGAGTCCGAAGAGCTCGAGCCGCTCCTCGACGCGACCGCGCGCGAGCTGAGCGCGACCCTCGGGGTCGAGTTTGCCGAGATCCTCGAGCGGCCGGGCGACGGCGGGCCACTCAAGCTCGTGGCCGGCGTCGGCTGGCGCGATGGCCTCGTCGGCGCGACGACCATCCCGTCGGGACCCGGGTCGCAGGCAGGGTACACGCTCCTCGCTCAGGCGCCGGTGATCGTGACCGACCTTGCGACCGAGACCCGCTTCGAGCCGTCCGAGCTGCTCCGCGACCACGCCGTCGTCAGCGGGATGAGCGTCGTGATCGGGACGATCGAATCGCCGTGGGGCGCGCTCGGCGTCCAGACCGGGCGCCATCGGATCTTCACCCAGGACGACATCCATTTCCTGACCGCCGTGGCCAACGTCATCGCCGGGGCGGTCGAGCGCAAGCGGACGATCGACGCCGAGCGCGAGGCCCGCGAGGTAGGCCGAGCGTTCATCGGCGTCGTCAACCACGAGCTGCGCACCCCGATCACGACGATCTACGCCGGCGCCAAGCTGCTTGCCCGGATGCCGGCCGGCGAGCCGGACCGGGCGGGGATCGGGCAGGACGTGGAGGCTGAGGCGGAGCGGCTCTACCGGCTGACCGAGGACCTGCTGGTGCTCACCCGGCTCGAGCGGCACGATCTGTCGATCGCCCGGGAGCCCGTCCTCCTGTCACGATTGCTCGAGCGCGTCGTCGGGAGCGAGCAGCGACGCTGGCCGATGACCCGCTTCCGGCTCCTGCCGACGCCGGACCTGCCACCGGCGGCCGGGGAGGACAGCTACATCGAGCAGGTCGCCCGGAACCTGCTGACGAACGCCGCGAAGTACAGCCCCGCGAACTCGATCGTCGAGGTCGTCTCGGAGTTCGTCGACGGCGAAGTCGTCGTCCGGGTCCTCGATCGGGGCACGGGGATCGGCGATTCGGACCCGGGCGAGCTGTTCGGCCTGTTCTACCGCTCACCGGCGACCGCTCAGCAGGCGAGCGGGGCCGGGATCGGCCTGTTCGTCTGCCAGCGATTGATGGCCGCGATGGGCGGCCGGATGTGGGCGGCGAACCGGCCCGGTGGCGGATCGGAGTTCGGGTTCGCGTTGACGCCGTACGCGATCGACGAGGACGCGTTCGAGACGACGGAGCGCGCTGTGCGGGTCGGGGAAGGGTCGCGTCTCGCGACCCTTCCCGGGTGAGCCGGGCGCGGGCGGAGAAGCGGTGGCGCTGGGCTGATTCGGGGACGGCGACGCGATGGCGCGCGGGCCGCCGGTCAGTCCCGGTCGGTCTGCGCGCGGCTCCGGGCGGCCTCGTGGGCCCGCCGATATTCCTCGCGGAGGCGCTCGATGTCGGCGGCCATGGCGCGTGCCTCCGGCGACCCTGGCACCGCATCGGCGAGGCGCCGCTCGGCGTCGCGCCAGTCGGCGAGGATGGCGTGGATCTCCCGGGGCGTGTCCTCGATCGACTGATCGGGAGCGTCCTCCGATCTCTCATCCACGAGCTGGTCGACCTGCTCGCTCAACTCGCGCTGACGGATCGTCGTACCGAGGACCCGCGCGGCGATCTCCTCGATCTCCGTCGCGAGCTCGACCAGACGCGGATCACCAGGCTCGATCTGGCGCTTCTCCTGCTCGAGCACACGAAGCGCGTCGAGATCGCTGAGCAGCGCGTCCGAGGTCGCGCGGAGCTGGATTGCGGTCTCCGTCACCGTGTCAGATCCCCTTCGTCCTTCCCGTTCCCGTTCCCGTTCCGGTTCCCGTCGGAACGATACCCCGAACGCCCGCCTGACCGCGAGTCTTGAGCTGAGGGACCGGAGGCGTCACCCGACGGGCACGGTCTCCGTCGCGTGCCACTCGCCAAGGATGAACGGCTCCTCGTCCCACCCGGCGGTCGCGCCGGTCACGGCGAACGAATCCGGAATGCCGGCGTCGAGTCGGAGCCTGATCTGGCCGTTTTCGAGGTCAGGGTCGATCGTGCCTGACCCGAAGCAGAGGTCGAGCGTCGGGTGGCAGCCGCCGGCTGCCGCGGTGGTCTCGCCGATCATCCCGCTGAGGTCGCTCGTCTCGACGAGGCGGTCATCGACGATGCTCCGGACCTGGGCGCCGAAGCCCACGTCGGCGACCTCGACGAGGATCTCGAGCCGATCGTGCTCATCGGTTCCCGTCCCGGCGACCGTGATGGCCCATGCCTTTGCGGACGGGTCGCGGAGCTCGATCGTCACGACCTCATCGTGGAGCGACGTCGCGAGCTCCGGAAACTGCCGGTCGACGTTTCCCGTCGAGCCGCCTCCCGCCTGCCGTCCACCCGTCGGGGGAAGGGTTCGGCCGTCGGTCGCGACGGGCGTCGGAGCGGGATCCGCGACGGACGGTGCGGACGTCGCGGGCGCGGACGGGACGCCCGGGCCGGCGGCGCAGCCGGTGGCGACGACGGCGACGACCGCGAGACGAGCTAGGCGGCGGACGATCTGGGACACAGTTCTCCGGTGAGCATGCGCGTTGGCGATACGGTGGCAATCCTGAGACGCGGGAGACAGCGTCCGGGTTGCGCGGCGGCAGCGCACCATTGCACCCAACTCAAAGCGACGCCGCCGCTCTGACGACGGGGGTCCCGCCGCCCGCGGAGACGTACTCTTGAGGGGATCTTGAGCACTCCGGCCCTCTCCGCCCGGTGCGCTGCCTCCACCTCGGCCTACCATCCCGGTATGGTCCGAAGCCGGGCGTTGTCCCGAGCCGCCCTCCCCGAGCAAGCCGTCGATCTCGCGCGCGCCGAGATCGCGCTCGTCCGCGACGGTCATGCGCTGCAGGCCGCCGACCGGCGACCCGGCCCCGGTCGCACCCGTACGTGATCGGCGGACGGCGTCCGCTCCAGGGACGCAAGGTCGGTGACCGGCGGGTTCGGGTCGAGCGGCCCCACTCCCCGTACTTCCGCTATGCCGGGCCCAACCAGCTCGTCGCCCGCGAGGCGGCGTCGCGGCCACGGACGCGCAGCGGGCGGGCGCTGGCCCGCCTCCGGCATCTCGTCTTCGGGCGCCCCCTGTCGAACGAGGAGGAGCTGGGCGAGCGGCTGCCGAAGAAGAAGGCGCTGCCGATCTTCAGCTCCGACGCCATCAGCTCGTCGGCGTACGCAACCGAGGAGATCCTGCGCGTCCTCGTCCTCGCCGGCGCCGCGGCCATGGCGCTCGCGGTCCACGTGTCGATCGCGATCGCGATCCTCCTCGCCGTCGTCGCGATCTCGTATCGCCAGGTCTGCCGCGCCTATCCGAGCGGCGGCGGGGCGTACGTCGTCGCACGGACGAACCTTGCCCCCATCTTCGGGCTGATCGCCGCGGCCGCGCTGCTCATCGACTACGTCATGACGGTTGCCGTCTCGACGGCGTCCGCGATCGCCCAGATCCAGTCCGTCTTTCCGGCCGCCTACGACTACCGGATCGAGATCGCGTTCGTCTCCATCTCGCTGATCACGGTCGCCAACCTCCGCGGGCTGCGCGAGTCGGGGAACATCTTTGCCATCCCGACCTACCTCTTCGTCGGCCTGGCCCTCGGCATCGTGGCGATTGGCGTGGTCGCGCTCATGACCGGTAATGCCCACTCGGTGCCGCCCGAGCCGGGAGCGGTTCCGTCCGGGGCCGAGCCGCTGACCATCTTCCTCCTGCTGCGGGCGTTCGCGGGCGGGTCAGTCGCCCTGACCGGGGTCGAGGCGATCGCCAACGGGGTACCGGCCTTCAAGCCACCGGAGTGGAAGAACGCGGCGAACACCCTGACCATCATGGCGGTCCTGCTCGGCATCCTGTTCGTCGGCCTGACGGTCGTGGCCGTCGGCTTCGGGATCCGGCCCACGGAGCCGGGCGGACCGTCGGTCGTCGCGCTCGTCGCGGCGGCGACGTACGGCGAGGGGTCGCCGCTCTACTTCCTGTTTGCCGCGAGCACCGCGCTCATCCTCTTCCTCGCAGCGAACACGAGCTTCAATGCCTTCCCGCGCCTCGCCGCGATCCTCGCCGAGGACGGTTACGCGCCGCGCCAGTTCTCGTTCCGGGGCGACCGGCTCGCCTACTCCTGGGGGATCGTCCTCCTCGCCGCGGTCGCCTTCGGGCTTCTGTGGGCGTTCGGCGGCGACACGCACGCGCTCATCCCGCTCTACTCGGTCGGCGTGTTCCTGTGCTTCACGCTGAGCCAGGCCGGGATGGTCCGCCACTGGTTCGGTGCCCGTGAGCCGGGCTGGCAGTGGCGCGCCACGATCAACGGATTCGGCGCTCTGCTGACCGCGGTCGTTCTCGCGATCGTCGTCGTCGAGAAGTTCGAAGCCGGGGCGTGGCTCGTCGTCATCCTCATCCCGCTCCTCGTCGCGGCGATGCTGTTCGTCTACCGCCAGTACGCCCGCTCCCGACAGGAGCTGGCCGTCCGGCCGGACATCGTCGTCGGGCCGCCGGCGCGCGACGAGCGGGTCGTCGTCCCGATCCCCGGGCTGAACCGGGCGGCCATCCACGCGATCAATGTCGGACGGTCGATCGATGACGACGTCCGCGCGGTCTATATCTCCGACGATCCGCAGACGGCCGCGGCGCTCCGCGCGCAGTTTGAGCAGCAGGTGCCCGGCGTCCCGCTCGTCGTCGTCGAGTCGCCGTACCGGGCCCTCGCCGGGCCGCTCCTCGCGTACCTGGACGTTCTCGACGCAGCCTGGCCGCCGGACCGCCCCGCGCCGATCACCTTCGTCGTCCTGCCCGAGTACGTCGCGAAGAGCTGGTGGGAGCGGATCCTCTACAACCAGTCGACGAAGCGGCTGCGGGCAGCCCTCGTCGGCCGGCCGCACACGGTGGTCGTCAACGTCCCGTACCGGCGCGAGAGCCAGGAGGAGCGTGAGGAGGCGCCCGCCAAGGCGAGGCCGGCCGCTTCGGAAGGCGGGACAGCCGCTCCCTGAGCGCCGCGGCCCATCGGTCAGCCGTCGGCGACGAGGACCGCCGCCCCCGCGACGACTCCGGCGGAGAGCGCCGCGAGCGCGTCATTCACCCCGGACTCGGTCAACGGGAAGACATCGACGTCGGACCGGACCGGGATGTCCTGGGCGAGGCGAAGGAAGGCTCGACCGTCCCCCCGGGTGTAGTTTGCGACGCTCCGGAGGCTCCGCTCCTCCCACAGCAGCTCGTAGGGAAACTCGGGGATCCGGTCGAGGTGAATCGCGTTGATGGCGACGGTCCCGCCCGGCCGGAGCGCGCGGAGCGCAGCGACGACGACGTCGCCCGAGGGCGCAAACGTCACCGCGGCGTCGAGGGCGACCGGCGGCCGTTCGTCGTACGGGCCCGCCCAGGCCGCTCCGAGCTCGAGCGCCCGACCGCGATCGCGCTCCGATCGCGTCGTCACGTAGACCTCGCAACCCCACGATCGGCCGACCTGCAGCGCCTGACGCGCGGACGCCCCGAACCCGTAGAGGCCCAGCCGGTCGCCCCGTTGCGTCCCGGCGACCCGGAGCGAGCGATAGCCGATGATCCCGCCGCACAGAAGCGGCGCGGCCTGGAGGTCCGGCACCCCGTCGGGCAAGCGGAACGCGAAGTCCGCGGTGACGGCGATCTGGTCGGCGAAGCCGCCGTTGCGGTCCCAGCCGGTGAACCGGGCGCTGGGACAGAGGTTCTCGTGGCCGCTCCGGCAGAACCGGCAGGTCCCGTCGACCCAGCCGAGCCAGCCGACGCCGGCCCGGTCGCCGATCGACCAGCCGCTGACGCCCTCGGCGACCCGGACGACCGAGCCGACCGCCTGATGTCCGAGGACGATCGGGAGCGCCCGCGCTGGAACGTCGCCCTCGCACAGCTGGAGGTCAGTCCGGCAGACCGCGCAGGCCGTCACCGCCAGGACGATCTCGTTCGGTGCCGGGTCCGGATCGGGCAGGTCGACCTCCCGGAGCGGGCGCCGGTCGACCGGTGCGGGGGCGGGGAGCGCGATCGCGCGCATCGTCGCGGACAATCGTACCAGCGGTGATTTCGCCCGCCGGATGGCCGCAGTGTCGCGCCCGCCACCGCAGGCCGTCGTCGCCGGCGTCCGTGGCCCGTATCATTCCGCGCCGTGCGCCGGCCACCCCCCGCCACCGTTCTCGGCTGGCTGAGCTTCATCCTCATCGGCTGGAGCGGGCTTCTCGTACCGTCGGTCATCCGGTCGGTCGAGGCCGACTTCGCCCAGACCGACGCGGGGCTCGGGGCGTTCTACTTCCTCTACGCTGCCTGCTACATCGTCGGCTCGGTCGGTGGCGGCTGGCTGACCGAGCGGCTCGGCCGGCGGCCCGTCCTCGCCGTCGCCGCGCTCCTCCAGGCGGGCGGCCTCGTCGCCCAGGGCCTCGGCCCGACGTGGACGGTCTTCCTCGCCGCGGCGCTGCCCCGGGGGATCGGCAGCGGCGCAATCGACGGCGGGGTGAACGGACTGTTCCTCGACCTCTATCCCGCCAGCCGAGGGCGCGCCCTCAACGTCCTCCACGTGTTCTTCAGCCTCGGCGCGCTCGGGGCCCCGCTCGCCGCGGGCATCCTCCTCGCGCAGGGGCTGACGTGGCAGGTGCTCGCGTTGGCCAGCGGGCTCGTCTCGCTGCCGCTTGCGGCGCTTTACGCGATCGTCCCGATGCCGTCCGGCCGGCACGCCGGCGTCGCCCCGTCGGCGGGTCGACCGGGCGCGGGGCGGCTGCTGTCGCCGACGCTCGTCGCCCTCGCGGTCGCGATCGGCTGCTACGTCGCCTCGGAGATCGGCGTATCGAACTGGCTGGTCCGGTTCCTCGAGCCGGCGCCGCTGAGCGTCGCGACCTTCGCCCTCGCGCTGTTCTGGGGCGGCCTGACGCTCGGACGCCTCGTGTCCGCGCCGATCGCCGACCGGTTCGACCACGTCCGCTTCGCCACGGCGTGGACGCTCGCCGGGTCGTTTCTCCTCGTCGGCGCGGTGCTGATCCCGTCGGTGCCGCTTGCCGTTGCGGTGTTCGGTCTCGTCGGCGTCGCCTTCGGCCCGATCTTCCCACTCATCGTCGCGATCGGAGGCGAGAGGTACCCGGGCCGGTCGGCGGCCGTGGGCGGCTTCCTGTCCGGGGCGGCGGTCCTGGGATCGGTCGTCTACCCGCCGGTGATGGGGCTCCTGTCGGTGACGATCGGGCTCACTGCGGCGATGCTCGGGACGGCCCTCCTCGGGTTCGTCGGCGCCGGGGCGCTGCTCGTGGCGGGTCGATCGGCACCCGAACGACGCCTCGCGTCGGACGACGCACGCGCGGGACCCGTCTGAGCGTCGCGCGCCTGCGCGACAGACGCAAGCCGGGCGCCGGCCCAACGAACGTGACGTGCATGCGGCAGGGACTTGAATGATGCGGTCGCTGGCGCGGCCGGCCGTCGGGAGCGTCACAAGCAGACACACGGAGACGGGCCCGGCGGACGCTTCACGCCTCGGCGACGATACTCCTTGGGAGTATTGACAAAGGGGTTGTCATCCGAGGCCCGCGGGGGTAGAATACCCACATCGCGGGCGTGTCAAGACTTGACACGCCCCTCCCCATGTCCGGCTGGCGCGGAGTCCGGGCGTGGGTTCGCATCCAACGAGCGTGCCGTTCGCGCGGACGGCGGGACGGCTGTCATCGACACGCTTCAACCGGAGAGTCATGGCCAACCTTCTTGACAAGGAACTGAAGAACACCCGCCGACGGCGGTCGGCGCCGGAGGGTGACGTGGCGGAGTCCGTGGATGTCCCGAACCCCGCCGTCGACGCTGCGGATGACGACGTGAGCCTGCTGCTCGCGGCGGACGGTAACGCCCTGCCCGGGGCGGTCCTCGACGCTGCCAGCGAGGCGCTGCCGGCGTCCGGCGTCGCTCTCCCGGCCGATGCTCCGGCGCAGCTCGATCCCGACGAGGTGGACGAGCCCACCGCCGAGGAGGTCGAGACGATCAGCCCGGACGACGTCGACATCGACGATCCCGTCCGGATGTACCTGCGCGAGATCGCGCGGGTCGCGCTGCTGACCGCCGAGGAGGAGGTGGTCCTCGCCAAGGCGATCGAGCTCGGCGAGCAGATCGCCGCCGAGCCGGCGAAGGCGATCGTCTCGCTCCACGAGTGGACGCTCCACGAGACCGAGCGAAAGACCCGGACGACGAAGCCGCAGCACCAGCTGCCGTTCGGCCCCGAGGCGCACCGCATCGTCCGCGAGGCGATCGAGGACGAGGCCGCCGGAGATCTCCTCGTCACCGCGCCCGATTTCGGGTTCGGCAAGGCGGCGAAGGCGGCGACGAGCGATCGCGTGCGCGAGCTGCTCAACGAGGCCCGCAAGCTCCGCTCGATCTACAACGAGCGGCTCGATGCCGAGTCGTTCGTCACGCTCCTCGACTGGGCGTTCCTCGCCGTCCACCAGGGCGATCTGGAGGCCCGTGACAACACGGCGCTCCGGGCGCTCTACGACTGGACGCGCGAGCAGGTCGCGTTCCCGGCGATCGATCGCTGGATCGCCGCCGGTCACGACGCCGATCTGCTCAAGCGGATGGGCTACGACCCGGCGGTTCCGGCCGGGACGAAGCTCCGCGACCGGTCGGGCGTCCTCATCCGGATCGGGCTCGAGGCGCGCGATCACCTGACGAGCGCGAACCTGCGCCTGGTCGTGTCGATCGCGAAGAAGTACCCGAACCGCGGGATGAGCATCCTGGACCTCATCCAGGAGGGCAACGCCGGGCTGATCCGCGCGGTCGAGAAGTTCGAGTACGAGCGGGGCTTCAAGTTCTCGACGTACGCCACGTGGTGGATCCGCCAGGCGGTGACGCGGGCGATCGCGGACCAGGCCCGGACGATCCGGATCCCGGTCCACATGGTCGAGACGATCAACCGGATGGTCCGGGTCACACGGGAGCTCCAGAGCGCGCTCGGCCGTCAGCCGACGGTCGAGGAGGTCGCCGAGGGGATGTCGAAGGGCCAGGAGGTCCAGGTCACCCCGGACAAGGTCCGCGAGATGATCAAGATCCGCCGGGAGCCCGTCTCGCTCGAGACCCCGATCGGTGAGGAGGAGGACGCGCATCTCGGTGACTTCATCGAGGACACCGATGCCGTCGCTCCGCTCGAGGCTGCGACGAACCAGCTCCTCAAGGAGCAGGTCGACGCCGTCCTCGACTCGCTGAGCGGTCGCGAGCGGCGGGTGCTCGAGCTCCGGTTCGGGCTGGCCGACGGCCGGGCTCGGACGCTCGAGGAGGTCGGCAAGGAGTTCGGCGTGACCCGCGAGCGGATCCGCCAGATCGAGGCGCTGGCCCTCCGGAAGCTCCGCCACCCGTCGCGCAGCCGCAAGCTCCGCGCGTACATGGAGTAAGCGGTCGGCTCGTCCGATCGCGGAACACGACGACGCCCGGGTGCCGTTTCGACGGCCCCGGGCGTTTTCGATTCCCGCCCTCGCCTGATCGGCGTCGCAATCGAGGCAATCGCCGGCCGCACGTCCGAGCCGACACCGCGCTGTTAGGTCTCGTCGCCCCCTCGCGCATGGGCTGATGCACGCACGGGTGACCGTGTCCGCGTCGCGAACCGGGAGCGCGGCGAGGAGGTGGAGAACGCCATGCGGTATCGGCGGCTGGGCTCGCGCCATCTCGGCCTCGGAGGTGCGACGGTCGGGGAGATCGTCTGGTCGCGGACGACCTCGCTGAGTCTCGGTCCGGTCGCCTGGCAGCCCCCGGCCGACGTCCGCGAGACGGCGGACGCGATCAGCGTGGCGGTCGAGCTCGCCGGGATGGACGAGGACGCCATCGACATCTCGCTCTATCCGGACGCCCTCGTCATCGCCGGCGTTCGGCCGCCTGTCGACTGCGCACCCGACACGATCTTCCACCGCGCCGAGATCCGGCCCGGTCCG